>Ga0307430_1000210_pt1 | contig 56248 bp, 53 predicted proteins | sample SalMarWE160130MG_FD_202159 | JGI IMG/M metagenome (GOLD analysis project Ga0307430, IMG submission 202159) | Salt marsh sediment microbial communities from the Plum Island Ecosystem LTER, Massachusetts, United States - WE1603-130 | ecosystem: Environmental > Aquatic > Marine > Intertidal zone >... | reverse complement strand
CATCAACTGAACACTGTCCATAACCTGTCGCTCACGGCGATAAAAATTGTTGCGCCTGCTAACCGGAGGTGTGACCTAATTTGTCAACCAGTTTTTCTGCCTTATCGGGGGCAAAATGAACCATGCCCAGATTTTGTACGGCCTGGGCGATTTCGCAAGATCGAAGACCCACGCACCGGGCAACCGACCCATCGGGTGGCGGATGCTGATTTTGGCTTGACTGAGGACCTGGAGGTACGCGCCGCGTTGATTTACGATCTGGATCGTCCTGATAACCTGATGGCCTTGATAACGACGGTCAATCGTGAAGAGGAACCAGACATCCGCCGTATCGTTCGCTGGTATCTGGAACGATGGAATGCGCAAGAAAACTCGTTCCGCGATCAAATTGCCTTCGTGCATCTCAACATCAACTTCGGTTTGCGTGCCAAGCGCGCGGTGCCCGATCGCCGCGTCGCTAAACGAATCACTGATTTGACGACTCATCTGAATGCGGTCAAGCGCAAACACGATAGCAAAATAGCACAACTGGCCGACCAGGAACGTCTCATCCAAAACCTAAACGCACGCTACGACAAAAAGTCCGCTGACTTGTTACGTCCCCGGAAACGGCAGGGGCCTCGAGCGGCTGCCCGCGCCGCGAAGCGCGAGCAACAACTGCAAGACTATCGGGAACGCTATCACCAACGGCTCACCCGATACCTGACTCGTAAGGCGAAACTCGAACGACAGATTGAGGCACACCGCCAAGAACAAGCACGCACTGCGGATAAACTTGCCCAACTCGATCCACACGCCACGTTCTTCGAGGTGGATACTGAAAAGGATCAGATCGTGGCTCACTTGCGTATTGGTCTGCATAACAGTGCGCTGTGGGCACGAAACCACTACTTCAGTTCAACCTATCGCTATACAACACCGCTGACGTTGTGGCGTACGTTTTTTAACCAAGATGGCTTCTACTACGAGATGGCTGACCGCATCGTTGGCACACTCGAGCCCTTCGCCAACCCACGTGTTCAGCAAGAAGCGGTCAAAGCGTGTCAGCGATTTAACGAACACCGAATCAAGACACTATCTGGCAAGACCATCGAATTGCGTGTCGCTGACTGCATATAATTCGGGCGATGTACCGCAGTCCAGTTCAATAGCAGAAAACTTTCCATTTCCAAACCAGTTGTAGACACGGGTAGCTCCATAGTCTTGCGCAAAACCAAGTTTCAATTCTATCCAGACGATCGGGCTGCCCCCACGCTGTGGAAATGCCCGCCCCCAAGCGGCGCCTGGACTTTCTTTTCCTAGTTCTCCCAGTCCAGATAAGTACATCGGCTCTTCATACGCTCCGTTCGCCGCATGGGGATTTTTGTGATAACGAAAAGACGGACAGAGCAGATCCGTCTCACTGTGAGACGAGAGCTTCATAAGCCTCCAAGAGAAACTTTTCTTGGTGCGACCAGGCAAGTTCCTTTTCTATGCGTTCCCTTCCTTTTTCGCCCATCTTCTTGCGCCGTACCGGGTTATCCATTAGCGCGGCGATTTGCTGCGCAAATTCAAGCTCGTCGTTTGTGCGCGCATACGCAGCCGCATCCTGGGCCGTAGCCTCGTGCTCAGGGAGATCGAAGGCCACAGTCGGCTTCCCCAATGACATGTATTCCATTATCTTAACCGCCGTGGAGCGGTCGTTATAAGAGTTGGACGGTTCGGGTGCTACACCAATGTCTGCCGCGCTGAGGTAGCGGGCGACCTCTGTGTATCCCACCCAACCAGTGAAGGACACATAGTGGGCGAGGTCCAATTGCTCAGTCAATGACTCTAGACCAGGCGAAGCGTCTCCAGCGCCAACAAGGACACAGAAAAAGTCGGTCCTGCCCAGATTGTAGACCAGGTGCTGGAGTGCTCTCAGCAGGTAGTCTACGCCATCCTGAAACCCCATCACGCCGACATAGACGATGATCGTCTTTCCCATCCGTCGCAGATCCGGGTCGGGCTCCGTCGGCCGCAGGCGGTTCAGATCGGGCCCGTTGCGCACGATGGTGATGCGCTCCTCTGGCACATGGCCTCGCTGCATCTCGACCCTCTTGTACGATTGGTTCGTGGCGATCACGTGATCGGCCAGTCGGCAAGAGAGTTTCTCAAGCAAGACCAGCGCGTGGTAGACAAGCCGGTTGCCGCTGCCTCCGAAACGAGCGTAGTACATCTCGGGGGCCAGGTCGTGGTGGTCGTACACGAAACGTTTGCCGAACAACTTGTAGAATGCTGCGATAAAGACGAAGGTGTCGGGTGGGTGGTGGGCGTGGACGACGTCAAACCCCTCACGCAAGAGTACGAGCAGGGAGAGAGCGAATGTCGCGGCCATCGAGTAGCCATACTCCCAGAGATAGCCCAGAAAGCTGTTCGCGGGCGGCGGTGCAGGGAACCGGTAGACACGCACGCCGTCGAGTATTTCTCGCCAGGGCTGTCCTGGATCCAAAGGGCAGATCACCGAGACCTGATAGCCAGCGACCGCTAGCGTCCTGGCCTCCTGACGCACCCGGTCGTCCCGTGGATAGGAGCAGTTCTCCAGCAGCATGAGTACACGATTACCAACAGATCTCTTCATACACACCTCGTATATCGCCATTGAGGTTTTACATCTACGCCGATCACCGCATGGCCATCGCAAGCCAGACACGCTGTGGAGACGCAACCAACATAACCGAGGCCAAGAATGCTAATCCTCGTAGGTACCTCCTCGCCCCATTGTCACTGAGTCCACCGTGACGACGGAACTTGCAGCCCGCTCAGCGCGTGGTTGTGAATCAATGAACAGGCGGTGCCAGAGTTCCACGCTGAGCAGACCCCATAAGAGAGCCCCGTGATCGGCAAAACCTGCTTCGTGTTCATCAAGCAACTTTTCTACGTAGTCGAGATCGAACAGCCCGCGCCGCTGGATCGCTGCTGGCGACAGAATGTCCCGCACGAATGAGCGTGCCTCTTTTCGAAACCAGACGGAGGTTGGTATAGGAAATCCTTGCTTCTTTCGATCAATGATCCGCGCGGGAAGCCAGGCCCGGCTTACCTCCTTCAACAGGTACTTGCGCGTTAGTCGCCTCAGCTTGAGATGCGGCGGGAGAGAGGCCGCGAACTCGACAATCTTGTGATCCAGCAGTGGCACGCGTGCCTCGATTGAGGCGGCCATGCTCATTTTGTCGCCGCGGGCCAGTAGGTCGTCGGGCAGCCAGAGCTTTGTGTCGACATACAGCATGCGGCTCAGCGGGTCGGCGGCATCGGTGCGGGCCAGATGTTGGGCGAACACGCGATCCACCGAAGCGCCGTTCAACTCTCTCTTCAGCGCATCCGACAGCAGAGTCGCTTTCATCTCGTGGTTGAAGAGCGGGAACCAGTTGGTCAGGCGAGTGACCTCGTCCGACTGGCATAGCGCGTACAGCGCGATCTTGGGCCGGCGCAGCCCCGGGATGCGATCGCTCACAGCCAGCGCCAGAGATTTGGCGGGGCCCGGAATACGTTGGAACAATGGGGACAGCCGCTCACCAGCGTAACGGGCATAGCCAGCAAACAACTCATCGCCACCTTCGCCCGTCAGGACCATCTTCACGTGGCGCGAGGCGAGTTCGGCGACCATGTAGTTGGCCAGTGCAGCCACATCCGCTATTGGCTGATCCAGATGCCAAACGACTTTCTCGGCGAGATCGATGAGATCCTGAGGACCAAAGATGATCTCATGATGATCAGCCTGATACTGCTTGGCGACGAGGCGGGCGTAGGGAAGCTCGCTGAATTCCTCGCCGTCACCCTCGAAACCCACCGAAAAGGTTTTGACCGGCTCGTCCAAGAACTGGCTCATCAGAGCCACAATCGTGCTAGAGTCGATGCCGCCGCTGAGAAAGGCCCCAAAAGGTACGTCGCTCATCAGTCGTAGCCTGACCGATTCTCGCAATAGCCCCCCGAGTTGCTCTGCATACGCCTCTTCACTCTCCCGAACGTTTTGATTGTTGGCGAAGGACAGGTCCCAGTACGATCGAATCGTCACGCCATGTTGGTCGCACGTCAACGTGTGGCCCGGTGGGACGGCAAAAATGTCGGTGAACATCGTCTGAGGTGCTGGCACATATTTTAGGGACAGATAGTTACTCAAGCCCTCCAGGTTCAGGCGGGCTTGCACCTCGGGATGTTGCAGAATAGCCTTGATCTCGGAGCCAAACACCAGGCGCTCGCCGACCTGCGTGTGGTACAGCGGTTTGATCCCCAGCCGATCCCGGGCGAGGAACAGACGGCGATTACGCGTGTCCCACACTGCGAATGCGAACATGCCGCGCAACTCGTGGACGCAATCCTCACCAAAGTCTTCGTAGAGATGGACGATCACCTCCGTATCACTTGCCGTCGTGAATACGTGTCCACGCCGCCGAAGCTCTTCTGTGAGCCCGCGATAGTTGTAGATTTCGCCGTTGAAAACGACGACCACGCTCCGATCCTCATTGTATAGCGGCTGCTTGCCGCTGACCAGGTCGATAATACTCAGCCGGCGCATGCCCAGGCCTACGCCGCCCGATATGAAGAAGCCCTCGTCATCCGGCCCCCGATGGATCATCACAGCGGTCATCCGCTGGAGCACTGACCAGATTTCGGTTGGTGATAAAGTTGGATCGATCATGCCCGCTATGCCACACATATTGTCTTCTTACCTCGTCTCCGTAATGCCTGCACTGCTACAAGCATCTAGGTTCAGTATCCGTCAGGGTCTGGCGGCCGTCTCTACTAAAGATCGCTTTCGGATGCACTGACTGGTTAGTTCTTCCGCTGCGTTAGGACATCGGCGTAAATCTTCATGAGCCGCCGGGCTACGCTTTCTAGATCCAGCCCTTTGCGCTTCAGAGCTGCCCGCCCGTCGGCACGTTGCCCTCCAGCCAACGTGCTGACCAGCGCTTCCGCTAATGCCTCCGCGTCGCGGGGGCAAATTGTATAACCTTCCACCCCGTCCAGCCGTTCAGGTACATCCCCCACTGGCACCGATACCACGGGCAGATTACAGGCCATAGCTTCCTTAACCACATTGGGCGAACCTTCTATGAAAGAGGTCATCACCATAGCGTTGCAGGCATTCATATAGAGCGGCACTTGGTCGGGTGCCACCTGCTTTAACGGGACCAACGTCAATGGTTCGCTCATCTGCTTCGAGGCCCTGGTCACCACGGCTCGGGCCAGAGGAAACCCTTTGCGTGGGATGTCCGGATTGCCGGGGAACAGGATATACCGCTTGCCTTCAGGCCACCCCAGCAACGCTCTCGCCTCGTACGGGTCCATCGGCCGGAAGAGCTGCAGGTCCACTCCATTGGGGACAACGTAGGCTTCGACCGGCGCGACAACCTTTGCCATTTCGGCTGACTTGACAATCACTGCGTCCACAGTACGTGCCAGCCAGCGATCCACCTGGACCACCAACTTGCTAAGCGATTTAAGTCGCCCTTTGGCATCTGGTGTGCCCAGCAAGTCATCTCCCATAAAGGAGACAACCACCGGTCCGCTGAACTGCAGGCGCGCCAGCCAACCGCAATACCCATAGTGCGCATGGATGAGGTCAACCGAGCGGGCGAGTGCCCTCAGAGACGGTAAAGCCTGAAGGTACTTGAATTTCGGGATGCCTCTGACTTCCAGCACATCCACCTGGGCGCCAATTGCTCGCAGGGACTCGATTTGGCGCGCCACAGGGGCCCCAGTATTTGGCTGTGCGGGGGTGGGTAGTGGGGGAGTGACCATCAAGATGTGCACTGTCCCTATAGCTCCTCAACCGATTAATGGATGCAGGTGTTACTTTGCCACAAAAACCAACAAATGCGTCGGCCAGTCCAGATGAAACCTCACTGGTCTCTGGAAAGCATTAGTCTATAGCCTGTCGGATTTCCTCTCTTCGGCACCCGAATGTACCACGTTAATAGCACGGCAGTAGACGGCGAGAGTTTTACGGGCCACCACGTCCGGCGAACATTCGGCATCAATCTTCCGCTTGCCATTCGCGCCCAGTTGGCGGCGTAGCTCCTTGTCCCGCAAGAGGCGAATAATAGCGTCTGCCAACGCTCTCTCATCACGGGGTGGCACGAGATAACCGGTCCGACCATGATCAACCATCTCGGGGAGTCCCCCGACTGTCGTGGCGACCACTGGCTTGGCGAATGTATATGCGACGGGAATGACGCCACTTTGCGAGGCATCGATGTAGGGCAGTACCACGATACTCGCTCGCCGGAACAATACAGCGCACTTGTCGTCCGAAACGTACTCGTTGTGGACAATAAAGTGTTCGGGATGGACCATCATGCGCCGGTACCGGCTAAAGTCCTCTCCCTGGCCGGCAATCACGATCCTCGCGTCAGGCACCTGGGCCGTGATCAGCGGTTCCGCTCGGATCAGGTACTCCAACCCTTTGTATTCCCAGATGCGGCCGAAAAACAGGATCAGGTGATCGTCCTCCCTGACCTGAATCTGAGCCGAGTCGTCGCCAAGCACGATATGCGGAATGACGTGGACGATCTCGCTGGGAATGCACAACTGGTCAACAACCACTTGCTTTAACTGTTTGCCGTGCACAATGGCTTGATCGGCGCGATGATAGCCAAAGTCCAAGATCGCCTGAGGCGTCTTTTGCGATATCCTATCGCCGACGTGGTGCCTGGGGTTGTGAATCGTGAGCACCAGGGGATACCGCCCCAACAGTGGCAATGCAAGGTTGAACCATAAATACCCGCCTTGAAAATGGACCACATCTGGATTAAAGTTCCTGATGTGCTGGAGAATGGTGTAGATCATCCGAACCTGCCGCAAGGGCTGACGCAATCTCGGTTGGCTGAAGGGTTGAAAGCTCACGTCCCCATGCAGCCTGGATAGAGGCGCAGCTAGCTGGTGAGGAAGCAACAGGAGGATTTCTACCTCTCGAGCAAGGGCGCTGGTCAGTCGAACACAATATTCTCCAAAATCGAAGGAAAGAAATGCCACTTTCATGCGCCTACCCCCGAAACGCGTCATTCGATCTCCAGGCACCGATACCTGCCCCATGGTCATTGACAGCCATCAGCTCTCCATGCGTGGCGGTGTGGGATGGCCCCCTCGTAGCGATGTAGCGTGCTGCCATTCTATGGACCCGTCCTGCTGGAGAGAATACCTGATTGCTTCAAGCCCACGATGCACCCTGACACTGTCTCGCGCGCTGGCCCGGAGGGGTGCCTGGCCTCGGAGAGCCTCTATGAAATTGTGAGATGCCTCGACGTAGGTTGTGTCGCTTGATTGTCGGAGGATAATCGAACGCCCTGCTCGGCTTAGAATCTCCCGCATATTGTCAAGCAATGTGGCAAGTCTGTCTATACCACCGCCCCGTGGTGTGCGGTGCTCGAAATAGTCGTCAGAAACGATGATGCTCCCTGCCGTCCCGTGGATCTGAAGCATGGTCAGTCTGGCAGGCGCTCCCCAGGCAATATTCAGCGAGCCTACAACACCATTACGGCCGCGGAAGGCTGCCACGATGTTATCCGGGACTGGCAACCCGGGAAGCGATGTTCGAGAAACCGCGCAGGCGCTCTCAACGTCAAGGTCAGCCACGTACAGGAGTAGATCAAGCAGGTGACTCCCCTGATCGTAGAGCACGCCCACATTGCGCTGATCAAAGTACCAATCGCTCTTGGGATCCCAACCCATGTATGGCCCTGGCTTGGCAGCGATCCCCTGAACCTGCAGGATCTTGCCGATGCGCTTCTCTTCGATCAGCCGTCGGGCGCGGCAGAAATGTGCACGGAAACGAAGATTATAGCCAGGCATGAGGACAAGATTGCGGCGGTCAGCCTCGGTCACGAGTGCCAATGCTTGTTTCGAGGATAGTCCCATAGGCTTCTCACAGTAGACGTGGAGCCCCTGCGCTAAGGCGGCCGAGGCAGCCTCGTAGTGTAAGAAATTGGGCAGGCATGCGTAAACCGCGTCCAGCGGTTCTTCTTGGATCATCTCCTGATATGATGAGTAGATCTTTGGAATTCCAAATCGTCGTTGCGTCCGCTCGGCCTGCTCTGGGTTGACTTCAGCGCCGGCTTGTACAACAACGTCTGGCAAAGATGCGAGGGCGGGTATGTGTGACCTGGTTGCGATGCCCCCCAGTCCGATGAATCCTATCCGTACTACATCCATTGATAACTCCTCATTTTGCCTGAACCAAGCGCTCTCTCAATGACTCCCAGACCTGCCTCCAGCGGGGCACGAATGCGAAATCTTCTTTAACGTCTTCGATCCGGCACCCAAGAGTCGTGTACGACTCGGTCCCCAGACGATACCTGGATGCCAGTTTCAGGTGGGGCACCCGGCGCGGATCCTTTCCCATGAGCCGGGCGCATACGTGGTCAGTTGCCACTGCATCGGTACCCGCCACGATCAGTCCCATTAGCCGCGGTACTCCGTCCACCGGCCCGGCGCCTTCGTGGGCGATCAACCCGTCCACCAGGCAGAAATCAGGCCAGCGGACTTTCGTCAGATCGCAAATCACTTCGGCCAGGTGGGGATGGTAGACGATTTTTACCTTCTCAGGCAGGGCCCCCCACTGATTTTTCATCACGCCAGTGATTAACTGCAGGGTGTGGGTCTTGAGCTTGGCAAAGGAGATGAGATAGTCAGCTTCCATAAAAGTCTTGGACATCTCCAGTCGTTGGAAGAACAGCCCGTCAAGCTCAACGCTGACCAGTTCATCGCTGCTGAGGTTCAGAAATCGCGTCCTGGGGACGCCCGCAAATATCTGATCCCAGCCCAGAATCCTGAAGGCCAGGTCTGCACTGAGGTGAGTCGCATCAGCCTCAGCGATGATGACCTCCTTGATGTCGCGCTGCTCCAGCAGCCATTCGACAAGATATCGTACCAGATATGGATCGACCGTGGCACCTGTCTCACTTCCCAGGAGCAGGCAGAGGTTGACCTTTATCAGCACCCGAGCGTTTGCGGGAACTTGGACCTGGCTTTGCATGAGTTCCAACAAATCAAACATTGCCATGCGGACCTCCGCTGGCTTGTCGACATCTGTTACCTTTGTGATCCCTATCTGCGCTCTCTCAGTTGCCACCACATCACCTCCCTAAATCAAGCTCGACGCAGAACCGTGCCGGCCTGACGCAATACTCTCATTGCAACCCCCCGGAACAGCTCAAGATCGCTTGATGAGGGCACGCGCAGGATAAGGAGAAGGAGAACATACAATATTGCGGCTGAGCTCAGGAGCGGCACCAGATGGGTGTCCCTCAAGGTCAGAACGAACCCGCCAACACTGACTGCGGCAAGTGCCGTCCGGCCGAACGTCAGCAGCATGCGCATCGCCCCTTCTCCCCGAAATACAAACACAAAGTACAAACAAAACGCTACACACATGGCCAGTAGAAGTGCCCAGGCCGTTCCAGTTCCTCCCCACCGGCGAGTGAACCAGAGGCAGACAGCTACATAGAAAGCAAGGCTGATTGCGGCAACCTGAAGAGATTTCCTCTGCTCGCCTCGGGCGAAGAGGATATGACTCAGAAACGGATTCAAGGATCTCAGAACCAGAACCCATATCAACACACGCAAGATCAGGATCGAATCGGCGTAGTCATCTGTATAGAGCAGTAGGATGATCCGGTCAGCCAAAAAGGCGATTGTGACGACGCCGGGAAGAACGAGTGCCAACATGTACTTGAGAGATCCTTCACTGAGCCGTTGGAAAGTCTCTCTGGCTTCCTTGAACAGCCGCGACATGTATGGAAAGATTGCCGTCGTATAACTCTTTGCGGCGACAGTGCCCAGGCCCAGAACTTTGTACGCCGCGGCGTATAGTCCTACCGCAAGCTCTCCATGGAAGGAAGATAGAACGATAACGTCGAGGCTCAAAAATAGGTTGGAGAGCCAGTTCTCCAGCGCGAAAACCCTCCAATCGCGGACAAGTTGCTTAAGAAACGCCCAGTCAAAGTACCAATGCAGCTTTGAGACCCGCCGGCTCAAGAAAACAAGATAGAACAACAACATGCAGATACGGGTAACGATCAAGACCACGAACAAGGCCAATAACCCATAGCCCATAAAGAGAGCAATGAGACCGAGCCCGGTGCGCACAATGTTCTCTAACAATGTCCCATATGTGACGTATTCGGCCCTCTCGAAGGCCACAAATGCGGCTTCGAACACCTGGCTGATCGTAGCAGGCAGAAGCGCCAGACAGACTAGGTATATCGCTGCCCGCGTGTCAGACGCATAGCCGAAAACATGAGCAAGAATGACCAGAAGGCCACTAGCCACTAGGGTCAGGACCGTGACCAGCATCATTGACACACTCAAATATTGACTCGCCCATGAAGGTCTTCTGGCTATTTCTCGGGTGATGAGGATACTCAATCCAGTTGCACTCAAACTGAGAAAGAGCTCGAAATAGCCCCGTGCCAGCGCGTACTTCCCGAAGCCGTCCACCCCCAAGAAGCGCGCAGCGTATACAACCAAGGCGAACGAAAACACCTTAGCAGACACTCTGCCAATAAAGAGCGTAACTGTGTTCTTTGTAACCCTCAGCGCTGCATTCTGTGGCATTGTCACCCCTCACTATCCATGTTGCGCATTGCGCTGATGAGGCCGGCAATAAGCCACAACAACTGCATTTCCGAGCGACTGCGGAACACATCGATGAGCATGTGAACCATCTGACCGGCTATGACTGCCATGAAGCCAAGGGCAAGCGGCGCCAGAAAGCGATCGCCGAACTTCCAGCACTGCCATCCCCGGCGAAGGGCCGCGAGCAGAAACCAAATGAAGGCGATGAATCCGCCAATCCCTGTTTCGACCCAGACGAGAAGATATTTGTTATGAGTAGAATACAGCCATGCACCACCAAACTCTGGTGTGACATACTGCTTCATGATAATGGGAAAATTGTTGGCGCCGACCCCACGCACTGGGTTATCCTTGATTACGCGGAACGCGAGCTTCATCAAGGGAATGCGGGATTGTGCTGATCCCATGTCATATCCGAATAGCCGACTTAAAATCACGTCCCCAAAGAGCAAAGACAGTAGCACTGCGACAGCGAGGGCGACGAAGGGAATCGAGAGCGACAGCCAGCCACGGCGCCAGGCGAAAAAGCACAGGATCATAATCGACAAGACGAATGCGACCCATCCCCCCCTCGAAAGCGTGAGAACCAAAGCCACTCCACCAAGGCTAAAGGCGAGCACTGCCAGCCACTTATAGCATCGTCCTAGCCGTGTCAGTAGGAAACTGATGGCAGGTACCAGCAGCAGACTGAGATAGCTTGCAGCGTTGATTGGCGACCCAACCGTACCGCCGACTCGCTTGCCGGGGTCAATGCGAGCAAACATACCCGCAATACTGAAGCTATGCCCCACGTATCGCAGCCCAATCATGACCAGGCTCTCAAGAACGAGTCCAATGAAGAGTATCGTGACAATGAAAAGCACATCTTGTCGGGTTTGAACTGTACCGGCAACGTATACGTACAACAGGAACATTTGCAAAAGCAAGAAAACCTCAAACATAGAGAGTGTGACATCGCGGGCAACCACCAGGGATAGTGCGACGAATACGAGATACGAGGCGGGGGGTAGACTCGTGCGGAGCAAGGGGCCCGATCGGGGTTTGACTCTAGCCAGAAGCTCGCCCAACCACAAAGCGTACAGGACTGCTAGACACACTGTCGTGACAGAAATAACCCATCCCCCAAGGGCGCCAAGTTCGGTGAGTTCAGTCCGGTAGCCGAGGTGAATATCTAATCGAAACGGAATGTCCAGAATGATGATCGCCAGGAGCAACTTCCGCACGTTTCCAACGATCATCGCTATGAAGGGACAAAGCACTGCCAGGATGAAGAGAGGTGCCCATTTCGATGGAAGAGAGGAGGCCCCCAGCGTATAGATACCCAGCACGAGGCCTGCTGCGCCGGCAATAGTCCACTGTAGCGCGGAGCTCGGGCCTACTGACGCCGCAAACCACCGTGCAAATGTCACCAGTACCTGGTCGGCTTGTTTCTGCAGTCGATTTGCTTCCCAAAGTGCCATTCTAGTTCATCCGCCGTCAGTCAGCGTTACCGTACCGGTAGCTCAACCCGATATTCCTATGCAAAATCTCTGATGGCCTGAGCTACATATTCTATCGAGCCTGGTGTGAGTTCAGCGTACATCGGCAGGGACAAAACCTGCCCGGCGTATTCCTCGGTGACGGGGAAGTCTCCCCTCTCGTAGCCGAGATCACGATAGGCCGGTTGCAGGTGGATGGGAATGGGGTAGTGGATTCCCGTGGCGATACCCTGGCCGTGGAGGTACGCTCTTAACCCATCTCGATCTTGGACCCGGATCACATACAGATGGTAGACAGACTCGGCATAATCCGCTTCCGCAGGGGTCACCACCGGGACATGGGCAAGGAGTTCGCCATATCGCTGTGCGTGCTGGCGGCGGGCCGCATTCCACGCCTCCAGGTGCTGCAACTTGACCCGCAACACAGCCGCCTGGAGGGTATCGAGGCGATGATTGTATCCTCGCAACACGTGATGATACTTCTCGCGCTGTCCATAGTTGCGCAACATACGCAGGGATTCGGCCACCCGTTCGTCGTTGGTAACCACTATCCCGCCATCCCCATAGGCGCCCAGGTTTTTGGCCGGATAAAAGCTGAAGGCTCCCGCGTGCCCCAGAGAACCCACACGCTTCCCCTTGTATTTAGCGCCGTGGGCCTGGCAGGCGTCCTCGATCACGACGAACCCATGCTGCTGGGCAATCTCCAGGATAGGGTCCATGTCGGCCGGTTGCCCATAGAGGTGCACCGGAACGATCGCCTTCGTCCTTTCAGTGATCGCTTCCTCTATTCTAGAGATGTCAATGTTGTAGGTGTGCGGATTGACATCCACAAAGACCGGCCTGGCACCAGTATAGGAGATGGCAAAAGCGGTGGCAATAAAAGTGTTGGCCGCCGTGATGACCTGGTCACCAGGCCCGATGTCGTAAGCTCGTAGTGCCAGTTCCAGGGCCGACGTGCCGGAGTCCACCCCGATGGCGTACTCGGCCTCGCAGAAAGCAGCGAATTCCTCCTCAAAAAGGCCGACGTCCCGGCCCAGGATGAAGGCCGTTCCCTGCACCACTTTCAGAATGGCCTCGTTGATCTCTTCCGCGATGGCGGCGTACTGAGCGGCCAGGTCAACGAACGGCACTTGCGGCGACCTGATATCCATAACGACCCCCTACTCCCTACTCCCTACTCCCCACTCCCCGCTCCTGCTCCCTACTTCCTTGCCCAACGTACAAGAATTTCACTGTCAAGATACTATACCACCTCAACAGGCGCTCCTTTGCGCTCTAGTGAGCGGTTAACAGCTTCCATCACCCGTACCACGTCCAGGCCTTCCCGTCCGCCGGTGAGTGGGCGACTGCCCTGTGTCACACACTCCAGGAAGTGGCTACACTGATTCTTTAGCGGTTCGCTGACTTCGATTTTAGGGCTGATGATGTCGCCGTCGCGCATCAGAAAGTGGTACTCACCGTAGGTGGGCGCCTCAGCCGGCGTTGGCGCAACGCCCTTCTCAAAGACCCGCACTCGTTCCAGAGCGCTTAGATCGTTGAAGACAATACGCTTGTCACTGCCTACGACGACGACCTCTCGTACTTTGTTGGGGTCGGCCCAACTCACGTGGACGTGTCCGACGATGCCATCCTGGTAGCCGAGCGAGATGAACCCGACGTCTTCACGGCTGTTCTGTAAGACCTTGGCCCCCACTGCGCTGACCCACTCTGGTACGCTGTCCAGCAAGTAGTTAAATATGGACACGTCGTGGGGGGCCAGGTCCCACAGCGCGTTCACGTCCCAGCGGATGGGGCCCAGGTTAGTGCGGCGGGCGTACAGGTAATAGACCCGGCCTACCTCGGCCTGCTCGATGTAGGCTTTGACTTTCCTGATACCGGCATTATAGAGGAAGGTGTGACCGACCATCAGAGTCACACCCTTTGATTCGGCCAGGGCTATCAATTCCTTGGCCTCGGTCATCGTCATGGTCATCGGTTTCTCGACCAGGACGTGCTTCCCCGCCGCAAGGCAACGACGGGCAACCCTGTAATGGCCTGTTGCTTCCGTGCAGACAACCGCTGCGTCAACTCCGTCCAGCCGCAGAGCATCCTCGACCTCCGCGGTCAATTCCACACCTGGAAATCGCCGCCTAACTTCTTGCAGGCGATCTGTCCGCCGGTCGCACACGACAACGACCCGTGATTGGGGCAACTCACTGAACACGCGGACGTAGTTGATGCCCCAGTAGCCGCAGCCAAGGGTGGCAATACCTAATTGATCAGTCATAGCATCAGCCTTTCTATCTTCTGCTTCCGACCCGTTTGCCTCTTATTCGGCGCCTCGCCCAGACAGGACAGCCGGGATTGTGAGAAGCAGGATCTTGACGTCTAACCCCAGCGACTGGTGGCGGACGTATTCGATGTCCATACGGATCGACTCGTCGAAGGAGACCTGACAACGCCCGTTTACTTGCCAGAGACCAGTAACTCCTGGCAAGGCGGCCAGTCGCTCGCGATGCCAGGCCTGGTATTCGTCCACCTCGTACGTGGGGACCGGGCGTGGCCCCACCAGGCTCACCTCCCCCTTCAGCACATTCACCAGTTGCGGCAACTCGTCCAGGCTGGTCTTGCGCAGTAGCCGTCCGACCCGGGTCACCCGAGGGTCGTTGGTCAACTTGAACTTCGCGCCGGTCGCGTCCGACGGCTCCTCGCGTCCCTCGACGAAAGCCTTAATGAAGGCCTGGTGCATAGACTGATCGGCGTCCCGGACCATGGTGCGGAATTTGTAGCAGGTGAACAGGGTTCGTTGCCAATACGAGTACCCATCGTGGGTCCATCGTCGTGAACCGACCCGCTCCTGGGCAAAGATCACCGGCCATCCAGAGTCTAGAACGATCAACACAGCGATCAGGGCCATTAGCGGTGACAGGATCACCAGGGCAAGTGTGGCTACGATCAAATCCAGCGCACGTTTGAGGGAATAGTAGGTGGCATGATCTCTGGCCAGAGGGCTAAGAGCGAAAGGATCAAATCGTCGCAATAGGTTAAGATTAACCTGTTGGTACGCAACCTGTTGGTACATTGGTTTTGTCTCTTGCCCGCCTCACTACTGCTCTGTCAACTCTAATGTGATGGTTGTAGTGGCGACTTCAGTCGCTTATTGAGCGGTGGGAACGACTAAAGTCGTTACTACGAACCCTTCAAATCTGGCTTGACGGAGTACTGTGGTATCCCCCCACACTAACCACGCTGAGGCGACGTTCGGTAGTAATGCGAATAGCTACCGTCTTGCTCTGCTCGATTCACAACTATGCCGATGGACCCGGCTTTGACGTCGGCCAGTTGCTGACAGGCAGCCCGTACAGTTTCTCAAAGGCCACCGCAATCCACAATCCGCAATCCGTCATTCTCCATTCTCCATTCTCCCCGTCAATCCGCCTTCCGCCTTTTCCCAAACAGCCGGCGGCGGCGGTGCTTTCGCTTACCCCTTCCATTCCCATAGGTCTCGTGGTATGAGTAGTAATAGCTGCCCCTGTCGGTGGGCACACCGTTGAGGACCACCCCGACCAGGTTGGCCCCCACCTGGCGCAGGCTCTCCACCGCCTGCCGCGCCGCCTTCCGCCGGGTGTGGCCCGCTTCCAGCACCAGCAGGACGCCGTCCACCGCCTTGGCCAGCGCCGTCGCGTCGGCCACGGGCAAGACCGGTGGGCTGTCTATCAGCACCACGTCCACCTGCTGCGCCAGCTCGTGCAGCAACCGCTGCATGTGCTGGGAGCCCATTAACTCGGCCGGATTGGGCGGCAGTTCCCCGCTCGGCAGGACCCTCAACCCCTGTACCTGGACGGGGCGCAACTGGCCATTGGTACGCCCCTCCAGCAACGACCCGCTGAGCCCCCACCATAACCTTTCTGTGGTGACCTGTTCGCGCAGGTCAAGGCCGAACAACTGGCCCAGCCGCGGGCGGCGCAGGTCCGCGTCCACCGCCACCACCCTGAGCCCCGCCTGGGCCATAGCCACCGCCAGATTGGCTACTGTGATAGACTTGCCCTCGGTGAGGCTGGGGCTGGTCACCAGGAGGGTCCGGAGGGGGTTGTCCACGCCCGAGAAGCGGATGTTGGTGCACAGGGCGCGGAAAGCCTCGGCCACAGGTGAGAGCGGCTGCGCGGCCACGACCAACTGCTCCTCCCCCTTCGCCAGCCGGCCGATGGCGCCGAGGGTGCCCAGGCCCAGCGCCCCGCTGACGTCATCAGGCGTCTTGATCGTATCGTCCAGGTTCTCAAACAGGAAGGCCAGGCCTGTGCCACCTGCCAGGCCAACCATAAACCCCAGAGCGATATTCAGTACCTGGCGCGGTTTGGATGGAGTCTCAGGGACAACGGCCGGCTCAACGACAGAGAGAGCGTTGGCCCGTATCGCTTCTCTGATGCGCGCTTGCTCATATTGCTCCAATAGCATAGCGTATGTCTGTTCTTTCAAGGCGATGGATCGGCTGGCGGCTGCGATGCGCTCAGCGTCCTCGGGGGATTGGGCGGCCAGGTTTTCATATTCCCTGCGGGCCTGGTCTAACTCGCGCTCAATCTGAGCCAGTTGTTGGCCTAGAATCTCCTGGGCGCTCCTTGCGCCCCCGCTGTATAGCTCTGTGCTTTGAGCAATGAGAATTTCGGCCAGGGTATTGGCCGCTTCCCGAGCCAGAATGGGATTCGGATCCTCGACCGTGATTTGCATCAACTCGGTGTTGGCTACAATTTCCACTTCGATCTGAGGAGGCTCATTGAGGTCGAGCCTCTGCACCAGTTCTTCCAGCACGGGGCCGCTGGTGGCGATTTGGGCGTACGTGTTCATAAGCCGCTCGGCGTATATGTAGTCCGCATAGTCGACCGACCCGGCAGCGGCCGTCGCTACCCGCAACGTCGCAGAAGCCGTATACGTGGGTGCCATCGTGAACGTGCCTGCGACGACGATAGTCACCGTCACGGCAAGCGTGACAGCGATGACCCACTTTCGTCGCCACAGGATCGTGATATAACTACGGAGCTCCATTAATTCAACCCTTTGCTCCCAATCATAGACTGGCGCGACCAGAACAACAGTACCCATGGGGGAGTGACAAGACAAGCCCTATGCCCTACAATGTAAATGCACAGGGTGTGCAACCGCCCGGTGCCCAAGCCCCGTGGGTCCCAAGCCATGCGGGGCTTCGATTTTACTGGTTCGTTTCACCGAAAACAAACAAGGCTCACGGAGGGGAAACCCCCGTGAGCCCGATTGGCCACGATCCAAGACCCGACGATGCAAATTCGATGTCAGGCCCTCGGCGAAGAGGAAACAACGCCTGCAAATTGTGGTATAATTGGACTGCACAGGGTGCTCCGCCACCCCGTACCTCCAGCTCCGGTGGTGCCGGCCACGCGGGGCTGGTTATGTCAAGAACCTAAGGTCTGATGCGGTTCACCTGCTAACAAGTAACAAGCCGCCATCCTCTAATATACAGGGACGGCGACTTCCCCCTCCTTTCACAGTCACCTCCGCAGCGATGTATCGTGAGACGATATTAGATCATAACAGACTACAATCTTACATATATGGGGTAGTTTAAGAACCCCCTCTTTGACAACACAGGCAGATGAATGGTACACGGATCAACACGGATTGCACGGATAAACACAGAAAAATCAGTGAAAATCTGTCTGATCCGTGACTATCCGCGTCCTATTCTGAGTTCTTAAATCACCCCATATATAATATACCATAGAACCTGCACATTTGTCAAGTATCCTGGCATCCTTCTTTGTGGTTCTAGTGAATTTTATGAATTTTAGGGAATTATTTACAGAATTATTTACAAACGAACGGTTGGATGATACCAATTATGTTTTGGACTTGAACTCACAAGCGCTCTGCCCGGCCCGCCCGCTTCGGAGCGGCGTCACTGAAAACAGACAAAACTCACACACAGAAATCCCCCGTGAGCCTGATTTGCCACAATCCAGGACCCAACGATGTAGTTTCGACGCCAGAGCCCTCGGCGAAGAGGTGACGATGTTTGCGAACCGTGGTATAATTAGACTGCACGGGGTGCTCCGCCACCCGGTGCCTCCAGCCCCGGTGGTGTCGGCCACGCGGGGCTGGTTGTTTCAGGAACCTGAGTTCCGATGTGGTCCCCTGCTAACAAGCAACAAGCCGCCATCCATTACCTACATGGACAGCGACATCTCGTTTCCTTCCCAGCCCTCCTTGCGCAAGAATGTACCCTGGGAGGATACAAATTATAATACGTCTTGGTCCCGCGTGTACAGTACAATGCAATCTTACCAGAAATCGTGCTGCCTGTCTGTAGGGAGAGTTTGACTTTTGGCGTGGGGATAGTTGGACGAGGACGAACGGTGCGATGGTCAGCCGGGGATTGGCCTATTCCAATGGCGTCAGTCCGTTCAGGATGGCGAACTTGACGAGACCAGGGAGATCGCTGATACCCAACTTCCGCATCAGGCGGCTGCGGTAGGTCTCAACGGTCTTGGGGGAAAGAGAGAGGAGGCCAGCGACCTCTGCGCTCGACCTGCCCTCGACGACGAGTTGGAGGACTTCCCGCTCGCGCGGGCTGAGGCACTCCAGTGGGCTCTTCGCTCCGGCGGCTTCGCGCTGGCGCGCGTAGTCGTCAATCACCTTATCCGAGATTTTCTGGCTCAGGTAGCGATGGCCGGAGTGGACAGCGCGGACGGCGTTAACCACCTCAACGCCGGCCGATTCTTTCAGCAGGTAGCCGCGTGCCCCGGCCCGCAATGCCTGAAAGACGTGCTCGGTTGTTGAGTACATCGAGAGGACGACGACCTGGGCCGCCGGGCAGGTTTCACGAATCTGCCACGTCGCCCCGATGCCGTTCAGTTCGGGCATGGCGATGTCTATGACCACCACGTCAGGGCAAAGTTGTGCCACCTGGCATACTGCCTCGCGCCCGTTGGCCGCGCCGCCGACCACTTCGATGTCGCCCTGTGCCTCCAGCAGAAGCCGCAGCCCGTCGCGGACAACGGCGTGGTCGTCGGCCAGGAAAACGGTGATAGTCATCGAGCCACCTCCACGATGACCCGCGTGCCCTGCTGGGGTCGAGACTCGATCCGACAACGGCCGCCCACCACCTCGGCCCGCTCGGTCATGGTGATCAGCCCCCAGCCCTGGCGTCCGTCGGGCGTGGTCAGTTGCGCGGGGTCGAATCCGACTCCGTCATCGGCGACGACCAGACGCACGGCCTCGTCGTCCACGGCCACCGTCACCGTCACCTGCGTGGCCTGTGCGTGTTTGCACACGTTAGTCAACGCCTCCTGGGCGATGCGGAACAGAGCATTCTCGGCCGGCGCGGCCAGTCGGGGGACCGGCTCCTCACCATGCACCGTGATGGAGACGCCCGTCCACGAAGCGAACCGTGCACCGTACCAGTACCGTACCAGTGTAGCGTGGCTACCAACCCGTAGTCGTCCAGCACCGGCGGCCGCAACTCGGCCGTCACGCGGCGGATACGCTCGGTCGTCTCCTCCACCAGTGCCAACGAATCGTCCAGGCGGGAACGCACCAGCCCTGTCGTCTCCCCAGGCACGTGCATCCGCACCAGATTCAGGTTGATACCCAGTGCAGTCAAGTTCCCCCCGACCTGGTCGTGCAGATCCCGCGCCAGCCGCCGCCGCTCGGCCTCTTCGGCCTCTGCCAGCCGCGCCCACAGGGCACGGAGTTGTTCCCTCTGCTGCCTGACCGACCGGAACAGCCGGGCCTGCTGGATGGCAACCGCCAGCGAGTTGGCCAACTCGCGGGCGATCTCGACCTGGTTTTCGCCAAAGACATCGGGCCTCTCCGCCCCCAGGCCAAGGAAGCCGATCAGTTCTTCCTGGACAATGAGGGGCACGATGAGAGCGGCACGTAGTCCCTCCGCCTGCAGGGCCTGTAACACTGGTGACACCTGGGCGAGAACCGGGATTTTCTCCATTACACAAATCTCCCCTCGCCGAAGCACCTCAATAGCCACCCCAACATCCTTGAGTGCGTCCAGCGGAAAGCGCGTTCCCGCCCGCACCGTGGATTCGCCAGCGACGTCGGCAAGTAACACCGTAGCCTCACGGGCTTCAAAGTCAAACAGCACCACGCTGGTTCCCAGGCAAGAGACCAGTTGCCGTATGTGGCCCAGGGCGGCCCGGGTGATCTCCTCCGGCGACTGCGCGGCCAAAATGGCGCTATCAATTTCGTGCAGGAGTCTCAACCGTTCAGCATGCTCCCGCAACGCCTCCTCCGCCCGCTTGCGCTCGGTGATGTCCAGAACGATGCCTTGATAGTGCGTGATCACACCATCTAAATCCCGTCTGATCCAGGTACGATCATCAAGCCAGCGTACATCTCCCGTCTTTGTGATAATCCGATATTCCTGAACAAATTCCCCGCACCCTTCCTGGCTGTACCGAGTAACTTCAGCAGCCACGCGTTCCAGGTCGTCAGGATGGACGATACTTGCAAACGGTATGCGTCCGGAGTGAAAGTCTTCCGGGTCGTATCCGAATTGCCGCACATTATCGGAGACGAATTCAACAGGCCAACCTTCAGCATTACGCCAAAGAAAGGCAACTGCGGGGCTGTGGCTAACGATATGCTCTAATTCTCTGGTCTCCATGTCCTCGTACTCATTTTGATCGCTCGCCTTTTCGGGTCCGACGAGCCACGAGTAGCCTTCCTGGCCCAATGCGGGGTCAGTATAGCGTAACTTTGCAAAGAGGTCAACCTCTCGCAAGCAGGTCGAGCCAGTTCCCGCAGACCACCGTTTGCACTTCCTCCCGAAGGTGCCCGACCTGCGGGAGGTTTGTTGGGGTTCATCGTTTGCGCTTCATCGTCAGGATGGTATAATGGCGCCCGAGGGGGGCGAACGTGAGCACCGAACGACTATACCGCACCGGGGGCATCGTCATCCGCCGGCGCGACCAGGGCGAGGCCGACCGTGTCCTGACCCTGTGCACGCCTTTGGGCAAGATAGAAGTCATCGCCAAAGGGGCACGCAAACTGCGCAGCCGCAAGGCGGGCCACATCGAACTTTTCTGCCGTTCCAGTTTCGTCATCTCACGGGTGAAGAACTCCTGGGACATCGTCAGCCAGGCCGATACCGTCGAACCGCACACGTCGTTGCGCAGCGACCTGCTACGCGGGACGTACGCCCGCTACGCCGTCGAACTGCTCGACCGGTTCTTTGCCCCGGGGGAGGGCGGCCCGGCCCTCTTCGACCTGCTTGACCACACGCTTACCTGGCTGTGCGAGGACGGTGACATAGACCTGGACCTGATCACTCGCTTCTACGAGCAACACCTGCTGGGGCTGGCGGGTTTCCGCCCGGAACTGAACACTTGCGTGGGCGAGCACGACAGCCACGTGTCGCTCCGGCCCCGCGAACCGATGGAGGACGAACAGCCTTATGGCTTCGACCCGGAAAGAGGCGGGGCACTGTGCCGGAATTGCTACACCGAACGGGATGCGCGCCAGGGGATAGTACCCCTTTCACCTGCTGGGCTGTGGTTCCTGCAAGAATGTCAACGGAGGCCCTATTCCAGGCTGCGCTCGCAGCAGATTGCGCCCGCGCTGCACGCAGAAGTGGAGCGCGTGATGCAGCACTACGTCACCTACCACCTGGAACGAAGCGTGAAGTCGGGCACGTTCCTGCGGCAGTTGAAGCAGGAGAGAGAAATAGAAAACCGACCAATAATGGAGTCCACATGAACCATCCACTCACCTTTCAACAAGTCATCCGCCGCCTGCAAGAGTTCTGGGCCGACCACGGCTGCCTCTTGTGGCAGCCCTACAGCGAGAAGGTCGGCGCGGGGACGATGAACCCCGCCACCGTCCTGCGCGTGCTGGGGCCGGAGCCCTGGAACGTGGCCTACGTCGAACCCTCCTACCGGCCCGACGACGGCCGCTTCGGGGATAACCCCAACCGCATGCAGATGCACACCCAGTTCCAGGTCATCCTCAAGCCCGATCCCGGCAACCCGCAGGAACTGTACCTGGAGAGCCTGTACGCGCTGGGCATCCGCCGCCAGGAGCACGACATCCGCTTCGTCGAGGACAACTGGGAAAGCCCCGCGCTGGGAGCCTGGGGCCTGGGCTGGGAGGTGTGGCTGGACGGGCTGGAGATCACCCAGTTCACCTACTTCCAGCAGGCGGGCGGTTTCGCACTTGACCCCGTCTCGGTCGAACTGACCTACGGGCTGGAACGCATCGTGATGTTCCTGCAGAACGTGCGCTCGGTGTGGGAGATTGACTGGGACGGCACGCACACCTACGGCGACGTGCTCCTCCAGCCGGAGATCGAGCACTGTCGCTACGACTTCGAGCTGGCCGACGTGGAGCGGCTGGCCCAGGTGTACGACCTATACGAGGCCGAGGCGTGCAGTTGCCTGGATGCCGGGCTGGTCATCCCGGCCCACGACTACGTCCTGCGCTGCTCTCACACCTTCAACCTGCTCGACACGCGAGGAGCCGTCGGCGTGACCGAGCGAGCGACCTACTTCCGCCGCATGCGCGACCTCTCGCGACAGGTGGCGGAGACCTATGTGGAACAGCGGCAGCGGATGGAATACCCCTGGCTGGAAGAGCAGGAAGCAGGAAGCAGGAAGCAGGAAGCGGGAAGCAGGAAACACGAAGCACGAAACACGAAGCACGAAGCCCCGACCGCTTTCCTGCTGGAGATCGGAACGGAGGAACTGCCGGCGGGCGACCTGGACGACGCGCTGGCACAACTGCGCGATCTGGCCCCGGCCCGCCTGGCGAAGGCGCGGCTTGACTACGAGAACCTGCGCGCCCTGGGCACTCCTCGACGGCTGGCAGTGCTGGTCAAGGGGCTGGCCCCGCGCCAGCGACCGGTCGAGGAGTTGGTGAAAGGGCCGCCGGTGCGCGTGGCCTTCGACCCGGCTGGCCGCCCGACGAAGGCCGCCATAGGATTCGCCCACAAGCAGGGCGTGAGTGTGGACGCGCTGGAGGTACGTGAGATAGATGGCGGCGAGTATGTGGTAGCGACCAGGCGCGAGGAAGGAAACCCGACTGCCAAGGTGCTGACCACCCTCCTGCCCGAACTGATCGCGAGTTTGCGTTTCCAGAAGAGCATGCGCTGGAACGAAAGCGGCGTCGCTTTCTCGCGGCCCATTCGCTGGCTGGTGGCCTTGGGGGGCGATATGGTGATCCCCTTCGGGTACGCGGGTGTCACCAGCAGCCGCACCAGCCGGGGCTCCCGGCCGGAGGGCTCCCCCGAGTTCGAGATCGCGCGGGCGGAGGACTACCTGGGGCTGCTGGCCCAGCACCACATCGTGGCCAACCACGAGGAGCGGCGAGCACTCATTTCCGAGCAGGCCGCACAACTGGCACACAGCGTGGGCGGGCGCATCCCCGATGACCCGGCACTCCTGAGCGAGGTCGCCAACCTGATCGAGCAGCCCACCCCCCTCCTGGGCCACTTCGAGGAGGAATACCTGCGCCTCCCTGCCGACGTGCTCATCGCGGTGATGAAGAAGCATCAACGGTGCTTCCCAATTTACCAATCTACCAATCGCCAATCTACCAACCTGCTCCCCCACTTCATCGCCGTGCGCAATGGAGGCGACGAGCACCTGGACATCGTGCGCCGGGGCAACGAAGAGGTCATCCGCGCCCGCTTCGCCGACGCTGACTTCTTCTACCGCGAGGACACGAAGCAGCCCCTGGAAGCCTTCCTGCCCCGGCTGGACACCCTCACCTTCCAGGAGCAACTGGGCTCAATGCTGGATAAGGCCCACAGGCTGGAGCAACTGGTGGGCCAACTGGCCGGGATGGTGGGGCTGAGCGAGGATGAAACGGAGGTCGCCCGGCGGGCGGCCCACCTCTGCAAGGCCGACCTGGCGACACAGATGGTGGTCGAGTTCACCAGCCTGCAGGGGGTGATGGGACGAGAGTACGCTTTGAAGTCAGGCGAGGACCCCGCCGTGGCCGAGGCGATCTTCGAACACTACCTGCCCCGCTTCGCTGGCGATGCGCTGCCCCATACCCGGCCCGGCCTGGTCGTCGGGCTGGCCAATCGGCTCGACAGCCTGGCGGGCCTCTTTGCCGTGGGGCTGGCCCCCACGGGCTCGTCCGACCCCTACCACCTGCGGCGGGATGCCCTGGACCTGGTGCAGAACCTGATCGCCCACCAGATCCCCTTCTCAGTGCGGGAGGGATTGACGGCGGCGGCCCACCTGCTGCCAGTGGAGGCTGACTCCCCTCCCCTCCCTTCTCCCTCCCCCACTGGGGGAGGGCTGGGGAGAGGGCAGGAGGGGCCGGGGGAGGGGTGGCTGTCAGCGGCCCTCGACTTTGTCGTCGAGCGGCTGCGGGGGGTCTTGCGCGAGCAGGGGTTCCGCTACGACGTGGTGGACGCGGTGCTGGCAGCGCGCGGCGACGACCCCTTCTGCGCCCACCAGGCCGCCGAGGAACTTTCCCGCTGGGTGGCCGGCGACGATTGGAGCCGCATTCTCGACAACTACGCTCGCTGCGTGCGCATCACCCGCCAGTTCAAAGAGCGGTTCACTTTGGACCCGACCCGCTTCGTCCGGCCAGCGGAGGGGGAACTGTACGCAGCGTACCGGGAGGCCCGGACGCAGGTCACACCAGAGAGCACAGTGGACGAGTTCCTCACCGCTTTCGTGCCGCTGGTGGACGTGATTGACCGCTACTTCGCCAGAGAGTCGGGGGTGCTGGTGATGGCGGAGGAGCGGGCGTTGCGGGAGAACCGGCTGGCGCAACTCCAGCACATCGCGGCGCTGGCCGAGGGCATCGTGGACCTGAGCCGGCTGGAGGGGTTCTAGTTCCAATCCCGTTGCTTGAGGAGCACAAATCTGTAAACCTCGGAGGTCCTGCCCCATCTTGTTGAAAAGACACGGGAGTTCTGCATGCCGACTTTGAACTGGATCGGCAAAGAAGCCGTTGTCGAACACCACAAAGAAGTGCCCTTCCAACACTCTGGATACAATGGGCAATTCCCCATGGGCAGTGCCCAAGTCATCAGAACGCCTAACGGGGAATGCGTCGCCCCTACAGAGGAAAACCATGCCACGATATGATCCCGACAAACACCATCGCCGTTCCATCCGTCTGAAAGGATACGATTACGCGCAGGCGGGCGCGTACTTCATCACCATCTGTACCCAGAACCGCGAAAGCCGGTTCGGCGAGATCGTAAACAGCAAAATGGTATTGAATGACGCCGGTCGAATGGTACAGACAGAATGGGAACAGTTGCGGGAACGGTTTTCCAGTATCGAATTGGATGCCTACGTCGTGATGCCCAACCATTTCCACGCGATTGTGACCATCACGGATTCCGACAACAACGTAGGGGCAGGGCTTGTCTCTGCCCCAAACGGGGCGACCACGAGGGTCGCCCCTACCGCACAACGCCCAACGCTGGGCGATATCGTTGGTGCGTTCAAATCCCTGGTCACCAATGCCTACATCCGTGGTGTGCGGGAATTGGGGTGGCCGCCGTTCGACAAACGATTGTGGCAACGCAATTATCACGAACGCATCATCCGCAACGAACGGGAATTGAACGCCATTCGGCAATACATCTACGACAACCCGGCCCATTGGCTCAATGACGCAGAGAATCCCGCCACGGCACGGTAGGGGCGCCCCTTGTGGGCGCCCCGCTTGTGGGCGCCCCTTGTGGGCGCCCCGCTTGTGGGCGCCCCGCTTGTGGGCGCCTCGCTTGTGGGCACCCCCCTTGTGGGCGCCCCTTGTGGGCGCCCCTTGTGGGCACCCCGCTTGTGGGCGCCCCTTGTGGGCGCCCCCCTTGTGGGCGCCCCGCTTGTGGGCGCCCCGCTTGTGGGCGCCCCGCTTGTGGGTACCCCGCTTGTGGGCGCCCCGCCCGGGCAGGGACAAGCCCAGCCCCTACCGTGGGGGCGATCCCACACCAACCAATCGAAGGATACGGCACAATGTTCACACTCCGCGAATACCAACAGCACGCGCTCGACGCGCTGCGCCAATACTTTCGCACCTGCGTCCAACTAAATAGCGTTGGCGCGTCCGACGCGGCCAACGTCGCCTTTTACCAATGCACGCTCGACACCTTTGGCGTGGGGCTGCCCTACAATCCCATCCCAGAACTGGCGGGCTTGCCCTACGTCTTGCCTGCGCATCCCCACCGGCGGCGGCAAGACGTTCGTCGCCTGCCACGCGGTCGCCTGCGCCACCAAAGACCTGCTGCAAGCCGACCAAAGCGTCGTGCTCTGGCTGGTGCCCTCTAACGCCATCCGCGAGCAGACGCTGGACGCGCTGAAAGATCGTCGCCACCCCTACCGGATCGCGCTGGAAGAAAAACTGGGCGCAGCCACCATCCTTGATGTCGGCACGGCGCTCTCCGTCACCCGCGCCGCGCTCAACACCAGCACCACCATCGTCGTCTCCACCATCCAGGCCTTCCGCGTGGAGGATACCGAGGGACGCAAGGTGTATGAGTCGTCGGGCGCGCTGATGGATCACTTTTCTGGCTATCCCCGGGCGGCGTTGGATGACCTAGAGACGTACGACAGCGGAGGACATGATCAAAATGCCCATCCTGTTGGAGACGCGCCCCAACTGGCGCGAACTGCTGGCCGACGCCATCGCCAAGCTCAACGAACTGAACGCCCGCGCCAAAACGGAGAGACAGGCTACCGACGAATTCGTCCGGCCCATCATGCTGCTGCAGGCTCAACCCAGGCGGGGCAAGAACCCCGTCACCGTAGAAGTGGTGGAACAGTGTTTGAGAGAGGATTTCAACGTCCCGCCGGAGCAGATCGCCCGCGCCACCGGCAGCGATAGGGGATTGGAAGGGGTAGACATCCTGGCTGAAGGCTGCCCCATCCGCTTTGTGATCACCATCCAGGCATTGCGCGAGGGCTGGGATTGTCCCTTTGCCTACGTGCTCTGCTCGGTGGCGGAGATGAGTTCCGGCACCGCCGTAGAGCAAATCCTGGGGCGCGTGATGCGTCTGCCGCACGTCAAACGCAAGCAGCAAGAAGCGCTCAACCGGGCTTATGCATACGCCGCCTCGGCTAACTTTGCAGCGACCGCCGAAAGCCTGATTGATGGCCTGGTGCAGAACGGCTCCTGACGGTCACGCCAGAATGTTGCTTCACCTACGATCCCCAACGCTATCCCTACAATCGGCCCTACAAAGGCAATTACGACCTCAAGAAGCATTATTATCCCCAGATAGGGGCGTTCGACAGTGGCGAGGAGGAGCAATGCGCCCAATACATCGCCACGTTGCCAGAGGTAGAGTTCTGGGTGCGCAACCCGGCGCGTGGCTCGCAGGCGTTCTGGTTGCAGACCTCCACCGACAAGTTCTATCCTGACTTTGTGTGCCGATTGCGCGACGGGCGGTATCTCGTCATCGAATACAAAGGGGCAGATCGGTGGAGCAACGACGACTCGAAAGAAAAACGTGCCATCGGCAAACTGTGGGAGAAACGGAGCGATGGTACGTGCCTGTTTGTGATGCCGAAGGGTAAAGACTTTGGCGCGATCAGGGCAAAGCTCGCATAATACAACCTTCAACACAAAGCCTCCCATCGGCGCACAGTCCGACAGGAGGCTTCTACCTGCCAACTTGCAGACTTGCAAACTTGCCCTCTACTCCATCCCCAGGTACGCCTTCTGCACCATCGAGTTCTGCCGCAGTCCTGCGGCCGTGTCGCTCAAGACGATCTCTCCCGTCTGCAGGACGTAGCCCCTGTGGGCAAGCCGGAGCGCCATGCGGGCATTCTGCTCCACCAGCAGGACCGTCACCCCGCGCCTGTTGATCTCCTGGATGGTCTCGAAGATGGCCTTGACGAGCATGGGGGCCAGGCCCAACGAGGGCTCGTCCATCATCAGGATGCGTGGCCGGGCCATCAGCGCACGACCGATAGTGAGCATCTGTTGCTCGCCGCCGGAGAGCGTGCCGCCAAGTTGGTTCTTCCGCTCCTCCAGCCGGGGGAAGAGGTCGAAGACACGGCGGCGGTTCTCCTCAATAGTTTCCTTGTCTCCGCCCAGGGTGTAGGCCCCCATGTTCAGGTTCTCCATCACCGTCAGGGTGGTGAAGACCTGGCGGCCTTCGGGCGCTTGGGAGATACCCCTCTCTACGATGCGATGGGCCGGAAGTCCGTTGATGTCCTGACCGTCGAACTCAATCCGGCCCTCGCGGGGGCGGATCAGGCCGGAGATGGTGCGTAGCGTCGTTGTCTTGCCGGCCCCGTTGGCTCCGATGAGTGTGACGATTTCTCCCTCCTCTACCTCCAGGTTGAGGCCCTTCAGCGCGTGGATGTGACCGTAGTAGGTGTGCAGGTTCTCGATCTTCAGCAGCGCCACGGTTACACCTCCTCCTCGCCCAGGTAGGCTTCGATCACGCGCGGGTTGCGCTGCACCTCGGCCGGCGTGCCCTCGGCGATCTTCGCCCCGTAGTCCAGGACGACGATGCGCTCGCAGATGCCCATCACCACCTTCATATCGTGCTCGATGAGCAGGATGGTGATGCCCGAGTCCCGGATCTCCCGGATCAGCGCCATCAGTTCCAGGGTCTCTTGCTCGTTGAGGCCGGCGGCCGGCTCGTCCAGGATAAGGAGGGATGGCTCGGCAGCCAGCGCCCGGGCGATCTCCAGCCGCCGCTGGTGGCCATACGGCAGGTTCTTCGCCAGTTCATCCCGGTAGTCCTGCAAGCCCATGAACTGCAGGTAACGCTCCGCCTCAGCGACGATGTGCGCCTCCTCCTCCCGCTGAGGCGGAGGCCGGAAGAGCGCCCCCAATATCCCCGCGTTGGTACGGTGGTGCACGCCCGCCATCACGTTCTCCAGAACGGTCAGGTTGTTGAACAGCCGGATCGTCTGAAAAGTGCGGGCAACGCCACGTTCTGTGATCTCGTGGGGCCGAAGCATACGGATGTCATCCCATCTCCGCGTTACGGTGGGGACGGGCAGCCAACTCACCCACCATGCGGGCGTAGACAGCCGCTTGCGCCAGGTGATCGCAGGGTGGGCGACACGCTGGCCCCAGAAGAAAATTTCCCCCTCCGTGGGCGGATAGATACCAGTGATCATATTAAAAATCGTCGTTTTCCCGGCACCGTTAGGGCCGATCAGTCCCAGGATCTCCCCCTCGTTCAACTCGAAGTCAACGGCGTCAACGGCCACCAGGCCGCCAAACTGTTTGGTCAGGCTACGGATATCTAGAATCGCCATAGTATTCCCCTCGCCGGATCAACTGCCTGCCGCCGAAGCAGGAAGAGCTTCCTCCTTCGCGCCCCGTATCTCCAGCCGCACGCGGCGGCTGGGCCATAACCCTTCAGGACGGGCGATCATCATGACCACCATCGCCACACCCAGCCAGGCATCTCGCCACGCCTTCAGCGGACGGGAGAGTTCGGGCAGGGTCACCATGCCCAGCGTGCCCACGAAGATGCCAGGGATGGAACCTGTGCCTCCCAGAACGACGATGCAGAACATCACGACCGATTCCATAAACTTGGACAGATCGGGCGAGATGACGGTGATCTTGCCCGCGTAGAGCGCACCCGCCAGCCCGGCCCAACCGGAACCCAACACGAAAGCAAGCAGTTTGACGCGAGTGGTGTCAATCCCCATCGCCTCGGCTGCCACCTCGTCCTCACGCACATACATCCAGGCTCGTCCCAGGCGGGAGTTCTCCAGCCGCCACGCGGCGAAGATGGTGATGACCAGAAAGATCAGCATGAGGTAATAGTGGTAGATCGGCTGGCGCAACTCGAAGCCGAACAGAACAGGACGGTCAATGGCGCATAGGCCGTTCGCCCCGCCCGTGATGCCAAAGAGGTTATTCACCAGCACCAACCGCACCACCTCGCCGAAGGCAATGGTCACGATGCACAGATAATCGCCGCGCAGGTGCAGGATCGGCCTGGTGATGAGGTAGCCGAAGAGAGCCGCGACAGCCACGCTGGCCGGTAGCGTCAGGAGAAGCGGGATGTGGAAGTGGAGGTTGAGGAGAGCGGAGGTGTAGGCCCCCAGCGCGTAGAAGGCCGCGTGGCCCAGTTGGAACAGGCCAGCGTGGCCGACGATGATGTTCAGGCTCAGGCCCAACATGATGTAGAGACCGGTGCGCCACAGCACAGAGCGGTAGTAGTCGCCCATCGGCAGAGGCAGCAGAATCGCCAGCACGACGAGGCCCACCTGCCACCAGAGCGGCCGGAGTGAAAATGCTTTCCGGAGGCGTGTCAGCAGTCCTGTCATGGTTGCCTCCTCACAGTTTCTCCGCCACCCGCTCGCCGAGCAGCCCGGTGGGGCGGAAGATCAGGATGACGATCAGGATCACGTAGGCAATCACGTCCTTCCATTGGGGCGATACGTACCCGGAGCCCAGCGTCTCGATGATGCCGAGGAGCATGCCGCCGAGCATGGCCCCGGGGATGTTGCCGATGCCGCCCATAATGGCGGCGATGAATGCCTTCAGTCCAAAGACCCACCCCAGCGTGAAGTCGAAGGAGCCGTAGTAGAGAGCCACGATTAGCCCAGCCACTCCGCCCAGCCCCGGCCCGATGAGGAAGACGATAGCAATGATGCGGTCAACGTCAATCCCCATCAGCCGTGAGACGTCGTGGTCCAGCGAGACGGCGCGCATGGCCGTGCCGATACGGGTACGCTGGACAAAGAGATACAGCCCACCCATCAACAGGAACGAGACCACCAGGACGATAATCTGCATCACGCCGACGCGCACCCCCCCCCCCAACGTGATTCCCCCCGTAGGTGTGATCCCGGCCGGATAGGTCTTCCAACTGGCGCCGTAGACGTTGCGGGCCAGGCTTTCGAGGATGAAGGCAGCCCCCAGTGCCGAGATCACCGGAGCCAGCCGCCCCGCCGTGCGCAGAGGGCGGTAGGCCACGCGCTCTATCAGCACACCGATAAGGGCCACGCTGACCATTACAATGATGACAACCGGAAGGATGGCCCACGCGCTCGTCTGAGCGAGCAGGGCCAACAAGGCACTCAGTCCGGTCAGGCCCAGGTAGGCTCCCCACATAAAAAGGTCGCCGTGGGCAAAGTTGATTAACTTCAAGACTCCGTAGACCATCGTATAGCCCAGGGCGACCAGCGCGTAGAAGGCGCCGATGGTCACGCCGTTGATCAATTGTTGGATGAGTTGCATGAGGTTTGCCTCTTCCCCGGCCCTCCCCCACGGGGGGGAGGGAGCGGGCGTTGATTGTCCACCGTGCGGCTGAAAGGTAGCAACGACGGAGGGGGAGTTCGAAGTCCCTCGAACTCCCCCCAATCTGCCGTCGAGCCTACGGCTGCTGCGGGTTGACGACGAACGCGCCGCTCTCGTCAATGACGTAGGCCAGGTGGATGGTGCCCAGCCGGTCTCCCTTCTCATCCCAGCCCAGGATCGGGCCCGTGATGCCATTGAGGTCTTTCGCCTCGTTGTGGAGGAACTCAGCCAGCACCTTCGAGTCGGTGGATTCGGTCTGCTCGATGGCGTAGCGAACGACGTTGAACGCCTCCGCTGCCATCATCCACCACACGCTGTCGGGCGACATGTCATACGCGGCCTCGAAGTCGGCCACGAACTGCCGCGCCTCGGGGTAGTCCACATCCTTGGGCAGCGGCTCGGTGGTGACGTAGACGCCCACGGCGTTCTCCAGCCCGGAGATCTGGATCATCTCGGGGTTGTTGCAGGCGTTGCCCACGACCCACGTTATATCCAGCCCCAGTTCGCCGGTCTGCTTGAGCAGCAGCCCGCCCTGGGCGTGGTAGCCGGAAAAGTAGATCGCATCCAGCCCGGCGGCCCCGATGTTGGTGAGGATGGGCGTAAAGTCGGTATCTTCGGGATTGATGGCGTCGTAGAAGGCCACGTTGAGCCCCTTTTCCTCCGCGTAGCGCTTGGTGTGCTCGGCCAGCCCCTGGGCGTAGGTGGAATTGTCGTGCAGGATGCCGACGTTCGCCGCGCCCAGCACGTCCTTCATAAACGTGGCGGCGAAGAGGCCCTGGCGGTCGTCCAGGAAACAGACGCGGAAGAAGCGCTGGAAGCCCTTCTCCGTCAGCCGCGTGGCCGTCGAGGAGGGAGTGATGTGGAACAGGCCAGCCTCGTTGTAGATCTCCGAGGCCGGCTCGGTGGCAGTGGAGTTGTAGGCCCCGACGACGGCCACGACGCCGGCGTCCACCAGCCGCTGCGCGACCAGCGCCGCCTGGGTCGGGTCGCCAGCGTCGTCCTCGACGACCAACTCGATCTGGCGGCCCAACAGCCCGCCGGCTTCGTTCGTCTGGTCAACGAGCAGCCGGACGGCTTTCTCGAAACCCTCGCCCTCGTAGGCGTAGTCGCCGGTCAGCGGTGCCTCAAGCCCGATCTTGATCGTCCCGGCCTCTTTCTTGCAGCCCGCGAACAGGGGCAGGGTCAAAACGAGCACCAGGAACAGCAGAGCGATTTTTCTGTACATGATTCTCCTCCATTTTAAGTTGTGAGCAGTGATCCGGCTCATGGCCGGATCGGGTGACTATACGTCGCTTTGCACATGCCAATTTGTCCTATGCGCCCTCCTTTCTGGCCCGGAGTGTGTGGGCCCGCTCTAATCTGTACGGTCAACCCAGCGAGGTAGTATTATGATACGGGCAATTTCCCCGCATGTCAAGTTGGGTGTGGCTCTCTCACTGTAACTGTAACGCAAAGTCTCCCGTCGGTAGACGTCAGCGGGAGACTTATGCTATCCATAATCAACCAGCAAACAAACTAACCAACCAATTGCCCGCTCACCCGCCGAGGTAGGCTACTTTCACTTCCGGGTTGTCGGCCACTTCGCGGGCCGGGCCTTCGATCACGATGCGCCCTGTCTCCAACACGTAGGCACGGTTGGCGACGGAAAGGGCCATCTGCGCATTCTGCTCCACCAGCAGGATACTGGTGCCCCGGGCATTGATCTCCTGGATGATGCCAAAGATTTCTTCGACCAGCACGGGTGCCAGTCCCATCGAAGGCTCGTCGAGCAGCAGCAATTCGGGACTGGCCATCAACCCTCGTCCTATGGCCAGCATCTGCTGCTCACCACCGGACAGGGTGCCGCCGTACTGACTGAGCCGCTCCTTGAGGCGCGGGAAACTCTCGAACACCCGCTCCAGGCTTTGCTGAATGGCTGCCTGGTCCTTGCGCGAGAAAGCGCCCATGTCCAGGTTATCCCGCACGGTCAGAGGGGCGAAGATTTTGCGCCCCTCCGGCACCTGGGCGATTCCCATAGAGACGATTTCGTAGGGAGGAGTGGTGGAGATCTCCTGTTCCTTGAACCTGATGCCCCCGGAGCGCGCTCGAACCAGGCCCGAGATGGTGTTCAGCGTGGTTGACTTGCCAGCGCCGTTCGCCCCGATGAGGGTGACAATCTCACCTTCCTCTACGTGGAAGGATATGCCCTGGAGCGCGTTGATGGCTCCGTAGTAGACGCTCAGGTCTTTGACTTCCAGTAACATTATGCCACCATCCTTGTCGCCTGAGTACCCAGGTAGGCTTCGATCACCTTGGGGTCATTTTGGATTTCCTTCGGCGTCCCGCGTGCGATGATCTCACCGAAGTCAATGACGGTGATCCACTCGCAGATGCCCATCACGACGCGCATCTGGTGCTCGATGAGGAAGACCGTCAAGGCGAAGTGGTCCCGGATGAAGTGGATCAGTTCCATCAACTCGACGACCTCACGCGGGTTCATCCCCGCTGCCGGCTCATCCAGCAGGAGCAGTTCCGGCTCCGTAGCCAGCGCGCGGGCGATCTCCAGGCGGCGCTGCGCGCCGTAGGGCAGGTTCGAGGCCAGTGTATCCTGAAGATCCTCCATCCCGAACACGGCCAGGAACTCCTGTGCTCTCTCCGTCATCTCTCGCTCGCCCTGGCTGAAACGGTGCGAGCGCAGAATACCATCGAACATGTTGTACCGGGCGTGGGGATGGTAGGCGACGCGGACGTTGTCCAAAACCGTCAGGTTGGGAAAGATACGGATTTTCTGAAAGGTGCGGCCGATGCCCAAATGCGTGACCTCGTGGGCGGGCAGATCCGTAATGTCCTGCCCCTTGAAGACAATATCCCCCTCGCTGACCGGATAGATGCTGGTGACCATGTTGAAGATAGTGGTCTTGCCAGCACCGTTGGGCCCGATGAGCCCGACGAGTTCCCCTTGCTTGATCTCGACGTCAAAATCGTGGACCGCGCGCAACCCGCCGAAGAACTTGGTCAAGCCAGCAATCTTCAGAACAGTCGAGTTGCTGCCCGGATCGGGATTGTGAATATCTGACTGCGACATTGTCTACTTCACCTCCTCTAGTCCTCCTGGCTCTCTGATGCGCACGACTCGGCCCGAATCGCCCCAGCAGATGTCTCTTGCTCGCGCTTTCTCTTGGCTATGCTGGGGAGTTTCAGGAAGCCCCACTCCTTCGTACCCATAATACCCTGAGGCCGGAACAGCATCACGGCCAGGAGGATCAAGGGATAGATGACGTAGCGCCAGTCTATAAACTCAGCCGGCAAGACGCGCAACCCCTCGAGCAGGATTTCGAAGGAGTAGGCCCCCAGAATTGTGCCGGTCATGCTTCCCACCCCGCCGAAGACCACCATCACGAATGGGTCTACCGATTTAAGCCAGGTGAAGTTTGAAGGATGCAAGAAACTATACAGGTGGGCGTACAAACCACCGGCCAACCCGGCATATCCACAGCCCAGGGCGTAGGCCAGCGTCTTGAACTTAAAAGTGTTGATACCCATTGTCTCTGCCGCGGTGGGGTCATCCCTGACGGAGAGTATGGCTCGCCCGGTGCTCGAATAGATGAAGTTGCGCATGACGACGAGTGCCACTGCCGCGCAGATAAACACCCATGGCCAGGTAGTCAGGTTGGGAATATTGACCATGCCACGCGCTCCCTTCATCGTGGGGATCAGTTTATCAGCGTTATTGAAAAACACATAAGTAATGATCCCGAAGCCCAGCGTGGCGATGCACAAATAGTCGTAAGTCAGGCGCAAGAGCGGCAGGCCGACGAGGAAGCCGATGAGCCCGGCCAGCACCGCCCCAGCCAGCAGTGCGATCAAGAAGATCACCTGCTGCGATATGGCCACAGGCAGGGCCCCTAACACCGGAGGCACGAGGGCCAACACTCCCCGTCGCACCAACCAGCCGCTTCCCCCGCCGATGACGACGATGATTAACACCCCCGCCACCAATATGGCCGCCGTCGCCAACACCGAGGCTTCGAAAGGTGTCAGCCATCTCGAAAGGCTGTCCCGCAACTGGCTGCGCAGGTGGCCGATCTTGAAGTAGGAGATCGCGACTACGGTCAGGATGAATCCCACTTCGATGGCCAGGACGCCGGCCAGCCCTCCGGCCGGGTTTCCGCTCCACCCCGTGACCCAGTCTTTTGTGATCAGAGCGGAGGAGTAAGCGCCGATGCCATAGAAGGCGGCGTGGCCCAGGGCGAACAGTCCTGCGTATCCGTATTTCAGGTTCAGGCCCAGGGCCGAAACAGCCATGAGCGTCCCAAGCATGATAACCTGCTGCCAGTACGCGCTGAGCCACCCTTGGCTAAAAACGATCTGGAACCCAACGCCGACGACCAGAAAGAACAATGCTGCTGTCAGCCAGGTAGGTAGTGAGCGTATCTTCATTTTCGTCTATCCCCTTCTACTTCGTCTCTTCGAACGGATCGCCGAAGATGCCGGTGGGCTTGATGAGGAGCATAACGATCAGCAATACGAAGGCAATGCCATCTTTAAGAGTGGAGCCCAAAGGCACGTAACCTACCGTCATAGCCTCGACGAACCCCATGATCAGCGAGCCCACAAAAGCGCCCGGGATGCTCCCGATGCCGCCGATGACCGCCGCCACGAATGCCTTCAGACCAGGCTGAATGCCCATAAAGGTGAAAATCTGAGGGTAAGCGGTGGCGTACAACATGGCCGCCGTCCCCGCCAGCGCCCCAGTCAGGGCGAACGTGGCAGCGATGACGGCGTTGACATTGATGCCCATCAGCCGGGCGGTGGGCTTGTCGAACGCGCTGGCTCGCATGGCCTTGCCGATCTTCGTGCGCCCCACGATGTATTGCACCCCGAGGAAATACACAATTGAGACGCCAGCGATAACCAACTGGATATTGGTGAACGTCACCCCTCCTACTTCCCAGGTCACCAACTTGAATGGACGTATGAAAGCGATGTAGTCGGGACTGAAGACGAACTTGAGAGCAGTGAAGTACTCCAGGAAAATGGACATGCCCAGGGCGGTGATCAGGGCTGCGATACGAGGGGCATCGCGCAGAGGCTTGTAAGCCACGCGGTCAATGATCACCATCAGGAAAACACAGGCCACCGTCGCCAGCAGCAGAGCCGGCAGGAAAGAAAGGCCGTATTGGGTGATGCCATAAAACGACACGAATGCCCCGACCATAAAGAGGTCCCCGTAGGCGAAGTTGATCAACTTCACCACCCCGTAGACCAGTGTGTAACCCACCGCGATCATGGCATACACGAAGCCCAGTTGCAGTCCATTGAGCATCTGCTGGACAAAGGTGACGGGATTCTCGGCGACCCAGCCGCCGACAATCGAGACGATCACGCCGGCAATGACTGCCAGTACGCCCCAACAAAGTGCTTTGAGAAGTATCTTGACCAGGTTGTCTTTCATGCTATGCTCTTCCTCTCACTCGGTGGGGCAGGCTTTCTAGCCTGGTTTCCGGCACAAGACTATTTTGGGTCTTCGGGATTCCCCGTGGTCAGGATTCGGATGCCCCAACTTGTTGGGGTGCCCGCCGGCAAACCCGAACAAGTTCGGGCTTCCAGTGCGCCCGCCACGGCAGTTCCCGGAGAGCCAGTATTTTGCACCAGGAACTAGCCTGTCCGAATGGCAGACTGGAAAGTCTGCCCCACTTTTGTAGCACAAAAGCGAAGAGGGGGTGGGAGCACCCGCCCCCTCCTCGCTGTATACTGCGGCGGGCCTAAGGAGCCACGAACTTGACGAACTCGACCTTGCCGCCAGTGACGTGGTTGATGGCCGCCGTCTTCTGCGGGTCACCGACCTCGTTGAAGACGATCCTGCCGGCCACACCTTCATACTCGATGTTCTGCAGCGCGTCCTTCACCACGGCCGGGTCATCTACCCCGGCCTCGGAGATGGCTTGCAGCAACACCCGGGCCGCGTCGTAGGCCAGCGCAGCCAGCGCATCCGGAGGCGCGCCGTAAGTCGCTTCGTAGTTGGCGATGAAATCTTGCACGATGGGGCGGGGATCAGCCGGCGAGTAGTGGTTGCTGTGATAGCCGCCATCCACCGCCTCCAGGTCCAGATCAGGCGAATCCCAGCCATCACCACCCTGCATGATCGCCGTGATGCCCTTCTCCTTGGCCTGCTTGGCGATGACATTGACCTTGTTGTAGTAGTCGGGCAGGAAGAGCACGTCCACGTTGGCCTCGGCCACCTTGGTCAGCAGGGCCGCGAAGTCGGTGTCATCCTTGGTGTAGGCCTCGAATACGGCCACCTCGCCGCCCAACTCCTCGAAGGAGGCCTTGTAGTACTCGGCCAGTCCCTTGACGTAGTCGTTGCCCACGTCGTAGAGCACCGCTGCCGTCTTGGCCCCCAGGTCCTTGATGGCGAAGGAAGCGTTGACCTCACCCTGGAAGGGGTCGAGGAAGCAGGCGCGGAAGACATATTCCTTGTTGGAGCCGTCCTCGTTGATCGTCACCTGCGGGTTGGTCGAGGTGGGGCTGAGCTGCACGACGCCGGCGGGGTTGGCGATCTCCGAAATGGGAATCGAGGCACTGGAGCACACGGCCCCCAGGATGTAGTGCACCTTATCCTGGGTGATGGCCTTGTTGCCGACGTTGGCCGCCTCCTGGGCATCACACTTGGTGTCGCCCAAGGTGGTCTCGATCTCCCACCCGGCCGCGCGGGCCTCGTTGAAGGCCAGTTCCACGGCGTTCTTGCTGGATTCGCCGTAGGTCTTCACGTCCCCGCTCATCGGGAACAGCATAGCGACCTTGACGGGGAAGCCAGGCGCAGGTGGAACCGCCGCTGCTTCTTCCACGGGCGCCTCCGCCGGCGCGCCCGCGGGAGCCACGAACTTGACAAACTCGATCTTGCCGCCGGTGATATGGTTGATAGCCGCCTTCTTGATCGGGTCGCCGACCTCGTTGAAGGCGATGTCGCCCGCCACGCCCTCGAACTGGATGGCTGCCAGCGCATCCTTGACCACGGCGGGATCGTCCACCCCAGCGTTCTCGATGGCCTGCAACAGGACGTTGGTCGCGTCGTAGGCCAATACGGCCACGAAGTCGGGTGTCATGCCGTACTCGGCTTCGAAGGCCGCGATAAAGTCTTGGACAATGGGGCGCGGGTCGTAGGGCGAGTAGTGGTTGCTGAAGTACGCGCCATCCACCGCCTCCAGGTCCAGGTCGGGCGAATCCCATCCATCGGCGCCGAGCAGAGTGGCTGTGATACCCTTGTCCTTGACCTGTTTGGCGATGACGTTGACCTTGTTGTAGTAGTCAGGCAGGAAGAGCACGTCCACATCAGCATCAGCCACCTTGGTCAGCAGGGCCGCGAAGTCGGTGTCCTCCTTGACGTAGGCCTCAAAGACCGGCACCTCGCCGCCCAGATCCTCGAAAGAGGCCTTGTAGTACTCGGCCAGCCCCTTGACGTAGTCGTTGCCCACGTCGTAGAGCACGGCCGAACTCTTCGCCCCCAGTTCGTTGATGGCGAAGGAAGCGTCCACCTCACCCTGGAAGGGGTCGAGGAAGCAGGCGCGGAAGATGTACTCCTTGTTGGAGCCGTCCTCGTTGATCGTCACCTGCGGGTTGGTCGAGGGCGGGCTGATCTGCACGACGCCGGCGGGGTTGGCGATCTCCGAGATGGGGATCGAGGCGCTGGAGCACACGGCCCCGACGATGTAGTGCACCTTGTCCTGGGTGATGACCTTGTTGCCGACGTTGGCTGCCTCCTGGCCATCGCACTTGGTATCGCCGATGATGATCTCAATCGGACGACCGAGCACGCCGCCCCTGGCGTTCCACTCCTTGACGGCCATCTCCACGCCGCGCTTGGTACCTTCGCCGAAGGTCTTCACGTCGCCGCTCATCGCCGCCAACATGGCGATCTTGAGTGGCTCTGCCTCTGCCGGCTCCTCCGCCGGCTCCTCCGCCGGTTCCTCAGCAGGTTCCTCTGCCGGGGCTTCTGTGGGTTTGGGGCCACAGCCTGCCACGACGCTGAAGAGCAGGGACATGACCACCAGGATACCCAAAATTCTCATGGCTTTCATCTTTCAACTCCTCCTTTAGTATGTAGAATCGCTATTGGTTGAAGGACTTCTCCTCTCACTTCAACCGGCGGTGCTATTGCCTATTCCTCGCACTTTACGATAGCGATAGAAGCACCAACCTGTTGGTGTCACCGACGGGCAGAAAGCGGCATCTGTGCGACCAACGTCCATGCCAGGGACACCGAAACAAGTTTCGGCTTCCATATCAAACCAGAAAAGTGCGAAAAACGGGCCACTGGGGGGCCCATCCCCTCTCACAGGCATCATCACCTCCTTCATCTGCAGATTCTGAATAACGATGTGGCTGTGTCGCTGGCAGTAAGGTTCCAGATTATGCTCTGAAGGCCACCTGGATCTTGGGCCTATCCATCACGTACAGAATGACGGTGGAGAGCAGGATGGCCAACGCACTGGAAGTCACAAATAACCAGTCCATGCTCTCTCCACTGAATGCCTGCGGGAACACGATCAGGAATCGAACTATGACGTTAAGTCCTTGCACGAAGATGCACAGCGTCAGGGCCCATCGTTTGAGCGTCAGCACAGCCCAGCCGAGGAACGCGAAGAAAGCAATGGGGACGAGAAACGATACGGGATTAACCGATAGGAGCAATTCTGGTGGCAGTAGAAGAGCCGGAATGAATTGCAGGATAGCCACGAAAGTAAGTACGGCAGGGCGCGATTTCTTCATGAAACACTCTCCTTGCAGGTGTGCGTCTGTATGGCATACACCCGCCTGGTGAGCACAATCAGCCGTCACTCAGAACATGGCAGGGAGTACACCACAGGGCCAGACAGGACCAGATTGTTTCCTCAGCACAACAGAGCCTGATGGCGCAATATTATAACATTGTAGTGTCAAAGGTGCAAGTCACCGAATTGCCTCACTAAAAAGGTTACCCAAAAGCAATCGTTGCCTCACGAGTAAAGGTTACCTTGGCCTATTCGTTGCCTCACGGGATAATGTTACCCAAAAAGGAGGACCCCATGAGGCACCCAGACGACACATACCTGGACCTACTCAGAGCTCGGTATCGCAAGGCGAGCAAGAAGGAACGAAGCGCCATTCTCGACGAGTATGTGAAGACCACCGGATGCCATCGCAAGTACGCCATTGGTGTCCTTGGCGGGAAACGCAGAACGGCCAAGCATCCAGTGCGTCGCCCGAGGCGGGCCATATATGGTGATGAGGAAATCCAAACACTTCTCATCTTGTCGGACCTGTTCGATGGTATCTGCTCCAAGCGACTGCGTGCAGCAATGGATATTGAGTTACCAGGCTTAAAAGAACTGGTCCGTCGTGCGACGGGCCGTCGGTTACTATCGCTATGACGTCCCCGAACAACTGGAACTACTCAATCGCCTCTATGCCGTCATGCACTTCTACGTCAACTTCTTCCTGCCGGTGATGAAGCTCGAAGAGAGAACACGCGTGGGCAGCAAGGTTAAGAGAACCTATGACAAACCGCAAACACCCTATGCCAGAGTCCTGGCCAGTCCCCATGTCTCCGAGGAGCACAAAGCCGAGCTTCGAGAGACCTACGACCTGCTCGATCTCGTAGACCTTCGGCGGCAGATCAACGAGCTACAAGACGAAATACTCAGCACAGTATCGACGCTGTGAACAATCACTCTACAGCTTGTCCACCTCCGTTTTCTTGGTAACATTTACTCGTGAGGCAACGAATGTCCTTCAGTAACCTTCTCTCGTGAGGCAACGAATACGTTTCGGTAACCTTTATTCGTGAGGCAACGCGGCGGTGTCTGCGGACAGCGTAAGGATAGACCCGCCCGCATTTGGCGATTGCGGGGCAATTACGGGCAGTCTGGGCGTAGTTGGTGTTACTCCTCGCACCAGGGAGCTGAGATCCAATAGTCGTGAATGACGGTCTGCCCGTCGGCCGATTCGATTTTGATGGTGTGTACTATCGCGCCGCACCCATGTGCCGTGAAGACGAGTGTCGGGTTGGTCTCCCAGGTGGTGAAAACGTCCAGGTCGTGGTGAACTGTGTATGGGGGCGCGCCACCTGTGATCTGCAAAATGATTTTGCATTCCTGTTTGCCATTGGGCAGGGGCTGCCAGTGCTCCAGCCTCTCTGGCCTGGCGAAGTCCAGCGGGCCGGTGCTGATGGGTGGGGTAGGCGTGGGCGTTGCCGTCGGCGGAGGCGTGGCTGTTGGCAGAAGCGGCGTATCCGTGACCTCTGGCAGTACAGGCGTGGGTATTGTCTCCGGCCGGGTCGCGGTCGGTGGAGGTGGCGGCGTCTCTTGCGGTGACAAGGTGGGCGAGATGTAAGGCGTCACGGTGGGGGAGGGGGCTTGAGGCGTGGAAGTCGGGGCGTTACAGGCCAGGATACCTGCCACGAGCCCGATAAATGCCAGCACCATCGGTGCATGACGTCTGTTCATTTTCATTTCTTCCTCCCAGGAATAGTCGCCAAGGATGATAGAAGTTGTCTGACCGGCTTTCCAGCCTGCTGGTCGAGGTGCCGTCACAATAGTGATGAAAGGTGCGCGGTATGCTCCAGGATGATGTGAGCGCCGGCCCGCTCCAGTTCCTTCCGCTCGCCGAAGCCGCACAGCACTGCCACAGCCCAGGCTCCTGCCCGCCGGGCGGCCTTCACGTCCACCGCCGTATCCCCCACCATTACGCATTGCTCGACGGGCACGCCTAGCAACTGGGCCGCGTATTGGATAGGAACCGGGTGGGGCTTGAGCCGCCAGGTGCTTTCGCGGGTTACCACCGCGTCAAAGAGGTCACGCAGGTCATGTTGATCCAGAAACGATTCTGCCTCGGCCACGCCTCGTGTGGTGACCACCGCCAGCCAGTAGCGCCCGCTCAATTCGGTGAGCATCTCCTCAGCACCTGCGACGATGCGAAAATCAGCCCGCGTGCGCAGGCCACGCCAGCGGCGGAGCCGGTCCGTGAACGCCATCAGCGGTGCATCCAGCCCCAGCACGTCCACCAGTGTCATCAGCGCGTTGCCAGGGGTCTCGGAGGCCATGACGAGGCGACGGGCGGCCTGCTGTGGGCGGGGCCAGTGCAACCGTTGCAACTGCCGCCCCAGCGTCTCTATCGCCTGGTCGTCGGTGTCCATCAGTGTCCCATCCAGGTCGAATAAGATGGCTCCCACCCTGTCTTTATCAAGCATCCTCTTCCTTAATCCAGCCCCTTAATCCAGCATCCAGTATCCAGTATCCAGCCAATAGTATCACGACGCCGCGAGACTGTCAAAGTTGACTCTACGCGACACGGCCCCGCCTTGTGGGGCGGAGCCGTGGGATGTATTGCCGGTCAGCGAATCGATCTCAGGCCGACCTTATTGTTCATTTGTTCATCTGGGCATTCCCAGCGGGGATCAGCACCACGGTGCGTTGGCCAGGTTATGTCCCTGTGCCAATTGCATCTAACGCACGTATTATACCATTTCCCCTGAGGGAAGACCATTCATACTTGCATTCTCCTGCCTCGCCGCCTATAATCCTGGGGAGGATTCACAATGACCCTGTCCGACGTCCTGACTGCCTTCCGGCAAGACCCGGCTTTCATGCGCTGTGTGACCGCCTGGGAGCGCATCCCGGCCCGGCCGGCCCGCGTCGCCTCCTGGCCGGCCGGGCTTGACTCGCGCCTGGTCGCCGCCGCCCGAGGCCGATCTATCGAGCAGCCCTACATTCACCAGGCCCAGGCGGTCGAGGCGGCGCTGGCGGGGGAGAACGTCGTCCTGGCTACCTCCACCGCCTCCGGTAAGACGCTGGCCTACAACATGCCCGTCCTTCACACCCTGCTTAACGACCCTGCTGCCTGCGCGCTCTATCTTTTCCCGACCAAGGCGCTGGCCCACGACCAACTAGATGTTCTCAGTAATCTCAAGTCCCAAATCCCAAATCTCAAATCTCAGGTCGTCGTGCGACCTTATGATGGCGACACTCCCTCTGCGCACCGGCCCGCCATTCGCCGCGAGGCTCGGCTCCTCGTCACCAACCCCGACATGCTCCACGCCGGCATCCTCCCCCACCACACCCGCTGGGCGCGGTTCTTCGCCAACCTGCGCTACGTCGTGCTCGACGAACTCCATACCTACCGGGGTATCTTCGGCGGGCACGTGGCGAACCTGCTGCGGCGGCTGCGGCGCGTGTGTCACTTCTACGGCTCCGACCCCCGTTTCCTCTGTGCTTCCGCCACCATCGCCAACCCGCGCGAACTGGCCGAGCGACTCGTCGAGGCTCCCGTCACGCTGGTGGACGGTGACGGCGCTCCACAGGGGGAGAAGCACTTCATCCTCTATGATCCCCCGCTGGTGGATCCGCAACTCGGCATCCGGTGCAGCGCTGCCCTGGCGGCGAAGGACATCGCCGCGCGCTTCCTCCAGGCCGACGTGCAGACCATCGTCTTCGCCCGTGCCCGTCTGACCACCGAGGTGCTGCTGGGCTACCTGCGCGATTCGGTCGCCGCCGGGGACGACCCCCAGGCGGTGCAGGGCTACCGGGGCGGCTACCTCCCCAGCGAGCGACGCGATATTGAGCGGGGGTTGCGCGAGGGGGAGGTGCGCGGCGTCGTCGCGACCAACGCGCTCGAATTGGGGGTGGATATCGGGCAACTGAGCGCCTGCATCATGGCTGGCTATCCGGGCACCATCGCCAGCGCCTGGCAGCAGGCCGGGCGCGCCGGGCGGCGGGCGGGACTCTCGGTCGCAGTGCTGGTCGCCAGCGCCCTGCCGCTCGACCAATACCTGGTCACCCACCCGCGCTACTTCTTCGGCCGGCCAGTCGAGCAGGCCCTGCTTGACCCGGATAACCTGGCTGTTCTGGCCAACCACCTGGCCTGTGCGGCCTTCGAGTTGCCCTTCGAATCCGGCGAGCCCTTCGGCAACTTCGGCGCCGCCGGTGTGGTACTGGACGTGCTGGCCGAGGAGGGCGTGCTGCACCGCCACAATGGCCACTACACGTGGATTGGCGAGGGCTACCCGGCCGGCGGAGTCTCCCTGCGCACGGGCACCCCCGACAACGTTGTCATCCAGGACGTGGGGGCCGGCGCTTCGACGGGGCCTGTCCTGAGCGAAGCCGAAGGGCTCAGTGCAGGCCCGCCGCGCATTATCGGCCAGATGGACCGCCCCAGCGCGCCCGTGTTGATCCACGCAGGGGCGGTCTACCTGCACGGCGGCGCGACCTACGTCGTCGAAACCCTGGATTGGGAAGGGGGGCTGGCCAGCGTGCGGGCCGCGGAATTAGACTACTACACCCGTGCCAGTTCCACGACCGATGTGCGCGTCGTTGAAGAGTACTCTCCTTGTCCCTCTGTCCCCTTGTCACCTGGTCACAAAGGCAGGGAGGCAAAGGGACAGGGGGACACGGTGAGGGGATATGGTGAGGTCCTGGTGACCACCCGCGCCACCGGCTACCGCAAGATCAAGCGCTATACCCACGAGGTGTTGGCCTGGGCGCCCATTGACCTGCCCGAGCAGGAGTTGCGTACCGTCGGTTACTGGCTGGCTCTCTCCGAGGAACTCACAGCGCAGTTGCAGGAAGCCGGCGTTCTTCTACCTCCGGCCGACTATGGCCCCAACTGGCCCGCCCAGCGAGACGGTGCCCGTGCCCGCGATGGCTATCGCTGCCGCCGCTGCGGCGTGCCTGAGCGGGGTGGGCGCCAGCACGACGTCCACCACATCACGCCCTTCCGCGCCTTCGGCTATGTTTCCGGCATCAACGACCTGTACAAACTCGCCAACCGGCTGGAGAACCTGATCACCCTCTGCCCGGCCTGCCACCGCCGCGTCGAGCGGGCGCGAGGGGCGCGGGGGGCGCTGAGCGGCCTGGCCTACCTGCTGCGGAACCTGGCCCCGCTGCACCTGATGTGCGACCCCGGCGACCTGGGCTCGGCCGTGCAGGCCCGCGCCCCCGAGACTGGGTTGCCCACCGTGACCCTTTACGACCGTGCGCCGGGTGGCGCCGGCCTGAGCGCACGTCTCTACGAACTCCACGACGAATTGCTGGAGGCCGCGCTGGACGTGGTGCGTCGCTGCCCCTGCGCCAATGGTTGCCCCGGCTGCGTGGGCCCGGCCGGCGATGTCGGGTCTGGCACTAAGATGCTCACCCGTAGATTGCTGGAGGCTGTCGTGGGGAAAATAGAACCTAAAACCCTCACAGGGTTGAGGCGGGTGTGTTTCAAATGAGTTGGAGGATAAGGAGCGGACGCCCCGCTTCAGCGGGGATTTTCCGGCTGAAGCCGGGCGTCCAACCGAAATGAGACACACCCGGTTGAGGCGATTATGCATATAGGTAGGTTAGAAAGGCCAGGCGGGGACCGGAATGCCGAGGTCAATCAACGCCTGCCAGAACGACGCTGGTGCGTACCACACGAACAAGCCTACCGCAACGCAAGCCAGGATGAGCACCAGACATCCGCACCCGACCCACAGCCAGGTATTGCTTTTCTTCTCCTTGACTGGCGGTGCGGCCGGTAGCGGTGCAGCAGTGTGGGCCGGCGGCGGTACGGGCTCGAAAGTCGGGGGAGGCGGTCCATAACTCGGTGGGGCTGACGATACAGTAGGCTGTCCGGCGAGAGGCTCAGTCGTGGCTATACCCACTCCGTAATAGGTCAACGTCACCGCATCGCCCAGGCCGATCACGTCACCATTGACCAGTGTGTGTGGCCCTGTCAGTCGCATCCCATTGACGAACGTGCCATTCGTGCTCCCCAGGTCTTCGATCACCATCAGCCCGCCCTGGCGTGTGATGCGCGCGTGTTGCCGCGAAACCTGCGGGTCGTTGATCGCGATGTCGCTGCCTGGATCTCGCCCCAGGGTGAGTAAGTCCTGGTCTAGTACAAAGGTTCGATCAGGTTGGGGGCCCTTACTCATCACCAGCCGGGAACTGTCGGTCATTGGTTTTCCTCCTTGCCGGTTTCACACTTTACATTTCTATCCAACGCCTGGTCCCCAGTATATGACTATTGCGTCCCGTTGTCAAACACACTATTTGTGCTATTTGTGTACACTGATACCCCAATGTCATTAAGTTAAAGGTGCGACGCACTTCCATCGCTGCCCTGAACAAGCCTACTATCGCACTTTTGCTGCATATTTTGTCGTTTTCACAGGCCAAGAAGTGCATCGCACCTCCACAGTTGCTTAACTTAATGACATTGACTGATACCCTGGCGCGAGCGTGCACGTGCCGCACCTTTGACAACCCTTTGGAACTGTGCTATATTTCAATCACCAGCGGTAATCTACAATTCTCGAGTCCATTTGTCATTTGTTCACTTGTCATTGGTCATTGGCTCATTGAACATGTACTTCGATATCCTCACCCTTTTCCCCTCGATGTTTCACGGTCCTTTGGATGAGAGCATCCTGAAACGGGCCCGAGAGAGCGGGCATCTTTCCATCGCGCTCCACAACATCCGCGACTACGCAACCGGCAGACACCACGTTACCGACGATGCTCCCTACGGCGGGGGGGGCGGGATGGTGATGAAGCCGGAGCCCATCTTCCTCGCCGTCGAAGCGATCCTATCCTCCCCCCCCGGCTGTCGGGGGGGGCTGGGGGGGGGCGCGGATGTGCCGATCATCCTCCTGAGTCCTCAAGGGCGGCTCTTTACTCAGGCCGTTGCTGCCGAACTGTCTCGTCACCAGCGCATACTCCTCTTATGCGGGCGGTACGAGGGGGTGGACGAGCGGGTGCGGCAACACCTGGTGACCGATGAAATCTCCATCGGTGACTACGTGCTCACCGGTGGCGAGTTGGTGGCGATGGTCATCATTGACGCCGTGACGAGGCTGCTGCCGGGGGTGTTAGGAGACCCCGGCGCTACTTTTGAGGACTCCTATGCCCGCGGGTTGCTGGAGGGGCCACACTACACTCGTCCGGCCGTCTTCCGTGGCTGGGAGGTGCCGGAGGTGCTGCGTTCCGGGGACCACGCCGCCATCGCCCGCTGGCGTCGCGAACAGGCCCTGCGTCGCACTCACGAGCGTCGCCCTGATCTCCTGGCGCGGGCTGATTTGACCCCGCAGGATCGGGAGTTCCTGGCACAGTTGGTGGACGAGGCTTCCCCCGAGGGTGATTGAACCTTTTGGGGTTTGTAAGAGTATATAGTAATAGGTCGGTGTACCTGGAGGATATGTGAGCACTCAGTACACAGATGACCAGCTCGTCGTTCGCATTCGAGATGGCGACCTTGAGGCCCTGGGTGAACTGTACAAGAGGTACAAAATTCAGGTTTATCGCACAGCCCTGGCGATCACTCACGACGAGCAGATGGCAGAGGATATTTTGCAAGAGACCTTCCTCCGCGTTTACACCTACGCTGACCGCATTGACGAGGTCCTACCGTTGGGTCCGTGGCTTTACCGTGTCACCGTCAACCTGGCTTATAGTTGGGTCAAGCGGGCCAGACTGTGGTTGAGTTCTATCGAGGGTTTTTTGGAGCGCTTGCTTGTTCCGATGCACCAGCAACCCGAGCGCCTGGCGGAGGAGGCGGAGCGACAGCGTGTCCTACAATGTGCCATTGACGCTCTGCCGCTGAACCAGCGGGTGGTTGTGGTCCTGCACTACCTGGAGGGGTTGAACTTGAAGGAGGTCGCCCACGTGATGGGTGTTCCGGAAGGGACGGTCAAATCTCGTCTTTATTACGCCCGTGAGAGTCTGAGGAAAGCCATTCTGGAGCGGGAGCGCAGGTTGGTGCCCGAGGTGGCCTATGACTTCACGTAGAGGTGTGTTTGAAGGGCGTTCCGCAGACGAACTGGACAGGGTCATTCGGTGGGCGCTGCGGGAAAGGGTGGCCGGGGCCAGCCCCTCGCCGGACGTGTGGGAGCGGATCAAGGCGCGCGTGGAGCACTGGGCCATGTTGAAGCGGACGGGGGAGGACACCGGCCTATTCCTGGCGTTCCTGAGAGCCGTGGCTGCCTGGCTATCAGCGGACGTGCTCCAGCCGGTGTTTGTGACGCAGCCTGCACACCGAGATAGGGCCATGACGTGGGGGTACGATCTGGGCTGGGCACGGATCCTGGATCAACACCACATAGCGATGCGGCTGGTGTCCTAGCCCGGCCGAGTTGCAATTTCAAAGGAAATGCGTATAATCATTTTGTCTGATTTCCAGGTCGGGCAATCTGGGATCGCATCTAGTTCTCAAGGAGCATTATGTCTGCCTACGAAGCACAGCCCGTGTCAGAGCATCTGCTCGGAGTGGAAAACCTCACCACGCACTTCTACACCGAGGAAGGCGTCGTCTACGCCGTCAACGGGATCTCATACACCCTGGATGAGGGAGATACTCTGGGCGTGGTGGGTGAGAGTGGTTGCGGCAAGAGCGTCCATGCGCTTTCTATCATGCGCCTGATTCCCATCCCCCCGGGCAAAATCGAGACGGGCGAGGTGATCTTCCGCGGTCGTGACCTTCTTAAGTTTAGCGATGACGAGATGCGTCACGTGCGCGGGGCTCAGATTGCCATGATTTTTCAGGATCCCATGACTTCATTTAACCCCGTCCTTACCATCGGCTTTCAGATTATGGAAGCCCTGAAACTGCACCAGGGCATGAGTGGCAAGGAGGCCCGGGAGCGGGCGGCAGAATTGCTGGCCATGGTGGGTATCCCCGAGGCGTCTCAGCGGTTGGACGATTACCCGCACCAGTTCTCCGGCGGCATGCGGCAACGTGCTATGATCGCGATGGCGCTTTCCTGCAATCCATCAATTCTTATCGCAGATGAGCCGACGACCTCACTGGATGTGACCATCCAGGCCCAGATTATTGACCTGGTCAAGCGGCTGCGCGATAAACTGGGGATGGCTGTCATCTGGATCACCCACGACCTGGGCGTTGTCGCTGGACTGACCCGGCGGGTCAACGTGATGTATGCGGGGAGCATCGTTGAGTCTGGCCCCGTGAAGGAGATTTACGGCAACTCTCATCATCCCTACACGGTCGGATTGATGGGCTCGTTGCCGCGTCCGGATGAACCGCCGGGCACTAAGCTTTTCTCCGTCCGAGGCGAACCTCCTGACCTGCTTGGCCTGCCGGAGGGTTGCCCCTTTGCTCCCCGTTGTGATTACGTCATCGAACGCTGCCACCACGAGGCACCCTCTCTGGAGCCGACGGAGCCCGGGCACTGGGTCGCATGCTGGGAGAAAGAGAAGGTGAGGAAGCCACAATGACAGCCCAAAAGGAAGTCCTTCTGCGCGTTGAGAATTTAAAGAAGTATTTCCCCATCCGGCGGGGTGTCTTCCAGCGCCACGTGGGAGACGTGAAAGCGGTAGATGGCGTGAGTTTTGACGTTTACCGGGGCGAGACACTGGGGTTGGTCGGTGAGAGTGGGTGCGGCAAGACGACCACCGGCCGCACCATCATCCGGCTTTACGAGCCCACCGCTGGACATGTGCACTTCGAGGGTGTGGATCTGGCATGTCTCAAGGGGGGGCAACTGCGTCAGATGCGGCGCAGGATACAGATGGTCTTTCAGGATCCTTATGCCTCGCTAAGCCCACGCATGAGCGTCCTGGGCATCGTCGGCGAGCCGTTGGAGGTGCATCACGTCGCTGCCGGTGCAGCGAAGAAGGAACGGGTGGCAGAGTTACTTGAACTGGTTGGGTTGGACCCTGCTTTTATGAGCCGTTATCCTCACGAGTTCTCCGGTGGACAGCGGCAGCGCATCGGCCTGGCCCGTTCGCTGGCGTTGAACCCCGATCTGATCGTCTGCGATGAGCCTATCTCCTCGCTCGACGTCTCAATCCAGGCGCAGGTGGTCAACCTGCTAGAGGAGCTGCAGGAGAAACTGGGGCTCACGTATCTTTTTATCGCCCACGACCTGAGCATGGTGCGTCACATCAGTAGACGAGTGGCGGTGATGTACCTGGGCAAGATCGTGGAACTGACCAGCCGGGACACGCTGTACAGCAATCCCTTGCATCCGTATACGCAGGCGCTCCTCTCGGCAGTGCCCATACCTGACCCGTTCATTGAGGAGAAGCGGCAGCGCATTATTCTGAAGGGCGACGTGCCCAGCCCGGTCAATCCACCCCAGGGCTGTAACTTCAACACTCGCTGCCCGGTGGCGATAGATACCTGTCTTGAGGTGGAACCGGAGTTCATTGAGGTCGAGCCAGGGCACTTTTGTGCCTGCCACCTGGTGCAGTCAGCCGTTAGCAGTTAGCAATCAGCAGTTAGCGGCAAGAAAGGAGGTGATGCGAAGGGGGAAACGTCATACTCCGGCAGGGAAATCCTGCCTAGAGACTTCGTCGTAAGTGGCTAACCTTTAGTTAAAGTAAGGAGGAGAAAATGCTTAGCAAGAAGTGGTCTGTTTTGGTGGCCGCGTTGGTGATCGGAAGCATGCTGCTGGCGGCTTGCGCTCAGCCAGTGGTGGAGACAGTGGTGGTCACCCAGGTGGTGGAGAAGGCAGGTGAGACCATAGTAGAGGAAGTGGTCGTCACCGCCACGCCGGAGCCGGAGCCGACCGAGCCGCCGTTGGCCAAGATTGCTCCCGAGTTCAAGAACCCCGACACGTACATGGTCGTCAGTGGCGCAGGCGAGCCCGAGACGCTGGACCCAGCCTGGACCTACGAGACTGCCGGCTCAGCGGTGGAGAACAACATCTACGAGGCCCTGGTCTGGTTCGACAAGGGCCGCACTGACGCTTTTGTGCCGGCGCTAGCCACCGACTGGGAGGTCAATGAGGCTGGCGACGTGTGGACCTTCAAGGTCCGTGAGGGCGTCACGTTCCACAAAGGTGGCACGCTGGAGCCTCACGACGTGGCCTACTCGATCCAGCGGGGTCTGCTGCAGGACCGGATTGACGGCCCGCATTGGATGACGCTGGAGGCCTTCTTTGGCCTGTATACCATCGAAGACCTGGCCATGTCCATCTCGGGCGTCGAGTCGTTTGAAGAGGTCTCCGATGCCGATCTGGTCGCCACGTGCGAGATGGTGAAAGATGCCATCGTGGCCGACGACGAGGCCGGCACCGTGACCTGGAACCTGTACGCGCCGACGCCGTGGTTCCTGTCCATGCTGGCCAACTCGTTCATGGGCGCGGTGGTGGATATGGAGTGGATGGTGGAGAACGGTGCCTGGGATGGCTCGTGCGACAACTGGGTCCAGTGGCACGACCCAGCGGCCGAGGACACCATCCTCTTCAACGAAGCCAACGGCACTGGCCCCTACATGTTGGACCACTGGACGCCGGGTGAGGAGATCGTGCTGGTGGCCAATGAGAACTACTGGAACACCGAGCCGATGTGGGAAGGGGGTCCCAGCGGCCCGGCCAGCATCAAGCGCGTGGTCATCAAGAACATCAACGAGTGGGGCACCCGCCTGGCCATGTTCGAGGCTGGCGACGCCGACTGGATCTACGTCCCGCCCCAGTACCGCCCACAACTGGAGCCGTACTATAAGGCGATCTGTTACACCGACGGCAGTTGCGAGGAGGGCAACCCCGATGGCTACATCCAGGTCTTCCGTGACCTGCCCCGGCCGGTAATGACGCCCGCGCAGTTCAACTGGCAGATCAGCGCTGAGGGTGGCAACCCCTTCGTCGGCAGCGGCGAACTGGACGGCAACGGCATCCCGCCCAACTTCTTCATGGACGAGCACGTCCGCAAAGCCTTCAACTACTGCTTCGACTTTGACACCATGATCGTGGATGCGCTGAACGGCGAGGGCATCCAGGCCCAGGGCCCGATCATCGCCGGCATGATGGGCTACCGCGAGGGCGAAGACCCGCTCTACCACTACGACCTGGCCAAGTGCGAGGAGGAGTTCAAACTGGCCGACGTGGATGGGGACGGCATCCCCGCTGGCGAGGACGACGATGACGTCTGGAGCCAGGGCTTCTACATGCAGTTGGCCTACAACACCGGCAACGACACCCGCCGCCTGGCTTCGGAGATCCTCAAGGCCGGCGTCGAGTCGGCCAACCCCAACTTTAACGTCTCCGTCGTCGGTATGCCGTGGCCGGTGCTGCTCAACAGCCGGCGCGCGCAAAAGTTGCCCATCTACGTCGGTGGCTGGCTGGAGGACTTCCACGACCCGCACAACTGGGTGCATCCTTTCCTGCACTCCCAGGGGGCCTACGGCCGTGTGATCAACATGCCGGAGGAGGAGGCTGCTGAATTCGACACGCTGATCGAGCAGGCTGCCTCTCTCACGACGGCTGACGAGCGCCGCCCCATCTACGAGGAGATTCAGCTCAAGGCGCAGGAAGACGCCGTCGTCATCTGGTTGTACCAGGAGGTTGGGCGCGCCCACCTGCAAGAGTGGATCAAGGGCTTTTACTTCAACCCGGCCTACTCGGCGACGGTCTACTCGTGGGTCTACGCGCTGTCCAAGGAAGCGCCCTAGAGTTGTGATCCCATTCGCGTGGGAAGACTGGGAGCCGGACTGTGCTCCGGCTCCCAGTTCCCTGAAAATCTAACCCTGCCCACCGTTCGGCTGCGTTCACGGCACAGCCTGTGCAAGGACGGGAGTGGGCGTACGAAGGAGGTCGTCATTTATGCTCGCCTATATCATCCGCCGATTACTGATCTTGCCGATCCTGATCGTCGGTGTGACGATGCTCATATTTGCGATGCTCTCTCTGCTCACCCCCTACGAGCGAGCGTCGTTGTACGTTCAAGACATCCCCAAGCGCCAGGGAGCGATTGAAGGCATCATCGAGAAGTACGGGCTCGACGACCCGATCCCTGTTCAGTACTGGTACTGGATGGTGGGGCGCGAGGACGAAGCGACTGGCGAGATCAAGGGGGGCATCCTGCGTGGGGACCTGGGATTTTCTAAGGTGGGCAAGAGTTCAGTGGTGGAGGTCATTGGCCGGCGTCTACCTGCCACAGCCGAGTTGGCGCTGTGGGCTATCGTACCGATGGTCGGCATCGGCGTCTGGCTGGGGGTGTTGTCGGCGGCCCATCACAACAAGCTCATAGACCAGGTTCTGCGTGTGTTCAGCATCGTCGGCTGGTCCATCCCCACCTTTGTCTTTGGTCTGCTCGTACTGATGATCTTTTACGCCAGGTTGGGCTGGTTTCCCCCAGAGCGGCTGTCGGACTGGTCAATGCGGATCGTCCAGTCCGACGCTTTCACTCGATACACGCAGCTGAACACCATAGACGCCTTGCTGAATCTGCGCTTTGATATTTTCTTGGACGCGCTCAAGCACCTGGTGCTGCCGGTCACGACGTTGGCCTATCTGAACTGGGCTTATATGCTGCGCGTCACGCGCTCGTCCATGCTGGATACACTGCGCCAGGATTACATAACCACGGCTCGCGCCAAAGGGCTGGCCGAACGGGTGGTGATCGGGAAACATGCTCTGTCCAACGCACTGATTCCGATCGTTACCATCGGCGGCTTGATCTTGATCGGCCTGCTCAACGGGGTGGTGATCACCGAGACGGTCTTTAACTATCCAGGGATGGGCTCTTTCCTGGCCAAGGCGGCTCTATCTCTGGACGTCGTTTCGGTTCTCGGTGTTACGCTTTTCAGCAGCATCGTCCTGGTGGGCGGTAACCTGCTTGTGGACGTGCTCTATGGGTTCATTGACCCCCGGATACGCTTGCAGTGAGAAAATCAGTAACTGGGCGGACGGGGGGCCAAAACTTTAGAGGTGATGCGTTACGATGAAAGTTGTCAAAAGACTGTTGACCAACCCGACTTCTCTGGCCGGAATTCTGTTGCTGCTTGCCTTTGTCATCATGGCTGTTACCGCTTCGTGGATTGCGCCGCCGCCGGAGAACGCGCGCGATCCATACATGATTCCGCGTGATGGGTTCAGCACGGAGCCCCAAGCTCCCAACGAAAAACACCCCTTCGGCACGACGGAGGGGCAATATGATATCTACTACGGCGTGATATGGGGCACGCGCACAGCATTTCGCGTTGGCGTGGTGATCACTATCTTTACGGCGATCATCGGCCTGTCTATCGGATCTCTTTCTGCCTACTACGGGGGGGAGATCGACGAAGTGCTCATGCGAATTACGGAGGTCTTTCAGGCTTTTCCCTTCCTGCTGGCTGCTATCACCTTGACCGCGGTGTTGCAGACGATCTATGGGCGGGGAGAGGCTGGCCCTCTGATGTTTTTGGCCAAGGTTTTGGCTCTTGTTACCTTTGGACAAAGCCCCGCTGAGCCGGTTGATCCCGTTCAACTGCAGCTCCTCACTGGGATGTTGGCTATCATCTTCTTTGGTTGGATGACCTATGCCCGTGTGATCCGGGGCAACATCCTGGCGGTCAAAGAGTTCGAGTATGCGTTGGCGGCGCGTACCATCGGCGCTGGCGACCTGCGCATTCTGTTCCGCCACCTGTTGCCCAACGCTGTGTTCCCGGTGCTGGTCATCGCCTCGATGAACATCGGTTCCTACGTGTTGACCTTTGCGGCCCTGAGCTTCCTGGGCCTGGGTGCACAGAGGGGATACGCCGACTGGGGCCAGATGATCAATTTCGCACGGAGCTGGATCCCATCGCTGGCGGACCATTGGTACATCGTGGTCTATCCGGGCCTGGCCATTGTGCTGTTCGTGTTGTCCTGGAACCTGGTGGGCGATGTCCTGCGCGACATCTTGGATCCGCGCATGCGCGGGACGCGTGGGGCGGTGTGACGTCCTGGCCGGCGGGATTGGCCCCGGCTTTCGTGTGTGTTTCCAGTCAATTCTACATACAGACCAACGGGTGGCAGTGTAAATATACCGCCACCCACTTTACCTCTCTCCCCGCAAACACCCGCAGGCATCCCCGCCCGCCAGCCTTTGACAGCCCCTCGAAGTGCGGTAAACTTCGCTCGCAGTGACGTAGAACCTATTCTGGAACGGGCCATAGTTGCCTATAGGCATGATGAAACGGGTTTGAGCAGATAGCCATCGGCGTTAGTGAGATGCGAGGGGGTTGACGATGAACAATCAGTTGACGAAAGAGTTGCGCGCCTTTGAGGAGGATCATGTATGGGTCAGTGAACGGCTTGAGTTGTTGCTGAGCCAGTATGCCGACCAGTGGATCGCTGTCAAGGGCGGTCAGGTCATTGCCAGCGATCCGGAACTGGCGGCGCTTCAGGAGCAGTTGGCTGACCCTGCGCGTACGTGCGTCGAATTCGTGACCCGTGAGCCATTGGAGATGATCTTATGATTATCCGGGGACGTTTCATCGGCGACGCACCCTATTTTGCCGCCCATGTTCGGTCAGAGCAGTTCGAAGGGATGGTCTGGCTACTCGCAGATACGGGAGCCTCCCGGACTACGCTGCTTGACCGTGATGTGAGGCGGCTTGGTATCCCGTCCGCTGCGCTGGAACCGGCGTTACTACTGAGAGTCTTTCGGGAGCCGCGCTGATGAAGCGATTTGTGTTCGATGGCGTAACTCGTTGCCGCCTGGAGCAGGCCATCACCGTAACCCACCACCTGTTGTCATTCGGTTACGTGCATTGAAAGCGGAATGCCAAAAAGCCCTCCAACCGCAAGTCCATCCCCCAACACTTGCGAGACCATCTGGCTGAAGGTCGGCACGTTCCGGGTATTTTCGAGTTGAACCCCAGAATGAGCATCGGTGAGATACCAGACACATGGGCCGAGAGTTGCACTCCGGCCCGTGTGATGTTATACCCTCGCTGTGGCCGGCGTCCCGATTACCAATTTACCAGTTTCCAATCTACCAATCTTGCCCTCTGGCCCGTGTAATGTTATACTCGGCCTCCGAGGAGGAATAGATGCTTTACCAACAGCGGGTAGAGCTTCTTGGAATTGACGCCGCATGAACCTTCCATCTCTCTGGTTAGTAAACATATTGAGAGCCATTACGTAACTTGTCTCTGGCGGCAAGCAGGGCAATCGCATTTATAATGTCGGGCAGACTTTGGGACACCGAAAAGCCCTTTTTGCTCCCGCTGGATTGCCAAATCCAGTGGCTAGGGCCTGGATCTGGCGATCCAGGCCGAGCGAATGGGAT
>Ga0307430_1000209_pt1 | contig 56572 bp, 49 predicted proteins | sample SalMarWE160130MG_FD_202159 | JGI IMG/M metagenome (GOLD analysis project Ga0307430, IMG submission 202159) | Salt marsh sediment microbial communities from the Plum Island Ecosystem LTER, Massachusetts, United States - WE1603-130 | ecosystem: Environmental > Aquatic > Marine > Intertidal zone >... | reverse complement strand
AATTTTCTTACGTAATTAATATCTTCTTTTGAATCAGTTATTACAGTTACCTTTGCCGGCTTACAAAGCTTTATAGCTTCTTCTACTACTTTTATAACATGTTGATTATTTAGTTCTTCTAACTTCTTTAAATTAATTTTATCCACAGATTTACCCTCACTTATCTTTCAAATTAATACAGATTTATAGGATAATAATAGTATAAGTTTTATAAAGTTATATTGCTGGACTGTTAACTTCTATAATAAGAAGAAATTTTGTCTTATCTGCAAAAAAAAGCAGAAAAAAACTGTAATTAAAGAATTAAAAAGTGAATATCATTTTTATTCTTCCCAATTTAAAGCTCGTTTAACTGCTTTTTTCCACCCTTTATATAATTTTTCTTTTCTTTCTTCGTCCATCGAGGGGCTAAATTCACGATTTTCTTTCCACTTTTGGCTAATCTCTTTTTTATCTTTCCAAACTCCGGTTGCTAAACCAGCCAAATAAGCAGCCCCTAAGGCAGTAGTTTCTATAATCTGAGGTCTTATTACGGAAACCCCCAGGATATCAGCCTGAAATTGCATTAAGAAATTATCTCTTGCTGCACCTCCGTCTACCTTTATTTTTTTGAGATCAATCCTGGAATCCTTTTCCATAACCTCTAAAACATCTCTACTCTGATAGGCAATTGCCTCTTCTGCTGCTCTTATAATATGCTCTTTTCTGGCTCCCCGAGTTAATCCTAAAATAGCTCCACGAGCATACATATCCCAATAAGGAGCTCCCATTCCCACGAAAGCCGGAACCAGATAAACTCCATTAGTATCTTTTACTCTTGAAGCATAAGTCTCGCTCTCAGCAGCAGTTTTTATCATTTTAAGTTCATCTCTTAACCATTGCATTACAGCCCCGGCAACAAATACGCTTCCCTCCAAAGCATACTCTACTTCATTGCCTACTTTCCAGGCAATGGTAGTTAATAGACCATTAGAAGACAAAATTGGTTTCTTACCTGTATTCATCAGCATAAAACCACCGGTACCATAGGTATTTTTAACCGTTCCCGGTTCAAAACAGGCCTGCCCAAAAAGAGCAGCATGTTGGTCTCCGGCATCTCCAGAGATAGTTATTTCTGTTCCTAAAATTTGTTTATCTGTTTTACCATAGATGTGACTTGAAGGCAGAACCTCCGGAAGTATTGTTCGGGGAATATCTAAAGCCTTTAATAGCTCTTCATCCCATTCTAATTTATGGAAATTAAACAACATAGTCCGTGAAGCATTAGAATAGTCTGTGGCGTGAATTTTCCCTTTAGTTAAATTCCATATGAGCCAGGTATCTATATTACCAAAAAGAATTTCACCTCTCTTAGCTCTTTCTCTTATTCCCTCTACATTATCTAAAATCCATTTAATTTTGGTTGCAGAAAAATAAGCATCTAAAACCAAACCGGTTTTTTGGTGAATAATTTTGCTTAACCCTTCTTTTTTTAGCTGGTCACATATAGGAGCAGTCCTTCTACATTGCCACACTATAGCATTATATACCGGCTGACCGGCATTTTTATCCCACATTATAGTAGTTTCTCTCTGGTTAGTTATCCCAATAGTTAATATATTTGATGCTTCCAAATTTGCTTTCTTTAGGGCGAGTTTAGCTGTTTTTATTTGAGAATTCCAAATCTCCAGAGGATTATGTTCTACCCAGCCGACTTCAGGATAAATCTGCTTAAATTCCTGACTAACGCTACTTACAATAGTACCACTTTTATCAAAAATAATAGTCCGGGAACTGGTAGTCCCCTGGTCCAAAGCCATTATATATTTTGCCAAAATAACACCCCACTTTTCTTCAACTTTTGCGACTTTTGTTTTGCTTTCAAAGATTCTTTTCTTTTAAAATTAAAAAGGAAATTTATATTGATCTAAACCTAATTCTTCCTGGATAATAAGCATCTGCTTTTGAAGATTTTTATTTATAGGAGCTCCTCTATCTTTCCTTTCCAACCAAATGAGATATTCTTTTTCCCCGGCAGTATATATTCTCTCTTCTCCGGGAGCTTTTTGAGAATTACGTAGATCACGCAAAATATTTCCGGTTATCTTTTTAAATATTTCCGGATCAATAAAAGCAGAAATATTAATAGCAATAAAGAAATGCCCCAAAAGAATCGGACAGGGTTTCCCATCTTTTACTCCGGAGAGCATTTTCATAAAATTCGCATTCGAAAGAGCAGAAGATAATATCTCAACCACTGTGGCATAACCGTATCCTTTGTAACCGGCAGTTTTATCTCCGATTCCCCCTAAAGGAACCAGAGCAGCTTTTCCGGTTTTTAAATCACTTAAAATCTGATGGGTATCTGTTCTGGTCTTCCCACTGCGGTCAATAACCCAGCCGGCAGGAACCTTTTTTTCCGCCCGATCGTAAGCTTCTATCTTACCTCTTTGACTAATCGACGTAGCACAATCCAGAAAGAAAGGAAACTCTTCATCTGAAGGTATTCCAAAAGTTAAGGGATTTGTCCCCAGCATATTCTCTACACCGAAAGTAGGGGCAATAGAAGGACGGGCATTGGTACCGCTAATTCCGATCATTCCTTCTTTAATCGCCATCAAGGGGTAATATCCGGCGATTCCATAATGAGTGGAGTTTCTCACTACTACCATCCCCAAGCCAAATTCTTTAGCCTTCTTTATGGCAAGTTCCATAGATTTTTTAGCAATTACGTGTCCCATTCCGTTATGTCCGTCTACGACCGCAGTAGTAGGACCTTCCTTGATAATTTCAAAATTGGTAACCGGAGATTGAATTCCTTTTTTAATGCGGTCATAATATATCGGTTTTAGGCGGCCAATCCCGTGAGAATCAATTCCTCTCTTATCAGCGGCAATGAGAATTTCGGCACATATTTTCGCATCCTCTTCGGGAACACCAATTCCTTTAAATGTATCTATTATAAATCTTTCTAAAGTATCAAAATCTACCCATACAATATCCTTATTCATAACTTTTCCTTCTTCCTTATTTTTACAAATTTTATTACAATACAAGATGATATTATACTAAATAATATTTCTTATAGTTAGTAACACTGCATATTCTTTATTCCTAATCCCTCTATTTTACAATAAGCACTAAAATACCTATCCCTTAAAACCAATAAGTAATGCTAAAATAATGGCAATTATACAAGGAATCCATAAATAACTAGCGCTAAATATGAATAACCAAATTAAAAAACAGGCAATTACAGTTAATACTCCGATAAATAAACGATCACCGGGGCTAGTAGAAATAGGTAAAAAACCTTTTCTTTTAAGTCCCCCGGGTAGAGAGCCCTCCTTTACACCAACAATAGTAATAAAACCAAATATGGCACTAAAAAATAGTGCACTTGGAACTGTCCAATACATCCAGGAAAAATCCATCTTTTTACACCCTCCCCATGGCAAAGCCTTTTGCCAAATTATTTCTTACGAAATAAACTACTACTGCACCGGGTATAAGGGTTAGTACTCCTGCTGCACCCAATAAACCCCATTTGATACCCTCAGCTCCTATCCCTACAGTTAAGGTAACTACTACCGGCTTAGCATTAATAATGGTTAGGGTCTTAGCTAAAATCAATTCTACCCATGAAAAGGTAAAACATAAAAAGGCCGCTACACCAATTCCCGCTTTAATTTGGGGGAAAAATATTCGCATAAAAAACTGAGGAAAACTATATCCGTCTATAAAAGCCGTTTCATCTAATTCTTTAGGAATAGAGGACATAAAACCCTCCAAAATCCAAACAGCTAAAGGAATATTAAACAATAGATGAGACAAAGCTACTGCCCATACCGTATCAAACAAACCTAACGATGAATAAATTTGAGTAAAAGGAATCATAAAAATTACTGCCGGAGCCATCCGATTAGTAAGCAGCCAGAAAAATAAATGATGGTCTCCTTTAAATTTCCAACGAGAAAAGGCATAAGCTGCTGGAACAGAAGCAACTAATGTAATTATTACATTTATACAAACATATTCTAACGAATGTAAAAAACTTCCCATCCAAACAGAAGAATTAAATATTTCCACATAATTTTTAACAGTAAATTTATGAGGAAATAAAGTAAATTGACTTAATATTTCTGTGTCAAACTTAAAAGAAGTATTTAACATCCAATATATTGGCATAGCTAAAAGAATAAAATACAAAATTAAAAAATATTTGGAAATCTTATTATTTTTCATTTTTTTGGAACTCATTCTACTTTTCCTCCTTTGCCGATTCTAGTTATAATTTGAAAAGCTATATAACTCATAGCCAGAACAATAAAGAAATAAATTAAAGATGCTGCTGAGGCGTAACCTAATTCATAAGACTCTGCCTTACGAGCCACAAATAGACTTAAGTAAGTGGTGGCAGTTCCCGGTCCACCTCCGGTAAGCAATAAAGGTTCAGAATATATTTTAAAAGAGTCCATGAGCCGTAACAGTATACCTAAAGTTAAAACAGATCTTAATTTGGGTAAAGTTACAAACCTAAAAGTTCTCCAAGAATTGGCTCCATCAATAGCCGCCGCCTGATAATAAGCATCAGGAATAGCTTGTAAACCAGCATAAACAAGTAAAACTACCAAAGGCGTCCAATGCCAAACATCTAAAAGCAATATAGTAGAAGCAGCGTCAAAACTATCTAAAGTAACATTATAATACCCGCCTAAAACTTCAAATATTTTAGGTATTACTCCAATATCTGATTGAGTAAAAAGACGCCAAATAATACCCACAACATTATAAGGAATCAATAAAGGAATCCCCAACAAAACTAAACAAGGAGCAACCCAAAAACCTTTTTTAGGTAAAGCTAAGGCGATAATAATTCCTAAGGGAATTTCAATTAACAAAATCATAAATGTGAATATAAATTGACGCCTTACTGCTCCTCTGAATTGAGAGTCGTGTAATACTTCCACAAAATTCTCTAAGCCCACATAGGTTGCAGCCGAACCTGCAAAAATATAATGTTGGGAATAATTAACCACTACCATAAGGGGTAAAAAAGCCCCTATAGACATCAAAACTATCATTGGAATTACAAAATACCAAGCTCGATTTTTCATATTATCCTTCCTCATATAATATATTAATTATAGCTAATAAATTTTATGATTATCTTTGAATATTTTTAAATATTTTTCTGGAAATTTAAGATATACTATATCACCTTTAGAAACAGACATATTTATATCTATGCGAGTTTTTATGCTTAAATCTCTATTACTTCCATTCTTTTTTATTAAAGTCAAAATCTTATAGCTACCCATATTCTCTATAACAGCAACTTTAATAGGAATAGTCTCTGTCGTTCTTTCTTTGCTGGTAATAATTTCTTCCGGTCTAATCCCTAATTGACATTCACTATTTTTAATTTCTATTTTATCTGTAATATCTTTACTAAGCTCTATCTTAAACCCGTTTAAACTTAAAGTTGATCCGTTTAATTTAGCATCAAGAATATTCATCCCCGGACTGCCGATAAAATAACCTATAAAAGGTGATACTGGATTAGAATAAAGCTCATGTGGGGAACCTATTTGAACTAATCTTCCATCTTTTGCTACCGCTACTTTATCAGCAAAAGTTAGGGCTTCGCGCTGGTCATGAGTAACATAAATAGCGGTTATATTTAACTCTCTCTGGATTATTTTAAGCTGACGCCTTAATTCTCCTCTCATCTTAGGATCAATTACAGTCAAAGGTTCATCTAAAAGAATGCCTACTGTATCATCACGAACGATTCCTCTTCCCAAACATACCTTTTGTTTTTCTGCTGAATTTAGTTTAGAGGTTGAGGCTTCTAAATAATCAATCAAACCAAGAATTTCTGCTATTTTCATTACCTTTTCTTTAATTTTTGATTTGGGAAAATTCATATTTACCAGCGGAAAAGATAAATTATTATAAACATTCATAGAATCATAGATTACCGGAAATTGAAAAACTTGGGCAATATGCCTTTCTCTGGCAGAAAGTTCTGTTACATCTTTCCCGTCAATATAAACCTTGCCTTTGCTCGGTGTTAAGAGGCCGGAAATAATATTTAACATGGTCGTTTTGCCACAACCGGAAGGACCCAGCAGGGCATTAGCCGTGCCATCTTCCCAGACTATATTCATATCTTTTACTGCCCATTCCAACTTTTCTTTACCTTCTGCTATCTCAAAAGAATGACTTACATCTTTCAGCTCTATCCTGGCCATTATTTTTCACCTTCCATTCTATAAACCAATCTTCTCGTATCTTTATCGAATATATAAAATTTAGAAGGATCAATAAATATATCTATTGTATTTCCTATCCGATAACTTTCTATCTTTTGACTTAAAGCAAGTAAACGAAAATCTTTATATTTAAAATGCAATTCAGTATCTGATCCAACTACTTCAGCAAGTTCAATTATTCCTTTGATGATTATATCTTTTTTCGTTTGTCGATTAGGTTTAATTGCTTGTGCTCTTATTCCTAATAAATATTCTTTTTTATTTAATTTATCTTTAAGTGTATTGTTTATTTTGATTTTTAAGTCATTTGTAATTTTAATAAAATAATCGTCATTTTCTTTAACTAAATTGGCCTCTAAGAAATTCATAGTAGGATTACTAAAATAGGAAGCTACTTCTACATATTGGGGATAATTATATACTTTTTCTAAAATATCATATTGTAATATTTTCCCTTCATTAAGATATCCTACATGGGAAGATAATATCAATGCATCCAAAGGATCTGCTGTAGCATAAATAATTATTCCTTTTTTATTATAAGAAAAGGTTTCTTTTAGTTGACCTCTTAATTCTTCCCTTAACTTGTAATCTAAATTAGCTAATGGTTCATCTAAAAAAATATATTTGGTGTCTTTAACTAATGCCCTGGCAATAGCTATTCTTTGTTGTTGTCCTCCACTTGTCTCACTGGGATAATGTTTAAACAAATGTGAAAGACTTAATAATTCAGCAATCTCTCTTACCTTCTTATCGATTTCCTTTGCTGACATTTTATTTTTAGAAACTTTTAACGGAGAAGCGATATTTTCATAAACAGTCATCGAAGGATAATTGATAAAATCTTGATATACCATAGCAATATTTCTTTCTCTCACCGGTATATCAGTTACATCCACACCATTGTAAAAAACTTTTCCCTGACCTTTGTCTGGTCTTTCTAAACCAGCTATAATTCGAAGCAAAGTAGTTTTACCTGCGCCAGTAGGGGCCAAAAAAGAAACAAAACCACCATCTTTAATCTCTAAGGAAACATCATCTAAAACTAAATGCTTACCAAATGATTTATTAACATTTTTAATTCTAATACCCACAATTTTTCCTCTCTTGCTACCTATTTTTATCTTTACTTAACCAAGAAAGTTATTGTTGCCACAGTGCCAAATCACACTGTGGCAACAATTAAATTCAAGCTATTTTTTACTGTATCTTATTATTTCCATTGTTTAAGTAATTCATCATAAGGTACAGTTTTTGGTTCTTCCGCAGGTCTTTCAGCTTTAGGTGAGCCAGGTTGGCTTAACCAATATTCCGCCGGTTTTTTCTCATTAAGTTGAGGTGAATATTTAGGTAAACGCATCTTGCCCATTAACTCATCCATCTTTTCCGCTAAACCATCCATGGCTTCTTGAGCAGTAAGTTCTCCGTCAACAGCACGAGAAATGTATTTCCACCATTGCTCGGCTAATAAAGGATAATGAGGAACGTTTGGTCCAGAATCAGTCCACAATACTTCTACCGGTGAACGATAAAAAGTAATTAAACCGCCCATCTCTCCTTCATGCTCACTACACCAATCAGAAAATAGTGTAGATTTTCTAACTGGGGTACCACCAATAATAAATTTCTTCAAAGAAACAGTTTTGGAAGAACAGAATTGAGCCCATAACCAAGCTGCTTTACGATTATCTCCTTTTACGCTATTCTTTAAAATAGTCCAACTTCCAGCATCCTGATAACCTACCTTCATACCTTCGTCCCAGTAGCGTCCGTGAGGTGTAGGAGCAACTCTCCATAAAGGGTATCCATTTTCATCGGTAACCGGACTTGCTGGTGAATGAAAAGCATCATCAGAAAGGAAAGTTATATATTGGAAAGGTCTTTGAGCAATAATCCCACGAGCACAAACTGGTCCCGCTTCTGACCAGGTCATAGAACTTGCAAAAGGAGGAGCGTAATCCTTTAACCAATCAAGGTATTTTTGCAGAGCATAAACTGCTGCTGGACCGTTAGCAGCTCCGCCTCTTTCTACAGAAGCACCTACCGGAATATAATCTTCATTTACCCTGATTCCCCATTCGTCTACCGGGATACCATTAGGCAATCCTTTATCTCCAACTCCGGCAATAGATAACCAGGCATCAGTAAATCTCCACCCTAAAGAAGGTGATTTTTTACCATAATCCATATGGCCATAAACCTCTTGTCCGTCAATTGTTTTACCGGTAAAGAATTCAGCAATATCTTCATAAGCAGCCCAGTTAATTGGAACACCTAAATCATAGCCGTATTTATCTTTAAATTCTTTCATAAAGATAGGATTAGTAAACCAATCATACCTAAACCAATATAAATTAGCAAATTGCTGGTCTGGTATCTGCAATTGGTTACCTTCGTAGTCCTGTCCATATTCTGGGTTTAGCCAATCATCAAGATCCAAGCCTGGGTTGGTTACATCTTTCCCTTCTCCAACCATATACTCTGTCCAATTAAGAGCACTATCCAAGCGCAAATGAGTACCGATCAGGTCAGCATCATTAACATAAATATCATAAAGTTTTACACCGGTTTGAATCTGTCTTTGAACTCGGTCAACTATTTCTCCTTCACCGATAATATCATGGGTCAAGTTAATTCCAGTAATTTCGCAAAAAGCCTTTGCGATAACATTGGCTTCATATTTATGAGTCTTGATTCCTTCCGCCACTGATTTAATTTCCATTCCTTTAAAAGGCTTCGCTACCTTTGCAAACCACTCAAACTCTGCAATTTGCTCTTCTTCTGTAAGAACAGAAGGTTGAAAGGCTTTAACCCATTTTAGAATAGCAGCATCAACCTCGGCATCACCAGTAGTGGCAAATGCTGAGCCTGTAAATACCAAACTAAGTAAAACTAAAGAACAAATAACAGACATAATAATAAATATCTTTCTTGTGTGAGACGATCTTGACATATTTTCCCTCCTTAAATTTAAAATATTTTAGAAATACTACTTATGCCTTAAGATTTAGTGTGAATAAGTATCTAAATAAATTGAAATTCGCCTCCTTTCATTGTTTTATTGTTTTTAATATTCTAAAAGCATTATCTTATAATACTTTTAGAATACACATTTACAAAATTGATCAAATTAAGTGAGATAAAAAAATTGTCTTGTAATACTTTTTACTACTTTTTTAGATAATTATTAAAATGATTGAGATAAAAATAATTATTCTTGATTGGTTAAAAATGTATCTATTCCTAATAATACTAATAAAACTAAAACAAAAAAAGTCTATTAGCCATATAGAGGTAGAAACCCCTAAATACTAAATAGACTTTTCTCTAATCTCTAGTCTTATTTATTATTTTTTAGATTTTATTTTATAAATTAAATATATAAATTTACAAATAATACTTCGTTAATTAATTTAATTATAGCACTGTAAAATTTGATTTGTCAAATAATGTTTGAATATTTTTTTTCTAACTACCCCACTAAAGTTTACACTAACAAAAACAGTATCGAGTAAAGAAAGAGAAAGAAAAGATAGAAAAATTAGATTTTTTCTTTCGCTCTAACTACACCATTAAAGAAAATTTGTACTAACTTAATAAATATCTAATAATATAATTTATATATCTCCCCTTATAGTCCGGTAGTCCGGATATAACCAACAAATCCAAATCTTTCGGGTCATAATCGATTATTTATTACTTAACGAAGATTACCATAATTCTTTTTTACTAGTTGATACTGCCATAACTCCTTTTTTAAACAATTCATCTATCTCTTCCTTTTTACGAATTAATCCTCCGGCAATAACCGGACAGATTATTTTTTTATAAATATGCTCGATAAAATAAGGGGCAGCAATTCCTGGTAAAATTTCTATTGCATCGGGTTGATTTTGTTTTAATAGCTGTTCTCCGGTCTTTAAAGCAGCGGAGTCGAGTAAAAAAAGACGCTGTATAGCAATAAGCCCTTCTTTTTTAGCTATATTGATTAGATTGCTTTTAATGGAAACAATCCCATTACAAAGTTCTTTCCTGGCTAAATATATTATTCCTTCCCTATCTCGACCAATTCCTTTGATTAGATCTATATGTAAAAAACCAGCTTGTTATGCTTTTCGCATTCTTTCATAATCTGGGGAAGATTAAATATATCTCTGTGAAGAATAAAAAGGGCAGTAGCCTTACTGTTGAGGGCATATTTAAAATCTGAATCGTTTCTTATGGAAGCAATTATGGGGTGTTCTCTAAAATATTCTCTAAGGTCTTGCATCTATGGTTTTTTTCCTAAAGTTATGATTTTATATAAGTACAAAATATTGATTTTAAGATCGCTATAAAAATAATAACACATTTAATTTATTACTTCAAAATTAAATACGGTATCGAGTTAAGAAAGAGAAGGAAATAAAGGAAAGCAGAGAAAAAATGTATGCAAAATCTTTAGGAATGCTGGTTAGAATCAGCTCTCTTAATATTGCGGGTGGCAACCAGGCTTACGCCTGTTCCCATCAAATCATCTTTTATTATCTGACCTATTTTAACCGGAGCCTTCACTTCAATTTCAGCAATTTCAACCATAGCTTCTAATAATAATCTTTTGGGAATTGCTTTTTCCGTCTTTACCGACACTAAAGGTAATTCACCGCCAATTACTTTTACTGTGGTGGGTAAAATTCTTAGCGAATTAACAAATTCTTCTTCGGCATATTTAATCCCTCTGGGACAGTCATTCCCGGTGATAGAAATAATCTCTTCACCTCTGTTTTGGACGGTTATTCTACATCCCTTGGGACAACTGACACATATTATCTCTTTTCCTTCCATAGTTTTTACTCCTTGTTCTCTTCCTCTATTGAAACTGTTATGTTTTTTGATCTATCCCCCAATAAAACTTCCGGCAAATAGACGCTCACCATCTCTCCCGGAGTCACAATCGCCTTTTTATAAGAGGCCAGCATGTCCCCTTTATCGTCCTTAAAGGTAATACTAACCTTTTCTGCCGGCTTTTTTACCCGCATAAATATTTTTATTTTCTTCCTTCCCGGAACAATAAAATCTATATGTTGAGGGACTACATAAGCAATATTATCACCGGGTACTATTTTTATGGGTTGGGAACGAAATTTTCTATTTCTTTTAAGGTATTCACTTACAGCGCTACCTACAATTTCTCCCTCTTCGGTAACAAAATCGGCTAAGTCATGGACATGCAGTACATTTCCACAGGCAAAAATTCCCTCAATCTCTGTCTCCCGGCTTTCATTTACTATAGGCCCTCTGGTTACCGGGTCTAATTTAATTCCCGCTTCTCTGGTTAGTTCATTTTCCGGAATTAATCCAACAGATAATAGGATGGTATCACAGCTTATCTCTTCCTCGGTTCCAGGTATCGCTTGCAAATTTTTATCCACCTGAGCGACGGTCACTCTTTCTACCCGCTTTTCCCCCTCAATTCGGGTAATAGTATGATTAAATTTTAAGGGGATATTAAAATCATCCAGACACTGAACCTTGTTTCTGATTAGTCCGGTAGAAAAAGGCATAATTTCCAGGACCGCTTTAACTCTTGCTCCTTCTAAAGTCATCCTGCGGGCCATAATCATCCCGATATCCCCCGAACCCAGAACAACTACCTCGCGACCCGGTATATATCCTTCAATATTAATATATCTCTGGGCAGTGCCGGCAGTAAATATCCCTGCAGGTCTGTCCCCGGGGATAGCAATCGCTTCTCGGGTTCTTTCCCGGCACCCCATAGCCAGAACAACTGCTTTAGCCTGAATATGTAACAAACCATCATCTCTGTTTATGGCAATAATCCCTTTATTTGTGGTTATTTTTATAACCATCGTCTCTGTTTTTATATCAACTTTATTAGGATTATCATGGTTAAGCTGGTCAATAAATCTCTCTGCATACTCTGGCCCAGTCAGTTCTTCCTTAAAATACTGTACGCCAAATCCATTATGGATACACTGAGGAAGGATTCCGCCTAGATATTTATCTCTCTCCAGGAGTAAAATATCTTTCACCGTGTTTCTTCTGGCTTCCAGGGCAACAGCCAGACCGGCTGGACCCCCTCCGATAATTACTAAATCATACTCTAACTTCATCTTTAAACTTAACTCCTGCTTGTTTAATCATATCTTTGGTCTTGGTCTTCAAAATTTCCGAACCCTTCCCTTTTTTAGTTATACCCAAAGAAGAAACTTTTAATTCTTCCGATAGAATCTTTAAAACTTTAGGACTGCAAAAACCTCCCTGACATCGGCCCATCCCTGCCCTGGTCCTTCTTTTGATAGCATCCAGACTTCTGGCCGGCAGCGGTTGATAAATAACCCTGAGCATCTCTCCTTTGCTTACTTTTTCACATCGGCAGATAATTTCTCCGTAATCAGCATCCTTTTCTACTATCTCCTGCCATTCGTCTGTCTTGTCTAAATAATCTGCAAATCTCGGCTGCTCGGGTAAGGTTTCGATAAAATCATCCTTACAATTTAATTCTAATTGTGGAGAAATTTCTTTAATTACTTCCTTCAAAATATCACTTACTATCTCGGCAATAGCCGGGGCAGAACTTAAGCCCGGTGATTCAATGCCTGCCACATTAATAAATCCTCTAACCTTTTTTGAAGCCTCAATAAAAAAATCATCTCCCCCTTCAATATCGGCTCTTAAACCGGCAAAAGAATTTATCAGGTCTTGATGGGGAAGATAAGGAATTAATTTTCTTGCTCCGGCATGCACTTCCTTTATCCCGGCCTTAGTAGTAGACAGGTCATCCTTTTCTTTTACCCGACAAGAGTTAGGCCCGATTAAGAGATTGCCATGAACAGTGGGGGCTACTAAAATTCCTTTGGACAGTTTAGTGGGGATAGGAAAAAGGATATGGTTAACCAGATTCCCCCATTGTTTATCAAATAGCTGGTATTCGCCCTTTAAGGGACTTATCTTAAAACTATCTCCGGCAATTTTGGCTATCTCGTCAGCATATAACCCGGCGGCATTTATTACTGTTCTGGTTTCAATCAGGCCTCTGCTGGTAACCACGCCGCAAATCTGTCTTTCTTTGATTCTAATATCTTTTACTTCGGTCTCCAACAATATTTTAACCCCGTTTGTCACTGCACTATCAGCCAGGGCGATAGTAAACTTATAAGGGGAAATAATCCCGGCAGAAGGGGCATAAAGGGCATATTTGGCCTGGGGGTTTAAGTTGGGTTCCAATTCAAATAATTTATTACCGGCAATTATTTCTAAATTTTTAATCCCGTTCTTCACTCCATTTTTCTTTAATTCCCTTAATTTTTTCATATCTTGCTCATTGAAGCCCACCACCAAAGACCCTATCCTCTTAAAACGCACTTTCAAGTCCTGGCATAATTTATCAAACCTGGGATTGCTTTTTATATTTAATCGTCCTTTCAGAGTTTTAAAATCAGCGTTATATCCGGCATGGATAATCCCGGAATTACCCTTGCTGGTTCCCATAGCTACATCATCTTCTTTTTCTATAAGAATTATTTCCAGACTATATCTGGATAGCTCTCGGGCAATGCTTGTTCCGATTACTCCTCCTCCTATAATTACTACATCTGCTTTCATTGACATTCTCCTTGGCTGCATAATAAATAAAAAAACCATTTCATCAACCGACATATCTGACTAAAATCAGATACAAGGGGTTAGCCCCCTGGTTAATAAAATGGCTTTCTCTAAATCTCCACCACTTATTTATTCAATTTTTTATATAATATCATACAGAATTATAATTTACAAATTTGCTCTTTCGGGGTATTATATAAAAAGCTGAAATGGATTGGTCGCTAGTGAATAAACCTAGCGTGGAGCGTACAGCGTTTAGCGTATTGGTGCGGGTAATAAACGTAAGGAAAATACAAAATTCGAATTACAAGTCAATTTTGTTATTTGGTTAGAGGGAGAATCATATGTTTTTTGTGGTGATGGGTTTAATTGGCGGTCTGGCTCTCTTCCTATATGGAATGCAGATTACCAGTGAAGGGCTAAAAAGTACCTTCGGCAATAAACTAAAACAGATCCTGAGTACCTTGTCCAGGAATAAATTAATTGCCTTATTAACCGGTATTATTATTACTTTTACTATTCAAAGCAGTACCGCAGCTTCTACCCTATTGGTAAGTCTGGTAAATACCGGAATTATGAGTTTAAGTCAGACTCTCGGTATCTTGCTGGGGACCAGCATGGGAACAACTCTTACTGCCCAGATAATCGCCTTTAAGGTATCTGATTATGCTCTCTTAATAATTATTCTTGGATTTGGCTTAAAGCTCTTGGGGAAAAAAAGAAAACAGAGATTTATAGGCAATATCTTGCTGGGCATAGGTTTTATCTTTTTGGGCATGAAGGTGATGTCCGAGTCAGTCTCTCCCCTTAAAGACCACGCCCTTTTTAAAGAAACATTGATTAATTTAGAACATGTGCCTTTATTGGCCCTGCTCGCCTCTGCCTTGCTTACCAGTATAATTCAGAGCAGTACCGCTACTATGGGTTTAACTATTTCTCTGGCTATGCAAGGTTTGATATCTTTAAATTTGGCTATTCCGATAATTTTGGGTTCGCATTTGGGTTCCTGTTCCACCGTCTTTTTTGCCGGCATTGGAGCTTCCAGGAGTGCAAAAAGAGTGACTTTGGCTAACTTATTATTTAAACTGGTAGGGGTTATTGTATTTTTCTTTCTCACTCCCTCTATAATTTTTCTGGTACAGAAGTCCTCGATAAATTTACCCCGACAAATTGCTAATGCTCATGCCTTAATCATTGTGGGTAATGCCTTAATTTTTCTTCCTTTTACTGAAACATTTGCCAAATTTTTAGAAAAGGTTATTCCCCAAAAAGAAGAGGTGGAGGTCTTGCAAAAACCTAAATTCTTAGACTCAGGTGTCCTTGAAACCCCGGAGATCGCCTTCTATTTGGCCAGTAAAGAGATATTGCGAATTTCTAATGCTGTAGAGGAGATGGTCCTGGGTGTTATGAAGGTGTTTATTAATAATGATGAAAAACTACTGGATGAAATAAGCGCAAAAGATATGATCGTGGATAATCTCTCTCGAGAGATAACCAAATATTTAACCAAGATAAGTTTTGAAACCCTCTCCGAAGAACATTCTAAAGAAGTATTTAGATTATTGTACGTTGTCGATGACCTGGAACATATTGGAGATTTAGTAGATAAAAATCTGATTCCTTTGGTGGAAAAAAAGATAGACCATAGTTTGGTATTTTCTGAAAAAGGGGTAGAAGAGATTAAAAATATGCATCAGGAGGTTTACAACAATCTTCGAAATGCCATCGGGGCTTTTGCTCTCCAGGACCGGAGGATGGCTCAAAAAGTAATCGACCAAAAAGAATACATTGATTCCTTAGAAATAAATCTACGCAAGACTCATATCAACCGATTAAATGTGGGAATAGAACTTTCCCAAAAGACCAGCGGGGTTCATTTGGATCTGATCAATATCCTTAAAAGAATAAATGATCACGCCTTCTCTATTGCCCGAGCAGTAGTGGGGAAATTATAAATTATAGATAGTGAGGTGAAAAAATGCTTAACATATTAGTTGTCGGTCCACATCCCGACGATGTGGAATTGGGAATGGGTGGTTCTATATTAAAATTTACCGAAGCAGGTCATAAAGTTACTATCGTAGATTTAACTGACGGAGAGCCTACTCCACATGGAGATCCGGAGACCAGGAAAAAAGAGAGTGTAAAATCAAGCAGGATATTAGGGATTGAAGAGAGGATTACTCTTGATTTTCCCAATCGATATCTTCAGGATGAAATAGAGGCCCGCCAGGAATTAGCTGAAGTCATTAGAAAAATTCATCCGGATATCCTTTTTGCCCCTTACTGGATAGATGCCCATCCTGACCATGTTGCAACCTCAAAGATTTGTGACGCTGCCTGTTTCTACGGAAAACTCACCAAAACAGAAATGCAGGGCAGTCCCTTTTATGTAAAGAAAATATATTATTATGTCGCTTCTTATTTAAAGTTAAATCTCAAACCTTCTTTTATTATGGATATAAGCAAAGTGATGGAAATGAAGGTAGAAACTATCAAGAGCTATGAATCCCAATTTGGGCCTTCACCTGAAGGGCATCAGCTATTCGAATGGGTTTTAAATTCTAACCGTTACTGGGGGAACCTTATTGGCACAGAGTTTGCCGAACCTTTTATCTCCAGGGAAGAAGTCGGCATTAAGGATATAGAGGCACTTTTGTAAATGGAAAGATTGTCTTTTAAAGTTCCTCAAAAAAATAAACAAATTTTCCTCTCTCTCTCTCTCTCTCGGCAGACAAAATTAGTTCTCTCTTAAAAGAGAATAAGAAAAATTTTTATTCTAAAAGGGGAAGTTGAGCCTCCTCACTTTTTAGTTGTCTCCTGTACTTTATATCTTAATTTTAAATCCTCCCCCGGCACGTCTGATTCTAAAATATCTGCCCTAAAGAAGAAGATAAGAGATTTGGAATTTAACCCGGAAAGACATGTTAACGAATTATCTTTAACTAAAAAAGAGAAAACAATCTAAAGTATATAGCTTTAGAGAATTTTCTTACTGTTTCTTCTCGGCAAAAGAACTCCGTAACTTATTAAATTTCTAATTTCTTCTATCCCCCTCCGATAATCGGAAACAGTTTTACCTCATTAGATTTAGTTAGAAGATAATTTTCTTTTACAATTAAATCTCCTGTTTTGATAAAAAATACATCTGCTGAAGAAATCTTGGCATCTTTTAATACTTGATGAATGGTTACTGGTTTAGAATAGTTTAGTCCTAAGCTATCGGAGGGGTATTTGTACTTTAAGTACCCCTCCAGTTTAATACTTATCTTCATCGTTTAACCTCATTGATGAGCCAATCTAAACCTAATTCGATTAATTTGGCAGGGGTAGGAATTCCGGTATCCGGATTCCAGCCCATCAGTTCATAGCGTAACTTTATAGCTTTTTCAAAATCCTTTTTATTAATCGCCCCTTGGCCATCTAAGGGTCCACCTTTGAAGTTATGATAAAAAACCTCGGGCAGGATATCATCTTTAGAAGTAAATCCTTCTCGATAGTTAAAGATGCGAGCCATATTAATAGAACGCTCTCATAATTTCATCAATTCAAACCAGGTAGTTCTCCAGCCGGTGGTGGCACGGATAATCTCTAAAAGTTCTCCATAGTGCCTACGCTGCGGGGGGCATAACCAAAATCACAGACCCCCAAGATATCAAAGACGGTCCAGTAGATATCCAATAACTTAAAGAGAGCTACCTTCTTTTCTCCTATATCAGTAGGAGATATAGGTTGTAAGAGGGAAGGCATCCTGCTTCGTAGGAGGGGCGAATTACCCCTGGAGTTCCTAATTCCCGAAGATCTCGGCTTAGGGGATTATCCATAACTTTTTTAGTAATCTCTTTGGTTACTTGACTTACTCTTTCTTTGTTGTAAAGTTCTATCGGTTTAGTTCCTCTTACGGCAATAGCTTTTAGTTTCTTGGAACCCATCACTGCCCCCAGACCATTTCTGCCATTAAAGTGTTTTAATTCATTTACAATATTGGCAAAGCGGACCAGGTTTTCTCCGGCCGGGCCAATCTGGGCAATCCTGATTTTATCATCGGCTAATTCTCCTCTGATTATCTTCTGGGTTTCTCCGGTATCTTTATCCCAGAGATGGGTAGCATTTTTAATCTCTATTTTTCCATCATTAATCAAAAGATATACAGGGATGGGAGAACTGTCTTTGATAATAATAGCGTCAAAGCCGGCTTTCTTTAGTTCCGGTGTCCCCACCAACCTCCGGCTTCGGCTTCACCCTGGGCTCCGGTGAGAGGAGATTTGGCACAGACGGTGTAGCGGGGCATAGCCGGAGCCGGGGTACTGGTAATTACACTGGGAGCAAAGATGAGAAGATTATCGGGAGATAGGGGGTCAGTTTTAGGTTTCATTTCTTTTAACATATAGTAAAGGGCTAAAACTCTACCTCCACAATAAGTACGGTAAAAGTTCTCGAGAGGATGTTCTATCCAGTGTTTTTTTGAACTTAGATCTATATGTAAGATGTTTCCGGTATGACCGTAAGGCATAATTATTGCCCCTTTCTATCTAATTTATTGTCTAAATTTTTATTTTAACTTAAAAAATTTTATTGAAGTCAAAATTATAATTAAATTAATTATTTATCCTTTTATTTCTAAAATATAAAATTATATCAGTAGATACTAAACAAAAATTTAACATATACAAATAAATCACCGGGTCAAAATTATAGATCACCTTATGTAACATCCCGGAAAGATATCCTGTAAGCACAACAAGTAAGAAGAATATACTCTTCCCGGCATTACTCCTTGAGGTATATGACTTGTAGATAGAAAATGGCCAGGCTGCCCCAAAACAGACCAACATAATAATTTCAAACATACTCATTTAGTTTATCCTCTTTTTTTAAAAAAATTTATCTCAACTATCTTATTTTTGCAAGATTACTCTTCTGTTTCTTAGCAAACTCCAATAGTATCTCCCTTTTGTTCAACTCTGGTTTATAAATAACAAAATCTAAAAGTTTTTTTAGGACTTCGTCAATGCCTTTTCCTTCATTATATCCTAATTCAATTAGATCTTTGCCGTTTACGGCTAAATCTTTAAGGGATACAGGTGGTCTTTCCTGTAGGATTTCCCTAATATTATTTTTTGCTCTTTCGATTTCAACTGATTTAGATTTTTCAGAACTTCGGATTTCCTTGATGAGTGCTTTCTTTAATTCCCAGGCATCTTCTAAATTTTCCATGCCTATTCTGGAAGCAAGATTTCTTATATTCATTTTTTTAGAAAGATCAATGTCTTGATAATTTTCCTGAGTTAGCATAGTTACTTTTCTAATTACCGCGTTCTTAAATTTTATCCGCTGCAATATTTTAACAATAATCTCTTTTTTTTCATCTAAGCGAGGTATATATTTTATATTATATAATATAGCCGATAACCGCAAACTTAAATCTGGTGGCAGGCTGGCCGCCATATCTAAAGTATGTTCCAATAAATCTTCGCCTTCGCGAAAATTTTCTCTATAAATTCCCGCACACTTTTGCAATTCAGGCATAATAAATCTTAACAGCCCCAGCCGATACAATAATTTAAATCCTCTTCGGGGATAATTGCTCAGCAGTATTTTAATAAATTCATCTCTAATCCTCTCCTGGCTTACTTTTTCAATCAGAAAATTATTTTTTTCTATCGCCCGGAGGGTAGCTTTTTCTATTTTAAAATCGAGTTCACAGGCCAACCTAATTGTCCTTAGTATTCTCAATGGATCTTCTTTTATTCTGTTCTTGGGATTTTCTACCCCTCTTATTATCTTTTGTTTGATATCCAATAACCCGTTAAAGTAATCGATTATCTCTTCTCCTTCTCTCCAGGCCAAGGCATTAATAGTAAAATCCCTATGTCTTAAATCTTCAAGTAAATTTGGAGTGGGGACAGATTTATTTTTTTTAAAAGTGCTCACTTCGTAATTGATATGATTTATTACTACGGTAAGGGTCCCAAATTTTTTACCCACCGGAATAACTTTAAAACCTTTGAAAGTTCTGGAAATTTCCTCTGCTGTAGCTTTGGTAGTAATATCCCAATCGTGGGCTTCTTCCCCCATTATCAGATCGCGGATACATCCTCCTACCACTAAAGCTTCATAGCCCGAATCATTTAATCTCTTTATTATAAACAAAGCTCCCGGGTCTATATCTTTGGATTTAATTTTTAAATTAAGTTTATCGTCTTTTTTCTCTTTTTCCATCTTAAAACCTTTTTAGATGAGCCAAACATTCTATATGGCTCGTCTGGGGAAACATATCTACGGGTTGAACTTTTCCCAGGTTATAGCCATTTTGGGTAAGGTATTTGATGTCTCGGGCCAGAGTAGGTAAATTACAGGAAACGTATAAAATTTGTTTGGGTTTAATTTTTATTACATCCCTTAACATCTCCCGGGAACATCCCTTGCGGGGTGGATCTATTACCATAACTTGAACTTCTTCTCGATTTTTAATCCATCCGTAAAGCCATTTTTCAGCTTTCCCAGTAAAAAATTTCAAATTAGAAAGGTTGTTAAGCTTACAATTTTCCCAGGAATCCCTGACTGCTCCTTTTTCTAATTCTAATCCGTAAACTCTTTTAGCTTTACCAGCCAGATAGATGGAGATAGTCCCGGTTCCGCAATAAGAATCGATGACCGTCTCTTCTCCACTTAAATTTGCATATTCTAATATTTTTTCATATAATGCCTGAGCCTGAGAAACATTGACCTGAAAAAAAGATGCAGGTGATATTTTAAATTTAAAAGAACCAATTGTATCCTCTATGCTTGTTTTGCCCCTTAAAAGTTTGAAATCTTTTTCTAATAATACCATTTTTGAACTTCTATTGATATTTTGATAAACAGAAACTGTTTGAGAAAAAACTTTAATAAGATTATCTAAAAATATTTTATCTATCTTTAATTCTTCTTCTTTGGTGATAAAAATTATCATTATCTCTCCGTTGTTTTTGCTTTCTTTTAATATTATTCCCCTTAAATTCCCCCGGTCTGTTTCATTATCATAGATACTAATCTCCCGCCGGGTTAACTGCTCTTCCAGGTATTTAACCAAATGGTTAATGGCGGTGCTAAACAAGCAACACTGGCAGGCGGGGACGAGAGTATGGCTTTTTAGCTTGTAAAATCCTAACTGTATTTTCCCGTTTTCTCGAGCAAGATGAAAATGCCCTTTGTTGCGATAGCGCCAGGGATCTTTCATCCCTATGGCGGGCAAAGCTTTGGTATTTTGATTGCCTATCCTGTCCAAAGTATTTTCTACTATTTCCTTTTTCATTTCTAACTGTTTTTCATAAGCTATATGCTGCAAGTGACAGCCTCCGCAAAGATGATAAACGGAGCAGGGGGGCTTTGTTCTATGAGGAGAAAATGAAATAATTTCTTCTAATCGGCCGCGGGCAAAATTCTTTTTTACTTCGATAATCTTTACCCTTACTCTTTCATCAAGAATTGCCCCGGGCACAAAAACGGCAAAATTATTAATCCTGCCGATCCCTTCACCCTGATGGGAATAACTATTTATAATAAGTTCATAATCCCCTTCTAACTGCACTGGTATTTCTTTCATTTTATCTCCCGGTAAAATATTAATTTCGCTATTATCTTCAGGTATAAGCCTTGGGTATATTAATATATCAGTAAAAATTTTTTATTTTTTGAGTCTAAAAATATTTTCTCTCTAAGAAATAGGCGAAAGGACATACTCGATACTAATTAATATTATTTATATTATCACATTAGACATTGTAATCACTATAATACAACAATTCTAAAAATAAATCTTTATTTCCTGCCTTCTTTAAAATCAATTTAACCTGAGAACAAATCATAAAAAAAATTTTTAAAAAATACTTGACAAATAAAATTTAATCCTATATAATTGCTAATGGCAAATATTGTTAATGGCACAGAGGTTGATAATGAGATGGAAAAGAATTTAGTAGACCTGATAATCGAATTAAAGAAAGGTTATTTGGAAGACGAAAAGCAAATTCGAACTCTATGCAAAGTTTCTTTAGCAGAATACAAAGCAATTCTTGAAATTAAAACAACAGAAATAATAACCTGTAATGTTTTATCTGAAAAAATGGGTCTATCTATTTCCAGAGGAAGTAGAATAATAGACAGCTTGGTTAGAAAAGGATATTTATTAAGAATGGAGAATCCTGAAGACAGGAGATCTTTTGTTCTATCTCTTTCCTCCAAGGGAACTGAAATTAAAAAACAGATCGAACAGGAAAGAAATAATTACGAATATAGAATTAGGAAAAACCTCTCTGTAAGAGAAGTGAAACTAATAAAAGAAGGACTAGAATTAATTGCTAAGGCTTTTAACCAACAATAACATAAATTTAAATAAGAAAGGAGGAAAGAATCGATGGAAAACAGTGAATTATTAGAAGTAGAGGTAAACGGAAACAACTTTCAACAGGAGGTTTTAGAATCTTCTATCCCTGTATTGGTAGACCTTTGGGCACCCTGGTGTATGCCTTGCCGGATGATATCCCCAATTGTCGAAGAATTGGGAAATGATAACCAGGGCAAATTGAAGGTTTGTAAGCTAAATACCGATGAAAACCAAAATATTGCAGCTCGCTACGGCATCCAGGGGATACCTACCCTGTTATTTTTTAAAGATGGCCAAGAGGTTGATCGTATCGTAGGCGTCACACCAAAGCCAATAATACAAAAAAAACTTGATGCTATTCTTTAGTTTTAGCTCAACCCGGTTAATGGAGTGATAAAAACAAATAATAAAAAATCAAAATTAGTTCACTTCCTTAACTTTAACATAAAAAGCGGGCCTCAAGCTTAAGTTTGGAGCCCGCTTTTGATATTTTGGTTTTACCTCTTGTTTTTATTCCCTTCTTTGTTTTCGGTAATTAACATATTTAAATCTAATACACCTTTTTGTATCTCAATCAATTTATTTTTGATATTATTTATATTTAATTCTTTATTATCAGCACTACCTTTGGTCTCATATTCCAATCTTGGTAATATTAGCCCAAAGGTTGATTTTAATTTTTCAACGCTCTCCTCTATCTCTCTAAGCTCTTTACTTCTTCTATCTATCTCTAATCTTCCGCCGGGCAAAACATTTTTTCCTTCGATAAACAAGCTTTCTCCCAATTCCGGAATATAAGTTACAATATTTAATTCCTCTTTAATTTTTCTGGAAATTTCTTCGGTTGCCTCCTCTTCTCCGTGAACCACAAATATTTTTTGGGGTTTGCTTTTAAAACTTTTTATCCACTGTAGTATCCCTTCTTTGTCGGCATGTCCAGAAAAACCCTCTAAAGAATGTATTTCAGCATTCACTTGAATCTCTTCCCCAAATATTTTAACTACTTTCTCGCCTTCTTTTATCCTTCTGCCTAAAGTCCCATTGGCTTGATAGCCAACAAATACGATGCTGGATTCTTTTCTCCACAAATTATGTTTCAGGTGATGTTTTATTCTGCCGGCAGTACACATTCCGCTGGCCGAAATTATTACTTTACTTTCTTTAGAAAAATTTATCTGCTTAGATTCTTCTGTGGTACGCGTAAACTTTAAATTACGAAAATCCAAAGGGTTATTCCCTATATTTATAAGTTTTAAGGTGTCTTCGTCAAAACAATCCGGATTTCTTAAAAATATCTCTGTCGCCGATACGGTTAGCGGGCTATCTACATAGACCGGGACACTTAAAAAATCCTGGTCTTTACTTTTAACGTATTCAGTATAATACTTGTTTAGTTCATAGATTATATCCTGGGCTCTTTCCACTGCAAAAGAAGGAATTACTACATTCCCGCCTCTTTTTGCGGTAGTATTGATAATAGAGATTAGTTCTTTGGCATCATCTTCTGAAGGGTGGTGCAGTTTATTTCCATAAGTCGATTCCACAATCAAATAATCTGCTTCATCGATAATAGAAGGATCTCTTAAAATGGGCCTATCCCGCCTGCCCAAATCGCCTGAAAATACCAGCTTGGTCTCTTTGCCCTCCTCTTCTTTTATCCACAACTCAATTATGGAGGACCCCAATATATGCCCGGCATCTCTAAATCTTAAAGTAACTTCTTCGCTTAATTTTATTTTTTGGTTATACAAAACCGGTTTAAAATATTTTAAGCTCTCCTCTGCTTCTTTTACGGTATAAAGAGGCTCTCTTAACTTTCCTCCAGATCTTCTTCTTTTCCGATTGTCCCATTTATTCTCCATCTCCTGAATATGTCCGCTGTCGGGGAGCATAATAGAACATAGATCAGTAGTTGCTTTAGTAGTATATATATTGCCTTTAAAACCTTTCTTTGTCAGCTTAGGTATTCTCCCACTGTGGTCTATATGGGCATGGGATAGAACCATAAAATCTATCTCTTCAGGATTAAAGCTGAAAGGTTCATAGTTCATTCGGTTAATCGATTTGCTTCCTTGAAACATTCCACAATCTATTAAAAATTTAGTATTCTTGGTTTCAATTAAAAAATTAGACCCGGTGACTATTTTAGCAGCACCCAAAAAAGATATTTTCATATTAGTTTCCCCTTTTATAAATTAGTAGATAGTATTAAAACAAGTTTTCAGTTCGAGGTTTTTAGTTTTCAGACTTTAATTCATTAGTTGTTAGTTTATTACCTTCTCTGTCATTGCGAGCGAACAAAGTGAGCGCGGCAATCCCAGCTCTACGCTATACTCAACACTAACGGCTATTTAATTGGTCAATTGGTGAATCGGCCAATCGGTCAATTTTTTTATCTTGTATTTGAAACTAACGACTATTCTAGAATCTCAGCTATCTTTGTCCTCATTTCCCCTTTTTCGCAAACTATTTTGTGCCGGATGGGTTTTCTCTCAATATCCCTTATCCCTGCCGGAATAGGAATTTGAGTTAAATCGGACATCTTTTCTATTAATTCAAAATCATTAAATTTTTTGTATCGGCTATCTATTGATTCCATCACACTTTTGGTAAATTTAAAAGGACTGGCTGTGGACACAATAACTGTTTTGGTTTTATCTCCGGTTTCTTTAATATATTTTTTATATGCTGCATAAGCTACTGCTGTATGGGGATCGATCAAATATTTTGACTTTTCAAATACTTCTTTTATACATTGACGGGATTCCTCCTGGGGGGCAAATCCGCCGTAAAAATCCTTTAATTTCTCCTTCATTTCGGAATCTATCCGATAATAACCCTTCTCCTTTAAGGAATTCATTAACTCTTTTACCTGCTTTGTATCCTTTTCGCTTATCAGCCATAGCAATCTTTCCAGATTGCTGGACACCAGAATATCCATTGAGGGAGAAATGGTCATAATTAGTTCTCTTCGTTTATCATAGACTCCGGTCTCAAAAAAATCTGCCAGTACTTTATTTTCATTGGAAGCACAGATTAATTTATTCACCGGCAGTCCCATCTCTTTGGCATAGTATGACGCCAGAATATCTCCAAAGTTACCGGTGGGAACAGCTATATTTATCTTTTCACCAATTTTAATTTCGCTCTCGCCTAACATATTTAGATAAGCATAAAAGTAATATACTATCTGGGGAATTAGGCGACCTATGTTTATAGAATTTGCCGAAGAAAAGATATGGTTTTTCTCTTCTATCTTTTTGTTAAAGGCTTCGTCTTCGAATATCTCCTTTACCTCTCTCTGAGCATCATCAAAATTTCCCTTTAGGCCTATCACATAAGTGTTTACCCCTTCCTGGGTGAGCATCTGTCTCTCTTGTATCTTGCTGACCCCTTGATAAGGGAAAAATACTATTATCTTGGTCCCTTCTACATTAGTAAAACCCTGAAGGGCAGCTTTACCGGTATCACCGGAAGTGGCGGTTAGAATAACTATTTCTTGACTAAGATTTAATTTCCAGGCAGCCTTTTTTAAAAGGTGGGGAAGTAGGGATAGGGCTATATCTTTAAAAGCCAGGGTGGGACCGTGATAAAGCTCTAAAAAATATACTCCCATCTTTTTGTTTAAGGGAGCAATGATCTCGTTATCAAATTTATTATTATAGGCTTTATTTATACAATCTTTTAGCTCATCTTGACGGTAGTCAGTTAAAAATTCTCTCATTATCAAAAAGGCTAATTCTTTATAATCAGTACTTTTTAATTTATATACATCGTTATCTGCCCGAAGAATGGTCTCGGGGACAAATAGCCCTCCATCATCGGCAATACCTTTAATGATTGCCTCTGCGGATAAGACTTTCTTCTTGTCCCCCCGGGTACTCTGGTAATAAAGATTGTTTTCTTGCATATTCTCTCCATAATGATTAGTTAGTTAGTTTATATTAATTCACCAATTTACCTATTTACCAATTTCCCAATTAATTAATTCACCGATTAGCCAATTTCCCAATTAAATTAGTCGTTAGTATTAAATACAGGTTTTCAGTTGACAGTTTTCGGTTATCAGTCTGTTTTATTCGAAATGACAAAATACATTGTTTTTTTTGTAGGGGGCAGAATTTAACCACCCCCGGGTTATTTGGTAATTTTTCAGGCGGGCATGTCCTCTTGAAAACGGATTACGTCTGTCCTACGGTTTTGTGTATATCGTTGAAGGCGTATGCAATACGCCTCTACTTCTCTCTGTAAACTCGCAACTTGTAAAGAAAATTCCCTTTGAAATAAACAAAGTAAGTGATAAAAAGGTGGTAGACTTTTATTTGTCATACAACCACTAACCAATTAACTAATTATAAACGCTATCCGCTATTAGGGCGTATACAATACGCCCTACTTTCTATACGCTAAGCGCTATACGCTCTACGCTATCCCTTTTATAGATAGCGTCGCATCTCTTCTCCTGTTACCTGGCCATAAAGCTCTATGTAGGGTTTTACCGGATTAGATAAAATCTTAGGAAAGAGGACTTGTTCTATTTGGAAAAAACCGACCGATTCAGTCATTTCTACAATAATTCTAATGGGTTTCTCTTCCCCTTTCACAATTTCTACGTTTTGGATGGAATTAGCCGAATACTTGTGTATATCTCCCACTTGCGGAGTTCGTGATAAGAGAAAAATTATCCGTGCCCTGCCTTTTTCCATATCACATCCGTCCCCGATTGAGACCAACCCGGCTTCTAGAGAATAGATATCCTGTGTAGCCATATGTCCTGCAATACCTTCAACGATTAGAGATTGAATGATGGTTTTCTTTTCAATGTCTCCAGTATAAATCTTGGTTAAGGTTCTCTCGATAATTGGCATAGCAAAAACAACTCCCAATAGCTCGTGATTTTCCCGACCCACTGACATACCGACATCGTGCAATAAAGACGCTATCAATACCGCCACCTTACCGTCTTCTGCAGTGCCAATCTTCTCTTCTTCCAGGTTAAATTTAATTCCACTTTTACTTAATATATCGAACATGATCAATGCATTTAATGCTGTTTTATTCATATGCACCGGACCGTGGTCATTAAATCCCAATCTTTTTATGGATACTGTATTGGCATAATTCCTTAAAGCTCGCGCTTCTTCATTATTAAAAATTAAAGAAGCTGCCATAGCTGGTTTCCCGCTCAACATTGCTAATATTTCATTTTCTATCTCTATCTCTTTGGGTGATTTTCTCATTTTCACTCCTCCCGTTTACATACAACATAATCTGTGTAATCATGCCATAAATTTTTTTTAACTATGTTATAATCATCACCAGAACGAGGGCACTTAAGATAATAATTGTTAGGGGTAAGATTAGCATTTTATACATTTTCCCCATATCTGCTTTAAAATAATTTCTGGTTACCACTAAACACAAATGCATGGGGGAAATCATTACTCCCGCAAAACTACCGGTAAAGGCCAACATAGCATAATACAAATTTGCTTCTCCTTGAACAATTATCGGGAGTAGGACCGGTAATCCTATCCCCAGTGCTGCGGTGCCCATCCCAGTCATTGTAGCGATAAAAAAAGGAACAATAAATAAAACAATATACGGATGCACTCCTAATTTAGCAAATGCCTCTGGGATTATTTCTATCCCTCCCGAAACTTGGAGTATCCTTTGAAAAATCATAATACTGCCGATTAAAATCACCACGCCTAAATCTACATCATTTATAATAATATCCTTCAATATTTTTAGACTTAATTTTTTTATATTTAAGAAAATTAAAGACAGTATCACTATTAGCAAAGAAAACAATAAATCTGTTTTTGTCCCCAGGACCAAAATTACAATAAGCAGAATAGGCCAGACGCCAAAAAACAATTTTTTTAGATTGAGTAAAATATCTTTTTTGTTGATAAGGTTGGTATCTTTTTTTAAATTTTTATATTCCCAAACAAAGCCTACTATTACTACTATAATGGTTAAGGGAAATTGAACCAGAATAACTTCTCGAACTTCTACCTTTAACAAACCGGCAAATAATACCATCCCCGGCATGAGGGGCCAGACAAATTCCCAAATATGGCGAAACCAATAATTTATAAAAGTTTCCTCTTCGGGGGTGAGTCCTGCCCGTCCTCCTACCTCTTTAACCATAGGAGCAGAAAACATCGCGCCCGCAGGCATAGGAATCAAACCTAGTAAAGCCGGAATAAAAGCTAATATAAGCCTATAATCTTTAACCAGTCCCTGAAGGGAATCGACTAAATCTCTTAAGCTTTCTACCTTTCTTAAAACACCACTTAAGATGTAAACCAGTACAATTATTCCGATTAACTTTAAAGTAGCCGGGTCAATCAAGGCTAAAACAAAATTGTTTCCTATCTGAATCGGGCTTAAATTAAAGAACACCCCTGCTAATAAGGAAGCCAATAGTATAACGTATTCTAATTTCCATTTCTTTTTTATCAAGAAAATAATCACTGCGATTATTGCTAGTAATTTTATAATTTCTGTCACTTTAATTTCACCAATTTATTCTTTCTGCGATTTATTTTTTTGTTTCTTCCTGTATTTCTTTCTGTGTTTCTTTCTTTATTTTCTTTTTTTCCTCTTTAAATTTAATCCCCTGAACATTAACATTAACCTTAAGAATTTCTAAGCCGGTCATGGAACAGACAGCATCTTTTACTCTACGCTGTAACTCTTCAGCTACTTTAAAAATTCCTACCTCATAGTCAGTAATAATGGGTATTGTAATTGTCGCTTCTCCCGGTTTCATCCATACTTCCACACCTTTATCCAAATCCTTACGGGATAATATATTAGTTGAATTACTTCTATACCCACTGGTGATACCGACCACACCTTTAGTTTTTATAGTTTCCAAGGCAGCAATTACAGCTACTACTTCTTTGGAAACCGTTATATTTCCCAATTCTTGTTCTTGAGAATTGTCTCTAATAACCTGTTTATCTGACATTCTTGTTCACCACCCTTTTTTAAAACTGATTTAAACTATTTTTTGTCTTCGTAAAATATTTTATCTATATGTATTTTAATTTCTTTTGTTTCTATCCCACTTGTTTCCAAGAGATATTCTTTTACTTTTCGTTGAATTTTCTCCGAAAGTTCGGGGATATTTATATCCTGCTTTACAGAAAGATGAAGATCTATATTTATCCCCCCGGACTTTAAAATATTAACTTCTGGCTTGGTTTCTGTAATCTCTCCCATCCCTTTAACCACCTTCAAAGTTAAACGTTTTATAGACTCGATAGAAATTTTAATCTCCCCAAAGGAAGTTTTTTGAACTACTGATAAATTTCCTTTATCGATTTGAGCTTTTTGCCAGATCAAATAAATGACCAGAAAAATTAACAAAGCCCCTACTAAACCCAAGATGATATGGTTGAAGAAATTAGAGTAAATCCAATAATTTGTTTTAAAGAAAAAACTTTCCAAGGAAAATAATCTTAAAGAAAGAGCCAAAAAAATTCCAGAGATAAATATTACAAGCACTAAAAACAGAACAAAAATTAAATTGTTAAAATTTTCTTTATTCATTTTAAACCATCCTTTCTATTTTTTTCTGCCCATACTCTGCTAACAACCGAAAACCGAAGACTTTCCAGTTGCAACTCAGAATCTTGTTTTTGTATTTTTCTTATACTTATTGCCCGCACCTATACGCTAAACGCTGTACGCTCCACGCTAGCTTTATTCACTAGCGACTAATTTATTTTTCTTTTAACAACAGGCTGGCGATTCTTCTTAAATCTTCTTTACTATAAAATTCTATGCTTATCTTCCCTTTCTTACCATCATATAATATGTTTATCTTGGTCCCTAAAACATCTCTTAATCTTCCCTCTACCTCGGGGAAGTGTTCGATGGTAATATTTTTAACTTTAAATTGCTTTTTTTGTACTTTTCCGATATTTTTTATCAAGCGCTCGGTATCTCTTACCGATAAATCATTAGCAATTATTCTATCACACACCGCTCTTTGTACTTCTTCATCTTCTATGCTTAATAATAATTTAGCATGACCGAAAGATATTTTCCCTTCAGAAATATTTTTTTGTATCTCCGAATTCAATTTTAACAGTCTTATGGTATTGGCGATCAAAGCCCTGCTCTTTCCGGTTACATCTGCCAATTCTTGCTGGGTAAGATTAAACTCATCTACCAATCTTTTAAAGGCGTTGGCCTGCTCAACAGGATTAAGATCTTCTCTTTGAATATTTTCCACCAGGGCAATTTCTAGACTTTTTTCATTGTTAATGCTTTTTATAATTGCCGGTATCTTCTTTAATCCGATCTCTTTGGCAGCCTTCAGCCTCCGCTCTCCGGCAACTATTTCATATCCGTTAGCCATTTTTCTTACAACAATTGGTTGAATTATTCCGTGTTTTTTAATTGACTCTTTCAGTTCCTCCATTTTTTCCTTATCGAAATTTTTACGGGGTTGAAAAAGGTTAGGGGTTAAACTTTCTGTATCCATTTCGATTACAAATCCTTTTTCTTTGTGTTCAGCCTTAGGTATAAGGGCTTCTAACCCTTTCCCTAATCCTCTTTTACTCATTTGATATCACCTCTCGGGCTAATTTTTTATAAGCCATTGCCCCTTTGGATTTTGCGTCATACAAAACAACGGGCTTGCCGTAGCTGGGGGCTTCGCTCACTCTGACATTTCGCGGAACAACTGCTTTAAATATCTTTCCTTTAAAATGTTTTTTAACTTCCTCAACAACGTCGCGGGAAAGATTTGTGCGGCTATCATACATGGTCAGTAAAATCCCTTCGATTTCTAAAGATGAATTTAAATTCTCTCTGACCAGATTTATAGTATTTAATAATTGCCCAATACCTTCCAAGGCATAATATTCACACTGTATAGGAATAATAACCGCATCAGCGGCAGTAAGAGAGTTTAGGGTTAAAAGGCCCAGAGAAGGCGGACAATCAATGATTATATAATTATAATTATTGATAATTGATTTAATCGCATGTTTTAATTTGTTTTCCCGAGAGATATAATTTACTAATTCTATTTCTGCCCCGGCTAATTGAATGGTGGAAGGTAAAATATCTAAATATTTTACCTGGGTCGGTAAAATGATTTCTTTTATCGGGGCTTGATTAATCAAAACATCATAAATACATCTTTTAACTTTTGATTTATCCAAACCTATGCCAGTGCTGGTATTCCCCTGGGGGTCTATGTCGATCAACAAAGTTTTTCTTTTGTGTAAGGCGATAGAAGTGCTTAAATTTACCGCGGTAGTAGTTTTGCCTACTCCACCTTTTTGGTTGGTGATTGCCAAGACTTTGGTCATAGATATTCTCCTAAAATGATTACTCGTATTACAAATTAGTCGTTGGTGAATCGTATCGCGTATTGCGTATCGAGTATCGCGTTAAGAAAATCAGAATTCAAAATTCAAAACTCTACGCTTAACGCTATATGCTAATTATCTTAACCGGCTAACCAAGTAATTAATTAACGAATCAAAGAATCAAGGAATATAATTAAATTATGATTACACAGATATTACAGATAGAACATTTGTTCATGATAATTAATGTTCCACGTGGAACGCTTGTTTATTAATATAAGTTTACGTTTGCAAGGAATATAGTTAACCAGTTACCGGTTGGCCAGCTTACCAGTTATTACTAATTCACCAATTTGTCGATTCACCGATTGACCGATTATATTCGTTGAGATTAAATGCAAGTTTTCGGTTAACGGTTTTTAGTTTTCAGACTTTAATTCATTAGTTGTTAGTTTATTATCTTTTCTGTCATTGCGAGCGAACAAAGTGAGCGTGGCAATCCCGGATTGAGATTGCTTCCCCTGCTTTCGCATGGGGCAGGCTGACTAAAATTTCTCGTAATGACAAGAATATATTGTATTTTTGTAGGAGTGGAATTCATCCTCCCCGGGTTATTTAATAATTTTTTTAGCACAGGATTTGTTCCAAAGTTTTATCTGTATCTTAATCTTCTAACTAGCTAATCGGGTAACCAATTAACCAATCCTAAGCGAGATACGATTCACGAAATATGAGATACGTATTTGCTATCTACTCGATATTATCTTATCTCCTGAATTCTGACTCCTGGCTCCTGACTTCTTTTTTCTTCCTGAGATACGGGTTTAGTTTTGCGTTTTCGCTTTTCGTTTTTACTTGTTTATAATATATTACTTATATTATCAAAAATGTTTCAAAAATACAAAGGTCTTTTTTGAGGTAAACCTACTTTTCTGGGGTATTCTGAAGGAGTATCTTTTATTTTCTTAATTACTAGAAGATATCTTTCTTGATTTATAAAAGGAATTAGAACATTTTCCACTCCAATCAACTCTCCGCCTAAAACCTGTACTGTCTTAAGGCTTTTTTCTGTTTCTTCCTTATATGACCTTCCTTTTTGAGCTACAAACAATCCCCCCACTCTCACCAAGGGAAGGCAATATTCGCTGAGAAGGTTTAAGCGAGCTACTGCTCTGGATATGGCTATATCATATCTCTCTCGGTAATCTTCGCTTTTTCCGAAAGTTTCTGCTCTCCCATTAAGTATCTCAACTTGCTGAAAATTCATTTCTCCTATTATTTTTTCTAAAAATACGGCCTTCTTCTTTCTTGCTTCCAGGAGAGATAATCTAATCGAAGGACATATTATTTTAATTGGCATACCCGGAAAGCCTGCGCCTGCTCCCACGTCAATAATATTTATTCCTTCTGTATCACTATATTTATTAATAACTTTTACACAACTAATAGAATCTAAGAAGTGCTTAATAATTATTTCCCGGGGTGTTTTTAAAGAAGTTAAGTTTATTTTTTGATTCCATTGGACCAGTAACTCTAAAAATCGGGAAAATTTTTTGATCTGCTCTTTATAGAGATTAATTCCCATTTTTTGGGCACCGTCTATTAGAATATTTTCATCTTCTTTTAACAAAAAAAATTCTCCTCTTTTTCTAATCTACCAATCTGCCAATTATATTAGTTACCCGTTTAACAGTTTTCCTGTTGGCCAATTGTATTGTCATTATTGAATAAATCTAGCGTGGAGCGTACAGCATATAGCGTTTAGTTAAGAAAGAAAAAGATAAGAATGTATCGAATATCGAGTAAAAATGGTCTACCGGTCGCCCGGTCTTCCGATCTACCAGTCAATACAATAAGCAATGCGATTTCACTTACTTAAAAACTGATTCTTATCTAAAAACTATAAACCAATAACTTGTATTAATGCTAACGACTATTTTAATTGGTGAATTGGTGAATTAATTTTAACTGGCCAACAGAGTAACTTTTCTCACGCAGTGCGCGATACGCGATACGATTCTCAAGATACAAGATGCGAATTTAGTTTTACGCTTTTCGTTTTTTACTATATACTAGATACTACATGCTGTATTCTCACTAACTAACGACTATTCACTAACGACTAGTTGTGCTTTTCCACAATTTATCCACATAAATTAAACAATAGTAAATATTGTGATTTAAACCCAGTTTAATTCAAAAATTAAAAAACTACAATCAAAAAACTTTTTTTAATTGGTAAAATCTTAATCCGTTGTTAAAAACATGGTAGTTAAACATTTACATAAGTTATTTTTTGACTTATTTTTTGTGCGGATATCTAATTTAATTGAGGAAATAGCTTAAAAGCTTAGATTCTAATTAATTTTAAGTTTTCCACAGTTTATTCACAATCAGTTTTTAAAATGTTCCACGTGGAACATTACCCTTTTAAGAAAAATTTTTTTGCCTTATTATACAAAATTAATCTATTATTTCCCTATACAAAAACGAGAAAATATATCATTGACTATTTCATCACTTAAAGAATCTCCGGTAATTTCACCCAAAGAATCCAGGACATCTTTTAAATCGATAGTTAAAAAATCATAGGTTATTTTCTCTTTTAATCCTGCCAATACATTTTCTAATGCCTGTTTTGCTCTATTTAATTGGTTCGCCTGCCTCACATTATTTATAATTACTCCGTTTTCTGGTATTACTAACCCCTCCATAGCTGCCCTGGCCAGCTTTTCTTCTAACTCTTCTATACCAATCTTTTCTTCTAAAGACATCTTTATGCTATCTTTAACATTTAAAAGATCGAACAACTTCTCTCTATCAATCTTTTCATTCAAATCTATCTTATTTTCAATTACTATAACCTTTTTATTTTCATTTATTTCTTTATTTACCTCTTTAATTACTTCTTTGTCTTCCGAAGACAGGGGAACGCTTGTATCAAACATAGCCAAAATTAGGTTGGATTCTTTTAAATGTTTCATCATCTTTTTAATACTTATCTTTTCTATGATATTTTCTGGATTTTTAAGCCCGGCTGTATCTATAATTTTAAAAGCTATCCCTTTAATATTTATTAGCTCCTCGATGGCATCTCTGGTTGTTCCCGGAATATGGGTAACAATAGCACGATTTTCTCTTAATAAAGTGTTGAAAAGGCTGGATTTCCCTACATTAGCCTTGCCGACTATCAGAGCACTTATCCCTTCTTTGAGTATTTTCCCATAATCCAGAGTCTCTATGAGAGAATTAACCTCTTTTAAAATATAACTTATATTTTCCTCTATATTTTTCGGGCTTATCTCTTTAATGTCCTGATCGGGAAAATCCATGGGGGCTTCAATCTCTGCGGAAATCCTTATCAACCTATTCCTCAAATCTACAATCTTCTTCTTCAGGCTCCCGCCTAATTGGGCTAACGAAGAAATTAAACTCCTCTCGGTTTTGGCCTGAATCAGGTCAATTACTGCTTCCGCCTGGCTTAAATCAATCCTGCCGTTTAAAAAGGCTCTTTTAGTAAATTCTCCCGGTTCAGCCATCCTTGCCCCACAATTAATCACTGTTTCAAGAACTTTCCTGAGAGAGAGTATCCCCCCATGACAATTAAATTCTACGGTGTCTTCCCGGGTATAAGTTTGGGGTTTTTTCATTAAAACTAAAATAACCTCATCAATTTTCTCCCCGCTTTCCGGATTTATTACAAATCCGTAATGAACGGTATGGCTGAAGAAACTTTTAATCTTTGTTTTATTTAAATTTTTATCTCTAAATACCTCTTGGGTTATTTCTAATACTTTTGGGCCGCTTATTCTGACAATGCCGATTCCGCTCTCCCCAATTGGGGTAGAGATAGCAGCGATAGTATCATTTTCCCAAAATTTCATAGGTATTCTCCTTAACTAGTTGTTGGTGAATAGTCGTTAGTATATAGTATAGCGCATAGTTGTGGATTAGCAAGACGCTTGTTCTGATCAAACTGAAAATTTAAAGCGAAAAGCCCGTAATTCAAAATTTAAAACTTTTTTAGATAATGTATTGTTTTTTTGTGTATGGTACAAATCACCTATCCGGGTGTTTCTCTTTTTTATAAATTCTATGAATCGAGCCCCTCTATCTCACGAATTCTGTATTTTCTTATTTCTTTTTCTTCTGCACTCTATACTATTTACTCGATACTTTCTTATCTTCTGCTTTTTGTCTTCTTTCTCTTAATTTTAAGTTCTGAGAAATGGTTTTTCGTTTTTCGCTATATATATTATATAAGGGATTGCCGCGCTCCCTGCGGTCGCTCGCAATGACAAAAAAGGGAGATAGTAAGTTTTAATGATTTTTAGTGTCTATCTCCTTCTTTCTTCACGATATACGAAATACTATATACGAAATACGAGTAACAAAAAAGCATAAAAAGATTAATATTCATCCTTGGGACAATATCTAACTTTTTATGCTTGTTGATTATTCTTTATTCTTCTTCTGTATTGTTTTCCTTTTCTTTTGGGGCTATAATAACTCTCCTAAAGGGTTCTGTTCCTTCGCTATAAGTGCCCAGTAGGGGTTCCTCCTGTAAAACAAGATGAACAATTCTTCTTTCCACCGCATTCATATAACAAAGAGCAATCTTTTTTCCTGTTTTTTTCACTATTTCTGCTTTTTCATAAGCGTATTTGGAAACAACGTCTTCTCTTCTTTCCTTATAACCTTCTATATCAACTATTATTTTTCTTCGCTCGGGTTCTTCAATGTCTTTATTAGATATAATATTAACAATATATTGAAGGGCATCAAGGGTATGTCCATGTCTTCCAATTAATACTCCGGGATTAGAGGTTTTTATTCCTAAAACAATTGTGTCATCCTCTTCATTGTTAATTGCCTGAATTTCTCCGTCCTCTATAATAAAATTTACTATTTTTTCCAGAGTTGTTTGAGCTTTCCCTTGAAGACTTAATTTAAAGTCATTAATATTCCCCAAATCTGTTCCCTCTTTCATATCTAAATTATCTTCTTTTGCCTTTTTTATATTTATTAGTTTTGTTCTTGTCAACGGAAGGGTTTCGCCCGCCTACTCCTTCATATCCCGGAATCCATGGTTCTTCTTTGGGGGCTACGGGTTTTTCAGGTTTTTTTTCAGTTTGCTTCACTTTACCCGGAACAACTTCTTTTGGCATTTCGTCTATTGCGGGCATTTTCTTATTAATCAGATACTGCTGACCAATCCCTAAAAGGGTAGAGGTAAACCAGTACAGGGTCAAGCCAGAAGGTAAGGTAAAGCTCATAAAACCAATCATCAAGGGCATCATAATAGTCATCATCTTTTGTGTCTGAGCAGAAGACCCTCCGTCTTTGCCCGCAACAGCGCCGCCAGGGGAGGTCATCTTTTGTTGAATATACATTGAGCCGGCTACCAGAAAGGGCAATATGCCGACATATTGTAATCCAAATATTCCATCGCCTGGTAAAGTAATTAATCTCTCAGAAAGAGCTAACCCAGCTCTAGCAATGGTTTCGCCACCTTCAATAACATTATAATGCTTAGCAATCCACAAAAACCCACCAGCTATGTTGTTGGTGACAGGATCTAAATATTCAAATACTCTTAAAGTCTGGAAGAGTAGGATTAGTATGGGCATTTGAATTAATAAGGGCAAACATCCGCTCATAGGATTGACCTTATGTTCCTTATACAAAGCCATTAACTCTTTGTTTAATCTTTCTTTATCGTTCTTATATTTCTCCTGTACCTCCTTCATTAGAGGCTGGATCTTTTGCATCTCCCGCATAGAAACCATCTGTTTCTGCATTAAGGGATACAAGATTAACCTGATAAGAATGGTCAGCAATATAATAGCAACTCCATAATTATGGGTAAAACCATAGAGCATAATTAACAGTTTAGTAGCTATCGTGATTAACGAACTCCACATATTTTCTCCTTTGTCTTTTTCTTTTTTAATTTTCCTTTTATCGTTTTGTCTTGTTTATATTATATTATTATTTTTTATTATGGTTTTTTATGTGTACAGGTTCCTGAAGAATCGGGAAGGGGATCATAGCCTCCTGGATTAAAGGGGTGACAGCGTAATATTCTCCCCGCAGAAAGTTGTAAGCCTTTTAAAAGACCGTATTCTTTCAGGGCCTGTGCGGCATATTCGGAACAGGTAGGATAAAACCTACAGGTAGCAGGTTTTAAAGGGGATATGTATTTTTGATAAAAACTTATCAGTAAAATAATTATTTTATTCATAAAATCTCTAATGAAATTCTATTACTTTTTCTTTTCTTTAAGAAAGAGCATAGATTTTCTTTGTATTAGTTTAAATCTCCTGCTTTGCTGCTTTTTTTATTAAAACAGTTTCCCTTTATTAAAAAGACTTTCGAAGTCATGGCATATCTCAAAATAACCTGATTTCCTAATATTAATTTTAGCCAGCATAATTATATCATATCCTGGAGATAATTTCTTGTTTGTCAGTCGGAATGCTTCTCTTAACCGTCTCTTTATCTTGTTTCTAACTACTGCTTTGCCTGTCTCTTTTTTTATTATTATCCCAGGCCTATTAAAATTATAATCGTTCTTTAAAATAAATATTATTAAATTCTTGCCTTCGATTCTTCTGCCTTCCGAAAAAACTTTCTTAAATTCACTGGTTTTTGATAATTTTCTCTTTATCAAAATTCCTCTTCTATCTATAAAATTAATTATCCGGATACCGTAAGGCTTTTGCGTCCTTTTAAACGCCTTCTCTTTAATATCAAACGGCCGGCTTTAGTGCTCATTCTTTGGCGAAATCCATGTACTTTCAGTTTTTTTCTGGTGTTTGGTTGATAAGTCCGCTTCATTTAACTGGTTCTCTCCTTCTTTGTTAAAATGTAGAATTTAAAATTCAATGAAAATTATATCTTTAATGCACTCTAAATGTCAAGTCTAACGGGAGTAATATCGGGCATATAGTATCGAGTATCGAGTTAGGAAAGAGAAAAAGATATAAATGTGGAAAAATATTTTTGCTTAATAAAAATATTTTTGCTATTATAAGTACAAAATAAATTGCTTTTTTATCCGAGTTATCCACAGATGTTAATAAACTGTTAATAACTTCTTTGAGGCCTTTACTTTTAGCTGTTTAGCAATCTATAAAGAAAGTATTAAAGTTTATTTTTTTTAGAAAAATGTTAAAATTTAATAAAAAAACTCTTCTAAAGTTTTCCACAGCCAACTGTTAACTTTGGGGAAAATTCATAAAACCCTCATAACTTATAGGTTTTTGTAAATAATTTATAGTTTAATAACCATTTTTTACTCTATAAAACTTTTATAATCGGATTCAGACAAAAAAATATTTAATTGTACGAGAAGGTGTATATATATGGAGTTTGCAGAGATTGAAGAACTGTGGAATAAAATTTTAGAAATAATTAAAGAAGATTTGAGCCCCCAGGCCTATAATAGCTGGTTCAGCCAAACAAAAGCTGTAAAATTTGGTGAAAATAAGTTGATAATTTCTGCCCCCGGCGACTTTTGCAAAGACTGGTTAGAAAAACACTACACTGTCTTTATCAAAGATATTCTTAAAAGGACTCTTGGCTCAGATGATAATTTAAAAATAGAGTTTAGAACAGCCGAACAAAATTTTTCCACACCTACTCACTCTACCCCTAACCTTAAAAATAAAACAAAAAAACCAGAACCTTTTTTGAAAAACAATAAACTTACTTTAACTCCAAAATACACTTTTGATAGTTTCATTGTGGGGAACGGTAACCGCTTTGCCCACGCTGCCTGCCTTGCTGTAGCTCAATCTCCCTCTAAATCTTATAACCCTTTATTTGTATACGGAGGAGTAGGGCTGGGCAAAACTCATTTAATGCAGGCTATCGGTAGACATATTACACAACAAAACGTCAAAACCAAAGTTTTGTATATCTCTTCAGAAAAATTCACTAACGAAATGATTGATTCTATAAGAGATGACCGCACTGTAGCCTTTCGTGATAAATACCGCAGTGTAGATGTTTTATTAATTGATGATATACAATTTTTGGCCGGGAAAGAAAGGACGCAAGAAGAATTTTTTCATACCTTTAATACTTTATATGATTCTAATAAACAGATAGTGATTACCAGCGACAGTCCCCCAAAAGATATTCCCACTTTAGAAAATCGCTTAATTTCTCGCTTTGAATGGGGATTAATAACTGACATCCAGCCTCCAGATTTAGAAACCCGTATTGCCATTTTGAGAAAAAAAGCCCAATCAGAAAATTTAAATGTGCCTTCCGAAGTAATTAATTTTATTGCCGAGAATATTACTTCTAATATTAGACAATTAGAAGGAGCTTTAACTAAATTAGTTGCTTTTTCTACTTTCACCAAAAAGGAATTATCTGTTTCTTTGGCCCAGGATATACTAAAAGATATTATCCCTTTAGAAAATAAAAAGGTTTCTATTGGTCAAATTCAAAAAACGGTCTCGGATTATTATAATATTAAAGTTAATTTTATGTTATCTAAAAAAAGGACTAAAGATGTTGTTTTAGCCAGGCAGGTAGCTGTTTATCTCTCCCGGGAATTAACCGATCTATCTTTAATTTCAATCGGGGGGTCTTTTGGTAGAAGAGACCATACCACTATTATTCATTCTTATAATAAAATTAAAGATAAAATTAAAAAAGATAAGAGTTTTAAAATTATTATAGATAATTTAACTTTAAATATTAAAAAAAATTAATTGTTAATAACCTTTTAATAATATGTTTAAAATTTCTAGTTGTTAGATATTTTTTTTAATTAAAAATAAAAAATGGGGAATTTGTTAATATTTAAATTTTTTATCCCTGATTTTATCCACAGGATATTTATAATAAAATATTAAGTTTATTTTTTCTTTCCCCAGTTTTAACAGTTCTACTAATTATACTACTATATTTTTATTTAATTATTTAGAGTAAAGGAGTAAGAATATGAAAATTATCTGTTCTCAAGAAAGTTTATTACACGGAATCCAAACAGTACAAAAAGGAATATCCGGTAGAATTGGATTACCAATCTACAACGGAATACTTTTTGAAGCGAACGAAGACAATAAAGTCCATCTATTTGCTACTGACTTAGAAATTGGGATAGACTGTTATATACCAGCCCAAGTTATTGAGACCGGTTCTACAGTTATTCCCAGCAGAATAATAAGTGAATTAATTAAAAAGTTTCCCGAAGGAAAAATAGAGATAGAATGCACAGAGAATAATATAACTACTGTTAAAGAAAATAATTCTAATTATAAAATTTTAGGTTTTTCCGCAGAAGAATTCTCTAATTTTCCGGAAATAAAAATGAGGGCTAAAATTAAATTAAATCAAAAATTATTTAAAGAGACTATTCAACAGGTTATATTTTCCACCTCACGCGACGAAAGTAAAACTTTTTTAAATGGAGCTCTATTTAAAATAATAAATAATAAGATTGAGGTAGTTACTACCGATAGTCATAGATTATCTCTTAAAAATATCAAACCAATAAATATAGAAAAAACAACAACAGACGAAGAAATAGAAGTTATAATTCCTTATCGGGCTTTATCAGAATTATCCAGACTTCTTTTAGATAATGAGGAAGTATTTGTGGAAGTCAGATTTGGGGAAAAACAGATAATGTTTATTTTATTTCCTGATGGTCAGAAAAACAGTATAAGAATATATTCCCGGTTAATAGAAGGGCAATTTCCTGATTATAAGCAGATAATTCCAGATTCTTTTAAAACCGAAATAAAAATAAATACTGAGGAATTTAGGGATAAAATGGAAAGAATTGCCCTTTTTGTAAGAGAAGATTTAAAGACAGTAAAGGTGGAAGTAGTTAATAAAGAAAATAGTCAAAAAGAGGAAAGATGTGAAATAATTTTAAAAGCAGAAAGTCCGAGTACCGGAGAAGCTTCTGAAAAAATTTCCTGTTTAAAAAAAGGAGAAGATATTACCATAACCTTTAACACTGATTATATTTTAGATGTATTAAAGATAATAAAAAAGGAAAACACTATAATAAAACTAAATGACCCGCTTAATCCGGCAATTATTACTCCAGATGAAGACAAAAATTATATTTATATTTTGATGCCGGTAAGGGCAGAGTAAAGGGAAAAAAGTTGCATTTTAAAAAAGTAAAATTGAAAAACTACAGAAATTTTTCTAACCTGTCTATAGAGTTTGACCCCAATCTTAATATTTTTACCGGAAATAACGCCCAGGGCAAGACTAATTTATTAGAAGGGCTAAATTTAATAATTAAGGGAAGCTCTTACAGAACAAAAGAGGACAGGGAAGTAATAAAGTGGAACAATGAAGGCGCTTATCTGTTTGGAGAGATTAATAAAGACGATGAAAACATCCAAGTAGCTTTAGCTTTAGAGAAAAAACCGGAAGATTTTTATAAAAATAAAATGATTAAAACGATAAAAATAAACCAAAATATCCGGAAAAAAACTGCTCTAAACAAAGAATTTAAAGGGGTGGTATTTTCTCCTGAGCATCTACAGATAATAAAAGGTGCCCCTTCTTTAAGAAGAAAATTTTTAGATGAACAGATATCCCAAATTTATCCCTTGTATTATAGGTATCTTTCAGAATATTATAGAATTTTGGGACACCGTAATAATATATTAAAGAAAGAAATTAATCAAAAAAAGAAGAGAGAGCAACTCCTTATGTGGGATCCCCGGCTGATAGAGAGGGGATCTTTTTTAATTTTAACCAGAATTAAATTTATAAAAAAGATAAATCGCCTGGCTCATAAATTTCATCAAAAAATTACCAAAGAAAAAGAAAATATAGAACTAACCTACCAAAGCAATATATCGAAAGATCAAGAAGAAAACATTTCTTCGATAAGCAAAGAATTTAAAGATAAATTAGAAGAATACAGAGAGAAAGAAATAGAACAGAGGGCTACTTTGCTCGGCCCCCACCGGGACGATTTTTCCGTATACATCAACGGGTTTAATGTCGCTTCTTACGGTTCACAAGGCCAGCAACGAACAGCAGTTTTATCTTTGAAATTGTCCGAATTAGAACTAATTAAGGAAAAAGGGGGGGTTTATCCTATATTTTTTTTAGATGATGTTATGTCCGAATTAGATGAAGACAGAAGGCATTTCTTATTAGGATTAATTATTGACAAAAAGGTCCAGACTTTTATTACCAGTATAAATTTGGATTATTTTAACAGTAATATCAAAGAAAAAAGCAGGATATTTAAAATAGAAGAGGGGAAGATAATTAATTTATGAAAAAGAAAGACATAGTCCCCTTTAAAGCCGCCTTAGATAATTTTTTAAAAGAGAAAAAATGGAGTAAAAAGATAAAAGGGTATCAGATAGTTAGTAATTGGGAGAATCTGGCGGGCAAGGAGATTGCCCGATCTTCCCAGCCGATTAAAATACAGGACAAGTGCCTTTTTCTGGCTGTAAAAAGCAATGTTTGGGCTAACGAACTGAATTTAAGAAAAGGAGAGCTTATTGAAAAAATCAACCGTGAAGCGGGGGAAAAAATAATTTCTAATATTATGTTTAAGATCCGAAGAACCCAGTTTAAAGACAATTGAACAGAGGCTTAAGAGAGATATAAAAAGAGGGGAGAATTTTGACATAAGGGCCATAATATAGTAAAATTAATCAGGTTTTTAGAATAATAAATTAAATCTTCATATAAATTATAAAAATAAAAACCGTAGCGGCAAGCTGCGGTTTCATTTTGATGGGAGTTTATACCATTGTCAAAAAGAAAAAATAAAACTAATAATATAGATAATCAATATACCGCTAAACAGATACAGGTTTTAGAGGGCTTAGAGGCAGTCAGAAAAAGGCCCAGCATGTACATCGGGAGCACTTCCAGTAGAGGACTACACCATCTTTTAGATGAGGTAGTAGACAACAGTATCGATGAAGCAATGGCTAACTATTGTAAAAAGATAGAGGTGATTATCCACCTAGACAACAGCGTTACTGTAACTGATGACGGCCGGGGAATACCGGTAGATATTCACAAAGAAACTAAATTACCGGCGGTAACCATAGTAATGACCAAGCTTCACGCCGGCGGCAAGTTTGGAGGCAGCGGATATCGGGTCACCGGCGGACTGCACGGAGTAGGAATTTCAGTGGTAAATGCCCTTTCGGAATGGCTGGAAGTAGAGGTATACCGGGATTCAGGAATATTTTTCCAGAGATTTGAAAGGGGAGATGCCGTATCCGAATTAAAAAAAATAGGAAAATCTTCCCGTACCGGAACTAAAATTACCTTCAAGCCTGACCCGGCTATTTTTGTTGAAGACACCACCTTTAATTTCGATAGCATTACTCATCGGCTAAGAGAAATCGCTTTTTTAAATGCGGGGGTTAAAATTAACTTAAAAGATGAAAGGGAAGAGAATAAAGAAGTTTCTTATAAATACACCGGAGGGATAAGCGAATATGTCCGCCATTTAAACAAAAACAAAGACCTTTTATTTCCAAGTCCTATCTGTTTTACTGGGAAGAAGGACGATATAGAAGTAGAGGTCGCATTACAATATAATGATGGTTATACAGAAAATATCCTTTCTTTCGCCAATAATATAAATACCGAAGAAGGCGGAACCCATTTAGCAGGATTTAAAGCCACTATAACCAGAATAATAAATGATTATGCCCGTACCAATTTATTGCCTAATGGTAAAAAATCACCTTTAAAAGAAGGAGAAAACAATCTTTCCGGCAATGATGTAAGAGAGGGCTTGACCGCCGTAATTAGCGTAAAACTATTAAACCCTCAATTCGAAGGTCAAACTAAAACCAAGCTGGGAAACAGTGAGGTAAGGGGGGTAGTATCTTATGTTGTCGGAGAAGGCCTAAACAATTTTCTTAACGAGAACCCGAGTGTAACCAAGAAAATACTAGCTAAATCCGTTTCTGCCTTAAATGCCAGAGAGGCAGCCAGAAAAGCTCGAAATCTAATCCGCCAAAAAAACGGAATATTGGGATTGGGAACTCTTCCCGGAAAATTAGCCGATTGTTCAGAAAAAGACCCTCTGTTCAGAGAGATATTTTTAGTGGAGGGTGATTCCGCAGGAGGCTCTGCCAAACAAGGTAGAGACAGGAGATTCCAAGCCATTCTGCCCTTGAGGGGTAAAATATTAAATGTAGAAAAAGCACGTTTGCATAAAATATTAGATAATAACGAAATAAAATCCATGGTTACCGCTTTAGGCATAAACATCGGGGAAGACTTAGATATTGAAAAACTAAGATATTATAAAATTATTATAATGACCGATGCAGATGTCGACGGAGCCCATATAAAAACTCTACTTTTAACCTTCTTCTTCCGTTATATGAAACCGTTAATCGAAAGAGGGAATATTTATATTGCCCAGCCCCCTCTCTACAAAATTGAACATAATAAAGAAAGTTGTTATTTATATGACGAGCAGGAATTAAAAGATAAGTTAAAAGAGATAGACGGCAACCCTCGAATTCAGAGGTATAAAGGTTTGGGAGAAATGAATCCTGAGCAGTTATGGGAGACCACTATGAACCCGGGAAACAGAGTTTTAAAGAGGATAGAGCTGGAAGATAATATAGAAGCAGAAACCATGTTTACGGTTTTAATGGGGGATAAAGTTGAGCCCAGAAGAGATTTTATATATAAACACAGCCTGGAAGTGAAGGATCTGGATTATTAATAGCGTAGAACGTATAGCGTGAAGAAAGAGGGAGTCAGAATTCAGGAGCCAGAAGCAGGGGCATATAGAATTAGTTAGCTGGTTACTTGGTTAAAGAATAAATATTGGGTTAGTGCAGAGGCACGGCTTGCCGTGTCTTATTGTGCTAATTAATGGCTGAAAAAGAATAGACAGGCGAGACGCCTGTCCTACGAATAGGTCAATTGGTTAATTGGTCAATTGATAAATTAATGAATTGGAGAATTATGAAAGAAGAAGAAAAAGATAATTTAGATAATAATAAAGAAGAAAAAGAAGAGCTCAAAGAAGAACTTACAGACACAAGCAGGTATTTGCCCACTGATGTCGGAAGGGAGATAAAAGAAGCCTATCTCAGTTATGCTATGAGCGTAATAATTGGGCGGGCTTTGCCTGACGTCCGTGATGGATTAAAACCGGTTCATCGCCGGGTATTATATTCTATGGAAAAAATGGGCAATACGCCCGATAAAGCTTATAAAAAATCGGCCCGAATAGTAGGTGACATAATAGGTAAATACCATCCTCATGGCGATATAGCAGTATATGATACACTTGTAAGAATGGCCCAGGATTTTTCCTTTCGTTATCCTTTGGTCGATGGTCAGGGAAATTTTGGTTCGATAGATGGCGACTCCGCAGCCGCCCAAAGATATACCGAAATTCGAATGTCCAAAATTACCCAGGAATTATTAGCGGACATAGATAAGGAAACGGTTGACTTTGCTCCCAATTACGATAATTCTCTCAAAGAGCCGATAGTTTTGCCGGCAAAAATTCCCCAACTTTTACTTAACGGTTCTTCGGGAATTGCCGTAGGAATGGCCACCAACATCCCTCCTCATAATTTAGGAGAAGTAGTTGACGGTGCAGTAATGATAATTGAAGATCCGCAAGTCTCTGTAAAGGAATTAATGACCGCAATTAAGGGCCCTGATTTTCCCACCGGCGGCATAATTTGCGGCAGAGCGGGGATAAGGAGCGCCTATGAAACCGGAAAGGGAATCATAAAAGTGCAGGCTGCAGTATTTACTGAAGGAGCAGATGGCGGAAAAAACGGAGGCACCAAAAACCCCCGTATAATAGTTAAAGAACTTCCTTATCAAACAAATAAGGCAAAATTAATAAGCAATATTGCCCAGCTGGTTCAAGATAAAAAGATTCCTGATGTTACCAATCTGAGGGACGAGTCAGACAGAAAAGGGATGCGGATAGTTATTGAATTAAGGAGAGGCGCTAATGTTGATATAGTGCTGAACAATCTGTATAAGCATACCAATATGAAAACCTCCTTTGGGATTAATGTTTTAGCAATTTCCAAAGGCCGCCCTAAAACCTTTAATTTAAAAGAGCTGTTAGAATGCTTTTTGGCCCACCGCAAAGAGGTGGTGGAAAGAAGAACCATATATGAACTAAGAAAAGCCAGAGAAAGAGCCCATATTTTAGAGGGGCTAAAAATTGCCCTGTCTAATATTGATGAAGTAGTGCAGATTATTAAAAAATCAGATAATGCAAAAACAGCGCACGCCAAGCTGAAAAACAGGTTTGGATTGAGTGATATTCAGGCACAGGCTATTTTAGATATGAGACTACAGCGTCTTACATCTCTGGAGACCGAAAAGATTTTAGAAGAATATTTAGAATTGATAAAACGCATTGCCTATTTAGAAGATATATTACAAAACGAAAAAAAACTTATGTTGATAATTAGAGACGAGCTCTTGGAAATGAAGAAGAAATACGGTGATGAAAGAAGGACTGAGATAATAGAAGATGAAGGAGAGTACGAGATTGAAGATTTCATTAGTTTGGAGGACATTGTAATAACTTATACCCGGGACGGATACCTTAAGCGACTTCCTTTAAGCACTTACAGAAAACAGAGGAGGGGAGGAAAGGGCAAAATTGGAATGACCACTAAATTAGAAGACCTTGTAGACCATGTATTTGTTACCACCAACCTTCATGATATCTTATTTTTCACCAGCAAAGGGATAGTTTATAGAAGGAGAGCATATCAGATTCCCGAGGGGGGGAGAACTTCCCGGGGGGTTGCAGCAATCAATTTGTTAGGCATTGAAAAAGGCGAACACATCACCACTCTTATTCCTATAGAGAGTGATGAATTGGTAGAATCAAAAGAAGAAAATAACGAAAAGTGTCTGTTCATGGCCACCAAAAAAGGGAAGATAAAAAAAGTTTCCCTTTCTCTTTTTTCTAACTTAAGAAAAATCGGGATTATTGCCATACGTCTCTTACCTGATGATGAATTAATCGGGGTAAAGCTTGCTGAGGACAATGAACACGTTATTTTAACTACTAAGCGCGGAAAATCTATCCGTTTTTCAGGAAATCCAATAAGATCCATGGGGAGAACCAGCCTTGGGGTGAAAGGTATAATTTTAAAGCCTGAAGATTTCCTCGTAAATATTAGTTTAGTCCCCCCGGATACGGATAAGTACTTATTGTTAGTCACCGAGAAAGGATATGCCAAAAGAACAGCCTTACAGAAATTTAGAGAGTTTAGCAACCGAGGCGGCCAGGGGTTAAAATCTATCGGGATCACTAAAGAAAAAGGCTTGGTAGTAGATGTTAAAGTGGTGAGTGAAGAAGATGAATTAGTATTAATCAGCCAACAGGGGATTGTTATCCGGGTCTCGGTTAAAGAGATTCGTCATACCGGGAGATACTCGCGCGGGGTTAGGGTAATGAACCTTGTACCGGAAGACAAGGTGGCCAGCGTTGCCCTGGTATCAAGTGAAAATATTGATTTAAGCTAAACAAGTTTAGGAAAACAAATTTTTCTATCTTTTCTTTCTCTTTCTTAACTCGATACTTGATACTATATTTTAACCCAGAGAATTTTTGACAAAGTTAAGCCCAAGTGCTAAAATTATAAAAATTTAATAACAAGCCGACGACGGGAAGAGTAGGTTGAAAATTTTTGACCGAAAACCAACCCGGAGGCTTAAGATGAATCTTACAAAAAGAGTAAATCTTTTGGGAGAAGACCCTTACAGCTTATAAGAGAGCCCCGAAAACACGTTGTCTTCAGGGAAATAAAGTGGAACCACGAAAATCTTTCGTCTTTATATTTAACATACAAGGCGAAAGATTTTTTTATAATTGAAAGGTTGGTAGATAATTATGAAGAAAGAAATCATTAATATCGGGATATTAGGATTGGGCACGGTAGGACAGGGAGTGCTTAAAATTTTACTTGAAAATAAAGAGTTTATCGAACAAGAGATATTCCCTTGCAAGATAAACATAAAAAAAATAGCCGACAAGAATAAAAAAATAGCACTTGATAATAAAAATTATTATAAAATCTTAACCGATTCAGCCGAAGAGATAGTAACTGACCCGGAAATTGATATCGTAGTGGAGACCATCGGCGGCTTTGAGCCGGCAAAAAGTTTGATTGTGCAAGCCCTCAAGCAAGGAAAACACGTAGTTACTGCCAACAAAGAAGTAATTGCCGGAGCGGGATATGAGATTTTAGATTTAGCCCGGGAAAATAAAGTGTATTTTCTTTTTGAAGCAAGTGTTGCCAGCGGTATCCCTATCATCGGGGCGCTTTCTCATTCCCTTACTTCCTATAAATTGACGGAAATAATAGGAATTCTAAATGGCACTACCAATTATATCCTCACCAAGATGAGTGAAGAGGGCAAAGATTATGAAGAGGCCTTAAAGGAGGCTCAAGAGAAGGGGTATGCCGAGGCTGACCCCGGCAAAGATATTGACGGGTTTGATGCCTTTAACAAGATATTTATTCTTTCCGCCATTGCCTTTAGGGCCAAGATTAATCTGGATAATATCTATTATGAAGGAATAAGAAATATTACTAAGCTGGATATTGAATATGCCCGGGAGCTGGGTTATACCGTTAAACTCCTGGCTTTGGCCCGAAATACTGGTTTGGATTTAGATATCAGAGTTCATCCGGCATTAATACCTAAAAAGCATACTTTGGCTAATATTGGTGGTGCTCATAATGGAATTCTGGTTCGGGGAGGGGATTTTGGAGACTTAACCTTTTCCGGTCTGGGAGCCGGGGCCTTACCTGCAGGAAGCATGATTGTTAGTGACGTAGTAGAGATAATTAAAAATTATGATAATTACTATAACCAGTATAATTGTTTTGAAAAGAAGAAGATCAGGGATTTCAGCCAAACTAATTCTCCTTATTATTTGAGGATCAGGGTGAAAGATAGGCCCGGGGTGCTGGCGGAGATTGCCGGTGTTTTTGCCTGGAAAAAAGTCAGTTTTCTTTCGGTCATACAAAAGGGGGAAGCCGGAGAAGTGGCAGATATTGTCTTCTTAACCCATCAGGCCAAAGAAGGCAATGTCCGGGAGGCTTTAGAGGAAGTTACCCGCCTGGAATGTGTAGAAAAAATATGCAGTGCCATCAGAGTGGTGGAAATATAAATTAGCGTAGAGCGTATAGCGTATAGTGAAGAAAGAAGAAGTCAGAATCCAGGAGCCAGAAGATAAATTAGTATCGAGTATCGCGTATATAGTATATAGTAAAGAAAACAAAAAAAGAAAAGAGTAGGGGCGTATTGCATACGCCCTAATAAGCGAAAGGCTAGTTAAGGAGAGAAAAAAATTATGATAAAAATTAGAGTTCCGGCGACTACCGCTAACCTGGGTCCGGGCTTTGATTGCCTGGGTTTGGCTTTGAAACTATATTTAAACTTGGAGATAGAAGAGATAGCACAGGGCCTGGTTATTGAATACCAGGGAGAAGGAGCGGATAAGTTTTCGTCTAAAAAAGATACCCTAATTAGGAAATCAGTCGAAGTAGTTTTAAAAAAGACAGGACAGGATAAATCTAAAAAAGGATTAAAGATAAAGGTTTTTAACCAAATTCCGATTACCCGGGGATTGGGCAGTAGTGCAACAGCCATAATAGGGGGAATAGTAGGAGCAGCCAAACTATATAATATTAATTTAACTAATCAGGAGATGCTTGAGTTGGCTCTTCCTTTAGAAGGGCATATGGATAATATTGTCCCTGCTCTAATCGGAGGGCTTACATTAGCTTATAAAACAGGCCAGGAGGAGATAAAGTGGGCCAGAATTAAAACCCCGCGTGATTTACGAGTTGTGGTAGCCATACCGGATTTTACTTTAAGCACAGAAAAGATGAGAAAGGCTTTGCCTCAAAAAGTTGCTTTACCTGAAGCGGTATTTAATCTAAGCAGGTCCGCTCTTTTGGTTAATGCCTTACAAAATTCAGATTGGGACGTGTTGGCCGAGGCTATGGAGGACAAACTACATCAGCCCTATAGAGCTCCTTTTATTCCGGGGATTGAAGATATATTTTTAAAAATAAAAAAAACGGGCTTAGCAGGTGTTGCCCTAAGCGGCTCCGGACCTTCGGTAGCTTCTTTAACGAAAAAGGGTAGAGAGGAAGCGATAGGCAAGATAATGAAAGATGCTTTTTCAAATGCTGGGGTAACTTGCCGGGTCTTGGTACTGGAAGCAGATTTGGACGGAACTAAATTAATAGCGTAGAGCGTTTAGCGTACAGCGTATAGTTAGAAAAAAAAGATAGGATAAGGAAACGAAATTAGTATATAGTGAAGAAGCCAGAATTAAGCAGCCAGAAGCCAGAATAAATTCTTATCTCATGAATCGTATCTTGTATGTATAGTTGCCCGGTTAGCCAGTTTACCAGTTAAAATACAGGTTGTAAGTTGCAGGTTGCGAGTTACAAGTTTTGAAAAAGCTTTAATTTAATAGTGAACTAAAAACTTATTATTCTGTACTAACGACTAATTTAATCGGTCAATTGGCAATAACTGTCAAATAGGTAAACCGGTTCACTGGATGACTGAATTAATTGGTCAATTGGTAAATGAATTGGTACTAATTGGCAAATTGGGCAATCGGTTAATCGGTCAATTAGTTAAGGAGTGAATTTCTTACTGATGAATAAAATTATAGTGCAAAAATACGGAGGAAGCTCGGTAGCAAGTATCGAGCGGGTAAAAAGGATAGCCGAAAAAATAGTAGAAACGGCAAAAGATGGGGACAGAGTGGTGGTAGTAGTTTCGGCGATGGGGAAGACTACCGATGACCTAATTAAGATGGCAGGACAAATTACCTCCTCTCCCAATGAACGAGAATTAGATATGCTAATTTCTACCGGCGAACAAGTCTCTATCGCCCTACTAACTATGGCTATTCACGCCTTGGGCTGGGATGCTATTTCTTTTACTGGAATGCAGGCCGGCATTGTTACCAATGCCGTTCATACCAAAGCCAAGGTTACCGCCGTAAATCATAAAAAATTAAAATCAGCTTTAGAAAAAGGTAAAATAGTTATCGTAGCCGGCTTTCAGGGTATTGATGCCAATGGTGATATCACCACTTTAGGTAGAGGAGGGTCAGATACTACCGCTATTGCCTTGGCTGCCCAGCTGGAAGCAGACAAATGTGAAATCTATACCGATGTCGAGGGAGTTTTTACTGCTGACCCGCGAATTGTCCGCACAGCCCGTCGAATTCCGGTAATCTCCTATGATGAAATGGCCGAGATGGCCAGTTTAGGGGCTAGAGTGATGCACTATAGAGCTATAGATCTTGCCAGAAATTATAAAGTAAAGATTTTAGTTAAATCGTCTTTTATTGAAGGAGAAGGTACGCTTATAAAGGAGGTAGACCAGATGTTAGAAAAAGTAATTGTAAGAGGAGTAACCCAGGAAACTAATGTAGGTAAAATCGTAGTCCAGGGGGTTCCGGATGTTCCCGGCGTAGCTTATAAATTATTTAAAGCTTTAGCTGAAGTAGAGATAATTGTAGATATGATTATCCAAAGCGCTCATCATAACCAGGTTAATGACATAGCCTTTACCGTGGCTTTAAATGATTTTAATAAAGCTATTCGAATTACTAAGCATATTGCAGAAGAAATTGGGGCTAAAGAGGTAATCTCCGAATCAGAAGTAGCAAAAGTTTCTATTGTGGGAGCAGGCATTACTAGCGACCCGGCTATAGCCGCCCGGATGTTTGGGGCTCTGGCCAAAGAAGGAGTAAATATAGATATGATCAGCACTTCCGGAATTAAAATATCCTGCCTGATTAGCTCTTCCCGCATAGAAGATACAGTAAGAGCAATTCATAAAGAATTTAATTTAGATAAAGTAGGTGAAGAAAAATGAGAAAATATAATGTTGCCGTGATAGGGGCTACCGGAGCAGTTGGGGAAGAAATGAGATTGGTTTTAGAAGAGAGAAAATTTCCGGTGGAAAAATTAAGTCTCTTCGCCTCAATCAGATCAGCCGGCAAAGAATATGAATTTAAGGGAGAAAAGATCGTAGTACAGGAATTAAAAGATAATTCTTTTGACGGAATAGATATTGCCCTTTTTTCCGGAGGAGACGAAGTAAGCAAGCATTTTGCTCCCCTTGCTGTTCAGCAGGGGACCATAGTAGTAGATAATGGTAAATATTTCCGAATGGACCCCAATGTTCCCTTAATAGTTCCAGAAGTAAATCCTGATGATTTAGAAGGGCACAAGGGGTTAATCGCTAATCCTAACTGTTCTACTATCCAGATGGTGGTGGCTTTAAAACCTATTTATGATGAGGTGGGGATAGAAAGGGTTGTGGTGGCTACTTATCAGAGCGTTTCCGGAACCGGCAAAGAAGCCATAGAGGAACTAAGAAATCAGGCCACCGCTATCGCAAGCGGTGAAGAATTTGAAATCAAAGCTTATCCTTATCAGATAGCTTATAATGCACTTCCCCATATCGGCTCATTTAATGAAAATGGCTATACCACCGAAGAGATGAAGATGTTAGATGAAACCAGAAAGATATTGGGAGATAAAAATATTAAGGTTGCAGCCACCACGGTGAGAGTCCCGGTCTATCGGGCTCATTCGGAAGTAGTCCACATAGAAACTAAAAAGAAAATTTCAGTGCAGAGAACTCGGGAAATATTGAGTGCTTTCCCCGGGATTAAAGTAATTGATAATCCGGAAAAATTAGAATATCCTCTGCCTTTATTTGCCGAAGGGAAAGATGAAGTTTTTGTGGGAAGAATTAGAAAGGACATCTCTACCGAAAACGGCCTGGTGATGTGGATAGTCTCCGATAACCTGCGAAAAGGTGCCGCCCTAAATGCCGTTCAAATCGCCGAGAAAATTATTGAAAAGAAATTATTTTTATTTCTATGTAAAGAGGACGTCCCCTTGATATTTCCTTAACAAAGTACGTCTGTATAGCTTGATAATTATAGATTATGCTTGCCAAATCGTTGTTCACTTGCTTGTAAAATCATTTTTAACGTTTCGCCATATGATATCCCTGCAATCTCGGCCATCTTGACCAGATGACCATCCCAGCACCATCCTGGGTTAGGATTTACTTCAAGGAGCTTTGGGGTGCCATTGGCATCGACTCTCCAGTCAAATCGACAGTAATCTTTACATTCCAACCTCTCGGATAATTTCAAACAACACTCTATGATAAATTTTTCTACATCTTCCGAAAGGTCAGCGGCAGTAGATTTTATATTCCAGTAAGGTGATTCTGGGAGCCACTTAGACTCGTAACCGCATATCTTTGGCAAGTTTTCTGGCAGTAATGAATAATCTGCCATAATGATAGGTAAGACGGTATAGGATTCAGGAGGATTTCCTATTACCCCAACACTAAGGTCTTTTCCGGTAAGAAGTTCCTCAACCAGAATGGGTTTATCGTAACCAAATTTTTCCCTGATCTCTGAAATAGCATTGACTAATTCTTCAAAACTATTTGCAACGCTATTTTGGGTAATCCCAAAACTGGAATCTCCGAAGTTTGGTTTTACAATTACCGGAAAACTAAAGGGCAATTCAAAGGTAGTGTCCTCGGGCTTAATAAAGAAAGCTTCCGGTACCGGGATTTCCATCTCCCTTGCAATGCCACGTACTAATGATTTATCATAACAGTAAGCGAGACATTGGGGCCCTGAACCAGTGTATGGTATTTCGAGCATTTCCAGCAAAGAGGGCACATGAAGCTCTTTTTGTGCGTCATTATTGTAACCTTCATCACACAGATTAAAGGCAATATCTATTTTCGCCTTTTCTTTCATCTTCATTAAGTCCTGTATTAAAGTATCGTGACTGGTTAGATAGGTAAAATGAAAATCTTTCAGTTCCCTTAATTCAGATTTTAATTGATCTATAGTGTAAAAATCATCATCATCAAAGGTGGTAGAAGGCTTTATAGAGTCTGCTTTGTGAGGGTCTCCTAAAATTACTACAACATTCTTTAGCTCTTTTTTGAGCTTCTTTTTAACAAGTGTCCATTCTTTTTTAGTTACCGCTGTAACAATTAAACATCTTTCCATCATACCCAAATCTTGATTTCGCTTGGAATCAGGAGAGATTTGACCGTGGAAAGTTATTTCACTGAAACCAGCTGTTTTCAAAAGACGAGTTAAACTTTCTTTGGAGTAAAGTCTTTCTGCGTAGAATTGGTCTGCTATCACGCCTTTTTCTATATGCGTAATAACTTCTCTGGATATAAGGCGTTGCTTATCAAGAGAGAGTGAGCGCTCTCTACAAACAAAATGTTTTTTGTCTATCCATTCCCAAGATCTGTTTTGAAAATGCTCCTTTAAGTACTCTCCGTCGGTAATCTCAATAAGAAGCTTTCCCCAAGGTTTGAAAATTCTAAATACTTCCTTTAGCACTCTCAGGTCATCCTGGATAGTCTCAAAATAGCCGAAGCTATTACCCAATATGGTTACAACATCAAAAGTATCGGGTGGAGAGGGAATTTTGCGGGCATCACCCTCTCTGAACTTAATATTAATATCTTCCTTTTTTGCACGTGCTTTAGCTTTTTGGATTAGATAATGGGAGCGATCTAGTCCTTCAATATTTTTAAAATTTCTCCTGGCCAATTCAAGGGAATGTCTACCCTGTCCACAGCACAGGTCAAGGATTCTATCCTCTGGCGAGAGTTTTAGAATATTTAAAAATAAGTCAATCTCACGAGAGGTTATACTCAAGTCATCTACTACATCCCCATCAGTTTTTAAATAAAGGTAATTAAAGATACGGCTCCACCAGTCCGGGCGAACGTGTTCTTCAAGGTCAGGGACAGGACCTAAAAATACTTTTCGGTCTTTACCGTTTTTCCTTCGCTGGGGAGGTTTATCGGAAGTAGTTTTTTGATTCATGGTTTTCCTCTATATTTTTAAAAATTTTGAGCAAATTTTACTTTAATAAAAATCTGCTTGCTTACTTTTTTATTTATATTTCTTATACAATAAACTTTCATGGATGTCAATAGAGTAAATCCTAATTTCAAACGAAAATTAAAATTCCCTACCCACAGTTAGTGTAAACTTTAGTGGGGTAGTTAGAAGAAAAAACATTATATATTGATAATACTTTCTTTTGTGGTATAATATTAATTCAATTTTATAGACATAAATACATTCACTTTATTTTATCCGGAGGAAATAAACAATTGTTACTGAATAGCAAAAATATCCATATATTAAAAAAAGAGGGAAAAGAAATTTTATTAGTAGGCACTGCTCACGTTTCTAAAGATAGTGCTCAAGAAGTGAAAGAATTAATTGAGCAAGAAAAGCCGGACAGTGTCTGCGTAGAATTATGCCATGCCCGCTATAATAGCATAAACAATCGGAACACATGGAAAAATATGGATATTATCACCATAATCAAACAAAAAAAGGCCCTGCTCCTCCTGGTTAATTTGATTTTATCTTCTTTTCAGAAACGATTAGCTCAGCAATTAGGGATTAATCCGGGTCAGGAGATGATACAAGCTATCTCATCAGCAAAAGAGACTAATGCCCATCTGGTTCTTGCCGATAGAGATATCCAGGTCACTTTTACCCGTATCTGGAAAAAGCTCAGTCTCTGGGGGAAAATGCGTATACTTTTTATGTTAATTTTCAGTATATTCGGCAAAGAAAAAATCTCGGAAGAAGAAATTGAAAGGCTAAAATCAGAAGATGTCCTTACCGTGGCTTTAAGCGAATTAGCCCGTTCATTCCCCCGATTGAAAAGCACTTTAATAGATGAAAGAGATCAATACCTGGCTGAAAAAATAAAACTGGCTCCGGGTAATAAAATCATTGCTATTGTTGGTGCCGGACATGTACCGGGAATTAAAAAAGAAATAGATAAAGAGCATGATTTAATTGCCCTCACCAAAATACCCCCTACTTCTAACTACCTAAAAGTATTAGTTTGGGGTATCCCTCTGGCAATAATTGCTATTAT
>Ga0307430_1000208_pt1 | contig 56821 bp, 57 predicted proteins | sample SalMarWE160130MG_FD_202159 | JGI IMG/M metagenome (GOLD analysis project Ga0307430, IMG submission 202159) | Salt marsh sediment microbial communities from the Plum Island Ecosystem LTER, Massachusetts, United States - WE1603-130 | ecosystem: Environmental > Aquatic > Marine > Intertidal zone >... | reverse complement strand
ACCGAACGACGGTTATTGTCCACGAAAAAAACCTGTTCGGCTCCCCTGCTAATCGCCTCGATCCCCACACTTCCAGTTCCGGCGAACAAATCCAGAAATTTACTGCCGATGATCTCTATACCAATGATGTTAAACAACGCTTCTTTAACCCGATCGCCAATCGGACGAACCCCTTTATCCGGAACCCTTAATAGTTGTCGTCCTTTTGCCGTGCCGGCAATTACTCGAATACCACTCATAATAATGTGGCTACACGCAATCTACTGCATTTCGAACGGTTTGAATATTCCCATGCGAGGCAATGATGGGTACAACACATCCAGTTCCTAAAACCATACCGCGGCCGTCTGTGGCGGAAAGCGCTTCCCTCGCCTCCTCCGCAATCGCTTCAGAGTCTTTGTATCCCATCGAACTGCGGCGTACACCACCACACACCGCGCCGCGAACGTGTGATTTTCCCGTTTTCAAGTCGGGCCAAGTCTCGCGGTCGTGCCAGTTCACTACCTGAACAGGATACTCTTTCGCCAGATCAAAAATGAGTGCAACGCCGTGTAAATGCAATACGTTGCACCAACCCTTCTCGGTCCGTTCTAGAATTCTTTGATCGTACGTCTTCCCCAAACGATTATAGGATGCCGCATCGATATACCGATAGGAGGCATGTTGTATGGCGTAGAAAATACCGTCCATTCCCATTTTGAAAACCTCATCGACAAAGGCCAACGTGCTCTGGGTGATGATATCGAGACCTGCAATGAGTTCCTTGGAACCGCGATGGACACTCTCCATCAGGAATTCAACTCCAGCCAGATTCTTCGCTTGTGCCAACGGGCTAAAAATGGTCTGGATGATTGGAACATCAGCTCCCAGGCGCTCTCTGAGTATTTCCAAACACCGCAGCTGGTTTCCAAGGAAACCTTTCCTGGGGTCGAGAACAGGCAGCTTCGGCCAGTCATCAAGGGAATGAACGACTCGCTGCGTATATTCCCGTGTTCCTTCCGTTGCGCCTCGCCACTCGTCTTTCACACCCCAATCTTTCAAGCAGAAGGAGGATGCCGGCGTGACTTTTACAAAGTCAAAATCATAATTCGTTTGAAACAACGCCGTAGCGTTGGCAAGCTTTTCAGGATTCTGGTCGTCAACCGGAAAATGCCGCCACAACGAAACCGGAGGTCGATCTGCTACCTCGCCTGCAAATGCCGCTTCCAAGCGTTCTCTTTTTGTCGTCATTTCATTACCTCATTCATTACTTCCCGCATTCCAGTAAAGATTTACGATCCCAGTTCACAGCAAGGATGGGATCGCCTCCGGTTGATCCGCCACGATCACACCAGCGGATTCCAAGGCCTGAATCTTTTCGGACGCTAATCCTGATCCCCCTTCCACGATCGCCCCAGCATGTCCCATCCGCTTTCCCGGAGGCGCAGTTTGGCCGGCGATAAAGGCCACCACAGGCTTGGTCATGTGATTGCTGATATATTCCGCGGCGATCTCTTCATCCTGACCACCGATTTCTCCGATCAGTACGACTTTATCCGTGCGTGGATCGGCTTGAAACATGCCCAGCACATCTATAAAGGAGGTACCGTTGATTGGATCTCCACCGATGCCCACACAAGTCGAAGTGCCAATATCTTCTTGCTTCAGGGCGTACAGAACTTCGTAAGTCAGTGTGCCCGAACGAGAAACCAAACCTATTGTCCCGGGTTGTGTGATGTGACCGGGGATGATACCGGCTTTGCACTCTCCGGGTGTCAGTATCCCGGGGCAATTCGGGCCGACCAGACGGACATCATGCTGATCTAAATACTGACGCACTCGCATCATATCCTGAACTGGTACACCTTCTGTGATACAAATACACAATGGCAGGCCGGCATCTGCCGCCTCGAGCATCGCATCTACCGCAAATCGAGCTGGAACGAAGATCACACTGGCATTGGCACCGGTAGCTTCAACGGCGCTTTCAACGGTATCGAAAACGGGTATCTTCCCATCGTGGACCCATTCCCCCCCTTTTCCGGGAGTCACACCGGCCACGATCTTCGATCCATATTCAACCATTCGAATGGTATGGAAAAACCCCTCCCTGCCTGTAATTCCTTGAACCAGAAGTTTTGTGTTCGCATCGACGAGAATACTCATGTGGATTGCCCCTCCGTCGATAATTGAATCGCTTTCTGAGCTGCATCACCCAGGGAAGTGGCGACGACCATGTTTGCATTCCGTAACATATGGCGACCTTGATCTTCGTTTGTTCCAACCAATCGAACGACCATTGGTAATGTTCCTTCGACTTCCTTCAACGCCGCCAGTATGCCGCGCGCCACTTCATCACAACGTGTGATTCCCCCAAAAATATTGATCAACACCGCTCGTACGCCTTCGTCTTTCAAGATCAAATTAAAAGCCGCAGCAACTTTATCCGCGCCTGCCCCACCGCCAATATCCAGAAAATTCGCCGGTTCTCCACCAAACAGTTTAATGACATCCATTGTCGCCATCGCCAGACCGGCACCATTGACCATGCACCCGATGTTTCCATCCAATTTGACAAAAGACAGGCCAAATCGACGCGCTTCACGTTCCGCCGGCTTTTCCTCCTCCAAATCCCGCATTTCCGCCAGTTCAGGTCGACGAAACAGGGCGTTATCATCGATGATCATCTTGCCATCAATCGCCAGCAGACGATTGTTTTCCGAGATTACCAACGGATTGATTTCTGCTAATGTCGCATCGGTGTCTACAAACGTCTGGTAAAGACCCCAGACGATATTCCCAAACTCCTGCCAGCATTCTCGCGATAATTCAATCGACGCTGCCAACTGTCGCGCCTGATACTGGCGCATTCCGAGAAGCGGATCGACATGAACCCGCACAATCTTTTCGGGTTTTGTCCTGGCCACTTCTTCAATATCGACGCCGCCTTCAGCGGAGGCAATGATCACCGGGCATTGCTTATTGCGGTCATTCGTTACGCTGAGATAGATTTCAGATTTAATAGTCGCCGCTTCATCGACCAAAATGCGTCGTACAGGCAGCCCTTTCACTTGCATTCCCAGAACATGCGTGGCTACTTCTTCCGCCTCTTCTGGCGAGTCGACCAGACGAATCCCTCCGGCTTTTCCACGACCACCGACTAAAACCTGCGCTTTGATAACCACGCGTCCCCCTAATTCCTGGGCGATGAGCTTTGCTTCTCGTGCTGTCATGGCCACTCGCCCGCGCGGTATCGGTATGCCGTGTTGGGAAAACAATTGCTTGGATCGATACTCATGAAGCTTCATTCAGACTCCTGTTCCCCTAACTGATCGGTATTCTTTTTCACTTTAAAAGAATCGTTCCTTAACGGCGCGATTTTTTACTTCGCCGCTTGAGATTTCTATTCTCTGTAGATAGGTGCTGTAGCTTTTTTCGTTCGGTATCCGACAAATAGCGCCACATTCCCGGCTGCAGATTCCCGAGTTTGATGGGACCAATACGAATTCGTATCAACCTTCGAACCTTGAACTTCTGCGTTCGCATCATCTCGCGAATTTGCCGCTTTCGTCCCTGGCGTAAAATGATGCGTAACCAGGGTATGTTCGCAGGAGAATCTTCTCGCCAGATACGCGCCGGTAAGGATTTTACTCCTTCAGGAAGCATTACGCCTTTCGATAAGTTGCTTAGCTGGCCTTTATCAGGCATGCGATCGAGTAAAACCCGATATTCCTTTTCATGTTCGTAGCGCGGATGCATAAGGCGATGGGTTATAACTCCATCGTTTGTGAGGATCATTAATCCTTCGCTATTCAGGTCGAGTCTACCGATGATGAAAGTACGTTGGGAAATATCTACAAGTTCGAAGACGGTCGGTTTTCTTCCCTGGGAACGATTCGAGGAAAGCACACCCGTGGGTTTATAAAGCGCAATATAGACAAGTTTTTCCGGTGTTTCGATCAGCTTTCCGTCAACGCGAATCTCATCGACCGCCGGATCTGCTTTCATCCCAAGCGTTGCCACATGGCCATTAACCGTTACACGACCAGCACGAATAAAAGTTTCGCAAGAACGTCGAGAGCCAAGTCCAGTTTGTGCAAGTACTTTTTGCAATCTTTCTGACATCAGGGTTCCGATTGCGCTTCCCCTTCTTCACCAAGTTCATCAGGTCCATCGGACGGCGGCAGGTCTTCGAGGTTTAATGGAGGAAGTAGGCCTAAAGAGTCAATCCCAAATTGCTGGAGGAATTCCACCGTCGTCGCATACAGGATCGGCCTCCCTGGCGTTTCACTTCTGCCTGTTTCTTCGATGAGCCCGTATCGCAGCAATGTGCGCAGTACACTGTCAGAATTCACGCCGCGAACAGCATCGATCTTGGGTCGAGTGACCGGCTGCTGGTAGGCAATGATGGAAACAACCTCCAGCGCGGCCGGCGTGAGGCGAGACGTACTCTCCAGCTGTAAAAATCTTTCGATATCCCCGGCCAGTTCAGGTGCGGTAGTCAATTGGATTAACGAACGATGCTTCTGTAATCTTATTCCACGTTGATTTAAATCTTCCTGCAACATTTCGATGGCTTTCTGAACCAGGCGAGGGGTCACATCGAGTGCAGATGCTAGTTGTGGAATAGAAACTGGTGCAGGTGAAGCGAAGAGTAAGGCCTCCACACGCGCAGCCAGGCTGATCTCGTTTTCATTGGAAGCAGATGAACGAACGTCCGTGCTATAATCACGTTCGGAATCTAATTCTGGAGTGGATGTTCTTGTCGTCACAACGCAATCTCACCAATCATCGATTTTCCATATTCGTTGTTGCGATGGCGATATTGATCGCAACAATCGCCTGCCAACTCAACTTGGGCGGTCCCGAGCCACCCGGAGAGCCTATTCCTACACAAGAAAACGCCGCGTTCAACCTCACAGAAATTTGGCAATCGGCAATCCAAGACGCCGTGGAAACTGGCCAGGTCACCGTGATCTTGAATGAAATTCAACTCACTTCGCTACTCAGTCAGCGCATGGCAGAGAAAGAAAATCCCCTCCTTCTCGAACCACAAGTATTTTTACGCGACGAAATGATACAAATTTACGGTAAAACGAAAAACGGACCTTTCACTGCCAATGTGCTGATTGGCATAACACCCGCTGTAAACGCTGAAGGCTATTTGTCATTCGATCTGACACAAGCCGAGTTTGGCCCAATCCCTGCACCATCAGCGTTGAAAGACACTGTGTCCGCCATACTCACCGAAGCTTTTACGGGCACAATCGGATCTCTGGCGACAGGGATTAGAATTAGTACAATCGCTATCTCCGATGGAGAGATGGGTATTGTCGGTGAGGTTCGGTAACCGTCAAGTGTGACATTATACCAGTGCGAAGATTGACCATCAATGAAACCTGAGCAGAGACTTTATAAACACCTACTAATCGCGATCCTGATCACCATCGGACTCTCAGCCTGTTCCGGCCCACAAACGACGGCGGAGCAAATACAGGTTTCGATCGTCATCGATGGCGAAGAAACCGATGCGTACGTGCCATCCGGATCAACTGTTCAAAATGCAATCGAAATCAGCGGCATAACCCTGGGAGCACTCGACCGTGTCGAGCCACCCGGGTATACCCTACTCGATAACGGATCCACAATCACGATAACTCGCATCAATGAGCGTTTCGAGATCGAGGAAATCGAAATCCCCTTCGAACGACAAACCCTGCGCAATGAAGCCCTCCCCATTGGCGAATCTCATCTACTTCAGCCGGGCGAGAACGGCCTGCAAGAAATCACTTACCGCATCCTGGAAGAAGAGAGCGTGGAAATTTCACGTACGCCGATCAAGAATACAATCCTGATCGAAGCCGTGCCTGAAATCATCATGGTCGGTATTCAATCCGCATACACACCCGTAGCCATCGAAGGGAGATTGGCGTACATTTCGGGACAAAATGCCTGGATCGTACAGATCGATACCGGCAACCGACGCCCTCTCGTCTTAACCGGCGACCTGGACGGATACATTTTTGAATTATCCGACGACGGCCGATTCTTGCTCTTTACACGCCAAACCGTTGATGACGAGGATTCGATCAACCGATTGTGGGCCATTTCCACATCCGATCCTACCGCTGAGCCGATCGATCTAAAGGTCGAGAACATCATCCATTTCGCAGACTGGATGCCCGGCGTCGATTCTCGCATTGTCGCGTATTCCACCGTCGAGCCCAGCCCGTCCGCCCCAGGCTGGCAGGCCAACAACGATCTGCTAACCGTCAGATTCACGGAATCGGGTGTGGTATTTCGCCCGGAAACGGTGATCGATTCCAACGCCGGCGGACAATACGGATGGTGGGGAACGATGTTTGCCTGGGGCGAAGACCGATTACATTTGGCATACGCACGTGCAGACAGCATTGGATTCGTCGATTTCGAAACCGCAACACTTATCCCGGCGCTCGAAATCACACCCTATCAAACCCTCAGCGATTGGGCATGGGTACCTGGCCTCACTTGGGGCCGTGACAATCGTACACTCTTCTTTATCGATCACGGGTCCCCAATCGCCCTCGAAAGCCCGGAAGCGTCTCCCGTATTCAATCTCGTCTCGCTTACCGGCCAAGGTGGATTGCAATTGTCGCTTGCCACGAAATCGGGCATGTTCGCCTATCCGACGGCTTCACCCGTCAAGCTTCTTGCCAATGGGGAAATCGAGTACAAATTGGCCTTCCTGCAAGCGATCTCCCCCTTGGAAAGCGATACGAGCAATTATCGTCTCACGGTCATGGATCGTGACGGCAGCAACACACGCAGCATCTTTCCCCTACTGGGCGAAAGTGGGTTGGAGCCCCAACCGGTCGTGTGGTCTCCTGGAGCAGATCAAATTGCGGTAATCTACCGTGGAGATCTATGGATTGTGGATGTCGCCAGTGAATTGGGACAACGGATTACCGCAGAAGGTCTGACACTTTCTATGGATTGGAGCCCCTGAATTATGTCCAAACGATTACGCGTCATGGTAACTGGGGGTGCTGGCTTTATCGGTTCGCACCTGTGTGATTATCTCCTCCAACAAGGGCATCAGGTTGTTATCGTTGACAATCTCATCACAGGCAGTCTGGAGAATATTTCGCATTTCGACGGGAATGACGACGTCCTCTTTATCGAACACGATGTCTCAGAATACATTAAGGTTCCAGGCAAGATCGACGCCGTCATGCATCTCGCATCACCAGCGAGTCCGAACCAATCTTCACCTTACGGCTATCCACAATTATCGATCCAGACATTAAAGGTCGGTTCTCTGGGTACGCATAACGCCCTTGGTGTTGCACGTGCTCATAATGCATTATTTCTGCTCGCATCAACTTCCGAGATTTACGGCGATCCGGAAATCCATCCACAACATGAAAATTACTTCGGCCATGTAAATCCCGTAGGGCCTCGATCGGTATACGATGAAGCGAAGAGGTTCGCAGAAGCCATCACCATGGCTTACCACCGCAAACATGGCCTGCAAACACACATCGCTCGCATTTTCAACACTTTCGGACCACGCATGCGGCTTGACGATGGTCGAGTCGTACCCAATTTCTTGGTTCAATCACTGCAGCAAAAGCCACTCACGGTGTACGGAGACGGACTACAAACACGCAGCTTTTGCTACGTCAGCGATACGGTCGATGCACTCTACCGCCTGCTTCAGACCGACTTCAACGAACCAGTCAACATTGGAAATCCTGTTGAAATTACGATTAAGCAATTGGCCGAGCTGATCAATCACATGACGGGAAACCCCGCAGGGATCATCGAAATGCCTGGTTCTCGAGCACCAGCTGACCCACAACGACGAAAACCAGATATCTCACGCGCCGCAGAGGTTCTTGATTGGAAACCACAAGTAGAGATCGAAGCAGGTCTGGAACTGACCATCAAGGATTTTCAAGGCCGCCTATGACTGCAGCCACAAGAAAACGACGTGAATTCATTCGCTTCGTCAAGTTCTCCGTCGTAGGGACGATCGGAGCAGTCGTCGATTTCGGCACGTTTAATTTGTTGAATTCGGTGTTTGGTATACCCAGCCTGCTATCCAGTGTGTGTTCGTTCACGGCAGCCATCATCAGCAATTTCATCTGGAACCGCTACTGGACCTATCCGGATTCGCGTTCCAAACCCATTCCCAAGCAAGCCACACAGTTCTTCGGCGTAAACATCATCGGTTTACTTATTCGTACGCCGATATTCGCGCTATCAGAAAGTCCCATGACTCGAGCTGCAGAATGGCTGCACGTCAACCTTCCACCATCTTTCCCTCCTGGCGAGGCGTCATTCTTCCCTATCGAAAGCACGGTTTTAGGCAGCAACCTGGCACTCGCGCTGGCAGTCATCGTCGTTCTATTTTGGAATTTTACGATCAACCGCATATGGACGTATTCCGATGTGTCCTAACGTAGGGCACAATGAAAAACGCATAAAATAACAGCCAACTTACGAAGCATTTACAGTTACTTTCGTCCGACTTCATGGACTTGTATAATGGTTCACACGTTAATGGAGCTAGACAATCAATGACAATGAAATATAAGAAACCAATTCCGATATACACCACACCCGGGGATTGGTCGGCATTACTTGTTTTTCCATACATCTACAACACACTCGGTGAATGGATCGGATGGGTGACGCCGAAAAAGGAGGTTTTTGATGTCAACGGGGTTTATGTCGGTTGGTTGACCAAAGATCCTCGCGTTCTTACCAAACGAATCCCCGAAGGGCCACTCACTCGGAAGGATCCTCCCAGAGAACCCCAACGCATACGTCCTCCCGCAACCGTTCCGCTTCCACCAATGATGTCTGATCTGCCTTTTGAAATCATTGATGTCCTCGACGAGGTGCCAGAGCGTCTCCACACAACGGACGCTGCAGGACATCGGGAGGATATGGACTAGCCGAATGCAACACGGCGAAATCAATGCCAAACCCGTGCGCGCCTCTCGGGTTGTTCTCAGCCAACTCATGCAACTAGGGCAAGCCAACTCGCGCGGAGATGTGCACGGTGGTTGGATCATGAAATTGGTTGATGAAGCTGGTGCGTTGTCTGCCATGCGGCATGCGCAATGCAGAGTCGTCACCGTCGCCATCGACCAAATGTATTTTCTCGAGCCCATCCGCATCGGCGATCTGGTTGTATTGGAAGCCGAAGTGACATATGTTGGTCGAACATCCCTCGAGACGCGTGTACGTGTGCATGCTGAAAATCCGGTTAGCGGCCAACGTATACATACCAACACAGGGTTCTTGGTCTATGTCGCTCTCGATGATGAACGTCGCCCGAAGCCTGTTCCTGCTTTGATCGCGGAGACGGAAGACGAAAAACGGCTGCTGGCCGAAGGTAAACAACGCCAAACTCATCGACTTGCCCAGCGAAAAAACAACATACGCGAAGGCACTTCATGACAACCACCGTAAAGTCACTTAATGAATTAATCGAACAAGCGAGTGCAAAAAGGTTCCTCGAGGTAGAACCCTCAGAAAAAATGGGACTCGCGGAACCGCTGGCTTTTCCCTTTCTGTCCATCATCGGTCAAAAAGACATGAAACTCGCCTTGTTACTCGCCTTGATCAATCCCCATATCGGCGGTGTGTTGCTCATCGGGCCCAGGGGTACAGGAAAGACAACCGCCGTTCGAAGTCTGACGGACTTGATGCCAGAGATAGATCGTAGTCGTTGCGAATATGGATGCATGCCCGAAGATGTTGAAACCAGTGGTCTCGATGCGATCTGCCCGAATTGCGCGCAGCGCTACGCACACAATGAACCCCTGACTTACAAGGATCGAGTACGTCTTTACGAACTTCCCTTGAACACCGAGTTGGAAGATGTGGTCGGCGGCCTCGATGAACGTGCGGCTGTACACCAGAGACTGCGGCTGCGTCGTGGGATCCTCGCTCGTGCGGATCAGAATGTGCTTTATGTTGATGAAATTAATTTACTTGACGATGACATTATCGACGCCATCCTCGACGCAGCAGCGCAGGGAACCTACTCGGTTCATCGAGGCGCGCTCGTCGCAACCTATCGTGCCCGATTCGTGCTTATCGGTTCCATGAATCCGGAGGAAGGACGATTGCGGCCACAAATTCTCGATCGCTTCGGGTTACGTGTGATCGTGCGTGGATTGGACCACCGCAGCGAGCGCCTGGAAGCATATCGTCGTACGATCGCTTTTCGCAATAATCCTCGGCAAGTCATCCAAGAATACGAACAAGCTACGGTCTTGATTCGAGATGAGGTAGAAACTGCACGCCAACAACTTCCCGAAGTAACGCTCACAAAGCGTGCCGAGACTTTGGGCTTGAAATTGGTACAGGAATTGGGGGTGGACTCCCTGCGTGCGGAGATCACGCTTTTCGAAGCCGCCAGGGCTTACGCAATCGCCGATGGCCGTGATCGGGCAAACCCGAGCGATGTGCGAACCGTAGCCCCGATGAGTTTACGCTTACGACGTTCGCAATTCATGCAAGATTATATTTCCTCCGTATCCAAGGAGGAAGAAGAGATCCGGACACTGATTCAAGCGAAGTAATGACCATCGAGGCACAAAGAAACAAGCCAACAAGAGTTACCCATCTAATTTCGTGTTTTCCCCACTATTGGGAAAACACGCTCCACGGAGAAAAGGAAATAGGCCGGATTTCCACCGGCCTATTCGATTTGATTTTCCCTAATGTTTACTTTAGCTTGGCTTCGATATAATTCACAGCCTCGCCGACAGTAGTTATCTTCTGTGCATCCTCATCCGAAATTTCGCCGCCGAATTTCTCCTCAAAAGCCATGATCAATTCAACAAGATCGAGTGAGTCTGCTTCGAGATCTTCGCGAAATCTCGCTTCCTTTACTACTTTGGATTCATCGATTCCTAGTAACTCAACAATAATTCCCTTTATATCATCAAACGTGTCGGACATTTAGGAGCCTCCTTGATTCTATGCTCACCTATGAGGATAATGGGGATTGTAAAACAGTCGCGCTATGTATACAAGACTTATTTTCGGATATACTCGTCCCTAATCTGCGCCCCATCTCTATAGCGCTCTCACACTAGGAACACTTTGAAATGTCCAAAGTTACGCCAACTTCAAAACGCAAATCGGATCACATTCAGATTAGCCTCGAGCAGGACACACAATCAGTTCTCAGCACCAACCTCGAGAGATATCACTTTCAACACAACGCGATCCCCGAGCTAAATCTCGATGAGATCGTTGCCTCCACAACCTTCCTTGACAAATCAATATCCTGCCCGCTATTGATATCGTCGATGACCGGTGGGACGCAGCGAGCGGCGGAGATCAACATCGCTCTTGCCAAAGCCGCCCAGGAAAACAAGATCGCCATGGGGCTGGGATCGCAACGGGCCGCGATTGAAGATCCCAAGCTTGCAGGCACTTATCAATTGCGCGAGTACGCCCCCGACATCGTTTTATTGGCCAACCTCGGTGCGGTGCAATTGAATTACGGATTTGGCCCTGACGAGTGTCGCCGAGCCGTCGAGATGGTGGAAGCAGACGGCTTGATCTTGCACCTCAACGCACTGCAAGAAGCCTTACAACCGGACGGAGATGTTCGTTTCTCCGGCTTGTTAAAACGGATTGAAGAGGTTTGTAATACGCTCGAAGTGCCGGTAATCGCCAAAGAAGTCGGTTGGGGTATTTCTGCAGAAGCCGCAAGGCAACTCATCAACGCAGGCGTGTATGCCATCGACGTGGCTGGTGCCGGCGGCACATCTTGGTCTCAAGTGGAAAAACATCGTGCCAAAACGAATGCACAGGCACAGCAAGCCGCGGTTTTCAAATCATGGGGTATTCCCACTGCTGATGCCATTGTTCAAATCCGTGAGGCATTGGCCACCATTACACTCATCGCGTCGGGAGGTATACGATCCGGCATCGATATCGCCAAGTGTATTGCCCTTGGCGCAGATGTCTGTGGAATCGCTTTACCTTTCCTAAAAGCCGCCACACAATCCGCTGAAAGCGTATCTGACTGTATTCAGCAATATGCGAACGAATTGCGCATCTGTATGTTTGCCGCAGGGCTGGCAGATATTCAAGCGCTTAAGAATACTGCTCTTCGAGTCGATCCATGAAACCATCGAATCTAACTATCCTGGAAGAAATGCTGACAACCATCGAAGCGGACTTGAAACAAACCGTCGCCTGCTTGAACTCGACGCCATACGTTGAGATGCATCATATGATTGCCTATCACATGGGATGGATGGACTCACCGCAGACTCGGGGAAAGCGTGTTCGACCATTGTTGACCTTGTTGTCTTGCGCAAGTGTTGAGAGCGCATGGCAAACAGCGCTTCCCGCCGCATCGGCGATTGAACTGCTGCATAATTTCTCGTTGATCCACGATGACATTGAAGATCAAAGTGAGACGAGGCGCGGGCGACCGACACTTTGGACAAAATGGGGTATCGAACAAGCCATCAATACTGGTGATGCGATGTTCACACTCGCGCACCTGTCGATGTTACGGTTGGAAGTGAATAGCAGGTCTGGCGTGGACAACTTGGAACTACAGCGTCAATTCGATCATGCATGTCTATCGTTAACCCAGGGTCAACATTTAGACATCGCCTTCGAAACCCGGTCCGCCGTCACCAGCAGTGACTATATGGTCATGATTGATGGCAAAACAGCTGCACTCCTGTCCGCTGCAACGGCCATTGGTGCGCAAATCGGTGCAGCGGAAGAAAGCCAGATAGAAAACTACCGACAATTCGGAAGACATCTCGGATTGGCATTTCAAATTCTTGACGACATCCTTGGAATCTGGGGCGAACCAGCCCGTACAGGTAAATCAGATGAGGATGACATTCGGTCAAGGAAAAAAACCCTGCCCGTATTGTATACCATGGAGGTTTCGGCGGAATTCACCGATCTTTGGAACCGTAGCGGTCAGGATCACACGGCCGATATCATCGCCGCTTTGGAAAATGCTGGAGCGCGAGAATATTCCCACACCCTTGCAAAAGAGCATACACAATTGGCGCTAAGAGCACTGGAAGCTGCATCACCACGGGGCGCAGCTGGAGAGGCACTGCGTTATCTCGCAGGTGAGTTATTGTCGCGCGATCAGTAATTTGACTGATTCAAGCGTAAACGGCCTTAGCTCGTAAGTCCTTCCTTACGTTGCACGTCTAAACTCTCATGCTATAATCTTCCATTAATAAGGAAGCAAGGTTAATGCGGAAAAGTACAAAAGCGCTCGAAGGACAAACCGAGCATCTCGAGCGCATTCAGCCCGGTACGACACTCCAAGATCGCTATTTAATTCTTGGATTACTCGGCGCGGGCGGGATGAGCAATGTCTATAAAGGACGAGATCTCCACTTTCCGAATGTCCAAAAACTTGTCGCAATAAAGGAAATGACCAGCATGGTCTCAGATCAGACCATGCATGAGATGATCGTTACAAATTTCGAGCGAGAGGCGGATCTTCTCGCCACGCTGTCCCACCCTGCAATCCCCCGCATATACGACTACTTCATCCACAACAACAGCCTTTATCTGGTCATGGAATTCATCGATGGATCGGATTTAGAAGCCCTACTCGCGGAGACAGATCATTTCCTGCCCGAGCAACAGGTTGTGGAATGGGCAATCGAACTCTGCGACGTGCTCAGCTACCTGCATAATCATCAACCAGAGCCTGTTGTCTTTCGCGATATGAAACCCTCCAATATCATGATCGATCAGCATAGTCACATCCGGCTGATCGATTTCGGCATTGCCAGAGTGTTCCAACCCGGTCAGAAAGGGACCATGATCGGTACTGAGGGGTATTCACCCCCCGAGCAATACCGAGGTGAAGCTTCACCGCCTGGCGATATTTATGCCCTTGGCGCCACGCTGCATCACTTGTTGACAAGGCGCGATCCACGAATCGAACCCCCATTTTCATTTGCGGAGCGTCCAATTCGCGAGATCAACTCGGCTGTATCCCCGGAACTCGAGGCGGTGATCAACGCTTCTCTCGCCTATGACCCGAAAAACCGGTATCCCAGCGCGGAACAGATGAAACAAGCGCTCATGGGCGTCGTCCAGGAGACCGGTATTCTGGTCAAGCCGCGGACCGCAGCCATCGTCAGCCAAGGCGATTTAGTCGAACCGATATGGACATTCGAATGCGAGGATGAAATCCGGGGAACACCCATCATTCATAATGGCACCCTGTATATCGGCTGCTACGACAACAACTTATACGCTTTGAACGCCGAGACAGGCGAATTCCTGTGGAAATACGCCACGGAAGGCGGAATCACCGGTAAACCGGCCTTTGAATCCGATATGATCTTCGTCGGTTCAGAAGATCAACGGCTGCATGCAGTCACAGCCGAACACGGCAAACTGGTTTGGATGTACTACGCGGAGGGGTCTATCCGCTCATCCCCAGTCGTTTCCGACGGGCATGTTTTCTTCGGCGCCGACGACAACCGCATCCACGTGGTCAACATGATAACCGGCCGCAGGGCTTGGAGAGAGAACACGAGCGGCCCCATTTGGTCCTCTCCGGCTGTATTTGAAGAACGTGTATTCTTTGGATGCGAAAGCGGAGATTTTTACTGCTATGATTTCCGCGGCGAGCAGAAGTGGCGCAAGAAAATAAAGCGCGCCGTTACTTCCTCTCCCGTTATCGCCAACGGAATGGTGTACTTCGGATCAAAAGATTGGACCCTCTATGCCCTCGAGATAGAAAATGGCTGGCAAGTCTGGCGATTCAGAATGGGCGGTCCGACGATTTCCTCCCCTGCTTTCGCGGAAGGGAAACTTTTCATCGGTTGCGGCGACAACAACATCTACGCCATCCACGCAAAACATGCCCGAGAAGCCTGGCGTTTTACCACCGAGCATCAGGTAACCGGATCGCCGATTGCTCACGAAGATTCGATCTATTGTGGTTCCGTGGATGGTTCACTATACTGTATCGATTTTCGCTCTGGGCGATTACGCTGGCGCTTCAGAACGGAAGGCGCGATAACTGGCACACCCGCAATTGAAAATAGCAAAGTATTCATCGGATCGACCGATCATAAAGTATATGCACTATTGCTCGTGTAATCCATTTTGTTCAGATAGGACATACATAGCGGATGCAATTTCTAACAAAGACCCTCAAGCGATTATTTGAATACTTCGGGCGATCCGATACGAGAACCTCCTTCACAGATAGAACGAGCGGCCATGCTAATGCTACCGCTTGGTCATTAACCTGCGAACAATCGATTCAAGTCGGCACGGGTCATTCCACAGGTATTGTCCGCTCTCACAACGAAGATGCACTCTTTGTATTAACAGGCAATGCATTTGGTGATGATCCGCTTGATGGCTTCGGATTGTTTCTCGTTGCCGATGGAATGGGAGGTCACCGCGCTGGCGAAGTCGCCAGTGCTGTTTCCGTGAGAACTGTAGCCAGAAGGCTGACAGAAGACACGATTGTCAATTTATTGGCCCAAGAACCACAGAACAATGATTTAAGTATCCAGGATATTCTTCGCCTTGCACTACAAGCTGCCAATCAAGCTGTCGTAGATCAAGTGCCCGGAGGAGGCACAACACTAACAGCAGCCCTCGTTCTCGATGGCCAAATGGTGATTGGTCACGTTGGGGACAGTCGTGCTTATGTCATCGAAAAAAATTCGATGAACGCGATCACCCGGGATCATTCACTCGTAGAGCGATTACGTGAACTCGGTCAACTCACAGACGAGGAAGCAGCCGTTCATCCACAACGCAATGTGTTGTACCGAGCGATCGGTCAGGGCGCCAACCTCGAAATTGATACATTTACACATCCTGTCCCGAAGGGTGGATTCTTGCTGATTTGTTCGGACGGATTATGGGGAGAAGTGCCCGAGGATGTCATCTATCGCATCATATCTGGCTCGAATCACCCACAGGAAGCATGTGAGGCTTTGGTACGAGCCGCCAACGCCGCAGGCGGACCAGATAACATCACGGCAGTATTAGTGCGATTTCCAAGGGATTGAGGGCGGAATAGTGACTGGCAAGAGTGATTACTACTCTATCCTGGGGGTTCCCAGAAACGCGACACCAGCACAACTCAAACGTGCTTACCGTGAAGCTGCCACTCGTTTGCATCCTGACAAGAATGTTGCGCCGGGTGAAACGGAACTCTTCCTCGATGTTAGTCGCGCCTACGAAGTGCTCAGCGATCCTGAACAAAGGGAAGCATACGATCAAGAACTACAAAGCCTTGAAGAGACGCTTGCCGAGAAATCGGTTTTTCAATGTACGGTTACAAATAGCCGATCTCAGATTCTGCGTCTGGACGAACCCCAGGTTCATTACGTTTTAATGGAAATTGAAGCATCCTCAGATTTGTCGGCCACACGTCCACCGGTCAACATGGCCATCGTTGTGGATCAATCCACATCAATGCGAGGCCAACGTCTGGATCGTGTTCGTGCGGCAACACTAACCATCCTAAACGACATGCAGCCCGAAGATGATGTTTCTGTGATTTCCTTCAGCGATCGTGCCGAAGTCATCATCTCACCGGAACAAGCAAAGGATATTAAAACTGCACGAGCCCGTCTAAGCCTGCTGCAGGCGGGTGGCGGTACAGAAATCGCCCAGGGTATGGAAGCGGGACTGGCAGAGATAGAAAACAATCTCCGAAGTGAAGCCGTTAACCAGATGGTCTTACTCACGGATGGCCGCACCTATGGCGACGAAGATCAATGCATTGCATTGGCAACTTCAGCGGCTTCCCAAGGGATATCGATAAACTGCATTGGCATCGGCTCCGATTGGAGCGATCGTTTACTGGATGATATCGCCACACGCAGCGGAGGGAGCGTCGTCTTCCTCAACTCACCCAAGGCCGTTCAGGAATTTCTCGAAGAGATTTTTACCTCCCTGGGAATGGTTGTTGCAAGCCGTTTGCGCATTGAAGGCACGGTTGGACAGGAGGTCGATCTGCGTTCAGCGTTTCGTATCCAACCCAATCCCATGCCGCTCGGGGACAGCCTCCCCATGTCTTTGGGGCACCTCATGCGAGACTCACAAATCCGCGTGATCCTTGAGATGGTCGTCCATCCATTGGGAGATATTCAAGCGTTACAGCTTACCAATTTCACCATCAGCGGAGATATTCTCTCGGGCGAAGCCGAGCCGGATTCCCTCCCCGTGAATTTACAGATATCCGTTTCCCGGGATCCAGACCTTGAACCCCCGCCCGACACCATCGTAGATGCGTTGAATTTAATCGCTTTGTATCGCATGCAGGAGATGGCGCGCCACGAATCTGAACTGGGTCAATCGGTGCAAGCTGCAAAACGCTTAGAAAATCTGGCCACTCACCTGATCGCTTCTGGTGAGCGTGATCTCGCAAAAGCGGCGTTGAGTGAAGCCGTACGACTTTCCCGTACTGAGCGCCTTTCCAGTGAGGGCGAGAAAATCTTGAAATACGGCACCCGAGCGTTGCTTTTACCGCCCTCCGAGAAGATGAGGCAATGATCGAATGCCCGTCCTGTAAGCATCAACATTTTGTCGGTACACTCTACTGCAGTGAGTGTGGCACCCGGCTCGCTCCTACCAATCCTGCTCCGACGATGACTGGCGCGAGACATCAAGCGATCGAAGATCCAGCAGTTACTAAACCCCACATTCCGGAAGGGCCTGAACTGCACACAGGTGCATTGATGGGATTGCGGGTTCTATCAAGTGGTGATGTCGTTTCATTACTGGGTAGGTCAAATTATACGCTTGGCCGATCGATTAAGGATCAAGCAGTCATTCCCGACATCGATCTTGCCAACTACGACGCATACGATTACGGCGTATCTCGATTGCACGCTGAAATGAGAATCGAAAGCGACGGTGTGTTTGTCATCGACCTGGAAAGCGCAAACGGCACATTAATTAATGGGACACGATTAAATTCGCTCAAACCGACTCCCCTTCTCCATGGAGACGTTCTCCAACTGGGTCGGATGCAGCTGCAACTTATTTCAAGGTACCACAGGTAGAGGTGAAGAATGCCCATTAGTGTTTTGGTTCATCTGAGTGGTGAAGATCCAGTACTCGGTGAAGTTGAAGAACTTCCCGGCGCTACGCATACGACCATCCTCATCAACAACCCGCGCAAGCGTGATGAGAAAGACCTGCCTTATCTCGCCGAAACGGTAGTAAGTGTTGTGTGGCCGATGCACCGCATCAACTTCATTGAAATCCTCCCCACCAGGGAAGAAGAAGATTTAATCGGCTTCGTTAGAGAATAATACGTCATGACGAACGACCCTTCACAACGGCGACGAATCCTGGTTGTCGATGATGAACCTCGCATGATTCAGGTCATTCGTATGAATCTCGAGCATGATGGATTCGAAGTATACGAAGCCCCCTCCGGCACAAAGGCACTCGATAAATTACGGGACCAGATCCCGGATCTCATCATCTTAGACGTTATGATGCCTGATCTGGATGGTTTCGAAACTCTGCGTTTGATACGCGAGATTTCCACCATTCCTGTAATCATGTTGACGGCGAAGGGAGAAGAAGACGATCGTGTGCGCGGGCTTGAGTTAGGCGCAGATGACTACATTACCAAACCCTTTAGCCCTCGCGAACTCGTCAGTCGTGTACGCGCCGTGCTTCGCCGAACCGAAATGCCCAGTACGACAGCGCACGAAGTCATCCAGGTCGACGATCGTTTGAAATTGGATTTTGACCGGCGGGAAGTATGGGTCGAAGGCGAGCTCGTCAATTTAAGGCCCACAGAATATCGTCTTCTCTACCATTTGGTTCAAAATGCAGGCTGGGTTGTTCCGCATGAGCAGTTATTGGCCAAGGTTTGGGGGTATGAGTACCGCGATGAGACTCACTATCTACGCCTGTATATCAATTACCTACGCAAGAAACTAGAAGAGGATCCCTCGAATCCAAAATATATTCTCACTGAACGCAGCGTTGGGTATCGCTTCGTAGACTACAAACGAGAGGTGAAATAACCTCTCGCCAAACCCTTCGACCACGATTTTATTTTACTAAATCGAGAACGGCTTGTTATCCCTCTTGTACTCGGTTAGAATCCTATTGAAAGGAGATAGATCGTTCGTGACGCGCCAGAGAATTCTCGTTGTTGATGATCATGAAGTAGTCCGTCTTGGACTGCGCGCGTTACTTGATGAACACCCGAATTTTGAAGTTGTCGCTGAAGCTGCGACAGCGCGTGAGGCAATTGATAAAACCAATTCCTACCAACCGGACGTGGTGGTCATGGATATCCGCCTTAAAGGGGGTTCAGGGATTGAAGCTTGCGAGGAGATCATATCCACATCTCCCGACGTTAAGGTCATCATGCTGACATCATACGCCGAAGACGAGATGCTTTTCTCTGCCATTCGCGCCGGCGCTGCTGGTTATGTTCTCAAACAAATCGGTGGAGACGATCTCGTTCGCGCGATCGAAGCTGTGGGCCGCGGAGAAGCATTGTTGGATCCCACGGTTACGCAGCGGGTCTTTCAGGAAGTCCGGAAAGCAGCACGCGAAGAAGAAGCCTCCGCTTTCGCTGAGTTAACCCAGCAAGAGATGCACGTATTGCAGCTCGTCTCGGAAGGACGGACCAACCGACAGATCGCCGAAATGCTCTTTCTAGGGGAAGGAACAGTACGGAACTACGTGAGCAGCATTCTATCCAAGCTCAACGTTCGTAATCGTGCAGAAGCTGCTGCTTATGCCGTCGAACACAATCTCAAGGATTACCTGTAAGATCACGAATTACTTAAAGAAACGAATTAATGTTCCGGCAATCTTCGCTCACGAATATATAACGCATCATAATCGTGGGCATGTTCGTAAATCAAACCAGAAATCCAATCTTGCACTGCGTGCTCCAATTCAGTCACCAAAACAAGCCTACGAGCCAATTTTGACACTTTATTCCCTGCGTCAACACATATCTCATTAACCAACGCTACCGAGTTTTGCTCCAGGCTTGTGGCTGCAGCTTGCACTTCCCGGGCCAGTTCTTGATTCCGCCACCAGGATTCAGGATCACGCATAATCAATTCGTTTGGCAATCGAATCCCAAAATCCAATAGGGCTTGCATGAGATCCTGACGGATAACCTGACCTTCCTGACTCAATTGTGATTTCCATGTTCGAATGATTTGATACATGTCGCGCAAGACAAATAATGACGTTGGCCCAGCCATTACCAGTTCCTGGAGCAGATCATTGAACGGAACCAAATCACCATCGTGAACACATGCGGTGATCAACAACTCTGCTTCCATGCGAATATAAGATTGTTCTGCCAATTGAAGAAGATAGTTAAGTTCTCGACTCATTGCTGGTCATCCAAAACAACGCAACCGGGACAAAGTGCATACAGATAATCCCATGAGTAGATCCCATGCGCATGCCCATCGTCCCAGATCAGTCGAAGTGCATAGTTTCCCACTTTCTCAATGCTGCGAATACCAGCCGACATGCCGGGTTGAAGGGGTCGTTCGAGCAATTTTGGTGAAATTGTATCCCCTCTCTGATCCTCCTTTTGCCGACATTCTGCACACGGGCAAGCTGCCCGCAAACCAGCAAGTGGATATTCCCCTTCTCGCCCATTGTCCCACGATATCTTGAGTAAAGACTTGTGTCGTATCAACGTAATACTACTCGGCTTGGGGCTCATCAACCCTCCATGGAATGACACCGATGACATTTTGGATCACTCAAGGATTCTCCATCCTGCGCAGGTAGTTTTCCACTGCCCATCCCGACTTTGAACGATCATACGGGTTCACGAGAAACCACCAAACGTAGCCATCTTGTTCTACCGGGCCATTTTCGACTTGAAAGACATCATTTTCGTAGGCCATAAACCCAATTTCACTCGATAAGCCGGGTTGGGTTCGAAAACGGAGACGATCTCCATCGGTGTCGGACACAATCACCAATTCCCCGATATCGATGTCTACAACTGTCAATGGGGGTAATGTTGGAGATTGTGTGGGTGTCGAAGCCTGAGTAATCTGGGACGTTGGAGCGGGTACGGTATCGGTCGGGACAGCCACAACGGTTAGCGCCGGTGCCACAGAAATCTGACTCATATTCGAGATCCTCGAGATATACCCATTGATCAACGCTGCAATGAAAACGACCACACCCAAGATCGTTCCCAACACAAGCCAACGTCTATTTCTTTCAACGTGATCCTTGATTCGAATCTGAAATCGATCTTGCATTGGCAAACAACCTTTTCAGTGAAATAATTCTCGATAGAAATTCTGCATTACTCAGGTGGGCACGATTATAACCCGATCACGATGTTACGCTACGATGGTTGCCGAAATCAGGCTGACTGATTAGAATCCAGTGTGGGTGAAGCGATGATAGATGGTTTTCAGGCGCCACTTGGAGGACGATACGAAATCGTCAGCAAACTCGGCCGGGGAGGCATGGCAGATGTCTACCGGGCTCGTGATTTAAGTCTCCACAGAGATGTTGCCATCAAACTCCTGCGTGAAAACCTTACCTCCGATCCAGCCTTTCAAGCAAGCTTTCTCCACGAAGCGCGAGCAGCAGCCAACCTTGCCCATCCCAATATCGTTACGATTTTCGATTTCGGAATCGATGCAGGTCGATACTTCATCGTTCTGGAATTGATTCCCGGAACGGATCTAAAGACACTTATCCGACGGCGAGGATACCTGCCGGTATCCGAAGCTGTGGATCTGATGATTCAGATTTGTGCTGGCGTTGGCTATGCGCACAGGGCTGGCCTCATCCACTGCGACCTCAAACCACAGAACGTTTTGGTGGGTAATGACAACGTAGCGAAAATAACCGACTTTGGAATTGCGCGTGCATTTGCATCTATTCAACCAGACGAACAGAACGAAATCGTTTGGGGAAGCCCTTTGTATTTTGCCCCCGAGCAAGCTGCTGGTCGCTCCCCCACTTTTTCCTCCGATGTATATGCTTTAGGTATTACCTTCTTTGAGATCCTTACCGGCAATCCCCCTTTCAACACAGATGATGCCGCTGAACTTGCCCGGCTGCATCAAATCGCGAAGCCACCTTATCTGAAACAGCTCCGACCGGAAATCCCCGAAGTCCTGGAACAAATCACTGCAAAAGTGCTCTCAAAAGAGCCATCTGCTCGCTATCGGACGGCAGACCAATTCGGACGCGTCTTAATGACCTACGCCGATCAACTTCAAGCACCACCCATCCGTTCCTATACCATGCCTCCGCCAGCCGATAATGATCCCGAGGCGTTCACTTCAGAAATGGAAACCACCTCTCCAGAAGGTATGGATTGGATTGTCGTAGTACTCGCGCTGCTTGCCTTTATCGCCGTCGGCGGCTTGATCCCACTCTGGCTGTGGGTCTGTTTGCTCTATCCTTCATGCCCGCTCCACTCTCCATAGTCTTGATTCCCTTTCGCGTCTAATTAATGGGTAACGAATTCAGATTTCTACTACCAACCCTTCGGACGCGTCCACGCATGAACGGTAAGATGATATAATTCGTGAGAATTGGGTTTGTATATGTCCGCGTTGTTTTTAGGAGGTTGATGTGAATGCTCCCCGAAGCAGGAATTCTGTTTTTTTTATTCTCCTGCTACTGAGTATTGTTGTCCTACTTTTTATCGTGCGCGATAGCGCCAACCAGCCAGAACGTTTGTCATTCAATGAACTGGTCGATAAGATCAAGGCTGGCGAAGTCGCTCGAATCACCGTTAACGACAACAGTATCGAGATTGAATATACCCAAACGGGTAAAAAAGCAATTACACGCAAGGAACCGACAAAAACACTTGTCGGGCAGTTAATTGATTTTGGAATCACACCGGAGTACCTTGCCGGGAATCCTTTTGAACTTGAAATCAAGGAACCAAGCGATTGGAATACCATCCTGAGTTTGATTACCTACCTGCTGCCTGCACTGCTTGTTGTGGGTTTGATCTGGTTTATGCTTCGCCAAGCCCAGGGCAGCAACAACCAAGCGCTTTCATTTGGCAAGAGTCGAGCAAGGATGTTTACGGGAGATCAGCCCACCATCACATTCGAAGATATCGCTGGTGTTGAGGAAGCGAAAGAAGAACTCCAAGAGGTCGTAGAATTTCTAAAAGAACCGGAAAAATTCATCACTCTCGGTGCGCGCATACCCAAAGGCGTACTCCTGATTGGCGCACCAGGCACCGGGAAGACGATGATGGCCAAAGCTGTATCTGGTGAAGCCGGCGTGCCCTTCTTCTCGATCTCGGGTTCTGAATTCGTTGAGATGTTTGTTGGTGTCGGTGCGAGCCGTGTGCGTGATCTATTCGACCAGGCAAAACGGCACTCTCCGTGTATCGTGTTTGTTGACGAGATTGACGCTGTCGGACGGCATCGTGGTGCCGGGCTCGGCGGCAGCCATGACGAGCGAGAACAAACACTTAACCAGATGCTGGTTGAAATGGATGGTTTCGATACCGATACCAATGTGATCATCATGGCCGCAACCAACCGGCCCGACATCCTCGATCCCGCCTTGCTTCGTCCCGGAAGATTTGATCGCCGTGTTGTTCTTGATCGCCCCGATATGCGAGGTCGTGAAGCGATACTCAAGGTCCATACTAAGGGAAAACCACTGGAAGTGGATGTCGATCTCAACATTATCGCCAAATCCACACCGGGTTTCGTGGGGGCCGATCTCGAAAACCTTGTTAACGAAGCCGCAATACTGGCTGCCAGACGGGATAAACGCACCATCGGGCAAGAAGAACTTGAAGAATCGATTCTACGTGTCAGCGCCGGCCCAGAGCGGAAAAGCCGCATCATCAGTGAGGAAGAAAAGCGGCTTATCGCCTACCACGAAGCTGGCCACGCAGTCGTGGGGCACGTCATCCCGGAAGCGGACCCGGTCCATAAAATTAGTATCATCGCACGCGGTCTGATGGGCGGTTTCACCTTGTTTCTACCAGAAGATGATCACACCCTGATGGCCCGTAATAAAATGAAAGCAGATCTAGCTTATTCACTTGGTGGACGCGTGGCGGAGGAAATCGTTTTCAATGACATTACCTCTGGCGCTTCCAATGACATTGAGCGTGTCACAAATCTTGCCCGCTCAATGGTAGCCAGACTCGGCATGAGTGAATCGCTCGGGCCAATGGTATACGGTAAAAAAGAAGAGTTGGTTTTCCTCGGCCGTGAAATCGGCGAACAACGAGATTACTCGGAAAATGTTGCCGAATTGATTGACAAAGAAGTACGAAAATTGGTCCATGAAGCTCACGATCGTGCACGCGAGATCCTGACGAAATATCGCCCACAACTTGAAGCTGTGGCACAACGTTTGATCGAAGTCGAGACACTCGACCGTGAGGAATTTGAACAAATCTTCTCAGAGCCGGTTCAACCCAAGGTCAGCGGAACGCCAGTGCCACTACCCACCGCCGGCTAGTGTAAAAAGAGCATTGCGGGAAATTATCGGGCTGTCCAAAGCACAAACTGGACAGCCCGCTGCATTTCCTGTTTTCGAGCGTCTGATCTGGAAATTCCGATGCCCAAATCGACTACGTTGTCTTTTCACTTTCTCGATGCTGTCGGACCAGTTCTCTGCGGAGTATTTTCCCAACGGTTGTCTTGGGCAGCTCATCCCGGAATTCTACATACGTAGGCACTTTGTACGTCGCCATTCTCTCCTTGCACCAGGCTCGAATCTCGTCCATCGTGACTCTCTCTTCCGGTTTGAGCACGACCCAGGCTTTGATGGTTTCACCACGATAGGCATCGGGCACACCCGCCACGCCTACTTCCAAGACACCCGGATGTTCGGAGATAACTTCCTCTACATCCCGTGGCCAAACTTGATAACCGCTTGGTTTAATCAACTCCTTCTTGCGGTCGACGATATAGAAATACCCATCTTCGTCCATGCGGGCAATATCACCGGTATACAGCCAGCCATCTCGCAGAGCGTTTGCAGTTTCTGTGGGCATATTATGGTAGCCCTTCATGACCTGGGGCCCCTGGATTACCAATTCCCCGACTTCACCAGGACCGAGCTCATTTACTTCATCGTCCAGAGAAATGATGCGCGCATCCACATCAGGTAGCGGCAATCCGATCGATCCCTCCTTGTTTAGACCGAAAACCGGATTACAGTGTGTAGCCGTCGGGGCTTCTGATAGACCATATCCTTCAACCAGTTTTCCGCCGGTTTGTTCTTCGAAACGCAGCTTGGTCTCTCGCATTAGGGGCGCCGATCCCGAAATGCATGCCTGAATCGAACTGACGTCAGCCTTGCCGGCACGCACATCCGGATGAACATTGATGGCATTGTACATGGCGGGTACACCCGGATAGATCGAAGGCCTGTACTTGGCAATCAAACTCAGAATCTCGTTGGTATCACGGGGATCGGGTTGAATCACCAGCGTAGCTCCTGATGAAATGCCAAAAGTCATACCGGCGACCAATCCATAAACATGAAACATGGGGATCGCCATCAACACGATCTCCTCCCCCATGCGCAAAGTGGGCATGAAAGATCGAATTTGGAGTGTGTTTGCCACCAGGTTGCGGTGCAGTGCGACAGCAGCCTTGGACAGACCAGTGGTTCCCCCACTATATTGGAAAAGGGCGACATCATCCGGACCCACATCCACTTTCGGCGCATCCGCCGGTGAGTATCTATCCATCAAATCACGCATCCATACGTCTTCTTCGTCGAGCGTGACTCGATGTCCATCTTTCTTTTCCATCGTTAATGTAAACAAGAAACGTAGTAACCCCGGCAGAGCCTCCTTCAGATTTGAAACCACAAGAGTCTTCAATGACGTGTTTCCTCTGACCGCCTTGATTTTCTCATAGTACATACTCAAGGCAATCATGATCTCAATGCCGGAATCGTTGACCTGATGCTTGATTTCGCGTGCTTTATATAAAGGATTAAAAGCTACCACCACGCCTCCCGCCTTCAATATGGCGTAGAACGCCATCACAAATTGCGGAAGATTTACCATGAACAAACCAACAGGTGTTCCTTTTTTCACGCCCAGATCCGTCAAACCTGCAGCGAGACGATCGGAACGCGCATTCATTTCAGCGTAAGTAACTGGCGCACCTTTAAAAATAGTGCAAGCTCGCTGCGGATACGCTTCTGCTGATTTTCGTAGCATCTCGTGCAGATTGATCTGGGGATAATCGATTTCTTTCGGCACCCCCTCATCATAGTGGCCAAACCAAGGTCGCTCTTTCATCATCACCACTCTCCTTTTATCGTTTAGATACAAAGAGACGGCTATGCTATATCATTTATACAACGGAAATGATCGATTACAAAATCCGAATGATATAATTACGAAAGTAACGCCATCCAGGAATAAAGAATTTGGGCATCCCGGAAGTTGCAAATTAGCCGTTTCGATTTTTATAGATCGAGACATAATCTCACCCGGAGGTCAACAAGGATGCAACATCTTTCTGTGCCAGGAAAGAGAGCGAAAGAATACCTTGAGCGCGATCGAAAAGTAATTTCACCATCCTATCCACGAGTCTACCCATTCATGATGGATCATGGTCTGGGTTCCGAAGTGTGGGATGTTGACGGTAATCGATACATCGACTTCACATCAGGTATCGCTGTTTGCTCGACTGGCCATTGCCATCCCAAAGTAATCGAGGCAGTAAAAAAACAAGCGGAACGCTATCTACATATTTCTGCTGATTTCTATCATCCAATTTGGATTGAGTATTCTGAAAAACTCGCCTCGACCGCACCGTTTAAAGAACACGCAAAAATTTTCCTTTGTAATTCGGGAACCGAAGCCGTTGAGTCGGCCATTAAACTGGCCCGCTATCACACCGGCCGTCAGCAGTTCATCGGCTTCTTTGGCGGGTTTCACGGTCGCACGCTGGGGTCATTGGCCTTTACCGCCAGCAAACCCGCTTACCGTCGAGGGTTTTTCCCGGTCATGAATGGTGTGACTCATGTTCCCTATCCTGACCCCTATCGGCCACTGCTGACATCAACGCACGATGATTACGGCGAGACCGTGGTGCAATACATACGCAATACAATCTTCCCAAAGGTCCTCCCCCCTGAGGATTGTGCCGGTATCGTCATCGAACCGATCCAGGGCGAAGGAGGCTACGTTGTACCCACCGATGGTTTCTTCCCCGCCCTGCGTGAATTATGCGATCAACACGGCATCCTGCTCATCGCAGACGAAGTCCAATCGGGGGTTGGCAGAACGGGCAAATGGTGGGCGATCGAAAACTGGAACGTCGAAGCGGATATCGTATGCACGGCGAAAGGCATTGCCTCTGGCATTCCCCTCGGAGGAATCATCGCCAAGGAAAGCATCATGAATTGGCCCAGCGGAGCGCACGGAAACACATACGGAGGAAATCCGATCGCATGTGCTGCCGCGCTGGCAACCTTCGAACTCATCGAAAACGGTATGATGAAAAACGCGGCTGAAGTCGGTAAGTACACCCTGGACGCCCTCGAAGAACTGCAGGTTCACCATCCGAGTGTCGGACAGGTCCGAGGTAAAGGCTTGATGATCGGCGTTGAATTTGTAAAGGATCGTGAGACACGCGAGCCGGCATCTGCGCTGCGTAAACGCGTCGAACTGCATGCATTTCAACAAGGCTTGCTAACCATGGGGTGCGGTGAGAGTACATTGCGTATCGCACCTGCTCTCAACATTACAACGCAGTTGATCGATGAGGGATTAGAAATTCTCGACTATGCCATTCAAGAAGCCGAGCAAGAAGGCCTAGACTGAATGCTGCCCGATCTGCGTGTTCGCCAACGCGATTACCTGCTTGAGATTTCTCGTGTTATTACGGAAGAACTCGACCTTAATCGTGTGCTGACACGCATCGTGCGTGTTTCCGCTGAACTGCTCGCTGGCCATGCCGGTTTGATTGCACTGCGCGATGAAAGCGGTGGTTGGTGTATCGCTTCTTCATACGGAATTAATCAGGCATTTCTAAAGAATCTAGACCCGTTACTTGCAGATATCCCCGATCACGGGGATCCAGCGCGCTTCGCCCTCCCCGAAATTAACCGCAGATTACAACGCATCACAGCCGCTACAAGTATGGGTTTATTGACCGGGGTTGGTTTGCCGATGATTGCCCAATCGGAGGTCATTGGCGTTATATTCGTCTTTCGTTCGTACGCAGGCCGCTTTTCCAACGAAGATCGAAGACTGCTGCAGGCATTTGCATCGCAAGCGTCGATCGCAGCATACAATGCAAAGCTATATACGCAACTCTCGCGTCAGAAACAGCACACCGATGCGGTGCTGGAATCGGCGGCGGACGGCATCTTTATCCTCGATCCGAGTTTTCGTTTCGAACGTTTTAATCGGGCCTGCGCACGTCTCACCGGATACGCACCCGAAGAAACGATCGGTAAAACGCATGACGAGATCATCCACTGGCTTCGCCGTGAACCGGGTTTGTCTCTGGAGGAAGCCGAAGCAGGTGGATGGCCACTCTCCGCCAAGGCTACACTCTATGTAGAAGGCGATTTACTCAAAAAGGATGGGGAAGCAATTAGCGTTGGCATCCGCTACGCACCCACAGTTTCACAGGATGGCAAATTACGAAGCATCGTCGCAAATATGCGCGATATCACGAAATTTCGGGAAGCCGAAGAGCTAAAAGATACTTTTATCTCCATCATCAGCCATGAATTACGCGCACCCGTCGCACTCATCAAAGGGTATGTAGGTACATTGCGACGAGAAGATGCCCAGTGGGATCCTGAGACGGTGCACGAAAGCTTGGCGGTTATCGAAGAGGAATCCGATCGCCTCGCCAAATTGATCGATGACCTTCTGGATGCTTCAAGACTTGCCGCTGGTGCCCTATCCTTGAGTTTTTCCGAGGTCGGCGTCAAGGAATTGGCTGAGAGATTGGCCAATCGCTTTAAAACCCAATCCGCCGCGCATACCTTTACCATCGACTTTCCAAAGGATTTTCCAACGATCCCTGCAGATGAAGATCGATTGACACAAGTACTCTCGAACCTATTATCGAATACAGTTAAATACTCACCTGACGGAGGCCTGGTTACCATCAGCGGGCACATCCGAAAGGATAACATCGTCGTTTGCGTTCAAGACGAGGGGCCCGGGATCGCTCCGGAAGATGTACCGCGGGTTTTCAACCGATTTTATCGATCCAACGAAGCGTCGCGAAAAACAAAAGGTGCAGGGCTGGGATTGTTCCTGGCAAAAGCGGTGATCGAAGCCCACCAAGGCCAAATCTGGGTGGATGAAAAAGTTAAACAAGGGACGAGAATATGCTTCTCACTGCCACAACAACAGACGCAACTATAAAAATAAAGGATAGTTAACTTCCATGACCCAATCGATGACTCAAATTCAATGCCCAAATTGCAAAGCGCCAATAACAGCCGCAATCGAACAGCTCATCGATGTTGGCCGAGACCCAAGCGTAAAGGCCAGGTTGCTTTCCGGCAGTATCAACCGCATCCAATGCCCTTCTTGTGGATTTGAAGGTCAACTTGCGGCGCCGCTCGTGTATCATGATCCCGAAAAAGAGTTACTGTTAACCTTCATGCCCGTCGAACTTAACATACCCAAAGACGAACAAGAACGCTTGATCGGAAAGATGATCAATCAAATAACAGAAAACCTGCCTCCAGAACAACGCAAAGCATATTTATTTCAACCACAAACTACACTGACGATGCAAGGAATGTTAGAACGTATTTTGGAAGCAGACGGCATTTCGAAGGAAGAAATCGAAGCACAACGTGCTCGTATGCGGATCTTTGAAGATTTAATTCAAATTCGCGAGGAGGATCTCGCAGACTTCATCAAGAATCACGATGAGGAAATGGACGCAGCCTTTTTCCAAATTGCTGCCATGGCGATCAACTCGATTTCGGATACAAATACTAAAAAGGCCGTCAGTCAGCGGTACGAACAAGCCGTTCAACAAACCACGTTTGGACACAAAATCCAGGCTCAGGAGAACGAATTCAAACAAGCCATCGAAAGCATCAACGATCTCGGGAAAGATATCACGCGCGAGAAAATACTGGATTTACTCATCCAGGCGCCAAACGACGATCGTGTCCTCGCTATCGTCAATCTTCTGCGCCCAGCTTTGGATTACAGTTTCTTTCAATTACTCACCGAACGCATGGATTCAAGTGAAGCAGAGGAAAATAAGAAACTTGACGCGCTGCGTGACCGTATACTCGAAATCTGCGAAGAGATCGACAAAGCGCAAGAAGCTCGTGCGGCACAAGCAGCTTCCTTATTGCAATCCCTCATGCAAGCAGAAGACCTTGATAAAACGCTTCAGGAGGCATTGCCCCTCGTGGATGACTACTTCCTGGGTATCCTGCAGGCAAACATACAGGCCGCAGAAGAAGGGGATAACAAAGAAGCACTCGATAAATTCAACGAGATTCGGGACAAATTACAAGAAATTGCTGAACAAGCCGTCCCTGAAGAGCTCCGCTTTGCGCAAAATCTCATCAACATCGAAGAAGACGATGAAGCAATTGCCTATCTTGAATCTGCTGGCGATCAAGTTAATCAGCAGGTGCTGTCCGCGCTCATGGCAACCGCGGACCGTTTTGCTGAAAGCGGTGATCAAGAAAACGCAGACCGCGTACGCAAACGGTATCGTCAAGCTCTGAAATTAACTATGAAGTCTAAAATGAGTGCCGAGGGGAAAGGCGACGGAAATTCATAGTCCGTCTCCGATACCCAACGAATAGCAGAATTGGAACGGCGCGATTTCAGCGGCCGTAAAGCGAAATACAAATCGGTGGGCAAAATTACTTAATCAGGTCCTTAATCTCCTCCCGAGTATCCATCGCTTGCCCAAGTAGAAAACCTAGAAAGCCCAGAAAAATAATCGCTGCAAAGCCGATGACATCGCCCAATGGTGGATCTACGAAATCGGGCACAACAATCAGCACGACGACTCCGATGGTTAAACCCAAAACAAGGCCCAGGAACTTAATTGGCGTCTCCGATATCATTGTACGAAAAGAGAAGCGTGTCACAGATTTTACTCGGCGCTGAGAAATGGAATGTTAAAGATCGTTGACTTTCTTTTGAGGATCTCGAAGTTGGATTTGTCGATCCCGAATCCGTCGCAATCGGTCTTGTTCCGAATTTCGAGTACTCAACATTCACCTCCGATCTACTACACTTCAACATATGGAATAGTTACAACGATGATGTAGATTTCAACCAGATATCATCAACGAAGCTCGGGCAATGATCGTTGAGACTGCGCTCATTCGCCCACGCGATCAATTCAGGGCTCTTTGCCGCAGCTGTGCACAATCGATGCGGATCGACACGAATCCCTGCACGCGCCAAATCCAGCCGGTCCGCATCGTAACATGTCTGTACAGTAGCATCGGGGTTCGTACGTGCTTTCGTGTGGTTAGCGCAAGCCATGTAGAGTAACGCAAATTCCTCTTCCGTAAGATCAAGATAGGCACTAGACAAAGACCTCATGAATTCTGCAGCTCGCTTACCATGTCCCGGATCGACGCTTTCATTTATTCGCCTCGAATCATGGAACACCGCGAACAAACCTACAACCTTTGTGTTTGCAGCGGTCGTCCTGCTCAATTCCATACCGTTCTCATACACACGGGCCCAATGCCGAATTCCATGAATGCTGAAAATCGGGAGTGTATACGTTTCGAGTATTCTCTGTATCAACGCTGCATCGATCTCACGAATCATCGTTTACGTTAATCAGTGGCGATAAAGGGATCTTTTGATTCAACGCAATCCTGATGGAAATGCAATGTACTGCAGTCATCCTTCATTCTCGCCAACAGGCTCGAGGTATGTTCGCAGCGAAACCCTTTGTTCATCTGGAGACCAAGCAATGTATATCGGTTTTTCATGCCGAAGGGAATCAAGAACAGGTACTATTTCATCTGTGGATAAGTGACATATGAGAGTGGGCTTTGGGCTTGAGGGAGTGCGTAGTGCGTCCATCTTCACCCAAAGCTTTTGGGGTTGGTAAAAACGCAATTCCGCCGTAATTCCCTTTACATCATCACTGAATAACATGATCCTTGCTCGTACATCATGATCTTCCACAGATTCGCTGTTCCCAAAAAATTCAACGACGTAACTATTCACTTTGTAGCTGATTTCTTGCATCGCCGCACCTCGCTAATTCAAAACGTAGTATTACCACATTCGATTGCAGCGGTAGTTTATATTCAAAATATCAAATTCACAACGAGACAGCATTCAACGAACGATTCCGAGGCTCAGCGCTTTGTTAAGTCGGTAGCCATCAGCATGAATGTAGGGAAATGTTGCGTGTTTATTTCGTCTTCATGATCCGTGGGACCTTCCGTTAGCATCGCTTTTCGGTCCGGTCGAATCGTGTAGAGAAATTGACGAGTCTCTGGCATGAGAATCAAATCTTATACAACTCTGGGATAAAGTGAACGCACTCGTCTTTCTGTGTGTCGAGAGAAAAGGTGGATTTCTGTTGGAACCATTTGAATATCTGACCCGATTCTGATCTCACGAGTATGTGGTGTTCTCACAACAACCTGTTTGTCAGCGACGCGAAGTGTGAGGATATTGACCCCTTTAATAGGTATTTTGAGAATATCGGTAACCGTGCCTTCGATTATGTACTCAGGATGTTCGATATTCGTCAACATAAGCGCTTCCGGTCGTATGCCCACCAAATACCCATCGATCGACGGAGAAATCATCGAGCCATCGAGTAGATTGATTGCCGGGGTATCCATATCGATATTCACGAAATTCGCTACGTAAATATTATTGGGATTTCGGTATATTCGGTCGAAGGTGGCCACCTGTTCCACAGTGCCAATGTTCATAATTACAACCAAATCCGCCATCATCATCGCTTCTTGCTGATCATGCGTTACGTATACCGCTGTAACCCCATAGCGTTGCAGTAACTTTTTTAAATCACCACGGTAACGCAAACGCAACTGTTGATCGAGATTCGAAATTGGTTCGTCCAACAGAATGACTCTGGGATCTCTTGTGATGCAACGTCCCAACGCTACTCTCTGTTTTTCTCCTTGAGAAAGATTCGCAGGTTTGCGATCCAGCAAATACTCGATTTCCACACCCAAGAGTTTACTCGTTTGCTCGAATTTCTCCTGCGCGACTTTATTCAACTCAGGCGTCTGTTTTTTAAAGAAGAAATAGGATAGTATGTTCTGTTTTGCCGTAAGCGGCGGGTAAAGCGCAAACTCCTGAAAAACGATCCCTATTTTCCGTTCTCCAGGAGACGTGCCGTGCATATCAACGCCATCGTAACGCACAGTCCCTGAATCGGGTCTTGTTAATCCAGCGATGATTCGCAGCAAAGTCGTTTTCCCGCATCCACTCGGTCCCAAAAGGACGACGGTCTTTTTATCCGGTATGATCAAATTTAAATTCTTCATCTCAAAACCTGCCCGACGCTGGTTTTTTTTGCCGGACGGTTCATGTTCCTCAGGTTTATCCCCAACCGCATCATCGGAGGATGGAACACCACCGAAAAGGCTACGTTTCCGATACCTGTAGCTTTTTGATATCTCCGTTAATTCAATGATGGCCATGAACTGTTCTCCAGGGTGTGTTTCCATGATATATGATACTATTGATCGGTCGTTCAGAACAAAGCCGATTGTACGTATTGTCCCGCTATAATGAGTTATTCCTTTAAACCATTATCTTCCAACTCGATATCCACATCCCCTTGATCACGGCCAATCCCATCGAATCATATTGATAACATCATACAATCTGCCTCGCCGTATTCGATGTCGATCGTTAAATGGGAAATATTCAGGTCTTTCACAAGATCGCGAACATCTGCCTTTACACAGAGCACACTTTCTCTGGGGATATCCTCGTCAACAACAATGTGTGTTGTTAAAACGTTATCGACACCATCCAACGACCAAACATGCGTGTGATGAATCGATTTTATATTCTCGATTTGAAGCAAGCGCTCATTGATATCCTCGATTACAAATTCTGCTGGTACGGCTTGAAGAAAAAGACGGATTGTCTGTCGCAAATTCTTCTGGACATTGTATAAAACGTAGATCGAAATCAATATCGACAGCAGAGGATCGAGGAAATATAACTCCGTAAATAACAGGATCGTGCCAACGATAAGCACTGCAATCCATCCAAGTACGTCTTCTAAGAGGTGCCAGGCAATTGCTCTCGCATTGTATGATTTCTCCTTACGGAGACGTATAGCAGCTATTCCATTGACAATGATTCCGCCGACTGCCAAAACCGCCATACCTAGCGCATTGGGTTTTACCGTAGAAAACAACCTTGGAATCGCCTCTAGCGTGATGTAAAGCGCACCAACGACGAGGATAATTGTGTTGATCAACGCACCAAGAAGCGAAAATCTCCGATACCCGTAGGAATATCGCTGATCGCTTTCCCGGCGAGAAAATCGCTCCAAATACCAACCCAATCCGAGGGAGACACTGTCACCGAGATCATGCATGGCATCCGAGAGGATTGCCAGGCTGTTGGTTAGTAACCCTCCAATGATTTCGATAATGGTAAAAATAAGATTCAAGGCAAACGCCGTCTTCAAACCGGCAGTGTCTTCTCCACGATGCTGATGTCCCATACCAACCTTTCTACCAACAAGAAGGCTATGCGCAATCCTATATCTTGAGTTCGACGATGTCGCCATCATGCAAAATATAGTCACGACCAACCATGATGCCATCGTGTTCCGCACTCCCCCACAAACGTGCACTCTTCAGGTTCTTATAAAAATCTTGGTGAACCTTGCCGGCAAATTCCCCTACAGTACATCCACGATCGAGGATAAATGGGGATTGCAAATTGGGTTCTTCCCCAGGCGCTTTCGAATATACCCGAATGATTTCCATCTGCTCGAAGATCAGTTTCTTTAATTCGTCTAGATTTCGTCCGGTCTTCGAAGAAATCGCCAGAAGCGGCCAATCTTGTTCGAGTAAGGTCCTAAAGATCTCGAAGTTTTCATCTGTTTCTTCATCATCGTTCTTGTTTGCAAGAACCAGGACAGGCTTCGTTGCAATACCTAGTTCAACTTCTTCTTGCGGCTGGAGTAGATGATCGGGGATAATCCTGTGTTCCATCAGCAAATCAGCCACTCCTTTTAACTGTGCTAACGGATCAGCCCGGATGTCCACGACGATCAAAATATAGTCCGCTCTACGAATGAGTTCGATCAATTCAGGTTCGATGAACTCACGATTGGTTGGCGGTGTGTCGATCAATTGAAACTGCACGTTTTCATAACGCATCATACCTGGAGTTGGTTTCCAGGTCGTAAACGGAAAATCCGCAACTTCAGGCTTGGCGTTGGTGAGCGTTGAAACCAGCATCGACTTACCAACATTGGCATGTCCGACGACAACAACCTGCCCTGCTCCTTCTCTATCGATATGAAAAACGGATTCCTGGTGACTGGTAGCCTTACGAGTTTGTACCGAGGATTTTAATTTCGATAATTTCTTACGTAGATCACCACGAAGTTTATCCGTACCTTTGTGTTTTGGAATCCTGGCTAACATGTCCTCGAGACAAGCAACCTTTTCCTCCGGCGTACTCGCCGAACGATAGCGCTGATCAGCCTCGAAATAGTCTGGGGGAAGATTTGTAGGCATCGCTTTAAGAATTATCCACAATGACGGTTGATATGCAATTCAGGATGAACGGCGGCTGCTTGGCCATGTTATATATACAAGACATGCTAGGATTATATTCGTTTTCACCAGGCCAAGGACCCCTCGCCATCCTGCATACAGACTACACATGATCCAGACGAAAAATCGCGCGATAGACTAATTACCATTTTTCTAGTACAAATTATATATGAAAGGAGAAAAATGAATGGCGCCAGGATTTCGAGATCAAGTATCACAGCTGAGAGAGCAAGTAATCAAGGAAGCATTAAGATTCTTAGACTTATCGAACGATACCTGGTCCGGCAAACTCATCGGTGGAGCTCTCGCTTCACCCGCCAACCGTCTTGCCGAATTGGTGGAGAACTTCGATCAGCTTGTCGCACACTCAGGCTTACATGAAGCCTCCCGAAGGTTTCTTGATCGCTTTGTACGCTATTTTGAAGTCGAGGGCATCGATCAAGTCCCGACAGATGGACCCTTACTCATCGCTTCCAACCATCCGGGAATGGTGGACGGACTACTCGTTGCTGCAAGTCTGCCGCGCCCCGATTTGAAGATCGTTGTCAGCGGTATGCCATTGTTCGCGAACCTGAAAGCCATGAAAGACCATTTTATTCTCGTCTCTCGCAATACCTTTGAGCGTCTCGCTGTCGTTCGTTCTGTAATTCGACACCTGCAAGATGGTGGTGCCGTGCTAATATTCCCGCGCGGTCTAATCGAACCCGATCCACAGGTACTTAGCGGTGCGACCGAATCCCTGACACGCTGGTCGCCCAGTCTTGAAGTCATGTTGCGGCGAGTGCCCCAGGCGCATGTATCTGTTACCATCATTCGAGGCGTATTATCTTCCTGGTCGCTCAGAAATCCACTCACCCGTTTGCGGAAAAACCTGCATGATAAACAGGTGATTGCAGAGATCACCCAGGCGGTTCAGCATTTGTTCCTGCCGCGTACGCTTTCCATTGCACCCAAACTCAATTACGCGCCGCCGATGACGTTCAACGACATCATGGAAAGTGGCCAAGACACCAACCCAATGGATGTCATCCGACAAATCGCAGCCCAATTGATAAACAATAAAACTTGATAGAATTTTGTCATGAAGTCAATCTGATTCTTGCGTTCATAAAAAAGATACGTCCTTAGCAGGACGTATCTTTTTTACGCCATGGTTTTAATACAACGATTTATCGCGAGTCGACTCCGACGAGCGCACGCCCATACCGAATGGAAGTGGTCAGGAAGAGCGTTGTCAAGAGTGCGGCGATAACAACAACCAATGAATCGAAAGCCGAAATTTCCGCGCCAAAAAGCTCATATGCCGGATTGCCAAAGAAAAACACCATTATGTTAGCGACAATCGCGATCACACGTACCTCGGTTGGACCAATTTTGGCATACGAGATACGAAATACACCGGTGACAAATGCATATACATAAGCCAGAACCGAGAGCAGCAAGTACCCACTCAGGGCAAGGCAAGCGATGTCCAGGCGGACATATGCAGATAGGCCGAGACCGGTAAAAACTACGACCTGGCTGAAAGCATCGACAATATGATCGATGTAGAAACCAAATTTGGGTCTCTCGATCTTACGAAAGCGAGCAAGCGTACCATCCAGGCTGTCGCCATACCAGTTGATGATGAAACCAATACTCGCCAGCCACAAGAAAGCCGGTGACACATTTGTCAAGACATAACCGGCGAAAATCACAAACGATCCGGCAATGCCGATGATCGTTAACGTATCCGGCGTAACCCGTTGTGGTGTGCGCTCCGCCAACCATTTCAGCGTGCGACGTTCGATTGGATCCAAGATGCTGTTTTGAATTCGAGTCTGCGATTTAACATCAGGCATATCATTCCTCCTGTTCTACCCATCAAAACCCAAAACTGAGAACTTAGATATGCCTGTCCGGCCGAAGCATCAGCACATAATCCATCATGGATATGAATCAAGGCCTCGAAGATGCTCGCTTTTTATCCAGCCCTTCGGAAAGGGTTGCCTGGGATCGATAAGCAGGCTGATCGCTTGACGCACTTTTGTGCGAACGGCTGCGCTTTCGCTTTGTTTTAACCGTTCGATCTTCGACAGGATCTCACGACTTCGTTGTGGATATGCTCGAGCGATGATACACAAACTAACAATCGACCAGGATTGGACAAAGACACTGCCATCATCCAAGAGATGGATGAGTGTATCCATAAGATCTTCAACGCGTGCTTCACACTGAGATAAATAGCCAAGGATCATGGCCAAATGCCAGCGCACCATAGGGACTTCATCACGTCGTGCAGTTGCCATAATCTCATCGACGTGGTCGCCAAGTAACGCTGGCAACGAGCGTGCAATCTTTTCGAGAGCATCTGCTGCATGACCGCGCACAACGTCATCCGCCGCGCGTAATGCACCGAGTACATCTTCGATCAGATCCGGGTTCTGCAGGACGAGATCGACGACCTCATTCGCTGCGCCATCAGACCGCAGATCGCCACTAGAAAGCCACTCCACTATTGAACTCATACAATCTTCGCTATCCACGCTTCAGCTTCTCGGTGTATCGCGCACGGAATTTCAAGACCTTTGGTGATATTACAGCACGACAATAACCCGCGAAGGGATTCTTCTTGAAGTAGTTTTGATGGTAATCCTCGGCCGGGTAAAAATCTTGTAGAGGTGCAAGCTGCGTGACGATGGGGTTGTCCCAAATTCCCTCGTCTTCGATTTCTTGTATCTTTCGCTGGGCCACCGTTTTCTGGTGTTCGTTGTAATAGATAATCACAGACCGATATTGAGTCCCGACATCGGCGCCCTGGCGATTCAATGTCGTCGGGTCATGGATGCTGAAAAATATATCCAGAAGAAATTCGTAATCAATCTCCTTCGGATCATAGCTGATCTGAACGACTTCGGCGTGACCCGTAGAACCCGTGCATACCTGCTCGTACGTTGGATCGGCGACTTCGCCACCGGCGTAACCAGAAACAACTTCCTTCACACCCGCCAGTTCTTGAAAAACTGCTTCGAGACACCAAAAACAACCACCTCCGAGCGTCGCCATTTCATCGTGATTAGACGGTACCTGTGGTTTACCCGTATTCTGAATCATGGTCTACCTCTATCCTGACAATAATAAAGAAAAACCTTACTACATTCATCATACCGCGGAGAGAGGCTGTACTGATTAATCAACAAGCACACGGCTAAGGATATTGGTCGAATCTCTCTGGCACTTTTAATACGAATTCCGGATTTGGTGTATGCGGCTCACCCATTTGAATGCAGGGATTTTGGCCGGCATTTTCGCTAAACTCTTCCTGTAGATGTGCCTTTACAGCAGCTTCCAGAGCATACGCAGTGGCTTCATACCCAATTTCTTTTCCATAGCCATGTCGGATATAGCCCCATAGATATCTGGCATAAAATCCCAATAATCTATCCCTCTCATACTGCTCGATGTGTTTCAATTCATGTGCGATCAGTGCGAGACCTCTTGGCGTATGCGGCTGGAATTGTTCGATCCCACAGAAGTAGATCGTCTTCCCCAGTGTAATCGCTTTGGCACGTCCCTTCGAAAAACGTTCACTACTCAGGAACGCCACCACCCCACTTGCCAGTTTGAGTTTCGCCCGTCGCACGATGCCCGGATCCACATACCACTCAGGCCGAGCAAGAAGCCGTACTACACAATCCGGGATTCTTTCTGGAATTATTTCCGTCATTGTATCCTCCCTCTAAATTTCCTTATTAATTTTCAACAAGCATGCGATCTACGGAACGAATACCTCTGTAAACCCTTCGCCGACAACGAACGCCCACACAGAGACACCCGGTTCCGCCCAACCGATCAGATCTTCGTAGTCGCTGACTTTAGCAAGCAACTTGCCTTCTACCAGCGTGTTTGTATCACGATCGATGCGATAATATACAAGCGCATCGGGGCCATCCAATTCATAGATTATTGCTGAGGCACCAACCAGGTGTTCACCGTCGGGATACCAAACGATATTTGGAATCCGAATCGTAGCCCACCATTCATTCTCGAGCTGCGGACTCAAGACCAGATCGAATGACGCCGTTCCATCGACCCTCGCCAGGATCAACCTGGCTTCCTCCGGGCCAGCCCAATACGACAAAATGACCTCGCTACTGTCCGGTGACCAGAATGGTCGATCGTTCACACTCCCCCATCCTTGTAGATCCACATCGGCAAGCATCCATTCTTCCCCCGTGTCCAAATCCACGATATAGAGTCCTGGTGTAATTTCAATGTCGTAACCGGATTCGCGGGTGAAGGCGACGGCCTGTCCAGATGGCGCGATGCTCCACGTGGAGGCAACGTCTTTTGCAACTATCTGATCCACACCGTCGAACGATCGCCAGTGCAATTCGTACGTTTGATCCGTAGCCAAAATGTAGGCGAAGGCATTACCATCCGGAAACCACAACGCCTCTACCACGTCGTCCAAGATCAATGTCTCTACAACCCCATCATCCAGGATCGCAATTGATAGATCACTAACAGCAACTCCAACCAAGCCCGGACCCGCACCGTGATTGGGGAAATCGATTGCGAAAAGAATGCAATGATTCACCGGACTATAATCGTAAAACTTACCCATATAAAATGGCAATTCATAGGAGTAAGGCTGGTTTTCTTCCAGGATTAAGACATGGTCACCAGGGAAACTCGAGGGCGCCCATAGGTTATCCCAGTTCGGTGTAGGGATTGGAACGATCTCTGTTTCCGTAGGATGGAATGAAGTCGGCTTTTCCGTTTCAGCGACAGGCGCCTCAGAAACCCTCTCTCTCGATTCTCCGACGGCTTGCAAGTGAGTAGCAGTGGAACAGCTTGACAGACCGATCGCAAGAATGAATGGGAAGAAAGCTGCCTGTGGTTTTTGCATTTTCGGCTCAAGTGGCAGCAATTACCACAAATGATGGACGAGATCGCGAATGTATTTGTCGTAAATATCCTCCACTTTCTGCATCACGTCATCGGAAAGTTCGGGCAAATCGGCTGCAGCGATATTTTCCTCGGCCTGGGAAATACGCTTGGCGCCTGGAATGGCACAGGTCACAGCGTCGAACATCAAGATCCAACGCAGGGCCATCTGCACCATACTCATCCCATCCGGTACAATCGCCTTGAGTTCCTCCACGGCTTTCAAACCCGTCTCATAGTCGACACCGGAGAACGTCTCGCCGCGATCGAACGCTTCTCCATGACGATTGAATGCGCGATGATCATCGGCATCGAACCTGGTGCCGGGGTTCATCTTGCCGGTCAACAAGCCGGAAGCGAGAGGCACGCGGGCGAGAATCCCCACTTTCCGTTTCCGCGCTTGATCAAAGAACAGCTCCGCCGGACGATGACGGAACATGTTGAATATGATCTGGACACTTTGAACGTTTGGATACTCGATTGCTTTCATTGCTTCTTCAATTTTCTCGACGCTGACACCATAATAGCGAAGCTTGCCGGCCGCGACAAGATCATCAAGGATGCCGAACACTTCGGGCATGGAATAGACTTCCGTAGGTGGACAGTGCAGCTGAAGTAAGTCAATCGAGTCCACCTGCAGTTCTTTCAGGCTCCGTTCCACAAAACTGGTCAGGTTCTTGCGGTTGTATCCGCTGGCCGTGTGAGGATCCAGACGTCGACCGGCCTTGGTGGCGATATAAATAGTCTCATCGCGCTGCTTGCGTAGATCCGCAAGTAGACTTTCGCTGCGGCCGTCTCCATAGACATCGGCCGTGTCGAAGAAGTTCACACCCAAATCGACAGCGCGATGTAATGCCGCAAGTGACTCGTCATCTTTAACTGGCCCCCAAGTTCCACCGATCGCCCATGACCCAAAACCAATTACAGATACCTTCCAACCCGTTCGTCCCAACTCTTGATATTTCATCTGGTCTCCTCCACTGTAAAATGTACACCTGTTCATCCGGGATAGATAATCTTTGGATAAATCTACACCACATTGAACCTACAGAAAAATTAAACCATCCAGTAAATTCGCCTCTCTACCCATTTTACACAAAACGTGATCCGGCATATAATTAAGGTTCACGCATTTCAATTTATACAACACTGGTTGGTGAAGTCTTATTTCCTTCCCCGAATGCCTACAGGTACGAATCTCATACCCACGGCAGATATTGAGGGGACTTTGCAAGTCAAATGAAAGGTCTACTATCTCACTTATGATGTACCCTTAGCTTAGATTTAATATTACTGAAGGGAATGAAATCTAGGGAGTACCAACTTGACGACTCAAGGTACAGTCACCAGACAATTGCTCATCGTTGATGATGAGCATGAGATATTGAAAGCTCTGGCAAATTACTTGAGCAAACTTTGCGATGAATATATTGTCGACACGGCAAGTTGTGGCGCGGATGCCCTTGAGAAAGTCAAGCAAAGCCCCTACGAGTTGATCATCACCGATTACATGATGCCAACGATGGACGGTCTGGAACTTGCAAAAGCAGTAAGAGAAGTATCACCCGAAACGAAAGTAGTTTTAATAACAGCATATGGCAACAAGGAACTACACGCATCCGTTGAGGAATTGAATCTCGAAGGGTTCATCGATAAGCCGTTCAGTATGGCACAGATACGCGGGATCGTCGAAAACGCCATCGGTTCGGTGAACAACAGTGATATAGATCAAGTCGACATGCAAGAACTAAATGAACCGCTGCGACAACATCTCAATCGATTACAGTCGGACTCAGGCGCATCCTGCGTCTTACTGCTTAGCGCGAGCGGCTATACAATTGAAACCGCCGGCTTTACCAGCGGAATGGACACATCCAACATCAGTGCGCTCGTTGCTGCGAATTTCGCTGCTTCATCCGAGCTGGCGAGAATCCTAAAAAGCAATTCCGTTTTCAAATCCAGCTTCCACGAAGGGCCGGAATACAACATCTACGCTCACGATGTGGATGGCGAATACTTATTGGTGGTAATTTTCGGCTCGGAAACCAAACCCGGAGCTGTCTGGCATTACACCAAACAAACAGCCGCCGAGTTGGCTCCACTAATCACCGATCAAAATGAAGTTACGATCGATTCTAATGATTTAGCGGAGGCGATGAACGCAGAACTCGATCAGCTGTTGGATAAGGAGATACTCATCGATGTCGGTGCAGGTGAATTAATCACCTTTGATGAAGCAATGAACGCGGGGCTTGTCCCCTCCAAGTTGGAAGAAACCAATGAGGCAGGATAGCGAAATGAGATCGATGAACACGCTCCGCATTTTCGATAGAAAGCACTACATGTTGATGTTGAATTTATGGCGCCGGTATGATGAAGTGTTTTTATGTTTACGATGGAGGAACCACCAAGATGTATATTAATCAAAAGCTGGGTGAGTTACACATCAAGATTGTCTACTACGGCCCTGCTCGCAGCGGAAAAACAACCAATCTGCAGTTTATCCACGGACATATCAATCCCAATTCGCGTGGAGAACTGGTGTCATTAAAAACACGGGAAGACCGAACAATTTTCTTCGATTTCCTGCAATTGGAACTCGGCAAAATCAATGGCCTCAAACCGAAATTCAGTCTGTACACTGTTCCTGGCCAAGTTTATTACGAAGCAAGCCGGAAACTCGTTTTGCAGGGTTCCGATGGTGTTGTATTCGTCGCCGATTCTCAACGCGATCGCCTGGCCGATAACATCAATGACTTAAAAGCACTTGAGGATTATCTTAAGCAACTGGGAACACCCATTGACTCATTTCCTTGCGTTGTACAATTCAACAAGCAGGATCTGCCAGACATCATTCAACCTGACGACTTAAAAGCACGGATGAATATAAACGGCTATCCTTGTATGGGTTCATCCGCCATCAAGGGACATGGTGTATTCGACACACTGAAAGCAGTCATTAACCTGGTAATCAAACAACTCTAAATCATATCAATCAAAGGCGTTTAATTATGGCCGTACAGGGGAATCTTATCGACATCAGTTTATCCAGTCTGATCAGTATTAATTGCAATGAGATGAATCAAGCACGCCTGCTTGTGAAGCATCAGGACCAAGAGGGAACGGTTTTCTTCGATGAAGGCGACATTGTCCACATGACCTTGGGTTCGCAAGAAGGAGAAGACGTAATATTCGAACTTCTTACCTGGGAAGATGGAATGTTTGAATTGACGAAAGACGTACGCGCACCTAAACGCAGCGTACAAACCAGCTGGTCACATTTGCTGCTGGAAGGTTTGCGGCGCATGGACGAGCAAGCTCTTGCTCAGGGTAATGGAGACAATGAAGCGGACCGGGAACGGCGTAAAGCAGAGCGCGAGGCAGCACAACGGATCGCAAAAGACTTCACCCGCATCAATGGCATAGATGGTGCACTCGTCACTTCAAAATATGCTGATGTCCTTGGTTACGAAACTACAAATAATCCCGGGGCAAAAGCGGCTCTTGCGGCTTTTATTAGCCGACGAGCGGAGGAATTGAGCATACTCCTTAACGCAGGAACACTCGAGCAAATAATTATGTCCGGGGGAAATTGGCGGATGATCGTCTTTCCATTTGAAAAACACTACATAACATTATCCATGGATCCAAAGACATCCATGAGTGCAACAGCCAATGCGATACAAGTAACGAAAAGAAGGCATCGAAATGAAAAGGATTGATCCGTTCAACCGACCGAGATGAAACTATTCGAGCAATTGTCGACGATCTGGTAACACCTCGACATAAATAAGCTCTCATAGGAGAACTACGATGTTATTACCAAAGGGAAAACCCGTATACGAAAATTTGAACACCTCATTTACGAGTTTCGGAAAGTTGTTGCTGGATCTCAAGTCCAACGGCTTCACCGGATTCGTGCATATCAGTTTCTGGGACTATGAGGCCGCATTATTTTTGGACAGCGGGAACATCATCAATGCCATCGAAGAAACTGGTGGCAGCAGGAGAACCAGCCACGACGCCGTCGGCAGTATTACGGCAAAAGTCAATCAAAAAGACGGCTCTATCAGCGTGTATGGGCTCTCCGCGAAGAAAGTGACCATGCTTGCCAGCACCGTGAGAAGTGAAGTGCGCTACAAGGATCTCAACACGGATTTCACCAGCTTGGAGAAGCTGATTACGAAGCTAAGTAGCGAGGGACACACGGGCTATATCGAAGTCAAGATGACTGACGGAGAAGGTGTAGCTGTCGTTTTCCTAGAAAATGGTGAAGTTATCGAGAGTATCCTGTCCATGCAGGACGAAGCAATCTCCGGCGACGCGATTCTCCCGCACATCGTCGAGAACGCATCTGTTCTGGGCGCGACCTTCAACGTGTACAACGCTGCAATCGAAGATTCGTTCGCCGAAAGCGAAGAGATCGAAGCCGGCTTCGATCTGCCCCGATTACTCGCAGTCTGGGGAGAGACAATCGGCACAATCGAGAAAATGGCAGACATCACGATCGGCAAAGGCCAATTTCTTGAGGCTTTCAAATACATCATGATCGAAAAGGCAAATGATTATCCATTTCTAGATCCCTTCGCTGGATTGTTCCAATACAAAGACGGCAGAATTCAATACAGTGGTGATGCAAAGAATTTGAGTAAAGGTCTCAGTGATTGCTTGAGCAGCACCATTGAGCAACTAGCCGGCGAGCCGGCCGCCGCAGATCTGGAACGCAGAATCCAAACCGAAATGAAAGCGGTCAGGGATAAATACGACGACACGATCAAACGGCTGGGCTTGGGTCCATTTATCCTTTCCTTCATCGCTGAATAAGAGATCGAAATGGATAAAGTACTAGCAGAGATCAACGCATTGGACGGAGTTCAGGGATCGTTCATATGCGACAATCATGGAAATGTGATCATTAACGCCGTTCCTGTGAATCTTAACATAGGCGCGCTGCGAGGGATCAGTCGTCAAGTGACGCAGGCAATAGCTGCCAGGATACAGAATGGTATTCATGAGATTGACTTAACCTATGAGGGACTCCGAGTTCTGATTCGCGATCTCAATCAAGCTGCACTGGTTGTCTTGTGCAAACCGAATATTGATATCGCCCTTTTACGGTTGACATTGAATGTCAACTTCTCGAAATCAGACATTGAAACCAAACTACGAGATAACATCCCCGAAGAACGGGTCATCCGAATCGTAAATGAAGATGATGTCGATGATATCTCCTGGCGCTTATATCGATCAATTAATGAGGGAGTTATTTAATGTCAGAAGCTTTACGGGGTGATCTAAACCAACTATCACTCCCGAACATCATTCAGCTATTGAAGTCCGGGAGTCAAACAGGAAAACTCGATTTGTCCGACGGGACCAACACCGGCGAGATTTTCCTGCAGCAAGGCAACATCATACACGCAGTTGCTGGCGTGCAAATCGGAGAAGAGGCCTTCTACACCCTCTTGTCATGGATACGTGGAAATTTCAACTTCGTCAGCAGTGTTGAAGCCCCAGACCAAACCATAGCAACAGCGACCGAGTTGCTCCTCATCGAAGGGAAGAAACGAATCGAGAGCTGGGAGAAGATCAAAAACGTCATTCCATCGATGCAGGCGATCTTCAATCTCTCCCAGGGGACGACCGGTGCGATCAACTTGGATCCCGATGAATGGAAGGTTCTCGCACAGGTAAACGGAGTCCGCACTATCACCGAAATCGCTAAATCTCTCGACTGGGAAGAATTCGAAGCCGCAAACGTTCTTGCCGGACTTGTAAAGACGGGATTGCTGGAGATTGTCGAAGAATCGAAATCACCTCCCGTTACTGCAATTGATAACGAATTCTTCGATCGTCTCAACGATGAATTTATCGAAGTGATTGGCCCCGTAGGACCTGTGATCATTGACGAGAAGATCGCGGCTTTAAACGAAACTCGTGAATCCTTTCCGCGCAATAAGGTCGCCGATCTGGTAGAACAGGTTAGCACAGAAATCGAAGACGAAGGACAACGCATGAATTTTCAACAGATCATGTTGGATCTTTTGCGAGGCATCTAGAAGGACTGGCAGGTATCTTTCCGCCACGCAGGGTATTTATAATTACCCTTTGTCATTTACGATGACAGTAAGGAGATCTAAGACAAGATGAGATTGACCATCGGGAGAAAATTGGGACTTGGTTTCGGAATTCCTTTGGTCTTGTTGGCCTTGATCGGGGTCGGCGTTTTTATTGGATTCACTACACTGACCAACGCTACCCAAGATTCCATTAAAGCACAACAAACCATTGAATCGGTGGAAAGAGGCATGAGGCTCCTGCTTACGGAACGAACTTTATTGAGCCATCATTTTGCCACCGGCGATGAAGTCGCAGCAAATGACACTCGAGAAGACTACATGCAAGAGTGGACGGTTATCGTTGATAATACAGGGGCTCAATATTCAGATATGATTGCAGAAATTGAACAGGCGGTCACGCTCTACCACCAATATCTGGATAAAGCACAATCGACCTACGAAGCCAACCCTAGCAATATTTCCGGTGCATTACTCGAACTCGACGAAGCCGATATATTCTTCATTCAGATCGTCAAGCCTGCAATTGACGATTTACTTACCGCTGCCGATGTAGAGCTGACACAACTCGTCGATATTATGGAGAATCAGATCATCGACATTATGAGAGTTGCCATTATCGTCGTCATCATTGGGATCATCATTGGCATATCGAGCGGTTTGACGATCAGTCGTGGCCTTACGAGGGCAGCACTCTACCTCAGCTCGGCGGCCGAGAGTATCAGCCGAGGCGATCTAGAGAGCCCCATTATCGCTGAAACTGGCGACGAAATGGAAGATCTCGCCCGATCGATTGAACGTATGAGGGTTAGCCTAAAAGCTGCAATCGAACGATTGCGGAGAAAGACTTAATCATGATTTTTCTTCAAGGTTCCTGGGATATCGCCCGCATCCATTGTGAACCTGTTGGGACAGACAGTGGATACGCTTCCTTTCTGTCCCAAGATCGAGAATCTGGTGTGACTACCAACCACATCTCCAGAATCCGATGTGGAAGGGTCAGCGCCAGCCTATTTCGGGAGGTAACAAATGGCAGATAAAGTGATCATACCCCCAACATTAATGACGAAGATCATCAAGATCCTATCTCAACTGCTGGAGAAAACACAAGCCTGCTGTGTCTTGCTTGCGGACATCAGCGGACAATTGATATGCCAACAAGGATTTACCAAAACCTTCGATCCAGTCATCTTGTCCGCTCTAACCGCCAGCAACATGGCTGCAACGGCAGAAATTGCCAGACAGATCGGAGAGGAGTCTCCCTTCAAACTCATGTTTCATGAAGGGGACGACCAGAATATCTACCTTTCGAACGTCGCCGGCAGCTTCCTGCTCGTCGTTCTCTTCAGCACGAAAGTTCAAATCGGTCTCGTGCGGCTTTTCACCGGTCAAGCGGTAAAGAATCTCCTGCCCCTTGCTGCAGAATTTGAAAATGTACAAAAAGTGCAGGGACGAATTGTCGACGATGATTTTGGCCAAGCATTGACCACAGAAATCGAGAGTCTCTTTGGAGAAAAATAGTAACGATTTCCTTGCAATGACAGGAAGGTATCGATGAATTATCAACAAGTTGATCTAGCCACAATCCAGCCGGTAACACTTGATGATTTGCTTCTTACCTTGCACCAACAGGGTCAATTCGAAACCGCCGTTCTCGCCAGCGGCGAAGGATTACCTATAGCGACGGTACCATCAAATTTCGATATGGACAAAGCAGCAGCAATGATAGCCATGCTCAAACGCGTGAGTAAAGAGGCGCGTGATCAATTCCCGCTTGCAGAAATCGACGAATTTTCCATTCTCGATTCCAATCGAATGCGGTTGGTATGTCGCCATATTAAAGCCGGTGGCGAGGAAATGATCTTGGCCATTATTGCACCACCGGACCAGAGTTACCGTCGTATGACAAACCTAGCAATAAAACAAATCGTTGAGTTTCTATCTTGATTCCAAAGGTAATTCCATCCGTGATTTGTGAAATGTATCCAGGTGATGAGCGTAAGAGGCGGAAGTATATCAGAGGTTGGTATCCATACACTTTCAGTGGTCGAACGATCGTGCGAGTGTAAAGAGTTTAAGGAATTCTTCCACGATCAATTCGATCAGTATTTCGCGCGTAGTGAGACAAGGCAACAAGCTCTGCATTATGTACAATCCCTGCTCCTAAATTCGGAGCGAAAGCCCCGCGGGATAACGCCATTATCTACCAATAACAAGAAGATATCCAAAGCCGCCCAAAGACTGTTTTTTGGTGCGCATTGGGATGATGAGGCTGTCTATACCCGGCTTCAGGAATTCATCGCATCAGAATTGGGCCATGAGAAAGGTATCTGCCTTATTGGCGTAACCTACATTCCGAAAAAAGGGGCGAAAACCGTCGGGGTACAACCACAATACAACCATGAAATCAGCAAAGAACAAAACTGCCAGGTTTGCCTGTTTCTAGGTTATTCATCCCCGAAAGGATCGACTTTTCTCGATCGACGTCTCTATCTCCCCATCGAATGGGCTGAAGACCGCAAACGCAGATTGGAAGCGAAAATTCCCGAAAACATCGAATATCGAAGCAAATCCGATCTAACCCTGGATATGCTCCAATCGGTTCATAGCATTGGAGCCCCTATTCGATGGATCGTTGGTGGTGAACCATTTTGCAGTGATAGGACTTTACGCAACGTCATTCAAACGGCAGGCATGAACTACATTCTTTCCAGCCGGAATACAGAATCAACCTTCCAACCTATTATCAGCAATCAGAAACCGCTTCAACCAAACGATGGAGAAATTCATTCTGGTGACTCAGCGATTTATAAAACCATATCATCCTGGCCTGAGAAGAAATGGAAGCGCGTGATCGATAACACCAATGGAGATGAAATTTGCGTCTTCGATTGGGCATCGGATCGAGTACTTGAGCATCAAAACGAAGCAACACCTCACAAAGTTTGGCTGCTGGCACGTCGTCCGGTGAGTCAACGCTGTGAAACTGAAACCTTCATCTCAAATGCCACCCAGGACGTCACGCTAACCAACCTCGCAAAGATAACCAGTGAACTTGGGAAACTGGACCGGATGGTAACAGAGGCATCCTCGATATTTAAAATGGACGATTTTGGAGTCCGTCGTTGGAACAGCTGGCATCGTCATATCACCTTATCGATGATCGCTCACGCCTGGTGGGTGTTCAAAGGGAAAAGGATTATATGATGAGTCAACCTCCACTCTCGATGGAAAAACATGATCTCGATCTTCCGGAAGAAGAGACGATCATTGGCGCCCCGCAAGGACAAGGGGAAACCATCCTGTTTGTGGAGGATAATGACCTGATGCGTGAAATCGGCTTGCAAATACTGGAAGATTTAGGTTATCAGGTCCTCTGTGCATCGAATGGGCGAGAGGCACTCGAAATATTCAACCGAACGAGCGATATCGATCTGATATTCACAGATATCGTGATGCCTGAAATCGGTGGTGCAAGTCTTCTTCGGAGCATCCGCGCTACCGGATCTCAAGTGAAAGCCGTTGCAGTTACAGGACACGTACTTGCCGAAGACCTGGATATACTAAAAGAAGCCGGTGTCACATCGATTATCCACAAGCCGTACGATGTTGACATCCTGGCCGACGAAGTTCGCAAAGCCCTAGACACACCATAATTTGTTGGAATGGATTCAGGAGAGATGTCGGTGTCGATAATCGACAAGAAAGACCGAGCGAATAAAAACAGCAACTCCGCCAAATCAAATCCTGCGCGCCCAACAATCGCCTTTTTATCTGTCTCGATTGAAGATCATTTTAGTTTATCGATGTGGACCGCGATTGTAGAAGCTTCTCACGAGCAGAATGCTAATGTTGTTAGTCTTGTGGGTGGCGACCTGGTTGAATCAAATGAAGGACCACTCATTGGGAGTTCGATATTTCAAGCAGCTAATGAAGACATCATTGATGCAATCATTATTTACGGATCAAGACTAGGAACTTGGGTTTCCCAAGAGACCTTTCAAGAGTTTTGCAATCAATTCAAATCCAAACCGGTTGTCAGTATCGGCCAACAGATTGATGGCATACCTGCAGTGCTTTCTGATAATTACAACGGCATGCATGAATTGGTGCGCCATCTGATTGACGATCACGGTTATCGACGCATCGCTTTCATCCGTGGACCTGAAGATCAGATCGAAGCAGAAACGCGGTTCCAAGCGTATAAAGACGCACTTTCAGAATCGAGTATTGAGTATGACCCAGATCTAATCTCGGATCCAGGAAATTGGGAAGCACTGTCCGGTGAAGATTCCGTTCGATTGTTCATCGACGAGCGAAACGTGGATCTCGAAGCAATCGTCAGCGCAAACGACACAATGGCCCTCGCTGCAATGTGGGCATTAAAGAACCATGGATTGAAAGTCCCAGATGATGTCGCTGTCGTTGGATTTGATGGCCAAGTTATCGCCAAAGCAGCTACCCCACCTTTGTCCACAGTACGCCAGCGGTTAAGAGAACAGTGCTGGCATGCAGTTGAGATTGTATTAACCCAATTACAGGGTGGCGAAGTCCCCAATCTCATCGAAATCCCCACCAAGCTATGCATCCGTCAATCGTGCGGCTGCTCATCATCTGCGGTTGGACGGGAGATCACAAAAACAAATTTCGATAATGGCGACACAGATATTACGAATGCGAAACGAGAAGATGTGATAGCAGAGATCGCTCACATCGTGGATACCACTGTCGGAAAATCCGATACAAACTGTAGCAAGCGATTATTCGATACTTTCATTACAGGCATCGAAAAGAAGAATACTGGCGAATTTCTACTAGAACTCACTCAGTGTATCGAAGATACGATTTCTATCGAGGTGGAAATTAACGAATGGCAAAATGTCGTTTCTTCACTTCGTCAATTTTTACGCACACAATACACCGACAAGGATGCATTGGAACAAATTGAAGTGCTGAGCAATCAGGCTCGAGTGTTGCTCGGTGAAAAAGTCCAACAAATTGAGACACATCAATCATTAATTTACGATCAACAATACGCAAACCTGCGCGATACCACCAGAGCTTTGTCGACATCTCGCGAACTTGATGATTTACTCGACATCCTGCATCGCAGTCTCCCGAGATTTGGAATCTATAGTTGCTACCTATCCCTCTACGAATATGCATTTGCAACACATGAAGAGGATGTGCAAACGAATCAGGGTCAATTAAGAATGATACTGGCATTCGATGAAAATGGCCGAACGCCGCTCGAATCCGAAGCGCCAATCTTTTCGTCGAACATCCTTCCTCATCAAGAAATGGCATCTCGAAATCAGAATTGGTCTTTCGTGGTTAAAGCACTTGAACATAGTGGTGAACCCATCGGAGTCATCCTCTTTGAAGTCTATCCCCCTGACGGAAGAGCCTGTGACATGCTGCAGGAACAAATCAGCAGCGCACTCACCTATGCATCACTCCTTCAAGAACAGCAGCAGGAACAGGAAGTACTCCAGCAAGCCTACACAGAAGCTGAAAAACAAGCCAGGGAAAAGACAATCGAGTTGGAGTTTGAAATTGTTGACCGCATACAAGCGCAGGAAGCATTACACCGAGAGCAGCATCTATTGCGTACACTGATGGATCATTCCCCGGATGCGATTTACTTTAAAAACAAAGAAAGTCGATTTATCAAGGTCAACACAACCTTCGCCAAGTCACATGGTAAAGAATCGCCAGTGGGTCTTCTGGGGCTAACCGATTTCGATTTGTTTACTGATGAACACGCACAGGAAGCTTTTGATGATGAGATGCTCGTACTTAATACGGGTGAACCGATAATCGGAAAAGAAGAGAAAGAGACTTGGCCAGACGGCCACGAGACATGGGTTTCGACAAGCAAGCTGCCCTTATATGATGACAAAGGGAATATCACCGGCACATTCGGTATCTCCAGAGATATCACCGAATCGAAACTCGCGGAGCAAGAACTGCGTCGCCACGCTGCCCATCTAGAAGCGATCAACACGATCATCAGTTCTACTTCGACTGCAGTCGATTATCATGAGCTCTTGAAAATCACCCTGGATTTATCCCTCTACGCGCTTGATCTGGATATAGGGCTCATCTGGCTCATGCCGCACACCGTTTACCACAAATTGCTGCCGCCGGAGAATGAATTTCCACATTATGATTACGATCCAGATAATGACAAACTGCCAGAAATTCTGGTTGTTGATGACTGGCAGGAAATATCCGAAGAAGACTTACGATATCGATTTTATGCGACTTTTCTCAAATCGCACAGGGTTCGGGCTTCAATCACCGTTCCAATAAAAGCCGAGCAAGGTAATCGCATCGGTGGTTTATGTATTGCATCTCCCAAACCATTCCATTGGACCACAGAAGAAACCACACTTTTGGAAGCTGTTGGCTATCAAATCGGAACTGCATCCGAACGACTCCGACTTGTGGAACAGATCCGTGAACAGATGCAGCAAGTACAGCAAATCACAGACACCGTGCCGGATGGTGTGCTACTACTCGATTCGGACAATCGTGTGATCCTGGCCAATCCCGCAGGAACACGAGACTTGTATTCTCTCGCAAAAATATGCGTTGGGGAGGAAATCACCTATCTGGGCGGTTGTCCAATTTCCGACATCCTTCAAGAAGAAATCGACGTTCCCTGGCACGAGGTTACCGCAAATAATCGAATCTTCGAGATCGGTGCACAGCCCATCGAATCACACAGCGCCACGAGGAATTGGGTTGTTGTCATTCGAGATGTGACCCAGGAACGTGAAACGCGGCGCCAGGTACAGCAGCAGGAACGCCTGGCGGCGGTCGGTCAACTCGCTGGCGGGATCGCCCACGACTTCAACAATCTCCTCACGACGATCATGCTCTATGCACAAATGCCCTTGCGGAAACAACAACTACCAGCGGACCTTAGAAAGCCTCTTGAAACCATACTCAGCGAGTCGCGCAAGGCAGCGGATTTGGTGCAGCAGATCCTCGACTTCAGTCGACACGCTCCGATCGAGCGACATCCCATTGATCTTGGACCATTTATTAAAGAAGCTATACGAGTTCTACAGCGCACAATCCCTGAGAACATCTCATTGTATATCGAGATTGACCCGGATGAGTACATCGTAGAGGCCGATCCGACGCGTATCCAGCAAGTACTGATGAATTTAGTTGTCAATGCACGAGACGCCATGCCAGAAGGTGGCGTGTTGCGAGTTGGGGTATCAAGCGTAATCGTTCAAGAAGATGATAACGATGAAGATATCCCAACTCCAGGGATGACATTCGGCAAGTGGTTCTGTCTCTCTGTAAAGGATACGGGAACGGGCATATCTGAAGATATCCTGCCCCACATTTTCGAACCCTTCTTCACCACAAAATCCGCCGGAAAAGGAACAGGGTTGGGATTATCTCAAGTCTGGGGCATCGTCAAACAACATGAAGGATTCATCCGGGTTGAATCGACGGTTGGCGAGGGCACCGAATTTTTCGTATATCTCCCAATCCAACAAACGGAAGAAGAGTTCGCCTTACAACCCACAGATGATATAAGCATTCCCAAGGGGGCTGGCGAACGAATTCTTCTCGTTGAGGACAGTCAACACGTGCGGGAGGTGAGCAAGGAACTACTCAGCGATCTGGGCTATCAAGTGGTTACGGCGAAGAATGGCCGGGAAGCCCTGGAAATCTATAAACAAAACGGGGATTTTGATCTGATCTTCACCGACGTTGTTATGCCGGATGTTGGCGGCGTTGCCTTATTACATGCACTTCGTGAAATGGGCTCGGAAGTAAAGACCATCGCTGTTACAGGCCATATGCTTGCAAATGACCTCAAGGAGCTGCGAAAAAACGGCGTCTCGGGGATCATCTTCAAGCCTTTAGAAGTGAACGAAGTAGCCGAGGAATTGCGCAGGATCTTAGATGAAAAGGAATAGATGTGCACAATGGTGCATTCCTATCGTCTTACCGATTAATTCCTCCAACGATTGGGTTTCGGCTCAATATCCTAAAAACAGAATCGATGTATTTGAAGAAAAGGTAGAAACTAAACGAAAACTGAAAACTTTCAAACTCTGGGATCAATATGCGTAGGACAATTGCTTTCTTAGTCGATCGAATTCTTGGAATAAGCGGATATCAATCCGAAGTGTGGCGCGGTATCGCTGAAGCTGCTTGCAATCACGACGTGAATGTGATCTGTTACACCGGTGGCTGCTTAAGTGCTACGATGAAGTTCGACAAATATGAGTTCCAACGAAATGTAATCTACGATTTAATTCCTAAGAAGTATGTCGATGGTCTAATCATTGGTGCTGGTGTGATTGGTCAACACATTAGCCAAGATGAATTATCGACATTTTGTCATCGATATCACCCACTGCCGACTGTCAGTATTGGGGTAGATGTTGCAGGTATTCCCAGCCTCCTGGTTGACGACAGAACTGGCATGCACGAAGCGGTCGAGCATCTCATCCAGAAACATCATCGCCGCAAAATCGCTTTCATTCGTGGTCCAGATGGAAGTATCGAAGCGCAACGACGCTATCAAACCTATCTCGACACGCTAAAAACATACGGGATTGCCGTGAATCCCGATCTTATTACACAAGGTGATTTCTATCAAGATTCGGGAACAGAAGCAGCTCATACCTTATTGGATGAACGCAAGGTGGAATTCGATGCCCTTATTGGCGCCAATGATACAATGGCACTCGCGGCCATGGAGGTCATTCAATCCCGCGGGTTTGATGTTCCACAAGAGATATCGATCATTGGTTTCGATGACATTGTGGATACCAACGTTTCCAATCCGCCACTGACCACGGTGAGGCAGCCGATGTATGAGATCGGCAAACGTGCGATGGAATTTCTGATCACAATATTAGCAGGCGGAACGGTGCCGGATTGTGAGATGCTGCCAACCACGCTGGTTAAACGCCTTAGCTGCGCCTGTGATACAGTGCCACAATCTGAGAGTCTCCCAATCGAAGATATAGCTGACCTGGGGTCTGGTGATCTCACCACACAGCGAGATCTCATTATCAAAAATGTCGTTAAGGCGTACGGCCCTTCCTATTCGCAAGAAAACCTGATAACCGAGCACACATCGGAATTGGTTGATGCTTTCCTCAATGCAATAACGCATCAAAAGGACCCCGATGAATTCATGGCTTTTCTTGAGAAAGCATTACGCCACGCCATGATTCATGGAGCTGATGCCTACCAATGGCAATATGCAATGTCTGCACTCAACCAAATCACGATTCAGCTCACTAATGATCTCGAGGCCTCCAAACGAGCAGCAGAGCTTTGGCGGCGCGCGAACTTGCTACTAGGAAGAATGGGGTACTTGTCGATATCCTATACCAAGCTGCAAGAGGAACACCTTGCAGAGCCTTTACGATACACGAACCAGGCGCTGTTAACCACATACGATATGACGAATTTGATGGAGCTAATCCGGGATCGTTTTCCCGGAATTGGAATTCATAGTTGTGTTATATCGCTCTTCGAAGACCCCGAACAAAAAACAGAAAACGCCCGACTCATGTTATCTTATAACATAGAAGACAGTACAGATACAACCGGTTTGATCCTGTCTCACTTCCCCGCCGTCGAGCTTATTCCAGAAGGTTTTCTAGACAACGAACGGAGATTCCAACTCATTGTCAATTCGCTTTACTTCCGCGATGAACTCTTTGGGTACGTAGTCTTTGGCATGGATAAACTCGACACAGAAATGGCTGAGACTTTAGCCACGCAAATCAGCGCTGCTATTCAAGGAGTAAACGCATTTCAAGAACTAAAAGAAGCGGATCAAGAGATCCGCCGCCGGTCGGCTCAAGTTGAAGCACTGAACACGATCATTTCAGCTGCGGCAACAGAAGAAGATATCAAGCAATTACTGGAAACTGCGTTAGACCATACGCTTCGTGCCATCGACCTGGAGATCGGAAGTATCTGGATACCTCCCGAAATCGTAACACGCGGGATTCCGGAAGGTATTATCGACAGTGTCACTCGCGACATGTTACCCAATGCAGAAGTACAAATCA
>Ga0307430_1000207_pt1 | contig 57084 bp, 48 predicted proteins | sample SalMarWE160130MG_FD_202159 | JGI IMG/M metagenome (GOLD analysis project Ga0307430, IMG submission 202159) | Salt marsh sediment microbial communities from the Plum Island Ecosystem LTER, Massachusetts, United States - WE1603-130 | ecosystem: Environmental > Aquatic > Marine > Intertidal zone >... | reverse complement strand
AAATTCCACCCTGCACTGAAAAAAACTTAAAAAATGAAAAATACCAAAAGAAACCTTGCAATTATAGAAATTGTTTTTAGATTTTGGTTGAGAGTTGACCTATTAGGACAAATGTCCTGTTTTGCTATTTAACTATTTGACTTAGTAAGAAACACGTTTGACATTTTAATTGATTTTTGTTATAATTAATATGTAAATATAGTTTAAAACTTATTATTTAAAATTTTTAATCTTTTACGGGAGAGATAAATGTTAGGAAAAATAATTTTAATAGTTCTATTAGTATTGGGTTTAGCAAGCCAAGCACAGGAAGATTCTTTACAAATAGAGTTAACAACCGTTTATGAGAAAAATCTTGATGAAATAATAGTCGATGCCATTTATGATACGGCGACGGTACCTGTTGAGACAGCTAAATTATTGGGATGGGAACAAGGGTATGTGGACAGAGTTAAAACACGGGGAGAATTAAAGATTGAATATCCTAGTATCGTTAAGACTTCAAGGAGAGGGGAAAAAGTTAGTTCCCGTGCTACTAGAACCAAAAATAGTTCCTATTACGTTAAAGAACTCAGGTTTTACAATAGTAATAATTCAATTTTAAAAAGTATACCAATTAGTTGGGAAAAGGGAGCTGAGTATATTTATTCATCTCCACAAAAAAAATATTTATTGGTGAGTAAGCAACCGACTGAATATAACCCCAAATATTCAGGCGGCGTATTATACGATTCAAGAGGAAACGAAATCGTTGAGATTCAAGACCCATCACCGGTGGCGGTTTCAGATGAAGGGCTTATGATAGCTGCTAATTTGGACTGGCAAGAACCGTTTCAAACAGGAGGTTCTTTTTATTTATATGATAAAAATGGGTATTTAATAAAAGAAATCGAGAACCCTGATAAAGAGAAATCAGCTGCTTTCTTCGCAAAATTTTCACCTAATGGACAGTTTGCCGTACTATCATTTTCCGGTACCGGGACAGAACCAACTTACCTGTATATTATCGATAAGAATGGAAAAATATTAGGTCACTACGACCTTCCCGAATATAGATTTTCGGCAAGGACAGGAGAAATGTCTGAACGTGAGGATGAAGGTTTTGCTGTAATTCTTGATAAAATATCCGCAGGCACATTGGCGATGGATTGGAAACAGTACCTATTCTTTTTTGACTGGAAGGGCAATTTAAAATGGCAAGTACCTCTTGAAATTAGAGGAGATATGGTCGTCAAATTTTCAGAAGATGGGTTAAGAGTGTATGTTATATCTGGAGTTGGTTATTTATGGTGTTTCAATACAAAAGATGGAGATATACTTTGGAAACATAAAGAAACGTGGGCACCGGAACCCGGACAAAAAAGATGGCCCAAGGATGTACCAAGATTTAGAGAATTAGAAATTAGAGAAGATAAAGTCTTTATTATCGGAAAAGAAGGAAAGGGTTGGAAAAGCTCTACACTTTTTGTTTTTGAAGGTGAAACGGGAAATCTTTTAAAAAAAATTGAATATCCTCAGGAAAAAATAACTTTTGGGGAGACTACTGAGAATATAAGTATAATAAATATTTCAAAACCCTCAATTTCTATACTAAAATAATTATATTTTTTGGGATATTGGGGTAGAAATTAATTAAAAATAAAAATTAAAATTGGGAGTGGGATGGGAATCAGTGTTTATCCGTGTTCATCCGTGGCTATTTTACCGTTAGGATGTTAGGAGGTTAGGTTGTTGGACAGTTAAAACAAAATAAAAAATCCTGTTAATCCTTTTAAATCTGCGTCCTATAATTGTTGAGGTGTTGTGGGTTGGGTTTTTAAAACAACAAAATTTCTTTTTTTTCTCTGTGTCTCTGTGGCTCTGTGTGAGATATTGTTAAAGAGCTTGACATTTTAATACGCTGAAATATATTAAGTCATAAGGTAAGGCGGCGTAGCTCAGCTGGTCAGAGCAGTGGAATCATAATCCACGTGTCCGGGGTTCGAGTCCCTGCGCCGCTATAAATCCTTTGGAGGTATAAAATGTTGGTTTTCTTATTTGTGCTTTGTCTTGTTGTCGGAATCGTAATGTTAGGTTCTCCGGAGATTAAAAGAAATCCTCAAGGGAAACTAATTCCTTTCGGTGTCATGTTTTTGTCTTTCGTTTTTCTCGTTGCTTCCATGGTTCGTTTAATCCCACCCGGAAATGTCGGAGTGGTAATTGTTTTTGGTAAAGTCCAGGAAACAACATTGAAAAATGGTCTTCATTTAGTTAATCCTTTCGCGTCTATCGAGAAAATGAGCATCAGAACAGAAGATTATACGATGAGCGGAATATCAAGGGAAGGTCAACTCAGTGGAGATGACGCGATACAGGCTCTTACTTCGGAAGGTCTTATGGTTCGGCTCGACGTAACAGTATGGTATAAATTAATGCCGGAAGGCGCGGCTGAAGTATATAGTACACTGGGGACTCAATATGTAGACAAAATTGTACGACCGGCGGCGAGAACCTCTATACGTAATGTTATTTCTAATTATAAAGTGGAAGATATTTACACTCAAAATAGAGAATCCGTTTCAATAGAAATTAGTGAAAATCTTAGAGAAGCAGTAAAGGAGAGAAAAGTAGAAATAGAGAGAGTCTTATTAAGAGATGTAAAATTACCTGATCAAGTACAAAATGAAATTAATGCTAAAATGGCGGCAAAACAAGAAGCCGAAAAAATGGAGTTTGTTCTGGATAAAGAAAAAAGAGAAGCGGAAAGGAAAGCCGTAGAGGCCCAAGGTGTTTCAGATTACAACAAAATTATTGCAAGGTCTCTTTCAGGTAATTATCTACAATGGTATTACATTAAAACACTTCAGCAACTCGTGAATTCACCCAACAATACCGTAATTGTAACTCCATTCGATCAAAAATTGACACCTCTTCTAAATATTCCTTCGGGAGGACAAAAATAAAGTTTAAACTAGAGAAAATACTGGCAAGGGTCGAAACGGTAATACCTGAAGAAGAGCTAAAAGTAAAGCTAAAGAAAAAAAGACCCTTGAGAGTAAAACTTGGGATAGACCCAACCGCGCCGGATATTCATCTTGGTTTTGCGGTCGTTCTTAGAAAACTTAGAGATTTTCAGGAACTTGGTCATACGGCAGTTCTTGTCGTCGGAGATTTCACCGCCAGAATAGGGGATCCCTCAGGCCGCTCCAAGACAAGACCTCCTTTAACTGAAGAAGATGTTAAACAAAACATGAAAAGTTATGAAAAACAAATATTCAAAATCCTGGATAAGAAAAATACAGAAATAAGACACAATTCCAAATGGCTTGCAAAATTGACTCCTTCCGAAATTGTAAAACTTACTTCCAGAATTACTATGGCAAAAATGATGGAAAGAGATGATTTTGCAAAGAGATTCAAGGATGAACAACCGATAGCTCTTCATGAATTTCTTTATCCTATTTTTCAGGCATATGATTCTGTAGCTGTCGAAGCGGATATAGAGCTTGGCGGTACAGATCAGCATTGGAATCATCTTCTAGGCAGGGATATGCAACGGAGTTTCGACCAGGAACCTCAGGTGGTTATGCTTATGCCTATACTGGAAGGATTGGATGGCGTTAGAAAGATGAGCAAATCTTACGGAAATTATGTAGGAGTAACAGAATCTCCGAAGGAACAGTTTGGGAAATTGATGTCAATTCCGGACGATCTGATACTTCGATACTTTAAATTATGCCTGGACTATGACGAAGATTCCCTTGCAACCATAAAAAAGAAGCTTAAAGCAGGCGAAAATCCCAGAGATATAAAAATGGATCTCGCCGAAAAAGTTGTTTCTATATATCATGATAAAAAAACAGCGGAAAAAGCAAAAAAAGAATTTATAAAAATCTTTTCAAAAAATAAAGAACCCGAAGACATTGAAGAGTTAAAAATTACCAAAGGAGAAAAAATCTGGATAGTTGAACTACTTGAGAGAGCCGGATTTGTAAAATCCCGGGGAGAAGCGCGAAGATTAATACAAAGCGGAGCTCTTAAAATAGATGGTAAAAAGGTTACCGACTTTACACTAAATATATCCTTTGACAAAGATACAGTTTTAAGAGTAGGAAAACTCCGGTTTATAAAAATTAAACCTAAGTAATTTAAGGATAATGGATTAATGGCTCAAAAAAATATTGCAATTGTAGTCCCAGCCTTTAACGAAAAAGAAAGTTTAGCCCCTCTAATGCAGGAAATAAACTCCGTTGTCGAAAAGGATAAAAGAAATTATGAGGTAATTCTCGTTGATGATGGCAGCTTTGATGGAACCTTTGAAGAAGGCGAAAGATTAAAAGAAAAATATAAATATTTAAAAGTTTATAGTCACCGCGCCAACCTTGGTAAAACAGAAGCAATACTAACAGGTTTTAGACATTCAACAGCACAAATCTTGGTAATTATGGATGCAGATCTTCAGTTCGATGCAAACGACATCCCTAAGTTGCTTGAGGAAATGGAAAAAGGTTACGATATAGTAACCGGCTGGAAGCAAGGTGATTATCAGAAAAAATTTGTATCCGGAATCTATAATTTCCTGTCAAGACGTCTTTTTCACTTGCCAATACATGATCAAAATGCAATCAAGGCATTACGCAGTAACGTTTTAGCAGAAATAAATTTAAGAAAAGACTGGCATCGTTATATAGTAGCCCTGGCTGTAAGCAAAGGGTTCAAGGTTTCAGAGGTTAAAGTAAGACTGAGAGAGCGCAGGTTTGGTGAATCTAAATATACGGGGAAGGGGAGAGTTGTAGTTGGAACTATGGATCTTTTGGCAGTAAAAATGCAAATCTCTCTTTTAAGAAAACCATTTTTATTTTTTGGTACTTCAGGCGCCATTCTTATTATTTTAGGTGTATTTGTTGGTATTTACGGTATTATTCAGCGTTTTGTTTTTAAGCATGGTTATAGACCTCTTTTATATCTGGTTACTCTTATGATTGTTTCGGGTCTGGTGCTTTTTACCGTAGGTTTTATAACCGAAGCAGTTGCTGCTTTAGCCGAAAACGTAAAAAGACTCGAAAGGGAAAACTGCGAACGTGAATCTAAGAAAGACTCTACAGAAAACCAGGGATAAATTCAGTAAAAAACTACGAAATCTTTTTGGGAAAAGAGATCCCGAAGCTTTAGTAGATATTGAAAATCTATTAATAGAGTCGGATTTCGGTGTCGATACTGCTGTTCACTTAATTAAAAGCCTTGAGAAAGTAACTCCAGACAAATATCTTTCAACGCTTAAGGATGAGCTAATCAACATACTCAAAGCGCCTGTTAAGGAAAAGTCTTATATAAAACCTATTGTTGAGTTATACGTTGGGGTAAATGGAGTGGGGAAGACCACTACAATCGGCAAAAGGGGATGGACTCTTCATAAGGAAAGGAAAAAAGTTCTTTTGGCTTCCGGAGATACTTTCAGAACAGGTGCTGTAGAACAATTAAGTAAATGGGGAGAAAGGATTGATTCCGACGTAATACAATCCGACTACGGAGCTGATCCCGCCGCTGTATGTTTTGATGCGGTAGACGCGGCAATAGCCCGAGGAGTCGATTATGTCTTAGTTGATACAGCCGGAAGATTGCACACGCGTAATGATTTAATGGAAGAGATGAAAAAAATGAAGAAAGTTTTGGAAAAAAAACGAGAAGATTTGCCTCAGGAAACCATTTTAGTTGTAGATGGAACAACCGGACAAAATGCGCTTGCGCAGGCAAGACAATTCAATGAAGCAATAGGAATAACGGGAATTGCTTTAACCAAGCTCGATGGTACTGCGAAAGGCGGAATAATTATTTCCATAGTTAACGAAATAGGCATACCCGTAGAATATATCGGTATAGGAGAAGAAAAGGAAAACTTAATTCCTTTTTCCCCAGAAGATTTTGTGGAAGCATTACTTTCTGAATAAGTATATTCTATCAAAATGAAAGCAGAAGAATATATTAACAAAGATCTTACAAACACAATAGAAACCGACAAAATAAGTGTTATGCCGGTTTGGTTTGATTCTATGGGCGCAAAATCTATGTGCACATATATAGAAACGCCGGAAATAAAAATCATTATAGACCCTGGATACGCGATAATGCAGCATTCCTATCCTCTGGACGAAGAAGATAAGATAAATTTTCTGAAAGCAGCCGAAAAAAGGGTAAAAGAATATACGAAACAAGCCGATATAGTAATAATAACTCATTTTCATTACGATCATCATAAAAGACCCGTTGAATTTCCGGAAAGCTATATAGATAAGATGCTCTACATAAAGAATCCCAACGAATGGATTAACTATTCCCAGTGGAAAAGAGCAAGAATATTGTACCAGGATATAATGACCTTATTCGAGAATATTTTTAAGATCAATGACTTTATAAAAGAACCGGAGAACAAAAACTACGAAGACCCTTATCATAATCTTAGTTTGGTACAGCAAAAGGACTTTGGTGAATACACAAACAGACGCGAAGAATTATTGAAAATGCGAAAAGCCAATATGTATAACAGTGTTGAAGCCTGGATGACAAAAAAATGGTTGACAGAGTTTAAGATCAGAAATACCAGTATAAATTTTATAAAAAAAGAAGAGATAAATTTTGGCAAAACCAGTATTTGTTTCCCCGGAACACTTTTTCATGGTATTGAATATGCGAAGACCGGTTGGGTTGAACCGGTAATAGTAAAAAGAGGGAAAAAGAAAGTATTATTTTCTTCGGATATCATGGGGCCAAACATCGAAGATTACGCGCAATGGATAATAGATGAGAATCCTAACGTAATAATCCTTGATGGTCCTTCAACATACCTTTTGGGCTATATGTTCAATCGGGTCAATTTGGATAGGTGTATAGAAAACGTTTCAAGAATCCTGAGAGAGGCTGATTTCGAGATCATGATTTACGATCATCATTTACTCAGAGAAAGAAAATTCAGAGAACATATGGGGAACTTCTACGATACTGTTTATGAAAATAGCAAAAGAGTCGTGACAGGTGCAGAATGGTTCAATTTACCACCTCTTGTAGATTTAATTGGATGAATATTTCAGTTCAAGTTGAATATTTTTAAAAGAAATAGATATAACAATAAAAAATAAAGGAGGAAAATAATGTTAAATATAATATTGATAGCTTTCATTATTGGCATAGTAGGTTTTGTAATAACTGCTTACAATGGATTTATAAAATTGAAGAATCTTTGTGATAATGCCTGGAGCGATGTCAACGTTCAATTGAAAAGAAGGTATGACCTAATCCCCAATCTTGTAAACGCAGTAAAGGGTTACGCGAAACACGAAAAACAATTATTCGAAAATGTTACAAAAGCGAGAGCAGAAGCAACTACGGCAAAAACTCCCGGAGAACAGTCAAAAGCCGAAAATATGCTAACCGGAGCTCTTCGCCAGCTCTTCGCAGTTGCAGAAAATTATCCTGAATTAAAGGCAAATACAAACTTTCTTGATTTGCAAAACAATCTATCGGAAATCGAAGGGCATATACAGAATGCACGAAGGTATTATAATGCTGTCGTCCGGGATAATAATATTAAAGTCGAATCCTTTCCTTCAAACATAATCGCTACCATTTTCAGCTTTAAAAAACGCGGATTTTTTGAAATGGCGGAAGGGGAGAGGGAAGTACCAAAAGTCGAGTTTTAACAATGATATTAATAATTTTAAGCTTATATATACAACTTTTTGACAGTGAAATTAAGCTAAATTATGATGGTTCTTTAGATATTAAAGAAGAAATAACCGTAAATTACGACGGCGGTTACCATCACGGAATCTATCGAGATATTCCCCTTGAATTGCGTGGTAAAACAGGAAACTATTCACTCGGATTCAAAGTACATGAAGTCTTAATGGATGGAAAGAGTGTACAGGTAAAGAAAAGCAGAAAACGTTATGGGGGAGGAACAGATTTAAGGCTCCGCGTAGGAGACCCCGATAGAACAATTAGCGGAATTCACGTATATACAATAGAATATTCTGCCGTCCTGGGAGCTAGATATTTTGAAGAATGGGATGAATTGTACTGGAACGTAACCGGAAATGGATGGGAGGACAGAATCGATTCTTCCCATTGCATGGTCCACTTTCCATCTACAATACAACTATCGGAAGAAGATATAAAACTATTTGTTGGCTTACAGGGTTCAGACAGAACAATGGAAAATTTTACCCTGAACAGCGACTTTCTTTCTTTTGGTACAGGTACACTCTACCCCGGATACGGAGCCACTGTGGATATAAGATTTCCAAAGGATTTCTTAATCCAACCTCCTTTATCGACAACGCTCTCGCTTAAGCTTAAAAGCTTTTTAGGGCCCATATTAGTCATTCTATTGCCCCTATCCACCCTTATTTTCCTTTTTAAACGTTGGTATAGGGAAGGCAAAGACTTGCCTATAGGAACAATTACAGTTAAATATACCCCCCCCAAAGACTTGACTGCAGCTGAAGCCGGAACTATTCTCGACCAGAGGGTAGATTCGGTTGATATAACGTCTATCTTGTTCGATCTGGCACGACTGGGGTATTTATCCATTGAGGAAATAGAGTCAAAGAAATTTCTATTTCTCAAAAACAAAGATTATAAGATTAAGATATTGAAAGAAATGGAGTTAGGTGAAGAAAAACATTTAAGAGAATTTTTGCGAGGTTTGAAGGCAAAAGGAGGTAAAGAATTTCTAATTTCGGATTTAAAGGGCGAGTTTTACAAATACGTTAAAGATGTCACGGAAGAGCTATATAAATCCGTAAAGAAAAAGAAATATTTCTACGGAAATCCGGACACGAAACGAAAGGTATACATTGGTTTTGGTGTAGCAGCCTTATTCATAGGTTTTCAAACTACAATATTCTCGCTTGCTGCTGGCTCATTTCTTATTTCAGGTGTTACCGGCGGTATTGCCCTGAGCGGTTTAATAACACTCATATTTGCCCCTCTTATGCCTAAGCGAACATACAAGGGGAGGGAAGTGCTAACGGATATCCTTGGTTTTAAAGAATTTCTCATCAGAGTGGAGAAAGAAAGGTTAAAAAGGATGCTCGAACAAAACCCTACAATATTTTTTGATTTTTTATCTTACGCAATAGCCTTAGGTGTTATTGACCAGTGGGCGCAGCGCTTCAGCGGTCTTCAAATTGAACAACCCGGCTGGTATAGTGCTTACGGTTTACATGGACCAATTATGGCAAGCCATATTACGGGTTCAATAGGTGACTCAATCGGAGCATTTTCAGCCGCTACAAGCCCACCGAGAGGTAGCTCCAGCGGATTTTCCGGCGGCGGCGGCGGTGGATTTTCCGGCGGTGGTGGAGGTGGTGGAGGCGGCGGCGGCTGGTGAAATTGCCCATATTAAGTTTAAATATCTATAAATAAATAACTTAAGCCTTAAATCTAAGTCTAAATTCTATACTATAGCAATGTCTGATAAGATATATTATGTAAACTTATATTTTACTGGGGTAATATTGTCGGAAATACTGACTTATTGAAGAGAAGTTAGAAAGAATGGCTTTTTACGGGAGTTTATGCGCGTAAACAACAAAATTGAGTTTGGCTTCTTCCCTGTTTGCGTATTTGTCTAAATCTACATTGAATTCATTGTAGCCATGTAAAGGATAATCTTCTGTGGATTTGTTTGAATCTCCAAACGAATAGCCGTAAATTACTTTGATGTTTCTAAAGCCGGCATCGTGAAGCAGTTTTTCTATATCTTCCCTTGAATAAAACCTTCTTGAAGTCTCAACCGTAGTAGCTTTACCATCCTCGACAAAAACTAGAACCCTTTCCTCAAAATGTCCATCATAAGACCTTTTTTCCCGAAGCGTAATTGATTTATTTTCTCCGAACTTAATTTTTCGCTCCGACCATACGTTATCCGATTCCGGATCCGAAAACAATATTGGGTAAAACAAATCAATGGCAATCAAAGAGTTGTTTTTCATAGATAGGTATATGTTTTTCAAGAACTTATCCGGTTTATCGATAATATAATTGAACGTATAATATGTTATAAAAACCTTATTGAAACTTCGTTTTAATGGTTCGTTGGCAAAGTCATGGTTCTCCAGGGTTAAGGTATTTTTATTTATGTACTTATCAAGTTTCATGCGGGCAAGTACGAGCATCTCTTCGGACATATCGATACCGGTAAGGTTTTTTAAGCCTTTATCCAACAGATACTTAAGGACCCTTCCTGTCCCGCAGCCAACTTCAAGTACTTTATCGGTATTATCGCAAAAAGACCGGTATAGAGCCAGGTCATCCATGAAATCATTCACGTATGCGTCGTAATACTTTGAGAATTTGTTATAAGCTTCAGCTATATTGTTATTGCTCATTTCATATAATTTTAATCATTAAGCACAAAAAATCAATACCTGGATTAGTATATTGGTTAATTGGTTGAGTGGTTAATTAGTATCAAAAAAGAAAAATCTGTGAAAATTTGTGGCTAATTCAGGGGTTGTGGGTTGGGTTTTAAACAAACAAAGTAAAGTGGGGTAGGTTGTGAGCTCTGTGTTCTCTGTGCTCTCTGTGTGATAATATAATCCGGTGTGGTGTGTGTGGTATTTTAAATCCAAAAAATCTGCGTTTATCTGCGTCCTATTCCCTCTTAAATAACTATATTTAACAGCCTATCCTTAATAAATATGATCTTTTTGGGTTCGGTTGTATCCAAAAAGCGGCTTACGTTCTTCAATTCTTTAGCCTTAGATAAAGCCTCTTCTTGTTCTATGCCCTTATTGACCTCTATTCTTGCCCTTAATTTGCCGTTTATCTGTACAATCAAGGTATATCTCTCCTCTACGATACCTTCGGGGTCGTACTCCGGCCAATCTTCGAGGAAAACGGATTCTTTTTCCCCAAATTTGCTGTACATTTCCTCGGAAATATAAGGAGCAATAGGTGCAAGAAGCAAAAATAGACGTCTTAAAGCGTACTGGGATAACTTATCCTTTTTCTTATAGTCGGAAATACTGTTCAAAAACTCCATCAAGGCTGCAATTGCAGTATTGTAGCTAAAACGCTCGATATCTTCGGATACTTTCTTTGTTGTTTTTTCGGTTTCTTTATAAAGAGCCCCTTCCCTATCAGAATCATTTAATTGTATATCATCCTTATTAAGATGTTCTACTCCAAGTTCATAAAGTCTGGTTAGAAACCTGGTTGAACCTTTAATGTTTTCTTCCTTCCAATCAATATCGCTATCCGGAGGACCAAAAAAGAACATTGCAACTCGAGCCGCGTCTATTCCAACTTTAGCTATCAAATCCTCAGGATCTACAACATTACCCTTTGATTTGGACATAACATCACCCTTTTCGTCTCTAACCATACCCTGGTTAAAAAGACGTATAGCTGGTTCTTTAACGGGCGAATATCCAATTTTGTGCAAGAATTTAGTGAAAAAGCGAATATATATGAGGTGTCCAGTAGCATGCTCGGCTCCTCCTATATAAAGATCAATAGGAAGCCACTTTTCAGCCTCTTTTTTATCGAAAATCTCCTTATCGTTTTTAGGATCAAGATAACGAAAGTGATACCAGGCAGAATCGACAAAAGTATCGACTGTATCCGCATCCCTCTTTGCGTCTCCCCCACATTTCGGACACTTTACCTTTGCGAAATTTGGGTGATTCGCCAAAGGCGAACGAGCCTTTGGAATAAAATCAACTTCTTCCGGCGGCGGCAAAAGAACCGGTAAATCAGCTTCCGGAACCGGAACTTCTCCGCATTTATCACAATGAATCATAGGGATCGGAGCTCCCCAATAGCGCTGCCTGGAAATCAACCAATCATTCAAGCGATAGTTTATAGAACTACTACCAAGTCCTTTTTTAACAAGGTATTGAACTATTTTACTTAAAGCTTTATCTGAGGACATTCCATCGAATTCTCCGGAGTTTACCATAGTCCCTGCTTCGGTGTAGGCTGCGTCAGCAAGGGCGTTCTCCCCCCGTATTACTTCTTTTACAGGAAGATTGTATTTCCTGGCAAATTCATAGTCTCTCTGGTCGTGAGCGGGTACACACATAATAAGCCCTGTACCGTAGGAGCCAAGTACGAAATCGGCAACGTAAACGGGTAATTTATCACCCGTTAGCGGGTGAATCACTTTAAGCCCTGTATCCGCGCCAGTTTTCTCTCTGTCTTCTCTTGTTCGTTCTATATTGCTGAGAAGTAGTGAGTCATGGATATATTTCTTCACGTTTTTGTTAGTTTCGGCAATTTTCTCCGCTAACTTACTTTCTGGTGAAATACACATAAAAGTTACACCGAAAATTGTATCCGGTCTCGTCGTAAAAATATTGAACTCTTCACCGCTTTCTAAGCTAAACTTTATTTCCGCTCCTTCTCTCCTCCCTATCCAGTTTCTCTGCATTTCTTTAATGTTTTCCGGCCAATATTCTAAACTCTCAATATCCTGATAAAGTTTTTCCGCAAAATCGGTAATGCGCACAAACCATTGTTTCAGTTTTCTTTTTTCTATTTCGGAATCACATCTCCAGCACATTCCGCTTTCGACCTGTTCGTTTGCCAGAACCGTCTTACAGCCCGGACACCAGTTCACATATGCCTCATCCCGGTATAAAAGGCCGTTTTTGTACAATTGAACAAGAAGCCATTGGGTCCATTTGTAATATTCGGGGTCCGATGTCGCAACTTCTCTTTCCCAATCATAGCTAAGTCCTAATTTTTTTATTGTATCTCTTGCGGTTTTCATATTGTTGTAAGTCCATTCCCTGGGATCCAGATTCTTTTTTATTGCTGCTTCTTCGGCTGGAAGTCCAAATGCATCCCACCCAAAGGGATGCAGTAAGTCCTTTTTTCTCATCTTTTCCCATCGCCATTTTAAATCTCCAAAGCAGTAATTTCTGAAATGACCCATATGTATATTACCGGAAGTATATGGCCACATTTCCATAATAAAATACTTATTTTTTGGGTTCTGGGGAGTATTGTAGGCTCCGGACTGTTCCCATTCCTTTCGCCATTTATTCTCTATTTTTTCAAAAGGATACATAATCGAATTGATTAAAAATGATATTTTGTTGTTAATTATTTATCTTTCAGCTTCTCGATCTTTTGCTCCAACTCCAAAAGTTCTCTTCTTCTTGATTCTATCTTACCTGAAAGATCTATTTCCTCTCTTCTTTTTGAAACTATACGCTGAGTTAGTTCTATCTCTTCTTTCTTTTGGGCATTCTTTTTGCTGTTTTCTCCCAACAAATCATCAAAAAGGAGAGATTCTTCAGATTCTTCTTCCCCAGCTAAAGGTCCCATTCCCGCTACTACCTCCGCCGGAATACTTTCTTTTTTCTTTTCAAGAACTTCAATTTCCATTGAAAGATCTTTTTGTGTTTTTTGTTTTTTGGCTACTGTTTCCATCACATCCGCTTTTGTTACCTCCAGATTCGCAATTTCTTCTTTTAACTGCTGTATCTTGTTCTCCAGTCCAGGTGTACCTTTAGCGGAAACTTTTTTTACAACTGTTGTTCCTCCTCCACTTCCCTTACTTAGAACCCCTCCGACAAAGAAGAAAATCAAAAAGGCAATGACTGAAGGCATTAGATGTTTTGGTCTAAATAAATTTTTAATCTTACCAATTATTCCCGACAGATAAGTATTTCTTTCCGGAGACGGTAATTTTATTAAAAAATGTATATCAGCCAATTCTTTTTCCTGATATTTAATAGGTATTGAAAAATAGAATCTATCCGATTCATTTTTATCTTTTTCTCGACTTACCCATCCGCCATTTTGCAATTTTTCACCGATTTTCGCATTGTCCGTATCCCAGATCACTGTTTCATTCTTTGCGAGAATTGTTAAATTAATAATATTTTCTTTTTTTGTCACCTTATCAACGAAATTTTTTATACCTAATCTGTCCCTATTGGCAACATAACTCCTAATATCATTGGAAGAGGAAAAAATAGAACCGTAATATTGCCATCCCGCGACAGTAAAATCCTTAGGATTTGGTTTGTTCTCGATTTCAAGGTATAAATATCCGCCTATTCTTCTATCATTTGAGATAATGTCAATTTTTACTATTGAAAGAGACTCGGAGTTCAAAACATTTTGACCCTTTCCGCTTTGTTTCCACCCTGTATATTTTGTTCCTTTTTGTTCCGTACCATTTGTCCAGAATATTGAATTATTTTCGTCAGTAATTATTATCTCAGGTTTATTGGGTATGCGTATGGGTTCCATTGTCTTCCACATAAACATAGATACAAATAAATCATCTTTACTTAAGAAAGCTTGACCAATACTTTCTTCTAAAATGTTACCAAAAGAAATCCAACCATTGATTCCGTCTTTATATGTAAATGAAGCTGACCCTTCTGGAGTACTTTTTTTATCAGTAGAGGTTAAAGAAATAGTTATAAGCGAAACAAAAAAACCCAACAACCCAAAAATGAAACCCTTTTTGAACATTACTCCTCCTCAACTAATCAATACGATAAAAATAATAAGCTACGGCTCCGACAACCCCTAAAAATTTCGTAAAATCCCATACTTTTGATGAAAAAGATTGATTAACATAAACTAAATCACCCGATTCAAGCATAGGAGGGTTTTTAAGTTTTCCACTTAGATAAGCACTAACATCAAAATATGAAACTTCTTTTTCTTTGATCGCTCTAATAAGCTTTACATGCGAAAGATTAGATCTGGAAGAAGGACCTCCCGCAAATGATATCGCTTCTACAATATTCGTAGACGGAGTAACATAATAAATACCGGGACTTTTAACTTCCCCCCAAACTTGAATTCTTATCGAACCACCCTCAAACACGAATTGCGATTGTTGTGGTAGACTTATAATTAGAAACCCAATTAAAAGCATCATTATTGGATTATATTACAACGTTTTTCTTTATTGTCAAGTATTCTTTTTATTCCTTATCTTTCAAACATAACATTTGAATTTCGCTAATTTTAATAAGAAGAAAATTTTCTTCCTTTACTGCCCCATTCCTAAATTTTATAATTGCATCTGTCACAGGAAGAAAACCTGATTGTTTCGAGAGAGCCTGAAGTGAATCGGTAAGTCTCGCGTGAATTGGAATATGTACATCACCCGTTATCTTATAACGACTTGTATACAGATCCACCTTCTTTTTTTCTTTTTCGATTTTCATTGCCATTACATTTCCTCCTTTAGCAAACTATTTAATTCAAGCAGAAAAGCACTCATAATATCTTTTTCCTTTGCAGTAGCAACTTTTTCCCCTTTTTTGAATATAATTGCAGAACCTTTTCCTCCTGCAATTCCTATATCCGCTTCTTTTGCTTCTCCAGGCCCGTTCACAGAACATCCCATTACAGCGATAGTTATAGGTACCTCTATACATTTTGCTGCTTCTTCAATTTTATTTAATAAACCTTCAAGATCAAACTGCAATCTTCCGCAAGTTGGACAGGAAATTATTCTTGGTCCAATTTTTCTTATTTCAAGAGAAGAGAGAATGTTACGGGCTGCTTGCACCTCATTTGACGGATCTCCGGTAAGAGAGACTCGAATAGTATCTCCAATTCCTTCTTCCAGGAGAATACCAATACCTACGGCAGAGTATACTTCTCCCCTACCTCCGGTTGGGCCTGCTTCAGTGACTCCTATATGAAGCGGGTAATCATATTTATCTGAAAAGATTCGATTGGCTTCAATCATTGTTCTAACATCAGAAGATTTAATAGAAACCACAATAGATCCAAAATCCAATTCTTCAAGTATTTTTATCTCATCGGTTACCGATTCCACAAGAGCTTCGGGAGTTATCCCTCCAAACTTCTCTATGTATTCCTGCTTTAAGGAACCCGCATTTGCGCCTACTCTTATAGGTATATTTTTAACCTTGCAAATTTTGACAATTTCTTCGACTTTCCATCGATCACCTATATTTCCAGGGTTTATCCTTATCTTGTCCGCGCCTTGTTTAACCGATTCAATGGCAAGAGCATAATCGTAATGAATATCCGCAATTAAAGGAATACTTATGCTACTTTTTATTTTTTTTAAGTTCCTGGCAGCTTGTTTATCGGGAACGGCAACCCTTATAATCTCACAACCTTCGCTCTCCAATTTTCTAATTTGCTTGATTGTTTTCCTTTTGCTATGGGTATCGGTATTAGTCATAGATTGTATAGCAATTGGATTATTGCCTCCAATTTTAACGGAGCCGATCTTTACAACTTTAGTTTTTTTTCTGTTTTTGTATTTTTTCAATTATCTCCGCCTTTATTTTTTCTCTATTTTTAAAAATTTTCACCTGTGAAAGTCCCCTTATGAAAGTAATTTGCCTATCCGCATATTTTTTTGTTTCCTTTATTATTTCCTCTCTGGTCTCCTGCAGGCTTAGCCCGTTTTTATTCAATAAATATTTAGATACCTGCTCATACCCAATGGAGGTAAAAGAATGAAGAGAAGGCCTGTATCCTTTTTCAAGTAGATTTTTGACCTCTTCAACAAAACCCTCTTCAAACATTTTTGTAACTCTTACCTCAATCCTCTCCCGTAATTCCTTTTTAGTAATCAAAACAGAAAATAGATCTAGAGGTATTTTATTTTCATTTCCCTTTCTCCAGAATTCGGTTAATGTAATACCACTTGCCCTATAGACTTCCATTGCCCTTCCAAGCCGCTGTTTATCATTTGGATGAATTCTTTTGGCAGACTCAGCGTCAATTTTTTCCAATTCCTTATGTATCTTTAAAGAACCCTTTTTTTTCATCTCATCCCTTACATTATTACGTATTTTATTAGAAATTTCCGGTTCTTTAAACATACCTTCAATAAGGGACTTAATATAAAATATCGTACCGCCGCAAATTATTGGTATGTTTTTTCTTTTCCTTATCTCCCCCACTTTTCTTCTGCAATCACATAAGAATTCATAAGCCGAGTACCCCTCATCAGGTTCCTTTATATTTATTAAATGATGCGGAACGCATCTGACTTCTTCGGGAGTTACTTTAGCAGTCCCAATATTCATTCCTCTATAAATTTGTCTTGAATCAGCCGAAATTACTTCAATCGGAAAATATTCCACTAATTCAAGGCAGAGAGAAGTTTTTCCCGCAGCTGTCGGTCCTATTATTGTTATAACTTTCTTCATCGCAGCAGTTTCTTTTCGATATCGTTAAGAGACATCTCAAATAGAACCGGTCTGCCATGGGGACATCTAAAAGGTTTGTCTGTTGAAAATAAAAGGTTTACAAGATTTTCCATTTCTTCGATAGAGAGAGAATCTCCAGCTTTTATTGCAAGATGGCAACTTATTGATTTTAACAATCCGTCAATCGTGGTTTCCTTCTCCTGTGAAAGGTCTTCCAGTATCCCTCTAATTTTCTCTTCATTTATTTCTGTTATCACCGAAGGCACACCTTCCCACATAACGGTATTCCCGGAAAAAACCCTGAAAACGAATCCCAATCTTTTTAAGTCGTCCTTCAACTCTTCAAGTTTTAATATTTCAAGAGGAGTGTGATTCACCTGTATAGGAAATAATAAACTCTGCGTGTTAAAAGTCTCATTATTTTTAAAATTATCATAAAGAATTCTTTCGTGAGCCGCATGCTGGTCAATTACAACAAGCCCAGCATTTGTTTGAGCCACAATATAAGAATCGTGTAATTGCCAGAACTTACTTTTACTGTCACCCTCGAACAGGAAATCCTTCTGGAACGAGAAAAGGTCTCTTCTGTAATCGCTGTCAACGCCTATTGTTTCATTTAAAGTTCTTCTTAAAGTCGACATAACGGTCTCTTCTCTTTGAAATTTTACTTCCCTTTTTGTAGGATGAACGTTTACATCGACTATATCGGCAGGAATATCTATAAATATAATAAAAGATGGGTTCTCATCTGTGAACGGCGTATAAAAATCCTTTATTAATTTAAAAACCCTACCATCCCATACATTTCTTTTGTTGACAAATAAATAGTATTTTTTCTGTGAAGGTAGTTCTGGTCTCTGTATCCAACCACTAATTGTAATATTATTCTCTACATTTTTAAACTTAATAGGCAAAAGAGATGAAAGAAAGCTTTCATCCAGAATAGATAATATCCGATCACTCGACGTAGTGGAAGGAACATTGATGACTTTTTTCCCGTTATGAGTCAATACAAAAGAAATTTCAGGATAACATATACATTTGGGCAGAATTTCTCCGAGAATCTTTCTGAATTCAGCATTCGAAGAGTGTAAAAATTTCCTCCTTGCCGGATAATTATTAAACAAAAATTTTATTACAACGGATGTTCCCCTCTGCCTCTGCCTATTTTTCTCTTCTTTTATTTCTCCGTTAAAGACTTTTATATATCTACCCATATCACTATTTGAGGATTTAGAAAGTATCTCAACCTGAGAAACAGCACTAATCGAAGCCAGCGCTTCACCTCTAAACCCGAGGGAGTATATTAAATCAAGATCTTCCAAATCTTTTATCTTACTGGTAGAATATCTTTTTATAACCAGGCTAAGATCATCCGGATGAATTCCCATACCGTTATCTGAAACGCTTATAAGTCCCTTTCCCCCATCCTCAACGTCTATAGTAATCTGGGAGGACTGGGCATCTATCGCATTCTCAACCAACTCCTTAACACAGGAAAAAGGCCCTTCTACAACTTCTCCGGCTGCGATTTTGCTTTTTACCTTATCTGATAATTCTAAAATTCTTCTATCGGTTTCCATTATCCCTTAATAACGGCAAGGGGGACCATTCTAACTACCTTTTTCGAAATACCGGTAGCTGAAACAACCTCTACCACTTCATCAATATCCTTATACGCATCAGGAGCTTCTTCTCTGAGAGTTTTAATAGATTTTGACCTGACGTAGATCCCTTTTCCTTTAAGTTCGTTAGTAATATTTCTTCCTCCGGTTACGTTTATTGCTTTTTTTCTGGAAAGAAGCCTTCCTGCTCCGTGACAGGTGGATCCAAAAGTCTCTTCCATTGCTTTCCCGGTTCCGAGTAAAATATAAGAAGCTGTACCCATATCTCCAGGAATCAAAACGGGCTGTCCGAATTCCGCGTATTTTTTGGGAATATCCGGATGCTTTGGAGGAAATGCCCTTGTGGCACCTTTCCTATGAACACACAATTTCTTTGCCTTCCCGTCAACAATATGCTCTTCAACTTTCGCAATGTTATGTGCCACATCATAAACTAGATTCATACCAAGTGACTCCGCGGATTCTCCAAATACATCAGAAAAGTTTTTTCTTAGCCGGGATAAAATTATCTGCCGGTTTGCCCATGCAAAATTTGCCGCTGCCCTCATACAAGAAAGATAGTCCTGTCCTTCTTTAGAACCAAACGGAGCGTAAATAAGTTGTTCGTCAGGTATATCTATATCGAATTTCTTTTTAACACTTCTCAAGTTTTTAACCCAATCACTACAAACCTGATGCCCAAAACCTCTTGAGCCTGTATGAATCATTACAGTTACCAAGTCCAAGTCAAGTCCAAGTATATTTGCCGCTTTTTCATCGAAAATCTCCGAGACTTTTTGTATTTCAATAAAGTGATTTCCCGAACCAAGAGTCCCAAGTTGCTGTTTTCCACGTTCTAACGCCCTATTAGAAATAATTTCGGGATCTACTCCTTTCAGCTGACCATTTTCTTCTGTATATTCAAGGTCACGATCCCAACCAAAACCATTTTTTACAGCCCAGGATGAGCCCTCTTTAAGTACATTTTTTAGTGTAGAAAAAGAAACGTCAATATCACTCTTTGACCCCACCCCACACGGAATAGTTGAATACATTTTATTAGTAAGCAGCTCTTTCCTCCCATTTAGATCGGAACTTTTAAGGTTTGTTCTTATAACTCTGACACCACAATTTATATCGAAACCCACGCCTCCGGGTGAAATCACTCCATTTTCAGTATCCATTGCAGCTACTCCGCCAATCGGAAAGCCATAACCCCAGTGAATATCAGGCATCGCGAGTGAATATTTCTGTATCCCGGGCAAGTGCGCAACGTTACGAACCTGATTGATCGAATTATCTGTCTGCATAGCTTGAAAGATTTTATCGGAAGCATAAACAATTCCCGGAACTCTCATCTTTCCCTCTTTTTCAATTAACCACTTACAATCCCCTATCTTTTTCATCGTTTCCTAATATAGACTTTTTGTTCCTTATTTCAAGTGCCCCTCACCCCACAAAATTATTATCACACGGAGCCACAGAGTCCACAGAGAAAAAAATACTTTATTCTTTTTTAACTAAAATCTAAAACCGAAAACTTGAAACCTAATATTTTGCCACTGATTTTCACTGATCTCCCTTCTATCCCACCTTTTTTAGAACAATAAAATACTTTTTTTAATCCGCGTCCAATCAGTATAGAGAATGGCAAAAAAAAGGCAGGAACTCTTTGTTCCTGCCTCTGAGTATGTACGAAAAAACTAAGTATTGTAGTAGTTTACAATATGCAATCCTTTTCCTCTCCTGTCAAGTGTGCAACAAAAACAAAATGAACCCTTGACATCTCCCCCACTTTTAGGGTATATTATAAAATAAGGGGGCATTATGATTTTCAAACCAAGTTGGCTTAAAATAATTCCCAATCATTTGAGGCCAGAAAAGGAGGTGGTCAAAGGATTGGAGCAGTTAAGAGCTCAATTTAATATACCCCATAATCTTTTTGGTCTCCGGGTTTTAAGCTCGCCTTCGACTACTGTAAAAGCTCAAAGGTATAGTTATGAATGTTTCAAAAAGAAAGCGCCCGGTTCTTCTGAGAGGGAATTGCTTCTAATGGTTCTTGAGGAAAGACTACAAACTCCACCAGTTACAAAGATGTCCAGGAAGGAAATAGATAAAGCTATGGAGAACATAAATTCATTTGAAGATTTATGTGATTATGTGATGGCTTTAGATGAAATGGAACCGGCAACTCCGGATCCTTTAGGAATTGGCAAACGAATAGATGAAATATTAAAGGAAGGATTAAACGCAAAACTTCTCGAGGCTGCAACTAAGGGCGATTTATCTACTGTAGAATCACTTATAGAAGAAGGGGCATATGTAGATGCTAGAGATGAAAAAGGTCTTACGCCTTTAATATGGGCATCGGCAAATAATCATGTTAATGTAGTTACTTTTTTAATAGAAAATGGTGCGGATGTTAATGTTAAGCATTCTTTTGGATCTACAGCTTTGATTTCCGCTACTATGAATGGCTGTTTTGAAGTTATAAAGATACTTATAACGAATGGAGCAGATGTCAATGCAAAAATTTGCAGTTCTGTAGATTTTCCAGATAAAATTTCTGGATTTTTCGAAGGTAGAACAGCGTTAATGGAGGCCTCTTTTTCGGGACACAGAGATACAGTAGACTTATTGATAGAAAAAGGTGCAGATATAAATGCTAAAGATGAAAGAGGAGAAACCGCTCTTCACCATTCTATTAGTTTCAAAACTTCACCTATCATTGTAAAGAAACTTTTGGAAAGTGGGGCAGGTGTCAATGTCCAAGATAATGATGGAAACCCTCCTCTTTTTAAGGCTTCACGATACGGTCCAGCTGAACTGGTAAAAATTTTGTTGGATTATGGAACTAACGTGAACCTCAAAGACAAATACGGCTATACTCCACTAATGGAAGCTTCCGGAGAGGGGTATGCAGAAATTGTAAAATTATTATTAGAAAGTGGAGCAGATATAAACGATATCAACATTCATGGTCAAAATGCTTTGGCGCTTACTCATCCTACAAGAGAAGGTTTATTAGTAAAGAAAACTTTCGATAAAGACTCACCCTATTTTCACCAAAAATATAAATACAAAGAAGTTAGAAAAATATTGCAAAAAGCTGGAGCGGTTAAAAACCCATTTATAAAGAGTAGAGTGACTTCTGAAAAATTACACACTAAAGGTTTATTCGCAGCAATTGAAGAATGCGATATTTCTCGAGTGAAAGAAATTATTAGAAATGGCGTAGATTTGAATGCAGAAAACGATAAAAATATTGGGCATAAGACCCCTTTAATGGATGCTTCAGAGAACGGAAACATAACGCTAATTAAGTTACTTTTAGAAAATGGGGCGAAAATAAATGCCCAGAATAAATTTGGTATGAGTGCATTACTTTGGGCTTCAGCAAAAGGTCAAGCTGATGCCGTGATATTTCTCATTAAAAAAGCAGCAACCATAAATGCTAAAAATACAATGGGTTGGAATGCTTTAATGTTAGCGGCAACAAGTGGTAATGTTAAAATTGTAAAAACCTTACTAGATAGTGGATTAGAAATTAACGAAGTTGATAATAGAGGATGGACTCCTTTGATAATAGCTTCGAAAGAAGGAAAAATAGACGTTGTAAAGTTTTTGGTTGACAAGAAAGCAGATTTCGATTTAAAAGATGATTTTGGTAAAACAGCCTTAATGTATGCATATGAAAATGGTCATTTCGAAGTTGTAGATTTTCTAAAAAGGGCGGGGGCAAGATATTTGGAGGTTGGGAGCTCTCTATATAATTACAAACAAAACGATAAAAGAAGAAAAGAATTATTAGATATATCCTTAATCATTTCCAGATCACTCCAAACTTCGCGGGAATTGTGGTTTGATATTTTAATCAAAACTTTTAAGGAAATTGCCTTAGTAGGTAAAGAAAAAATAAAAATTAAAAACACTATTCTAAAAGGAGACATTGAGTTGTGCGTAAAACAATTTCAGTTTTCGAATTCATGGGGCTTTATTAAAACTAAAGGATATATATCTGATTCGGAATCTGTGGATTTTTTACTATTCCTTGAGTCTAATATATTTGAGATTTACAGTGAAGAAGAAATAAAAAAGCAATCACTTAATCTTTTACGATATTCCAAGTTTGCAAGTGATTTTCATACATTTTGCAAACAGTTCTCAATGGATATTTCCAGATATATCACCGGAGAAGAAATCTATGGAAAATCAAAATTCATGCGAATATTAACACCATTTTTATTTTTTGAAACCCGAAAGGATATTGCAAGAGCATTTAGAGATGATGAAGGATATGAAGAAGTCCAGGAATTATGGGATTATACGCAAGAATTGCTCAAAAAAACAAAAGAACCAGATACATCATAGAATCTCAATAGGCTTTCCCCCTTGACATCTCCCCCACCTTCAGCATATACTATAATTACAGGAGGTTGAGATATGAATAAAAAACAATGGATAGTAGCGTTAATCATTTTTAGCTTACAAGTAACCTTAATATCATGCTCTAAAGAAACTACCGGTCCCGAAAATGGTACAGATACCAGAATCTACACTTTGAATCAGGATTCTACAGTCAGCGTAATAAACGGCAATACGAACGCAGCGATTACTACTATAGAACTCGAAAAGGATTGCTGGGAAATTAATGCGAATACAGAAACAAACCTAATTTATCTTACGGATTATTGGAATGGTAATCTTTACGTAATCGATGGCAACACTCTAACAGAAACCTTTATAGAAATAAAGCAGTATGGCGAATTCTCTGGAATTGGGATAAATTCCTCTACGAATCGAATATATCTAGCAGATAAGTATTCTTCAGAGGGTGCTGTTATTGTAGTTAATGGCACCAATAACTCTGTAATTGATTCTATAGAAGTTGGGGAACGACCTCTTGGGATAGATGTAAATTGCCTTACAAACCGAATTTATGTGACAAATAGTTACGACAATACAGTTAGCGTGATAAACGGCAATACGAACGCAATGATTACTACCATAGGAGTTGGAATAGAACCAAGAGATGTCGCTGTTAATCCAAACGCCAACCGCATATATGTTTTGAATGACTACGGAACTGCCAGCAGTGTTAGCGTAATCAATGGCAATAATAATTTATTAGCTGCGACTATAAATATTAATGGCGCTATAAACGGTATAGGCGTAAACCCAAACACTAACCGTATATATGTGACACACGGCGACAAAAATATAATAGTGATAAATGGCGATAACAATTCAATAGTGGATACTATAAAACTTGCTGATATATATAGGCCTGGAGATGTTGCTGTTAACCCAAATACCAACCGCATATATGTGACACATGGAGATATGAAGGATGTAATTATAATTGACGGCAATACCAACTCCGTGATTGACACTATAATAGTAGGACATACAACTACTAAAGTCGCCATAATCATAGGAGATTAGTTTAATAACCTCATTGAAAAAGCTCCCCCTAATATTTCTCTTATACTTTCTCTTTTTCACCACCCAACCAGTCATTCAACTAGAGCTCTCTACAACCCTAAAAAACTAATCGAACCACAAAGAACACAAAGATCACAAAGTATTTTGTTTTTAAGCCAACAGCTAAAGGCAAAGAGCTATGTTTAATAACAAATCACACTAATAACACAAATAAAAAAATGAAAAGTGGACTATCTGGAGGTGTAATAGTTATAAAATTTTATGTTGACAAAGATAGACTTTTTTACTATATTCCCTTCCAAAGGGGGGTCTATGATGACAGATAAGAAAGCGGACCTGGCAGGTCCGGGAATCAGTACGTATGAAGAGGTGGATAAAATCCTTCCCCACGATTATAAGGCGTTGTTGGGGCCTAAGGATAGGATGAAAGCGCTCTACAAGATAAAAAACTTTATTGAAGAGAATCTTTGTAAGGAACTCAATCTTTTTATGGTTCAGGTACCGCTTATCGTAACTAAAGAGAGCGGTCTAAATGATTACCTTGACCGTGACGGTTCACGCACGCCCATTGAATTTTCCTGTGGGCTCGGTCTTGAAAAAAGAATTGAGACTCAAGTGGTCCAGGCGGCTACAAAATGGAAACGAATGGCACTGAAACAGTTCGGTTGTGAAGTGGGCGAAGGTATTTGTACGGATATGAGGGCGGTAAGAAAGGACTACTTCCTGGACCATGACCATAGCGCCTATGTCGATCAATGGGATTGGGAAAGGGTTATAACAAAGGATATGCGTAATCTGGATTTTCTTAAAGGTATCGTCGAAAAAATATGGACGGTTATCTATGAAGCAGGGCAAATGGCAAAAAAAGACTTCCCCGAACTCAATACCGATAAATTTCCTGATATACCAAAAGAGTTGAAATTTTTTCACGCGGAGGAAATCTTAGAACGCTATCCGGACTTTACCAGAAAACAGCGAGAGACAAAAATGGTTCAAGAGGTGCATCCGGCAATCTTTATCATCGGTGTCGGGTATGTCCTTGCAGATGGTTATCCGCATGAAATGAGGGCAGCAGATTATGATGACTGGATAACGCCAACGATTAAAAAGAACGGAAAGCACTTCCATGGACTCAACGGTGATATCCTGGTCTGGAATCCGGTTACAAAGCGACGTCATGAACTTACATCGATGGGTATCCGTGTGACAAAAAAAACCCTGGTGCAGCAGCTTAAAGAATCCGGACAGGAAGATTTTCTACAGTTACCCTATCACCAGGCTATACTTAATAATGAGATACCATTAAGTATCGGAGGCGGTATCGGTCAGTCACGTACATATATGTATTTGTTAAGGACCGCCCACATCGGTGAGGTGAGCACCACGGTCTGGCCTGATGTCCTTAGGTCAATTTGTAAAAGAAAAAATATCCATATATTGGAATAAATATTGAGAAAACTGGATGTGCGAATAACAGGGTCAGCCCTTCTTTGATCGGACGCAGATAATCGCAGATTGACAGGATTTGTTTGTTGTTTTTTAGATTAGAAACCGATGACCAGTAACTATGTTCCTTAAATATTGCCACTGATTTTTACCGATATACACTGGTTTCTCTTCTATCCTACCTTTTTTAGAACAATAAAATACTTTTTTTAATTCGTGTTCATCCGTGTAAATCTGTGGCTATTATTCAGGGTATAGTATGTAGGGTATAGTGTGTAGTAAAAACAAAAATAATCTTGAGTTAATCTGTGAAATCTCGTGGTTTCTGTTTGGGTGGAGAGTGGCTTTGTGTTCTTTGTGGTTCAAAATTTCAGGTTGACAAAGATGGTATTTTAATTAATATTTTAGTATGTATGTCACATTGAAAAACCTTAATTATAGCAACAATAATGATTCTACTATTAGTATTAATACTTATAAACTATGTTTGTTAACTATTCCATAAAGGAGAGTAAGATTATGAAAAAAATGATTAAAAAGTTATCCTTTCCGATTATTGGTTTATTTTCACTTATCTGGTTCTTAATTCGTGTTATTCCAAAACCAAGCCGTGCGAGTTATCCCTGTATGAAGGTTGCGGCACCAATTGCTTCGACTTTTGTTATATATTTAATAGGAATTGTTTCTTCCTTGCTGGTATTTAAAAAAGCTAAACAATACTTATATAAATCGAAGTATATTGTATTTTCGATTTTATTATTGTTGGGTTCGGTTTTATTTATATCTACATTTTTAAAAACAGACCAGAAAGTATACGCAAACTTCCGGTCTTCTATTTTAGAAGGTCCGAATCAGCCAATGGGTGAAGGAAAAGGGATATATCCCGGTCGTGTGGTCTGGATTTACGATCCTGACGCAACAGATGAGAATTGTTCCAATACCTCGGGTGATTATTGGTGGCAGGATGATAATACAAATCAAGGAGTGGTAAATACCATGTTATCTGACGCATTAGGAATGTTAACAGAACAAGAATCCGATTCCGCGGCATGGAACGCTGTATTTCATCATTATAATCAAACCCACGAGAAAGGAGATTTTGGCTACGCGTCAGGGGAGAAAATCGTTATCAAAATTAATTTAAATGCCGGTGTTTCTTACGGTAGTGACGAAATTGACACATCCCCTCAAATTGTCCTTGCCGTATTGAACCAATTAATAAATGTAGTAGGAGTCGCCGGGGCAGATATTAGTATTGGTGATCCCGGAAGAACACTTACGGATTTATATTGGGATAAATTACATTCTGTTTTCCCCGATGTTAAATACTGGGGAAACGGTAATGGTCGTACTCCAATAGAACAGTCGGATACTTTTGAAATGTTTACCAGTGATGGTGAAGTACAGGATTACCTACCAAAATGCTATCTTGAAGCGGATTATATGATCAATATACCTGTATTCAAAAAACATCATAGAGCAGGTATCTCTCTTTCGAGTAAAAATCATTTCGGAACATTTGTACCATTTAACGGTGCCGCGGCTTGGCATTATAGTTTACCCTCTACAGAGGGAAATGGAGTTGTCGATAACGGAGAATATGGTGTATATCGCTGTTTTGTGGATATTATGGGTCATGAACATCTCGGCGGTAAAACGATTCTATATATAATAGATGGGATATGGAGTTCGACTAATTGGGCAAATCCTCCGATTAGATGGAGAATGGCGCCATTTAATAATGACTGGCCATCTTCTATTTTTGTTTCACAGGACCCGGTTGCCATAGAATCTGTTGGTTTTGATTTCTTATATCAGGAATTCGATGAAGATCATCCAGATGAAGGTAATCCCACCGGCACATATAAAGGTCCTTTTCCCAGATATGCCGGTGTCGATGATTTTCTGCACCAGGCTGCCGATTCGGCAAACTGGACCGACAGTATTCTATATTATGACCCGGAAGGAGATGGAACTCCTATACCCTGGAGTCTCGGAACTCATGAACACTGGAACAATGCAATTGAAATGAAATATTCGCAAAATCTTGGTGGAGATGAAGGTATTGAATTAGTATCTAACTATGATCCTTCCGGTATAGAAGAAAATAATAATTCACCAATGGTTGTTAATGGTTTCACTCTGCTTAATGCAAGTACAACAATTCAATTTTCTATCCCCTTCACTGAATTCGTTTCGCTTAAAATTTACAATCTTACAGGCCAGGAGATCGAAATTTTGGTCGAGGAAGAGCTAAGTAAGGGGACTTATAACATCAAATGGAACACCAAAGATTTAGCCGACGGTGTCTACTTCTATCGTCTTGAAGCCGGAGAGGTCTTTAAAACCAACAAGCTTATTTTGATGAAATAAGCATCGGATTTCATTTATTTGCCCTGTTTGGTCTTTATGGAGGTTTACAGGCACATATGAAATTGACCGAAATAGAAAAATCTAAAACACTATCTTCGTAATGATGCGATCCTTATCATGGTTTGAATTTGATAGGTGAGGTACAAAATGAAGTACACCACAGAGTTTGATGAAGTTAATAAAATTTGTATTATTCGTGTTAAGGGTAAGCTTCATCGCCCCGACGATTCCATAACACTGCAAGAGTTTGTCCGTGATTATCATAATGAAAAGGGTTGTTGTAGATTTCTGATAGATATGAGGCAAGCACAAATTATTAGTGGAACGACGGATACATTTTTAATAGGAACTGTATCGGTTGATACGGACCTAAAAATGAAAATGACACCACATAAGGTAGCTCTAGTTTACTCTAGTACTAACGTTGATGAAATATTTCTGGAAAACGTCGCTGTCAACAGGGGATACAATATAAAAGTCTTTACAAAGATTGATAAAGCAATTCAGTGGTTTAAAACAGATTGACAAAGATTGATTTTTTAATAATAAATTCTTCTTTTTTGATAATAGTATTTTTTGCAGATAGAAAAGGGCTTTAAATATAAGGAGGCAAATAATGCAATATAGGGAATTAGGACGTACGGGTTTTAAAGTCTCAGAAGTGAGTTTTGGCTCATGGGCAATTGGCGGAACCTGGGGACCTGTTAAAGATAACGAATCATTGGCAGCACTCCACAAAGCAGTAGAACTCGGTGTGAATTTTTTTGATACAGCCGATGTTTATGGTGATGGCCGTAGTGAACGATTACTGGGTCAACTGCGTAAAGAACACGGAAAAACCATCTATATAACCACCAAAGCGGGTCGAAGACTAAATCCCCATACATCAGCCGGATATAATCGAGAAAACCTTACTTCTTTTATCGAACGAAGTCTAAAAAATCTGGATATGGAAACTATCGATTTACTTCAGCTGCACTGCCCGCCTACAGAAGTATATTATATGCCCGAAGTTTTTGGAATAGTTGATGATTTAGTTAAAGAAGGCAAAATTCGTTATTATGGCGTAAGCGTAGAAAAAGTCGAAGAAGCATTGAAAGCAATAGAATATCCTAATGTCCAATCCGTACAAATAATTTTTAACATGTTTCGTCACCGTCCTTCAGAACTTTTATTCGAACAGGCAAAAAAACGTAAAGTAGGAATACTGGCAAGGGTACCTCTAGCTTCAGGAATGCTAACCGGTAAATTTAAAAAAGATTCAATTTTCGCATCTGACGACCATAGAAGTTTTAACCGTAAAGGCGAAGCATTTGACCGTGGAGAAACTTTTTCAGGGGTTGATTATAATACAGGATTAAAAGTCGTTGAAGAACTAAAAGCAATATGTCCACAGGGTATGAGTATGGTACAGTTTGCATTACGCTGGATTTTGATGTTTGACGCGGTCACATGTACAATACCAGGGGCAAAGCGACCTTCACAAGCCGAGGAGAATTTTTCCACCTCTGACCTCCCTTCCCTACCAGATGAAACTATGAAGAAAGTTGAAAATATTTATGATAAATACATACGCGAATCAGTACATCATTACTGGTAAAATTAAGGAGGAATAAATTATGAATCTTATATGGTTTTTAATTATCGGAGCTCTGGCTGGTTGGCTCGCTGGGAAAGTAATGAAAGGACAGAAAGGTTACGGACTTTTAGGTAATATTGTTATCGGATGTATCGGATCCTTAATTGGAGGTTTCGTATTCGACCTTTTAGGTATTTCATTGTCGTTAGGGATTCAACATGCGGATCTTGTCGGTTCATTAATAACGGCATTTGTTGGCGCCCTTGTATTGTTAGTCATAATAAATTGGCTTAAGAAAAGATAAAATTAGTTTCAAGTTTCGAAACTAATTTTGTTAGTGTGTTAGTGCGTAGGTGAGTTGGTGAGTACAAAAAACACAGTTAAAAAATAGGGTGTGGTTGGGTAAATCAGTGTTTATCCGTGTTCATCCGTGGCTAATTATTTGGTGTTGTGGGTTGGGTTTTGTTTTGACTAATGACTAGCAACTAGTGACTCATGACTCTTTGTGTGTCCTCTGTGGCTATATCCCAAACCCTTGACAAAGGGAAAGCTCGAATTAACTTAAATATATGGATATAGGATTGAATTGGAGAGATTTAGATAAACCTGTAGACTGGAAAAAAGTTTTTGGAAACAAAAATCCCGTCGATTGTGAAATTGGTTTCGGGAATGGTGATTTTCTCGTTAAGAAATCCAACCTTCATCCTGAGAGAAATTTTTTTGGTATTGATTACGCAATAGAATCTTTCAGAAGAGCTAAAAAAATGATCGAAAAAGTAGATGTACCTAGCGTCAAATTAGTCTGCCTGGAAGCCAAAGCCGCTTTTATTGTACTAATACCGGAGAAATCACTTTCGCATATATATCTCAACTTTCCGGATCCATGGCCAAAGAAAAAACATTTCAAAAACAGATTACTTGATAGAGAGTTTTTTACGATAGCGGCTTCCTGTTCCGTAAATAAAGGAAAAATAATTATCGCAACAGATGATAATTTCTATAGAGATTTCATACTTGAAGAAATGGCTGCGGTTCACCTCTGGGAATCCTTATTCCAAAAAGGATGGACAGACGAACTGTCCGATCACTTCTCCACTAAATATGAAAAAAGATGGAGAAAAGAGGGAAAAGAAATCTTTTATATGATGTTTCAAAAAAAAGCCGTCCCTGAGAAAAATTTTCGTATGAAAGAATATAAAATACAGGGTAACATAACGCTTCCCAATTTCTCACTTTCAAAATTAAAAAAGATCAGAGGTGAATCAATCTGCAAGAAGGATTCTGTCTCTAAATTATTAAAAATCACAGAGAAAAAAAATAGCTATACTTTAACCGTTTTCCTGAAAGATGATACATTAATCAGGAAAGCGGATTTAACAATTAGCAAAAAGGATAGTAACAAATGGGAACTTAAAATTCCCGAAAAACTGTTCCGTACCCGTTCACTTAAAACGTTTGTTAATAAGTTAAAAACTCTCGATAAATAAAGAAGCTGAAATCAGCAGAATTATAAACCCTATCCAAACAAAAAGAAAATAGGCCGGTATTAAACCAAAGTGAAAGACATAAGTATTCAAGATAATATGCAAAAAGAAATCAAAGCCCAGAAGCAGAACCATTAGAAGATACGCAATAATATACGGCAAAAGCTTGCTTTTAATATGCTGATATATCTTTTGAAATCTTATTGCATCAATAAAAGACCCGGAGTCAGAAAATAGAATTAGACTCATCGGCAGAAAAAACATCACAATAAAACTTAAAAGAAACGAAAATGATAATACAAAAAAACCGCTAAGATTTAGAGTGGATATTACAAACCTGGGATTTACCAGAAATTCTATCACAGATCCCGGCAATAAAGATAAAAATAATACCGGAACGGCAAAGTAAAATAAGATTATTAATTCCCACTCAAATCCTTTCAAAAACAATAGACCCCAATTATGCCACGAAGGGAGTTCTTTATTACCTGTTTCTAAGCGATTATATATAAATCGAGCAATAAAACCAAAAGAGAAGATAAACAAAGGCGGTATCATCAAAAAAAAACCCCCTATCAAAGTTTTCCTAAACCATTCTTTATCTTTGAATATTACCGATAAATCTCTCTCAATATTCAATTCAACTCCTCCAGATGTATCCCATATTCCATCGCATCAGAAAGCGCTGTCCAGCTTGCTTCGATTATATTTGTAGAAGCACCAACCGTACTCCAGTATTTATTATTAAGCTGCATATCGATCATAACCCTTGTAATGGCACCTGTACCTTTATTGCTATTTATAATATGAACTTTATAATCCGCAAGATGGAATTTTTCTATGTGAGGATGTCCCTCCCTTAGCGCTTTAGATAATGCAATATATAGAGCATCAACCGGACCATCGCCTTCAGCTGCCATATGAAAAACTTTACCCCCTACCAGTACTTTTACCGTAGCTTCAGCAAAGATACCTCTTTTTTCTCTGTGTTCAACAACAACTGTAAAATCCAACATCTTAAAAGGAGGAGAATAATCTTTCTTGCAACGAAGTAAAAGTAATTCTACGGAAGCCTCCGCTCCTTCAAAACTAAAACCATTATGCTCTAAAGTTTTTATTTTATCCAACACTTCCTTGAGATTATCGATTTTGCCGGACATTCCCATTTCTTCGAGTTTACTGTGAAGATTTGACTTACCAGCAAGTTCTGAGATTAGGACTCTCGATTCATTACCTACTAACTTTGGATCAATATGCTGATAAGAAAGAGGGTTCCGCCGCATAGCAGATACATGAATTCCACCTTTATGAGCGAATGCGCTACGGCCAATATAAGGAGAACGATACGGAGGTGGCTGATTCGCTATAAATGCCACCGCGTTTGATATCCTTGTTAAATGAACCAAATTCCGAGGAGGCAAAACCCCTATCCCTAACTTCAACTGAAGGTTCGGTATTAATGCGCTAAGGTCCGCATTACCACAGCGTTCGCCATATCCATTTGTAGTGCCCTGTACATGGGTCGCACCGGCCCGCACCGCCGCAAGCGTATTTCCCATGGCTGTTCCTGAATCGTTGTGCGTATGAATTCCGATAACTTTATCAGGAAATTTCAATTTAACTTTTTCGGTTATATTTTTAACTTCATGTGGAAGACTTCCGCCATTTGTATCGCAAAGCACCAAAGCATCCGCCCCTCCGTTTGCAGCAGCATCAAGAGCCACCGTTGCATATTCGGAGTCTGCTTTATATCCATCAAAGAAGTGTTCCGCATCAAATATTACTTCACGACCTTTCGATTTAAGGTATTTTATGCTTTTTTCGATCATATGAAGATTCCTGTCCAACGTTGCGCGCAGAGCGTCTTCAACATGAAGAGTCCAGGTTTTCCCAAAAATTGTTACAACGGGAGACCCGGAATCCAACAGGGCTTTAATGTTATTGTCTTTTGCGGGATCTGTATCCTTATGGCAGGTACTACCGAAAGCCGCTATACGAGCGTTTTCCAATTTCATATCTTTGACCTTTTTAAAGTATTCGGCATCCTTGGGGTTGGAACCCGGCCATCCGCCCTCAATGTAATCAATTCCCAGCTCATCAAGTAATTTAGTTATCTTTAGCTTATCTGTTGAGGAAAGAGAAATACCCTCTGCCTGCGTTCCTTCACGGAGCGTTGCATCATATAATTTTACTTTTTTTTCGTTCTCTTTACTCTCATCCCTTGATTTTTTCCCGGACTTTTTCATTGCATCCTCCACAAATTTCAAAACTCTATAAAATCTAACACCTTAAACCTAAGAGCCAATACCCAACACCTAATTTCATACCACCTTATCGTCAATCCAATCCATCATACTTCTTAATTGTCTGCCAATAACCTCGATTGGATGATTTTTATCCCTCTCTTCAAATTTTTTCATATTCGGCTTTCCTTTCGCGGATTCTTCAATCCATTCTCTCGCAAAAGATCCATCCTTTATCTCAGATAATATCTTTTTCATCTCTTTCTTTGTATCTTCGGAAATAATACGCTCACCTCTGGTAAAGTCTCCGTATTCAGCCGTATTACTTACGGAATAACGCATGTAGTTCAAACCACCCTGGTAAAAAAGGTCCACGATCAATTTTAGTTCGTGCATACATTCAAAATAAGCAATCTCCGGTTGATAACCCTCTTCAATTAACACCTCAAAAGCCTTTTTGACAAGAGCGGAAACACCTCCGCAAAGAACAACCTGCTCTCCGAACAAATCGGTTTCTGTCTCTTCAGGAAAAGTTGTCTTTATTGATCCCCCTTTTGTTCCGCCAATTCCTTTTGAATAAGCAAGAGCTAACTGGAAAGCGTTACCGCTGGCGTCATTCTCTACAGCTACAAGATTCGGCACTCCCCCACCTTTTTCATATTCACTTCTAACAAGATGTCCGGGACCCTTCGGGGCGACCATTATGACATCCACATAATCGGGAGGGACAATTTGCTTAAATCTAATATTAAAACCGTGAGAAAAAAGCAAAGCATTTCCCTCTTTTAAATTAGGTTCTACAGATTGTTTATAAATTTTAGCCTGTATCTCATCTGGTACCAGAACAACAACAATATCAGCTCTCGAAGCAAGTTCATCTGCAGTCATTGGTTCGAAACCATGTTCTTTTGCTAATTTGTAATTATCTGTTCCCTCAACTTCTGCAACAATAACATTCAATCCCGAATCTCTTAAATTTTGAGCCTGTGCGTGCCCCTGACTTCCGTATCCAATAATACCTATAGTTTTACCCTTTAAGATATCCAGATCTACATCGTTATCATAATAAATCTCAGCCATTATTCTCCTCCTTTTTTTCTGGCAATTGCTATCTTTCCGGTCCTTACAATTTCCACAATACCAAAAGATTTAATCAATTCAATAAAAGCTTGAATCTTGTTGTCTTTACCCGTAATTTCAACAGTCATCGTATCTCTTCCAACATCGACAATTTTTGCTCTGAATATATCTACTATTTCAATAAGCTCAGCACGGGTTTTTCTTGAAAGGTTAACTTTAATTAACACCATTTCTCTTTCCACATGTTCCACATTGGTGAAGTCTCTAACTTTTATAACGTTTATAAGCTTATTCAATTGCTTTTTTATCTCCTCAAAAATATAATCATCTCCGTTAACAACCATCGTTATCCTGGAAAGATTCGCATCCAGTGTTTCTCCGACAGAAAGACTTTCAATATTAAACCCTCTACTGCTGAACAGCTCAGAAACTCTTGCAAGAACTCCGAATTTATTTTCAACCAGAACAGAAATAATTCTTTTCATTATGCCATACCTCCCATCATCTGTCTTAGTGAAGCGCCAGTAGGAACCATCGGGAAAACATTTTCCTCACTATCAATTATACAATCAACAATAACAGGACCATCTGTTTCTAATGCTTTCTTAATCGCTTTCTTAACGCCATCATTATTTAAAACTCTTATACCGGTTGCGCCGTAAGCTTCCGCAAGTTTAACAAAATCAGGTGTATATTCAACACGTTTTAGGGTTTTTTTACATTTACCTGGGTTTAATGCTCCGGTTCTAAGACACGTTGCAGCATATCTTTTATTATAAAACAATTCCTGCCATTGACGAACCATACCGAGAAAACCATTATTCAAAACAATTATCTTAACTCCGATGTTTTTTATAACTGCGGTTGCCAATTCCTGGATGTTCATCTGAATACTTCCATCACCAGCAATATCGAAAACCGGCATATCAGGTCTGGCAACCTTTGCACCTATAGCAGCCGGGAAACCATACCCCATTGTACCCAGTCCGCCAGAAGTCAGGAGTGTACGAGGTTTATCAAACTTATAAAACTGAGCAACCCACATTTGATTTTGTCCAACTTCGGTTGAAATAATCGCCCTACCCTTTGTAACCTCACGAACACATTCAATCACATACTGAGGAGAGACAACATCTGATTTTTTCTTATAGCTAAGAGGGAATTCCTCCTTCCAGGCGTCGACCTCTTTTATCCAATCTTTATGTTCCTTGGGCTTAAGTGCTTTCTCAAGTTCCTTTAAAATATGCTTTGCGTCACCAACAATTGGGATGTCAACCCTAACGTTCTTCCCAACTGAAGTCGGGTCAATATCTATGTGTACGATCTTAGCATGAGGAGCAAACTCGGAAATCTTTCCGGTAACCCTATCATCGAAACGTGCTCCTATAGCTATTATCAAATCCGACTCCATTATAGCGTAGTTTGCATACTGGGTACCATGCATTCCCAGCATACCAAGAGAAAGTTCATGTGTTTCAGGAAAAGCGCCCAATCCCATCAATGTGGCAGTAACGGGCGTGTTTATTTTTTCCGCGAGCTTCTTTAACAAATCTGAAGCACCGGACGTAATAACCCCTCCCCCAGCGTATATGACAGGTCTTTTTGCTTTATTAATAAATTCCGCTGCCTTCTTTATCTGTTTTAAATTACCAATAAGTGTAGGCTTATAACCCGGTATATTAACGCCTTTGCTATAGATTTTGGAAGTTTTTTCTTTCTGAACATCTTTAGGAATATCAATTAAAACGGGACCAGGACGTCCGGTAGTTGCAATGTAAAATGCTTCATCGATTATCTGAGCAAGATTATCAACGTCTTTAACCAGATAATTATGCTTGGTTATGGCTCTGGTTATACCGGTGGCATCCACTTCCTGGAAAGCCTCATTACCAATAAGGGCTGTCGGCACCTGACCGGTAATTGCTATTATAGGAATAGAATCCATTTGCGCGGTCGCTATACCGGTAACAAGATTTGTAGCTCCCGGACCGGAAGTCGCAATGCAAACTCCGCACTTTCCGGAAGCTCTGGCGTATCCGTCAGCCGCGTGAACCGCTCCCTGCTCGTGACGGGTCAGATAGAAATCTATATCGCTATCATGCAAAGAGTCAAAAATGTCTATGACAGCTCCGCCAGGATATCCAAAAATAACTTCTGTTTTATTTTCTTTTAAGGACTTAATAAGTATTTCAGCCCCGCTTAATTTCTTTTTTTCCGATTTATCTTTTTTCATTTTTCTAAATACCTCCTGCAAATTGAAAAATTATATTTCTAACATCATTATGATTTAGAAGCCTAAATCATATAACGTTTAGTTTCTTTAATGTTTTTCATAATAACACTTGTACGTAATATTTCAAGTCAAAAACATATATTGATTTTATCAATTTTAATAAAAAAGATTTGTTTCTTAAAAAAAAATAAGGTGATGTTTTTTTTATTTTGTCTTCAAGAAAAATTTTGACAGAAAGATAAGAAGTATCTCGTTTAGAGCTTTTGCGAAAACAATATGTTAACTTAAAATCCCCAATTCTACTCCCAACATAATCATATATCTCCTTTTTTGTTCAGATACTATAATAAAAGTCATGAAAAAGTCAACCCCTTGTATTTTAACTATAGTTAAAATACAAGTAAATGAGAAAATGAGTGTATGAGTAAATGGGTAAAATAATTATATTTTTCTACTCATATACTCATCAACCCATCTACTCACACACTTTAAAAATCACAGATTTTTAACAACCAAATCTCCTACTTCCGAAGTCGAGTATCCCATCTTTCCTGCGGAAAGACTTTCTATTTTTTCCTTAACTACCTTTTTAACCGAGTTTTCAACTGCCTGTGCTGCCTTTACTTCACCAAGAGTATCAAGCATTAGAGAAAGCGCGCATATCGACGCTAAAGGGTTGATAACGTTTTTACCTGTATATTTAGGCGCGCTTCCACCAATGGGTTCAAACATGGACACGCCTTCGGGATTCAAGTTCCCTCCGGCGGCAATACCCATACCTCCCTGAACCATCGCTCCCAGGTCGGTGATAATATCGCCGAACATATTATCGGTAACGATCACATCAAACCATTCGGGATTTTTTACCATCCACATACAGGTTGCGTCAACATGAGCATAATCAGTTTTTATATCGGGATAATTCTTGGCAACTTTGTAAAAAATTCTCTCCCACAAATCAAAAGCAAAAGTCAAAACATTGGTTTTTCCGCACAAGGTAACCTTTTTTTCTCTGTTTCTTTTCCTTGCGAATTCAAACGCAAATCTTACACAGCGCTCCACTCCCTTATAAGTATTAATGCTCTCCTGCACGGCAACTTCATCTTGAGTACCTTTTTTTGAAAAACCACCCGCTCCACAATATAATCCTTCCGTATTTTCCCTTACCACAACAAAATCAACATCCTTCTCTTCTTTATCCCGTAAAGGGCAAAATCTCTTATCGTAAAGAATTACCGGTCTTAAATTTATATACTGGTCGAGCGCAAAGCGTAAATTAAGTAAGATTCCTTTTTCTAAAATACCAGGTTTGACATCCGGGTGACCAATAGCACCCAGATATATAGTTTCAAAAGTTTTCAATTCCTCAATAACGGAATCAGGTAAAACTTCACCGGTTTTCAAATATCTCTCCCCTCCCACATCATATTCCATCATTTCGCACTTAAAGTTAAATTTGGATTGAATTGCATTTAATACCTTTAATCCCTCTCTTATCACTTCAGGACCTGTTCCATCGCCCGGTATCACTGCTATTCTGTAAGTTTTCATCTTTCTTATCCTCCCTTTTCAGGTTCTTCTTATTCTCTTCATATTAAAAAAATATTCAACTGTTATATTAAAAGTATAAAAACCGAAAACTGGTATGTATCATATTCTCATATGCGTTTTTTGTCAACCCATTGATTATGACCGTTAAATCGTTAGATAATTAGTCTGTTACCACCCCTAAGACCATTTATTGCTTTTTAAATTGTGACTTTAAAGTCCAGAGATATAACTCCGGAGAAAAAACTACACCTTAAGTAGTCGTCCCACCCCCTCCATACAAATGTTTAAAAGCTGTCTCCGCCTTCGCCAAATCATCAAGAAGATCTACTCTACCTTTAGAAACAAGAGCTTTTAATTTAAGGATTGATATTTGAAATGAGCAAATCGAATCATCGGTCTTCCCCATTTTGTTGTATATCAAACCTAAATTCATTTTCGTTCGCGCGTATTCATCTTCGTATTTGTCTTCACCTTCCGAAATCATTTCCCACAAAATATCCGAACTCTGTTCCATTAAGTCAACTGCCGTGGGTAATTTACCTGTTTTTTGCGCGTTAAGTCCCTTCTGATAAAGGTACTTAGCGTAAAGATTTTTAACTACTGACATACTACTCTCCTTCCCTCCGTATGTTAATTTTATATAGAAATTTACCGGAATTTTTCAAAGGTACGAATTGGCTCTCAATTAATCAAATTCTTCAGAAAGGCGCTTTAAAGCCAGATAAATATTGAAAAATAATTCCGTTTCTTTATTATCATCAAAAACTTTTAATATATCAAAGCTGTATCCGTCTTCAACCATTAAAGATTGTTTTGAGTGTTTTAATTTTAACCATCTTATCAAATCATATTCCTCAGAGATTTCCATAATAATAAAAGCGGTTTTTGCACTTTTTCCATCACCGGAAAAATATATAGAATTCAATAAACCGTTATAAATATCATAATGATAATCCGATTTTGCTGTATCATTAAGCCGTTTATAAATATAATCACAGTATAAATGTGTCTTAATATCTATGTACCTCTTCTTTAAAATTTTATCTGCGATTTCGAGAGCTTTCTGGAAATTTTGTTCTTCAATATTTATTTTTATTTCTTTCCGCAACTCATCGATTTTAACATCATAAGGATCATAGGATTTTGTTTTAGTGTAAGCCATCCTTAAAGTAAAAAAATCAAATGATCGTTTATTTTGAATACTATCAAGAAGGGAATAATAATCGTCTCCGGTTAATAAATTTATATAATCAAATAATATATAATTTGATGTAGTGTCAGTATCGATTGTTGTAGAGCTTTTTGCTTGCTCTTTATACCCAAGGTCTTTTTGAGCTGAACTACAAGCAGCAAAAAACACAAAAATTAAAAGAAATGATTTCTTCAAACTCTCCTCCTTTGAATCCGTAAAAAAATACCTTATAAAATTGTAGGTATTTATATCGAGTTTGTCAAGGTATGTACTTCATTTGCCACGAAGGCACAAAGACAGAAAGCATCCCAACACCCCAGTTTTAATTTTGTTTTTAACTAAATCCCACAACCTAATATTTTCCTAGATTGTTTCTTCCCCCATTTCTTCTTCTTCTTCTTTATGATTACAGCCATAAGGCTCATATACGTTTAAATGACTTTCTAATAAATCTTGTTCTTCAGACACCCGCACCCATTCACTGTCATTAGCGTGTACATGAACATGGGTAGCTCCTTTTTCTTTTATGCATTTCAATTGCGGATGACCCTCGCCGATTTGAACACCAAGCTCTCCCTGACCTATAAAAATCGGAATCCACTCCCCATCACTGCTTTTTTTCGCAAAAATGTAATTTCCAAATTCACCATGAGCAAAATTTGCAGGCAAATCGTAAATAGAATAAGTATAACGTTGCCCGGCTACACCAATCCACTCACATATTTCCATTCTATCCATATTCATTTCCTCACTTTATAATAATATCGCTAAATACTTTCAGTTTGTCAACTCCCACTTTAAAAATCTTTTACAAAAGACGTAAAAATTCTTATAATATATATGGTACCAACAAACTTAAAACAAAAAGGAAGACCGAGATTTTTATTTTTTTGTTATTGAGAAATTTTGTTTTTATATTATGTTTATACTGAATGGAGGAATTTTTTAAATTTACAACTTACAATTAAAATTTTATAATCTTTAGCTGGAGAATATTATGAATAAATATATCGTTTTCTGGCATATAAACAATAATCAGCAGAATATAGTAAAAGGAAAAATTATACTGGCACGGTAAATTGGGATTTAGGGATTAGGATTTAGTTAAAAACGAAAAAAACTTTGTGCTTTTAATCTCACAAAGCTGCAATTTCGTACATTTTTAACAATGATAATAACCAGGAAAGCAAAGATTCGGAACCCTCATTTTTATTTACCCCTGTTGGCAGCAATCCATCTTTACATCCACCTGTTTTTGAGTTATACAAACTCTCTTCGAGCGCATTTTGCCCCAGGAACCATCTAAAAGCCCAATCAACCCTATCCAGAAAGAAATCATCTCCAGTACAAAGATATGCTTCATAACATGCATCAATTAAAGCGAGTACTTCGACAGGCTGCTGATCAAACTTTACTTTCTTACTATTCCTTTTAAACCAACCTTTATTGCCTATTACCGAAAGATACCCGGTTTCTTTATTGGTTTGAACATCAATCAGCCATTTTAATGCATTCAATCCCCATTCTTCCATCTCTTTATTACCGGTAAAACGCCCCTCTTCAAGCAAAGCTTGTGGTAAACGTGCATTTTCATAGGATACAACGTCCTCACCCCAGATCCAATTATCTGAGGAATTCTTTTTAAATAAATCAATAAGCTTATGCGCCAGCTCATCATTAAGGTTTCGGGCATTTTTATCTCCCGGATATTGATTAAGGTATTTAATTATACCCAGTATGGAAAAAGCCCAGGCTCTGGGTGAAGAAAACAAATGAATCTTCTTTAAAGAGTTATGTAAAAGTTCAATTGCAAAATGACCCATTTCTTCGCTGGGCGGCTGATATATTAAATTACCAAGAGCCCAGATCAAACGACCATGAGAATCTTCTGAAGTCTTTGAATTATTCCATTTTCTATCAAAAGATAGATAGTTTCTCACGTTTTCTTTCTTCTCATCATAAGAAGCAGATAAAAACGAAAGATATTTAACAAGCATAGGTAAAACACATTCGTTTTTAAAAAGGTTACACATTTTTAGAGCTACAATAACTGCTCTTGCGTTATCATCTGTTGTATACCCATAATTCCTGTTAGGTATTGAGTATTTGGAGTGTTGAAAAATACCGGTATCATCGGTTAAGTTATTCAGATGTTTCAAGTTAATTTCAGGCAAATCCTGGACTTTTATACTTATATCTTTTTTAACAGAAACTTTCTTTCTTTTTCCGGATCTATATTTTCCTGCTATCATTTTAAATGAATCAACATAAGAAGAAGCCACTTCGTCCCAAATCATTTTTCTGCCATATTTATGCGCCTTTCTTCTTATTTTGTCTCTTTTTATTTCATCTCCTAATAGATCCTTAATAGCTTTTGACATTATTTTTACATCGTTAAAAGGGACTATAATTCCACGCTCTTTATCAAGTAGCTCCAGAGCATGCCAGTACGGTGTGGATATAATAGCTTTTCCGCAAGCAACAGCATAAGATAGAGTACCCGAAGAAATTTGTTGTTCCGAACGATAAGGAGTAATGTATATATCAGCCATTACCAGATATTTAATTAATTCGTTAAGGGTTACAAAGCGATTGTGAAATACCACATTTTTCTCAAGATGTTTTTTATTTATAATATTTTTGAGCGAAAATCTATATTCTTCGCCAAACCGCTTTTTTATATTTGGGTGGGTCTTTCCCAATATTATATAAATAATTTCAGGAAATTCTTTCACAACATCAGCCAAAGCATCAATCGCAATTTCTAATCCCTTATTCGGACTTAGTAAACCATAAGTTAAAAGCAAAAGATGTCCTTCCATATCAAATTCCTCTTTGTAGTATGAAGGGTCTATAAAAGGTACATTAGGTGCTCCATGATGTATTTTTTTTATTTTAGATTTGGAAACTCCATAAATTTTAGACAGTAACTCGAATCCTTTATCCGCCAACACAACAACTTCTGTGGAAAGTTTACATATCCCTTCTAAAATCCGTTTTTGTTCTTCTGATGGGCTTACCAATATAGTATGCAATGTTGTAATTACAGGTTTTTTTAAATTTTCCAAAAGCGACAAAACATACTTACCATCGGGACCTCCATAAATTCCAAATTCATGCTGAACCGAAACCACTTCTACATCAGATATATTGAGAAATTCAGCCGCTTTAAGATAATCTGTTTTATTCTGAGCCCGTATCTCAAAACACACTTCGTTACCGTAATTGTATTCTTTTTCCGAATCCGTCAATGCTACTATGTCTATATCATTGTTTTTCTTTAAGTCAATACCGTATAAATCGGAAATTGCTCCGGCAAGATTATTTGTAAACGTAGCTATACCACACTCCCTTGGAAGATAAGTCGATACAAAAGCAACATGCGATTTTTTTATCTTAGATTTCTTCATAAATTTAAAAACTCCTAATAATTTGCAATTATAAAAACAATACCAAAGCCTATAAATCACAAGAAGTTTCAACAGAAATGATTTGCCCGATAGCGATATTTCGTGTATGCATTCAAATTTTACGAAAAACAGACAAATAAGTCAAGGTGTAAGTTTTAAAATTTTTTGTAAGGCTTAAAAAAAACATTGCATTAGGATATTTTTTTATTATATTAACGTTGCGAAAATTTTTAAATTTAAACTTCAAATTAGGAGGCTAAAGTATGGTATCTTACAAGGAATTAGGATTTGTCAATACCCGCGAAATGATGGGCAAAGCCCTGAATGGCGGATATGCGGTTCCCGCGTACAATTTCAATAATATGGAACAATTACAGGCAATAATTACCGCCTGTGTAGAAACACAATCTCCCGTAATATTACAAATATCAAAAGGCGCAAGAAAATATGCCAATCAAACTTTATTAAGATATCTGGGTCAGGGAGCCATCGAAATGATGAAAGATATGGCTAATGAAAAGGGCTTAAAAGAAATTCCTATAGCCCTGCACCTTGATCATGGTGATTCATTTGAACTATGTGTATCTTGTATTGAATCGGGGTTCTCGTCTGTAATGATCGACGCGTCAAGCCTACCTTTCGACGGGAATGTAGAACTAACTAAAAAAGTTGTTGATTATGCGCGCCCATATGACGTAACAGTCGAAGGTGAACTCGGAGTACTGGCAGGGATCGAAGAACATGTAGTATCGGAGAAAACACATTACACCAAACCGGAAGAAGTTGAAGAATTCGTAAAAAGAACAGGGGTTGATTCTCTTGCAATTTCAATCGGAACATCTCACGGGGCAAATAAATTTAAACCTGAACAGTGCACAAAGAATGAAGACGGCATATTCATACCACCACCCTTGCGCTTCGACATCCTCGAAGAAGTAGAAAAAAGAATACCCGGATTTCAGATAGTTCTTCATGGTTCTTCCTCTGTACCGCCTGAAGCCATAAAAATAATTAACGACAACGGAGGAGCACTAAAAGACTCCGTAGGCATTCCTGAAGGACAGCTGCAGAAAGCAGTAAAATATACCGTCTGTAAAGTAAATATCGATTCAGACGGACGTCTATGGATGACGGCAGCCGTAAGAAAACATCTTGTAGAACATCCAGAGGATTTCGACCCGAGAAAGTATCTTGGACCTGCTCGTGAGGCTTTAATAAATATGTATAAGCATAAGAACGAAAACGTCTTAAATTCAGCTGGCAAGGCTTAATTTAAATCATATATTACCTTATCCGTTAAACCCCTCCCGGATAAACGAGGAGGGGTTTTTTATTGGAACTTCTTGAACTAAAAATAAGTCTGTTATCAAAAAGGAGTTACAATGATATTAAATAAAAAAATAGTTATTCGGTTTTTAATAATAATTACATTTGTTTTTTCGTTTTTCGTGGAAGGAGAGGATCAAAAAGGAGAAATAAAAATGGAAAAAGAAGTTTTAGAAAAAGCTACTTTTGCCGGCGGTTGTTTCTGGTGCATTGAATCGGCTTTTGATGAAATCCGGGGCGTAAAAGAAGCTGTTTCAGGATATACCGGCGGTAAAACCGAAAAACCTACCTACATTGAAGTATCTTCAGGTAAAACAGGTCATTATGAAGCCGTACAGGTAACCTTCGATAAAGAAAAAATAACATACAATGAGCTCGTAGAAATATTCTGGCAGCAGATAGATCCTACCGATCCAACCGGGCAATTCGCGGATAAGGGCTCACAATACAAAACGGCAATATTTTATCATAATGAAGAACAAAAGGTGATAGCCGAAGAATCAAAAAAGAAATTAGAAAAATCCGGTAAATTCGATAAGCCTATAGTAACAGAAATAAAAGAAGCCAAGGAATTTTATCCGGCTGAAGACTACCATCAGGATTATTATAAAAAGTGTCCCGTAAGATATCAGAACTACAAGGTTGGCTCTGGAAGAGAATCTTTCTTGAAAAGAACCTGGAAAAAGGTTAAATAAATATTCCTTAGATCTTCAATAATTCTAAGACATATTCAATTTATAAGTGCTTAGAAAATGTAGTATCTAAATGAGGCAGAAAGAAAACCTCTATAGCGACTATCAATAGACGGATATTCAATGTAATAATAATAAGTCCCCCTCAAACTAAAAGACATTCTGTACTGGATATAATATGTGGGCGACAAAGATACTAATAAGTATTCCTCTTCTCTTCCGTTATATCTATTAATATCTTTGTTATATTTACAATCTAAAGTCATATACAGTTTTTTGAGCACTTCATAATAAAAAGAAGATGAAATATCTATACTTTTAATTCTTACTGAATCGGAAACATAAGTTTCTACTTCCGAATCAAATAAAAACTGAAGCTTAGTTGAAAGAGGTCTAGAATATGTGAAATTACCGCCTAAAAAGAAATTTTCATTACTTTCATCAAAATCTATTGCGCTTCTTTTAACAAAATCAAATCCGGCATAACCCTTAATTTCAAATCCCCTGTCTCTGTTCACACTGTATGGAAAAGCACTTCTAATCAATGTTTCTTCTCTTCCTTTCACAGCATACGCAAAGACACTTCCATTAATTATTTCATTTATTCTTATCGTAGGAACTGCACCCAATCTATCCGAGTTAAATCCTTTTAAGTTTTTAATAATATCTTCAAAATCTCTCCAGAATTCTCGCGCATCAAGGTAACGGGAACTATTCCTTAAGAAATCCGTTATTTGTTTCAATTCTTCTTTGGATATATTCTCGTCTAATTTTCCCAATTCTATCAATTCTTCCTCGATTTTAAGAGCCTGATAAGCCGTTGACAAAGGAATCATCCTGCCAAAACCAATACCGGTTTTTAGTTCCCCCTCAATACCATAATAATCCGAATCTTCTCCATCTAGCCCTTCTCTCCACAAACCATAAAAATAGCCTCCCGATGATAGAAAAACAGGTATAGTTACAGGGTAAATTTTATAATCACCTTCACTTTTAAGACTTGCATCCAGCCTGTTCTCTTCGCTTATTCTATAAAAACGACCACCAGGAGCCATTCTTAAATACCAATCATTTTTTAAGCTATAATTTCTCTTATAGTAACCTATACCCAGAGAACTTCCTCCTCTTGGAGCCACCAATTCCTCGAAACGATAATCACCATTTCCGGAAACAGACAAGTTATGATAGCTAACAATCCCGGGATCATATTCCATAAGATAATTGTAACCTATACTGTCATTTACAGAAGCTAGAAAACTAATTATAAATAATAGCATGATATACCTCCTATTTAATACATAATAAGATAGTTTTAGTTTTTCGCAAGACTTACCCTCATACTCTCTTGACATTTACTTATGCATCTTTTAAATTGTAAATATTAAAACTATAAAAGGAATGAAGTTTAAAACTCTAATAAGTGAAAATGATATAGCAACCCGCGTAAAGGAGTTGGTAAAAGAGATTGCGGAAGATAGTCAAGGCAGGGAACTCTTTGTAATAGGTATCTTGAAAGGAAGTTTTATCTTTTTATCTGATTTATTACGGCTTTTTTATCTTTACGATATGCACCCTTCCCTGGGCTTTATCACTATTGAATCCTACGGTTCGGGAAAAGTGTCCTCAGGAAAACTTAAAATGTTAAGGGATATTACAACCGACATTGAGAATAAGTGGGTTTTAATTGTTGATGATATTCTGGATACAGGCAGAACATTGGCTTTTGCGAAGGAATACTTTCAAAAGAAAAACCCTGATTTAATAAAAACCTGTGTTTTTCTTGATAAACCGGAAAGAAGGGTAAATGAATTCAAGGCGGATTATGTGGGTTTTGAAATTCCCGATAAATTCGTAGTTGGATACGGTATGGATTACGATAATTTTTTCCGAGAATTACCTTATGTGGCGATTCTTTCAGATGAGGAAGAATAGCCTTACACTGAGACACATAACTTTTGACTGTTGGTCTGTGGGTCGGTTAGTCCATTGGTCTGTTTGTTGTACTCACCAACACACCCACACACCAACACACTAACTCTTTTAATTTATGTTTTACAAAATAATCGCGGATATAATTGTTGTAATACATTTCATCTGGATAATTCTTATGTTGCTGGGCTTTTTCTTAACGATATATGGGTTTTTCCGGAAGAAAATCTTTGATTGGTGGTTGTTTAGAACACTTCATCTTTCAGGCATACTTTTCGTTGGATTACTAACGCTCCTACGAAGATTTTGTCCTTTAACCATACTCGAAAACATATCGAGAGTAAAATATAACCCGGAATCTACTTATCCGGGCTCATTTATTGTCCATTATATCGAAACATTGGTATATCCCAATGTTAATCAAACCCTTCTTCGCGTAGGAACTGTATTTGTAGCACTTTTTACACTGGCTGTCTTTGTAATTCGACCACCCTCAAAAATCAAAACTATAATAGGACGCAGATAAAGACTGATTTACAGGGATTTTTTAACCACAAAACACACTAAATACACTAAACCTCACCACACCAAGGAAATATGCGTTTAACTACAAACACACTAAAAAACTAATTAACCAATTAACTAATATACTAATCTTCGATTATTCAAATACAGCCCCATCGCCTGCCGATTTAACTATCTTAGAATATCTCTCCAGATATCCGCGTGGAATATCCTTCTTAACGGGCTTAAAAGCTTTCTCTCTTTTCTTAAATTCAGCGTCATCTATTAAAACGTCTATCCTTCTGCCCGGAATATCGATCTTAATTTTATCATCTTCTTCAAGCAGTCCAATAGGACCTCCAACTGATGCCTCAGGCGATATATGACCGATAGCGGGACCTCTTGTTCCTCCTGAAAATCGACCATCGGTTATCAGCGCAACGGATTTTTCAAGCCCCATACCCGCAATAGCCGCGGTAGGATTCAACATCTCTCTCATGCCCGGGCCTCCTTTGGGACCTTCATAACGAATAACGACAACATCGCCTTCTTTGATCTTACCGCCTAAAATAGCCTTATTAGCATCTTCTTCCGAGTTAAAAACTCTCGCAGCACCAGTAAATTGCATAACAGATTTATCAACGGCAGATTGTTTAACAACCGCTCCGCCGGGTGCAAGATTACCTCTCAAAATCGCAATCCCTCCCTCTTTACTGTAAGCGTTATCTATTGATCTTATAATATCATTATCATAAATTTCGGCGCTTTCGGCTATTTCTTTTGTTGTCAAACCGCTTACCGTAGTACAATCATTTATTTTCGATTCAAGAGATTTTAAAACCGCCGGAATCCCGCCCGCGTAATTCAAGTCTTCCATAAAATAATCTCCCGCGGGTCTGATTTTGGTAATATTCGGAGTATCTTTACTTATTTCATCAAAGACTTCGAGCGGCAAATTAACGCCAAATTCATGCGCAATCGCGGGTATATGAAGAACCGAATTTGTAGAACCTCCGAGAGCCATATCTATACGGATACCATTTTCAAAAGCTTCTTTTGTAGCTATTTTATCAATTGTCGTATTTTCTTTTATGAGTTCGACTATTTTCTCACCCGATCTATACGCAATCCTCTTTTTCTCGGCAGAAACTGCCAAATTAGTCGCGCAACCCGGTAGAGACAAGCCCAGAGCTTCAGTAACGCATGCCATCGTGTTAGCCGTATACAAACCCTGACAGGAACCGGCACCGGGACAGGCTTCTTTCTCAAGCGCGTACAATTCTTCTTCTGAAATTTTTCCCGCCTGATACGCACCGACTGCTTCAAAAGTATCTCTGACAAGAGAAAGTTTTCTCATCTTATATCTGCCGCTAAGCATCGGACCTCCGGTCACGACTATCGAAGGTAAACGAAGGCGACCCGCACCCATAAGCATACCCGGCGTAATTTTATCACAATTGGTTACAAGAACAATACCGTCAAGCTGATGAGCGTTCACAAATGTTTCGACAGAATCCGCTATCAATTCCCTCGAAGGAAGACTGTAACTCATTCCACTATGCCCCATTGCGACACCATCACATATACCCGGAACGGAACAATAAAAAGGAACTCCGCCTCCGGCATAAATACCGTTAATAACCGCTTCTTGAATATCACGAAGATGAACATGTCCAGGTATTATATTGGTAATCGAAGAAACAACCGCGACAAACGGCTTATCGATATCCATAGGATCAAAACCGCAACCGCAAAGAAGCGCACGAGTCGGCGCTCTTTCCACACCTTTTTTTACTGAATCACTTCTCAATTTCCCTCCTTTAAAAAATTATTCTCACACAGAGCCACAGAGAACACAAAACCCTTCCACACCCTATTAATTAGCCACAGATTAACACAGATTTACACGGATCTTTTTCTTTGTTGTTTTTTCTGGTATCCATTTATACTCCCCACTTACCAAATTAGTTATAACCTTCATTTAAAATATAAGGCATTAAGCCTTTGTATTTTATTAAGTTAACCATCATGCCTTCAAGCGATGGAAAAGAATATTCTTTACCGTTAGATTCGTTTTTTATCAGCCCTTCTTCGAGATTAACGTCCAGAATATCTCCCTCTTTGATCTCCTCGGCTGCCTCAGGTTGGACTATCAGAGGAAGACCTATGTTAAAAGAATTCCGGTAAAAAATTCTGGCGAATGTTTTAGCTATAACACAGGATACACCGCTTGCTTTTATAGCAATAGGCGCGTGTTCTCTTGAAGAACCGCACCCGAAATTATCGCCACCAACTACTATATCACCCTTATTGATTATTTCATCGAAATGTTCTCCGCGAACTGGTTCAAAAAGATGTGCTGCCAGCTCCCCTGGATCCGTCATGTTGAGATAGCGTGCAGGGATTATCAAATCGGTATCAGTATTATCCCCAAATTTCCACACCTTACCTTTTATTTTATCCATCACAACACCTCCTCGGGATGTACAATTCTACCTGCAACAGCAGAAGCAGCCGCGACCGCGGGATTAGAGAGATAAACTTCGCTCTGGTAATGTCCCATTCTACCTACAAAATTACGGTTAGTCGTAGCTACGGCTTTTTCTCCCGCGGCAAGAACACCCATATGACCTCCCAAACAAGGACCACAGGTTGGAGGACCGATTACCGCCTCTGCCTCCCCAAAAATCTCAAGTAATCCGTTTCTAAGGGCTTTCATATAAATTGCAGGTGTCGGAGGAGCAACAATTAATCTGGTATTCGCATCCACTTTTTTTCCCTTTAAAACTTTAGCGGCAATTTCCAAATCTTCGTACCACCCATTTGTACAGGAACCTATAAATACCTGGTCTATTTCTATATTGCCTATATCTTTTACGTTTTCGGCATTGGAAGGCAGGTGCGGCATTGCAACCTGAGGCTCCAGCTCGGAAACGTCAAATTTTCGTACATCAGAATACTCCGCATCAGCATCACTCTTATACATCTTATATTCTCTTTTCGCCCTATTCTTAACATATTCTTCGGTAATTTTATCCGGAGGGAATATGCCGTTTTTGGCTCCGGCTTCTACAGCCATATTACTCATCGTTAACCGCTGATATATACTTAATTCGGCAATAGTACTTCCGGTAAATTCAAGAGACTTATATATAGCCGCAACATTACCGAGGTTTTTTAAGGTCATCAGTATTAAATCTTTACCAAAAACCCATTCCTTCAACTTTCCTGTATATTCAAGTTTGATTGTTTCAGGAACTCTAATCCATATTTTGCCTGTCAGAAGAGCTCCGGCAAGATCGGTGCTTCCGACTCCAGTCGAAACACAACCAATAGCTCCGTAGGTGCAGGTATGACTATCCGCTCCGATTACAAAATCACCCGGAACAACCAATCCCTTTTCCGGAAGCATGCAGTGTTCGACTCCACATCTTCCGGTCTCAAAAAAGTATTTAACATTATGCTTCTTTGAAAATTCTCTCATTTTCTTAACATTCTCAGCGGATTTGATATCCTTGTTAGGCGTAAAATGGTCGGGAACCAGAGCGATTTGTTCGTTCTTTATTTTGGCATCCTTGATATCGTCGATAATATTAATCGATATTGGTGCGGTTACATCATTCGCGACCATAAAATCTACATTCGCGACGATATGTTCCCCTGGATTAACTTCATCCTTACCCGCGTGAGCCGCGAGTATCTTTTCCGTTATAGTATGTCCCATAATTACACTCCGTGTTCGTCTTTTTCTTTCATTTTCTTCTTTAAAGCAAGACGGTTCAAAGCATTTACAAGAGCTTCAGCACTTGCAATAACAATATCAGTTTTAGCAGCTCTTCCGACAGAATCAAGGCCTTCTTCCTCAATATAAACCGTAACTTCTCCCTGAGCATCCGAACCACCCGTTATTGCGCTAATACTGAACCGGGTAATGGTAACTTTATCCGGTATAGCCTTTCGAATTGCATCGTACACAGCATCTACAGGGCCGTCTCCGGAACCTTCTTTCTTAAAATACTTGCCGTCAACTTCTACCTCAATCGTAGCTGAAGGAACCACACCGGTACCACCGGAAAAATTAACGGAAAGCAATTTGTATTTCTGATCCATCGTAAAAAGTTCTGACGCAACAAGCATTTCAAGGTCTTCGTCGTAAATTTCTTTCTTTTTATCGGCAAGATCTTTAAATTTCTTAAAAAGTTTATCTATTTCTTCATCATTGTACTGATACCCGAGTTCTTCAAGTTTATTCCGGAAAGCATGTCTTCCCGAATGCTTTCCGAGTATCAACTCATTGGAAGACAAACCAATATCCTCAGGTCTCATTATCTCGTAAGTGCTTTTTTCCTTCAGTACCCCATCCTGATGAATTCCCGCCTCATGAGCAAAAGCATTTCTCCCAACAATAGCTTTATTTGGTTGAACTTGCACCCCGGTAATCAAAGAAAGAGCTCTGCTTGTAGGATATATGTGTTTTGTATTTATATCGGTTTTAAAGTTAAAAAGATCTTTTCTTGTATTGATTATCATTACAAGCTCTTCTATGGAAGCATTTCCAGCTCGCTCGCCAATACCATTGATTGTGCATTCCGCCTGCCTAGCTCCCGCCTTTATTGCGGCAAGTGAATTAGCTACTGCAAGACCAAGGTCATTATGACAATGTACACTTATAATAGCATCGTTCTTTATTTCATCTTTCAAATACCCAATCAACTTAAAAAATTCATCAGGAGTAGTGTATCCAACGGTATCAGGTATATTTACAGCCTTTGCTCCGGCTTTTATTACAGCTTTGCAAACTTTTGCAAGAAATTCCGGTTTTGTTCTTGTCGCGTCTTCCGCGGAAAACTCCACGTTATTTGTGTATTTACAGGCATATTCCACCCCTTTTATTGCTGCTTCCAGTACTTCATCCGGTTCCATTTTAAGCTTATGTTTCATGTGGATATCGGATGTTGCTATAAAAACGTGAATACGCGGCTTTTTAGCGTGTTTAAGAGCCTCCCAGGCGCGGTCTATGTCTTTTTCTTTTACTCTGGCGAGACTGGCTACTTCCGGACCTTTTAAAGCTTTCGAAACCTCTGTTATAGCTTCAAAATCTCCCTGTGAGGCAATGGCAAAACCGGCTTCCACACAGTCCACATTTAACTTCTGTAGATGAAAAGCTAACTTAACTTTTTCATCCACATTCATGCTAAATCCGGGAGCCTGTTCACCATCTCTGAGAGACGTGTCAAATATATAAACTTTCTCATACATTTTTGCCTCCTTTTAAGGTCCGTTAAAAAACAAAAACAGTAGTTTAAACATACTATTGGGTAACTTAAACCAGATTCTAATAGTCTTGTTTTCTTGGAAATTATCCGCTTTTATTTTTTTGTCAAGCCCACCACTTACAAAGAAATTAAATATTAAAAATTAAAAAGCAAAATGACAAATTAAAATGTAAAAACTAAAAATCATAGGACGTAGATAAACGCAGATTTATAAAGATATTTTTGTGTTTTTATTAAAACTAGGATCTAGTACCCGGTATCTGGCACCTAAATTATACCTCGTGACTTTAAACTCGAAATACGAAACTTCAATTCACTGCTATAGCAACAATTAAATTGAAATATAATCAGACAAAATTACTCAAACAAGTTTTCTTCTTTATACTCTCTCCCTCCCTTATAATTACAACCAAACGGTTTAAATACTTTCAAATAACTTTCCAACAAATCATGTTCTTCAGAGGTTCTTACCCATTCACTATTATTCCGATGAACATGAACGTGAGTTGCACCCATCTCTTTTATGCACTTTAATTGCGGATCAGTTTTACCTATCAGAACGCCAAGATCCCCCTGACCTATATAAATCGGAATCCAATGGCCGTCGTTAGTTTTTTTAGTGAAAATGTAATTACCATAATCACCGGAGTCAAATTCTGTAGGTAAATTATGGACGGAATATTTGTATCGTTGGCCATCTACACCAATCCACTCGCTTATTTCCTTGTTTCCCATATTAACCTCCTCGTCTCATTTTAATACAATATCAGGACGTACTAAAACTTTGTCAACCCCTACTACAAAAATTTTTTACAAAAAAAGTAAATTTTTTTGTATCAATATCCTTTCTCCCTCACTTCTTCCTCGTCAAAACCGAAATAATGCGCTATTTCATGAATTAATGTTTTTAAAATTTGTTCTTTTATTATATTATTTATTTGTGTGCCAAAAACTTTCTCAAAACTTTCTTTATAAATCTCTATTCTTGTCGGCTGTGTTTGGACAGAAAAGGTCCTTTTCTTATTTTTAGGAATTCCGGCAAATAACCCAAAAACGGTTCTCCCGGGAAATTCTTGTCTTACTCCCATTGGAACATACTCCCTGCAAATAACTTCTATCCTTTCATCCCTCAGAATCTTCCTGTATTTTTCAGGTATTTCTTTCAAAGCTTCATTTACAACTTGCTCAAATTCCTCAAATTCCATAATCAACCAATTTTTTTTGCCACAAAGGCACTAAGACACAAAGGTTTTTGTTGTTTTTTTCTCTGTGTACTCTGCGCCTCTGTGTGATAATTAGTTTTTTGGGGTAGTGAGGGGATTCTGTATTCTGACTTCTGACTTCTAACTTCTTATTCAAATTTAATTTCCCTCCATTTACCCTTATAAAAAGCTACAACCGCAAGGATCGCCTCTATAGACCAATCGCAAACAGCAGCCAGCCAGATACCTGCAAAACCATACCCAAGTTTAAAGGCAAACAAATACGCAAGCGACAACCTGACAACGATAGACCCAATAAAAGCTATTATCATAGGAGTTTTTGTATCTCCGGCCCCATTCAATCCACCCGAAACAACTATAAGAAAGGCTAAAGGTATTTGCTCAAAAGCAGCTATTATAATCGCTACCATCGCAAAAATCTTCACGTCAATTTCCGGTCTAAAAATCGCAAATACGGCTTCCGGCTTCAAAATAAATAAAAAAGCAAGCAAAGACATGATTGCTACTGCATAATAAGAAGTTTTCTTTATGCTTTCATCGGCTAAATCAACTCTCTTTACTCCGAGACTTTGCCCGACCAGAGTATTTGAAGCAATTCCAAATCCAATTCCAATCATAAACGAGAAAGATTCAATTCTTAAAGTAAGCTGATGCGCAGCCAGGGCAGCTGTTCCAAGAGAAGCAACCATCTTCATAAAGAAAAATAAGCTAGTCCTTCGTATACCAAATTCCATCATAGCCGGAGAAACTATTTCCCAGATATTTTTTAAAGCCTTTCTGTTTATCTGTTTGATATCTTCGATTTTCACGGGAATTTTTTCTCTTAAATTGATAATAACAAAAATCAAAATACCACCAAGAATATAAGACCCACCTGTCGCAATAGCCGCTCCGGTTATTGCAAGCCTCGGAAAACCACCTATGCCAAATATTAAAAGATAATTAAAAACGATGTTAAAAATATTACCTAAACCCATTAAAAACATCGGGGTTTTTGTATCCCCCATTCCCCTTATTATACCGGTCGAAGTAAAATAAACAAAAGCAAATAAAGAAACCCCAAGAACAATACCAAGGTATTCGCTACCAAGCTTATAAACCGTTTCACTTGTACCCATAAGCCCCATTAATTTTCCACTGCCAAATATTCCAAGAATACTTATACCTGTTCCAAGGATAATACTTAAAAACAAAACGTTTCCACCACTTACTTTTATTTTGTCTGCAGAACCTTCACCCGAAAATCTTGCAGTCAAAGCCTGCGCGGCAATTCTTAAAGGGAAAGCAAAGACAGAAATAAAAATAAAAAACAAGATGCTTGCCAATCCCACCGCGGCAATCGCATCAGTGCCGAGACGCGAAACCATTACTATATCAACAAACGCTGTCACGGTAAAAAACAAATGCTCCGCGACTGCAGGCCATGAAAGCGTAAAAATATTACGGTGAAGCTTTCCCCGGCTCACTTCTATAAATGAAACGTTTTTGATACTTTCCTCGTATTCGAAATCTATTTTTCCTCCTAATCTTTTCTCAGATTTGGATATTACTAAAAAGGCTTAAAAAAACAAGAGATTTTAAAATGTTCGAACTATAGCCTATTTAAATTTATTAACTACTTATCATAGGAAAAAACCACGACTTTCTTTAGTCGAATATAGCCTTAGAGGTAAAAATATTATTTATTTCTTTTTTACAACAAGAGTTTCGGCAATCATATCATGAAGAGCCTGCCGTTTTTCCGTGAAAGCCGCCATTATATAACCGATACATAAAATTATGCCGGATATAAACTTACTCCAAAATCTCGCATTCGCTCTTGCGAAGGTAATTTTATTTCCGGATAAATCCGTAACAATCAAATTACAAATCTTCTTACCAAGAGTTGCCTGTAATTTGGAACTTTCCATTATAGTAAAATAAAGCCAGCTCAATATAAATGCCAATATATAATAAAGTACTACAAAGAAATCTTCCATCTCCTCTATCTCAATACCCATAAGAGCCATAACAAAACCGATAAAGAACGCACCGATAAATCCAACAACAACTGAAGCAAGAGTTAGAATTATGCTATCGATACAATAAGCAAGGAAACGTTCCCAGAAACCACCAAACTCCGAATAAGAAGCTGAGGAAATATCCTGAATTCTACTAATAAATTTAGCACCACACCCAATACAAAAATTCGCATCATCCGGATTCTGCGCTCCACACTTCGAACAAACCATAAAAACCTCCTAACTATTTAATTTCATAAATAACAAATTCTTAACCTTATTTCACATTAAACTTTATACTTTCAGAGTGACTGCTAAATTCTGGCGCATACATACACTGTATCTCAGCAATACCACTCTGGTATTGTCCTCTATACTGTATTCTTAAATCGTATTCAAAGACATACGTGCCTTTTGGTAAATAATCAATAAAGAAATGCGTAGCTACATCTTTAGTTGATTGGTAATATCTTAACCCATCCTGATAACGATAAAAAGATAATACATCAACAGGCTCCAAACCACTACCTCTCAGGTCTTTTAAATGCACATATTCCATGTCTCGATCAACTTTCAACACGATTCTCACAGTTAAAAGATCCCCAATATTTAAAAATTCCGGTAAGGGTTTAATAACTGTCCCCTTTTTTGTAGTACTTTTGATAAATATATCTTTTTTTAATTGAAGGTTGGTAGTATGGGAAGTTACTGCTGACATCTCTTCAAAATACTGAAAATAGACGCCACCCCAGGCAATACCTTTATCTTCTTTGGTAACTTTAATGTCGGAAAAATCAGGCTGAATTTCATCTTTCGTATAAATTTTTTCATAGAAATTAGTACCGACTTCTACTTTCTCCGGCGTAACTTCTTCTTCTCCAAGTTGCACCTTTACCAACTTATCGCTCGAAATATAATCATCACCTCTTAAAATAAGGGCATATACAGCGTCCGATGTCGCTTTCGTGGTTCTCCAATGTATTGTCTGTTTTTGCTTTAACAACCATACTTTACAATCTTCAACCGCAATCGTATCGTTCATCACTTCAGAAAAAGCTTCGATCATTAGAGCCTGGGTTTCTATCGGTGCTCTGTACCACCACCAGGAACGTTCCAGTTCCCTCCAGAACATACCCATTTCTTTATCCATAACACTTCGTTCTTTAATGGATGCCATAATTTTTTTCGCTGTTTTATTTCTATTAAAACGGTTCAAAGCCAGAGCAAGATACCCTTGAGAAAGTCTTGAATTTAGTTTCAACCAATGTTTTTCTGCCTGACTTAAGAAATATTTCGTTGCCTCTTCATTCCGCGAAGTAATCGGCTTTTCCTTCAAAT
>Ga0307430_1000206_pt1 | contig 57613 bp, 42 predicted proteins | sample SalMarWE160130MG_FD_202159 | JGI IMG/M metagenome (GOLD analysis project Ga0307430, IMG submission 202159) | Salt marsh sediment microbial communities from the Plum Island Ecosystem LTER, Massachusetts, United States - WE1603-130 | ecosystem: Environmental > Aquatic > Marine > Intertidal zone >... | reverse complement strand
GATCTTGATTCATCAAAGGAACCGGGAGCTTTTTTCTCAAGCAGTTTGATTATATGCCAGCCGTACATTGTCCTTACAGGTTTTGAATAATCACCTGTATCTTTAAGTGCCAATGCTGTTTCAGAAAAATCACTGATTATCTCACCTGTTCCAAACCAGTTAAGTTCGCCTCCCCGGTTTGCGGACTCTTTGTGATCGGAGTACTCCTCTGCCAGCTTTCTGAAAGAGGCTCCTTCCTGGAGCTCCTCATATATATTATTGATAGCTTCTTCAGCTTTCTTTGCTTCCTCTTCACCTGTTCCCGGGGGAGATGCTTTCATTATGTGAGCTACCCTTACCTTTCCTTCTGAAGGGCGCCTGTCAGTAACTTTAATGATATGGTAGCCATATGGAGTTCGTACAGGCATTGATATTTCACCCTTTTTTAGTGAATATGCAGCATCTTCAAAAGGCATTATCATCTGAAAAACCGTGAAATACCCGAGATTACCACCATTTATCATTACCGACTGGTCATCAGAAGCACCTCTTGAAACCTGTTCAAACGGTTCACCTTTTCTGATTCTTTCTCTTATATCCAGAGCTTTATTCCAGGCTTTGAGAGTATCTTCCGGCGGGGCATCGGGAGGACAGTTAATCAGAATATGCCAGGCATTGACCTCGACAAGCGATCGCTGATATACTTTCTTTAAAAGATTTTCCTTTGTTTCAGGGTCGGTCAGATAACTTTGTGCAAGCTGGTTCCTGTAACCAATTAGTTCTGTTCTGAAGGCAGTCGTTGTGTCATATCCCAGAGCTATGGCATCAGCGACTTTTTGCATGAAAACTATATACTGCTGAAGATAATTATCCAGATCATTCCTGTTCTCCGGATCTGGTGTCTTTTTGAACATCCTGATGAATTCAGCTGCCTGAATATTTCTTCCCGCAACATTCATCAGTATCTTTTCATTCTGATCCTGAGCAGGACAAAGAGCCGGTATCAGGAACATCAAAATGATGATTGATGGTAATAATTTGATGTTCATCAAAATAAGTGAATACTATTTATTCAAATAATTTTCGGCTATAATTGGGAGATTCTCTTGTTATTGAAACATCATGGGGATGGCTTTCGATTATCCCGGAGTTTGTTATTCTGACAAACCTGCTTTCCTTCTTAAGTATATTGATATTTCTGGCACCAACATATCCCATACCTGCTCTGAGTCCGCCCAGCATCTGGAAGATGACTTCCGAAAGGGTTCCTTTATATGCTACTCTTGCAGCAATTCCTTCAGAAACTAGCTTTTGTATTTCATCTTCCATATCCTGGAAATACCTGTCCTTTGAACCTTGCTGCATAGCCTCTATTGATCCCATTCCCCTGTAGGCTTTGAATTTGCGGCCACTATAAATAATTGTATCACCCGGCGATTCTTCAACTCCTGCAAAAAGAGATCCTGCCATTATTGAATCAGCTCCTGCAGCTAAAGCTTTAATAATATCTCCTGAATACCTTATGCCACCATCGGCGATAATCGGTACTCCTGATCCTTCAATAGCTTTGAAGATATTGAAAATAGCCGATAGCTGAGGAATACCAACGCCAGTTATAACCCTTGTCGTGCAAATAGATCCCGGTCCAATTCCGACTTTCACGGCATCTGCACCTTCATCCACAAGCTTTTTAGCTGCTTCAGCGGTTCCGATATTACCTGCAACTACATCCGTGTTCGGAAAGTTTTTCTTCAATTCCCGTAGAATTCTGATAACACTTTTAGTATGAGCGTGAGCAGTATCAATTGTTATTGCATCAACATCGGAGTTGATAAGAGCTTCAATTCTTGCCATGGTGTCGGAGGCTATTCCGACCGCACCTGCCACCCTGAGTCTTCCTTTATTATCCTTGCATGAATTGGGACGATCTTTCGATTTGGTTATATCCTTGTACGTGATAAGACCTATAAGTTTCCCTGAGTCATCAATCATTGGCAGTTTCTCGATCTTATGTTTCTGAAGAATCCTAGCAGCTGCTTCAAGGTTTGTTTGATGATTTGTAGTGATGAGATTTGTAGTCATAACCTCTGTAATCTTCCGGGCATGGTTGTTCTCAAACCTGAGATCCCTGTTTGTGACAATACCCTTAAGGATACCGTGGTCATCAATAACCGGAATACCTCCAATTTTGTATTCGCTCATCAGGTGTATCGCTTCTGCAACAGTAGCCTCAAGATTAATGGTAATAGGATCAAAGATCATAACATTCTCAGCCCTCTTTACTTTTTTCACCTGAGCAGCCTGCTTTTCAACGGACATATTTTTGTGTATAACTCCTATACCGCCTTCCCTGGCTATGGCAATTGCAAGTTCATCCTCAGTGACTGTATCCATAGCTGCCGATACAATAGGAGTGTTTAAACTGATATTCCTTGTGAACATTGAGCTGAGATCCACTTCGCGTGGTAGAACCTCCGAGTATGAAGGGAGAAGGAGGACATCATCAAAGGTCAACCCTTCATAGAGTATTTTATCCATTAAAAATGACATTGTCTGGAGTATTAGGTTTTTGATGACGCAAATTACAAAAAAATTACCGACTCTTAAAATATCTCTTTACTTTCAGCTTTATAAAAAATTGAAATACAGTTGCTATTTTTGTATAAGGCTATCTGTATATGAATATCGAAGAGTACAGAAAAATATTAACCAGATACTGGGGATTCACCTCCTTCAAACCTCTTCAGGAAGAGATAATTAAATCAATTATGGAAGGAAGGGACACTCTCGGGCTCATGCCTACCGGGGGAGGGAAGTCGGTTACATTCCAGGTTCCGGCGCTGGCTATGGAAGGGACATGCCTGGTAATAACACCACTGATTGCCCTGATGAAAGAACAGGTCAACCGTCTTAATAACCTTGAAATAAAATCTGTAGCTATTCATTCAGGGATGTCAAAAGAAGAGATCGATATTACCCTCGAGAACTGTATTTATGGTGACTACAAGTTCCTTTATGTGTCCCCGGAAAGGATCTCAACACCACTTTTTCAGGGAAAAGCTCCGAGACTTAATCTTTCCCTTGTTGCAATTGATGAAGCACACTGTATATCGCAATGGGGTTATGATTTCAGACCCTCATATCTAAAAATTGCCACACTCAGGCACTATATTTCCGGGAAGGTTCCATTTCTTGCCCTTACAGCATCTGCAACAGCTCCGGTTGTTGAGGATATTATGGATAAGCTGGAATTCAGGGAGAAAAATGTTCTGAGAACCAGTTTCAGCAGAAAGAATATCTCATACCTGGTGCGGAAAGTTGAAGATAAAGGATCTTACCTGATAAAGACACTTAAAAAAACAAAGGGAAGCGGAATTATTTATGTAAGAAGCAGAAAGAGATCAAAGGAGGTTGCTGAACTGCTTGTAAAGAATGGTATCAGTGCTGATTTTTACCATGCAGGACTGACTAATGAACTGAGGGATAAAAAGCAGGTATCATGGACAACAGGAGAGACCAGGGTGATAGTTGCCACAAATGCGTTTGGTATGGGTATAGATAAACCAGATGTAAGGTTTGTTATACACTGGGATATACCCGATTCAATAGAAAACTATTTTCAGGAGAGTGGTCGGGCAGGTCGTGATAGTAAACCTGCTTTTGCAGTACTGTTATATTCAACCGCAGATAAAAGTCGTCTTAATGATTCCCTCAGGAAAAAATTTCCCCCTGTCGAAAGAATTAAAGATATCTATGAGGCATTGTGCAATTATCTCCAGGTGCCTCATGGAGCAGGAAAAAACAATGTATTTGACTTTAGTATGTCAGATTTTGTATCTAAGTACCGTCTGCCTGTGATCGAAACCTATAACAGCCTCTCATTCCTCCAGAGAGAGGGCTATCTGGAATTTACGGAGGAGATTAATAATCCATCGAGAGTGCACTTCATAGTCAGCCGTGATGATCTGTATAAATTCCAGGTTGCTAATGAATCATTCGACGGATTTATAAAATTGCTTTTAAGGTCCTATACAGGTATGTTTTCCGAATTCGTGGCCATAAATGAGGAAACACTTTCAAAAAAAACTGCTATCTCCAGGGATACGGTATATCAGTATCTTGTGAAACTTTCATCCCTGAATATCATCCGATATATCCCCGGAAAAAAGAGTGCACTGGTAATATTTACTGAAGAACGTCTTGTCAGAAAAGGATTGATGATCTCACCGCAGAATTATCTACACGTCAAGGAGAAATATATCTTCCGTCTTAATAAAATGACAGGATATGCAGACTCCGATACAAGGTGCAGGTCAGTTTATCTTCTGGATTACTTTGGGGAAGAATCCGACAGGTGCGGTATTTGTGACGTGTGCAGGGAAAGAAATGAACTGGAACTGAGCAGATATGAATTTGATCTGATACTTGAGGAGATTAAGGAAATACTGGCTGAAAAGAAATATGATGCGCAGGAGCTGGTGAGCAGGGTAGAACAACCGGAAGAAAAGGTTATTAAAGTATTGCGATGGCTTCTCGATCACAACAAGATAATCACGGACGATAAAAATCTGTTGTCGTGGAAGGAACCTGACCTGTTTTCCAGGTAAGGATGAATAATTGCTAACAGAATGCAGATCATGGAGAATGGATAACTTTCACCGTTAATAATTTATTTTATCCATTCCATAAAAAGATTATAAAGCTTCTCAGTTGATTCCGGTGATATAATAATTAATTGTCCACCGGCATTTTTTGATTGATAAGCTGTTCTGATAATCGCGAGATCCTTACCGATACTTTTCTGATCGGTTCTTTCCCCATTTCCATCAGTTGTGCCTGCCATCAGCAGCTTTCTTGGCGTAAGACAGGCTGCAAGGTCCGGGAGATCGTAAGCAGTAAGGGCACCCGGAACAAGATTCTGAACAAATCCCGGATAATAAAAACGGTTCATAACAAGAGACTGGTATGAAGAATATGGTTCGATAAGAGCTATGCGGGTAATATCTGTATCGAATGCTGCGGCATACAGCATCACAGGTGCCATTTCCTTCCTTGCAAGACCATATATCTCGCTTATTTCACTTCTTTTCGTAAGTAAAATTCTAAGCCTTATTACATCACCGGTCCGTATCCCAACTATGCTTCTACCGATAATGGTGGAGGTAAACCACATATTATAGGAAATACCACCGATCACTGCATCTCCTTTAAAAGTGCCGGGCCCCATCTCACCTGTTCCGATCAGATCAGGGGCAAGTACCGTAAAACCGTTTTTCACGAACCATTCAATCTCTCCACCTTCTGAAGCTTCGACTGACTTGCCTGAGGGGTGAAGATAAATAAGGGCTTTATTGTTTGGTCTGTCAGGTATCATTAACAGGAAAGGAATAACATAATTTCCTTCGCCTTTTACGAAATACTTCTCCACAACATAAGTTTCTCTTTGAAAACGTCCTGTGAATACCGGATTCTGAACCTTATCAGGCGCCGTGAATCCGGAGAGCTTTTTAGCAGAATTCACTATTTCTGAAAGACCGGAAGGGGAATTTGCCCTGGAATCCTGTAAACGATTGAGAAGCTCTTCTGCCTCCATACGATTCAGACTGAAAACACTCTCTCCTCCAAGTGAGGTTGAAAGTTGCCCTGTAGAAGTTTTCTGTAATTCCTGAGCTGAACAGAAATCGACCTCCTCTTCAACAGGGGAGCCTGGTAACCGAAGATGTTTCTGGAAAAAAGCATACATGGCTTCACGATTTTTTTTCGTATAACCGTGGCCGTAATCATCCTCTGTTATTTCGATATTGTCCGGTTTACCGAATATACTGTAAACACGTTTCAGTTCATTATAAGTTTCGCGGGTTCCCTGGATACTGAAAAAATCTCTTGTGGTAGCCATGATAAGAGTCGGCTTTGGTGCCCTGACCTCAATAAAATCGGCATGGTCGATGCCGCTTGAAGTCTCGTGATAGAGATTTTGTTCCCCATCCTGAACACCAATTGATTCGAGCAGCCGCCGGCAGCTTGTAATATAACCGGCAGGGGCAGAAGCTGCAACGCGTTCATCCATTGCCGAGATGTATGCTGTCTGGGTTCCTCCTCCGGAGAGGCCGTGAACGCCTATTCTATCAGGATCCACTTCCCTGCGGCTGACAAGGTAATCGATTCCCCTGATTCCGTCCCAGAGAAAATATCGAGCAACTGATTTGGCCATGAGGAAAACCTGGACAGAAGGGTAGGAGTGTTCCTTCGTGGAACTGCCAATAACAGATTCTCCTTTGACAGGATCTAAATATTGAAGGCGTTCACCCTGTCCGATAGGATCAATAGCCAGAACGATAAATCCCTTTTTAACCAGATTAAGCAGAGGAAGCTGGTAAGATTCCAGCCTGTAAACAGCGTGGCTGTGACCGCTGCAGAAAAGAATGGCCGGTGCAGGCTTTTTTAATTTATCCGGTATGAAAAGCGAGGCGGTGACGTAAAATTCCGGTAATGACTCATAAATGAGATTTTCGACTTTATAGCCATCCTTTTTGACTTTACCGGTAATCTTTGCATTTAATGGAGTTTTTTCAGGAAATGGTCCAAGAATATTCCACAATGTTTGCCTGGTATCTGCCTGTCTTTTTTGCCACTCTTCGATATTCTGAAGCTGGTTGATACTTGCAGCTCTTGTTTTCAGCATTTTATATGCTTCCCCGGTGAGATAGTGATACAGAGAGTTAGAGGCATCGCTGTAAAAGAGCCAGTTATTCGTTAATACATTAAGGTCATTCTGAGTCTGGGCATAAACCCTTGTATTCAGAATCAATAAGATCGGTAATAATGTAAAAATTAGCTTATAAAAGCCTGAGTGATTTTTAATTAACCTGAAAAATTTCTGCTTCATCTGTAAATAATTAATCAGTTTTAAAATTTAAGTGTCAGATTACGATGTGTTGTACGAAATTAACATATTTGCAGTTAATAAGTATTTAAGGTGAATTATAAACAAGTTCATTGTTTGATTCTTTATAATTTACTGATTTAACATTCCTAATTTGACTTAATAAATCAAATGGAGAAAATTGCTCTTCAGGGGTACTAAAAATCCACACACTATTTGTGGTTGTTAAAATAAGCTCTGTATCTGAAATGGAATTTAAATCATGTCCTCCGTTATCTGGTAATGTCCATATCTTCAACAACTTGAGTTCAGGTTTTTCAGAATCCCAGTTTTTCAGGGAATACCTACGTAATTCATTAAATACCAAAGCAAACAACTACTCTACCTTAGCACCTTTGTAGTACCTCCTTTTTCCATTAATAAATTTACTGGCGTATTGACTTTCCATGAACCCCGGGTGAAATCTGGCACATTAACAGGATTTGACTTGTGTGCAACTGACCATTCACTCAGAGGTGCAATTGAGCTCCAGAGTGCAGCATCATATACATCCTGATCTAGTGGCAGTCCATTGCGCAGGCAATCAATTAATCGCCAGTTTTCAAGGAAGTCCATTCCTCCATGTCCCCCAACCTTTTTAGCCATTTCACCTACTTTCCTTACAATTGCCGGTGTGTATTCTTTTTCAAGAGATTTCAATTCTTCATCTGATACCCATCTGTCTCCAACGGAAATTTTAGCAGGTAGCGGGTATTTTAAAGCAGCGCCCTTTGTTCCACTTATTTTATGAATTCTGGAATAAACATTTGGTGACGTTACATCATGCTGTACCATTATTGTTCGTCCTTTATTGGTCTGTATGGTAGTGGTAGTCATATTACCTCTGTATGGTTTATCAACATATTGTTTATAGAAATCGTCAGTAGTGGCCAGATTTCTAGCCCTTTCGTTCATCATAAAATCCTTACTCATAACAGAAACCAGGAAATCCATTTTATCACCCCTGTTAATGTTCATAACCTGACATATCGGACCTAAACCGTGAGTCGGATACAAATTTCCTCTTCTGTTGGCATTTTCTTTCAGACGCCACATATTCCAGTATCCATTTTTGTTATAGTTACTTCTTAATAGATTATGTATATAAGCCCCTTCGCAGTGCACTATATCTCCAAAGAATCCCTGTCTTGCCATATTCAGTGTTAATAACTCAAAAAAGTCATAACAACAATTTTCCATCATCTGACAATGTTTACGGGTTTTCTCAGATGTCTCCACAAGTTGCCAGCATTCATCCATATTAATGGCAGCAGGGACCTCAATAGCTACATGTTTACCATGCTCCATAGCATAAACTGCCATCGGGGTATGTAAATCCCAGGGAGTACAGATATATATCAGGTCTATATCATCCCGGTCGCATAGCTTCTTCCATGCTTCAGCATCACTTGAATAAAGGGCAGGATTAAAACCAGCAGATTCAATCCTCTTTTGGGTTTTCTTGACTTCAGCCGGAACAATGTCACATAAGGCTTTAATATCCACCCCTTCAAGAAGACTCATATCCGACACGTGACCTGGTCCCCTGCTGCCAAGGCCTATGAATCCCACTCTTACAGTTTCCAATTTGGGTGCAGCATAACCCGACATATTAAATTGCTGTATACGTCGTCTCCCGGCTTGTTCAGGAGAGTTATTGTTATTTGAATTGTCAGATATATCCGATTTGGCTCCAAGTACTTTCAGGAGGCTTCCACTGGCTAAGCCAAGACTTGTCAGACAGGTTAGTTTTAAAAAATTTCTTCGATTGTTTTTCATGTTTCTTATAGTTTAAGTTGATAAGTTCATTTATTCTTAATAATTCATTCTTATATTCAATTTCAATACTTGAAAACTTACTGGAAATATTTGAGAGGCTGGTATATCCAATGGAAGAATAAATTCAATATTTTATTATTGTACAATTATTTCACAAATAGGATTGTTTTTCTAACAAAAAGTTATTCAGCAATAATGATTATTTCAAGCTTTTTTTCAAGATTATTTCATTTGTAATATTGCCATTTACATCTTTTACTAATACATTAATTTCATTATTGTTAATTGATACTTCGAGAAAGGTGTTACTTGAATTTACAAGAACGGGATAGCCAAAGCCAGATTTTTCTCTGTCCAGATATGCATAAGAGTGCGTATGACCGCTTAGCAAAAGATCGATTCCAGCTTTCTCTAAAACAGGTCCGTAATTATCCGAAAGGTACTGCATACCATACCCCATTTTCGCTTGTTTATAAATAGGCATATGGCATAAAACTATCCTGAAGGAAGCATCCCTGAATTTTTCAGTTGATATTTCTTTTTTCAACCATTCGAGCTGCTCTTTTCTATAATTATCAAAATCAGCAAGTTGATAATAATACTGGTTATTGTCAGGTTTATCTTCTCCACAATCAAGAATAATAAAATGAACAGGTCCTAGATCAAAAGAACTATAAAAACTATCATCCTTAAAATCAAGGAAATCTTTAAATTGACGAGCATATCTACCTCTTGCCTCATGATTTCCTCTTACATAAATAAAAGGTTTGGTTTTTGCAAACCAAAATACTGCAGTATCTAAAAAACCAGTGGTTATTTGATATTTATCTTGAACATAATCAACCATATCTCCATTAAAGAACCAGATATCTTGGTTGTTTATGTTAATATTTCTTAAGTAAGATGCCATTTTTGTTGAATTATTGTGCACATCATTAAAAACTATAAAATTTGTTGTTTTACTTTGGGGAGAGGTAGTCGTAAAGCTATAAGCTTGTGAAACGATTGTATCGTTATAAGTTATTTTATATGGTTCGAAAATGTCAATTTGCCTTGAATAAATCCTATACATGTATCTCTTTCCTGGTTGAAGACCTGTTATCCTGATCTTTTGTAAAGTGTCACCAGCATTTATCATTCCATCTTTACTATTATAAATAAGATCCATTTTACTTGTATCAGAACCGATCAATATGCCTGGAACTGATGGATCACTGGTAATCCACATTATGGTTACAGAATTATGTGTAAGATTTTGGATCCATGGTCCGTGGAGAATTTTTTCACTATACCTTTTTTGTCCTCCTGCAGAAATCGGGATAAAAATGCAGGTAATTAAAATTAGAATTAATTTTTTCATTTTAATTAATTTTAAAAGTTTGTAAGTTCTACATAAATAATCATTCTCAAATGGTTAGTCGCACTTTACTATTTTGTTAAGAATAAATCAAATCTCTTAATCTCTGGATTATGGTGCTCCTTAGTCATAATTAATTCAATTTGCTATATCACTTCACGGTATTTATCGGCAATATCTGAATTCTTAATAATATTATTTTCGAGATTAAATAATTGGATTCTCAGATTACTATTCCGAGTAAAAACTCAGATACCTTTCTAATTCCCAGGTCTGTTATCATTTGCAAAAAAGAGAGCTATATTTTCGTATATCACTAGTTTTTTAATTCTTCCTGCATCCTGTGAAGTTTCATCAGGAGAGCGTTTAAGCTACAACAGATTTCTCGTTTTCCTTGTCTTGAAATGGATAATATTGAGATTATGGTAATGATTGTTTTTGGAACCATTTTAGTATATTATTTGGTTTTCAACGAATTTCCATATCAAACTATCACTTTTAGTTGTAAAAATTACCATACCGGATTTCTTTATTAATAAACTTCCGTATCTTCCATTTAGAGATGGCCCGGTAATATAATAGATATCATTGGCATAAAGAACCTCAAAAAAATGAAAATGACCTTGTAATAACAATTTAAGATTGTGGTTTGCAAAGAGTTTGAAAAACTCAATTGAGTTTGATACTCCGTCATTATCAGGATTCCCGGATAATGAACCCAATTCAAATTTTTTCATGGAAGAGATAAAGGGGATATGACTGCATATGACTATCGGAGTAATTGAGTCGGTTGCTGCCAACTCATTTTTCAACCATTCCATTTGTTCATCATCAACATAACCGATATATTTATGACCTGTATCTGTGATCTTAATGTCATCAATCATAAAGAACTTCCAATCTTTGTAGTTAAATGAATAATATCTTTCCCCTATTTTGGATTCATACATTTTCTTTCCATAGAAAGGATTTTCAGGTGATATATTAGTATTGTTTATACCAAAACATTCATGGTTCCCTATGCCAGTATAGACTGGCATTTTGAATCTTTTAATTTGAGATAAATACAAATTAAAGAGCGAATCTGCATAAGATTCATTAGGTTGTGTTGCATCTTTAATATTATCACCTCCTGTAATAATAAAATCAGGTTCTAATTTGTTTATCGTATTTACTGCCTTATTAAAATATTGCAGAGTGTTCTCGTTATAATCCAGATGAATGTCAGTAATAAAAACAAAAGAGAAGGAGTCTGGTTGCTTGTCCTCTGTATTACTCTGTGCTTCTGATGATAAGAAAATGCCTGTTAGAAAAATATACGATAATAGGAGTATTTTTGAACTGCTTGGTGATTTTATTATCATAATATTAAATATTATACACTTAAGGGTGAGATCTTAACTGTTTGTACTTCATATTTAGATGATTCCTATCAGGGCACTTTTCAAGAATAATCAATAATACTAAATCCAAGATAATGTTAAAGAGGCAAATGAAGAGTATTATCCCTAAACAGGTAGTCAGATAAATTCTCACCTCTAAGTTACATTGTTACATTATTCGAAAGTCAGTTGGGACAGCACTTTTTTATTTATATCAATTGTTGTAGCCTTAATACCTGAACTATCTATAGTTAAACCTGATTCATGCTTGCATGTGAGCAAGGTCATGCTTTACCGGTGAGAAAGTCATAAGGAGTCTGCACTGGCTCCCAGACCATAATAGAATAATCGTGGGTGATAAGAATCTCCCGGCATGGAGAGAGCCTGATCTGTTTTCAAGATAGAGTCTGCTACAAGAATTTTGTATTGGAAAAAACTTAATTAGATTTGGATCAAACAGTGGTATTAATATAGTAGTTTTGAAGGTGACATTAAAAGATAGGATCATGTCAAATAAGACTTTAATTCTTCTGCAGGTTTTAATTATTTTCTGCATGATATCCCCGGGTGCGGAAATGTATGCTCAGAACCAGATACAAAACCAGGAAAATGGAAAGATACGTATAGCATCATGCCAGTTTCCGGTATCTTCCAATATCAAGGAAAATTATCTTTGGATAAGAAACCAGATTATTGAAGCAAAGCTGAAAAAAGCTGATATTGTTCATTTCCCGGAATGTGCTTTGTCAGGATATCCGGGATCGGATATGAATTCTCTCGACAATTTTGACTGGGATGAATTATTCAGAGTGACAGATTCCCTTATGACATTAGCGAAAGAATTAAAAATATGGGTCATTCTGGGCTCAATGCACCGGTTAAGTGGTACCAATAAACCTCACAATAGTCTATATTTAATTAATTCTGAAGGTAATATTGCTGACAGATATGATAAGCGATTTTGTACCGGAGGTGATTTGAAATATTTTTCACCGGGGGACCATTTTGTTATATTCAATTTAAATGGGGTAAACTGCGGATTGCTGATATGTTATGATATAAGGTTCCCGGAACTCTACAGGGAGTACCGGAAATCAGATGTGGATGTAATATTCCAGTCATTCTACAATGCCAGACAAAAACCGGGAAGTATTCATCCCATAATCATGCATATCACTGCCCAGGCAATGGCGGGTACAAATTATTTTTATATGTCATTGACAAATTCCTCAGCAGCTGAAAGCTGGCCATGTTATTTTATAACACCCGACGGACTTGTGCAAAACAAACTAACTGAAAATGTTCCGGGAATACTGATTTCCGATATAGATATTTCAAGAAATTATTATGATGCAAGCAAACCTTACAGATTGGATGCTATTAACGGGAAACTTAACAGCGGACAGTGTGTGGAGGATCCAAAGTCTTTTAACAGGAGAAGTCTTTATTAACTTTTCAACTTCCCGGAAGAACTTAATTGGCTTTAACTCAGACAGCCTCTTCGGAATAAGTAGTTTTAATGATGATTAATAACATTTAACAATTATAATATTCAATAAAATGAGAAATAGCAGATGTTAGGCAAATTGTAATTGCAGTTCGGGCAGGCGGGAATTTATTAAGAAGTCGGCCATAATAACTGCAGGGACCTTTTTGGTCAATAATTTTAGCATCTATGCCCGTGACAGAGGTGTTATTGATCCGGCAACACGCGGATTTGGTGTAGCATCAGGTTATGTACCAAAAATTAAAGCCGCATTTGTGAGAAGGAGGGAGGAATATGGGATGCGCTGGCCGGGGGCTGTATACGACGGCGAGGCTGCAAGGACCAAATATACTGATGATTTAAGAAAGGCAGCCGCAACATTGGATTTATCTCTGGATCTAAGGGATACCCCTATATATAATCCCGAAGAAGCAGATGTATGGCTGAAGCAGGCAAGAGAGAGCAAAGCCGACGGCTTGATTGTACTTCTTCTTGACCGCCAGGATCACGCTTGGCCCACTGCTCAAAAGTCAGCAGAATCAGGCATCCCGGCTGTGATTTTCTCACCGCTCGGGACATCTTTCACCACCAATACAATTAATCTGGCCGGTAAACCCGGTTGTGTGGTATACTCAACAAATGATTTCAATCAGGCCATCTATGGATTGAAAATGCTGAAAGCAGGGGCTCGTATGAAGCGTTCAAGGTGTGTTGTTATAAAAGGCAACGGCAGAAGAGAAACTTTGCTCACTACGGATACAGGTATAATGTTACAGTATGTACCGGCAGATACATTTATAAATATATATAACACCATGCCGGTGAGTGCTGAGGTTATTAATATGGCTGATGATTATATAAAAGAGGCAAAAGCGATGAGGTTAGCCACCCGTCAGGATGTTATTAATGGGATAAAAAGTTACCTGGTTGCAGGAAAGCTTCTTGAAGATGAAAAGGCAGATGCTATTTCTATGGATTGCCTGGGTGCACTTGGTAAATTAGATGTAAGCTTGCCATGCATATCATGGTCAAGAATGAATGACGATGGTATTCCGGCAATATGCGAAGCCGATACCGGTGCTATAGCTGCACAAGTTATGGTTCAGTATCTGTTCGATCGGCCGGGATTTCAGCAGGACCCGGTTGCCGACACCTCAGATGATACGCTGATCGGTGCTCATTGTTCATGCCCTACACGTCTTAATGGATTCAATAATCCGCCAGAACCCTTCGAACTTATCCATCATCACGGTAACCGGGATGCAGTACCACGAACAATCTGGAAGACAGGTCAAAGAATTACTCTTCTCGATTTTATACCCGCAAAGGATAGGTCACAACTTCTGTTCGCTACAGGAACAGTTGTTGATAACTTAAGTGTCCCGCCTTCAGGAGGTTGTGTGGTCTCGGTCAAATACAAGATGGATGGAGGACAGGAAGTGCTTTCTTTCCCCGGGATGCATCAGCTTTTCTTTTACGGAGATTATAAAAAAGAATTAAAAGACTTCTGTCAACTCTATAATTTTGAAGCAAAGATAGTCTGACAGTATTCAGTTTATTTCAGCATCTCCCCGGCATTCGCATTCCATGGTTCTATCCGGTGCAGTTTTTTTGCTTCAAGAGCACGGTAACAATCAGGCAGATCGAAGGTTTTCAACACTCCGGGCATTGGCATTTTTCGTCCCTTGGGGACATAAAGGTATGCCGTAACCGGGAAGCCTGGCCTGCTTTCAAATATTACTTTTTCAATGTTATAAGCATCGCGTCCGATTATACCCGTGACATGGTTTTTACTCCATATGCAGGTAAAATGCCAGCACCGGCAAAGCCTATCCCGGCAAGGCCGCTAAGTTTTAAAAAATCTCTGCGAGTGTTTTTCATGTTTTTTGAGGTCAACATTTTCGATAAGTTCTTTGGACTTTCTTTAAATGATATGTAAAAAATCTATACTACTACCAGATTATTTATCTCTTTCTATAACATTAATTCCCAATAAAATGCTAATGTCTTTAATTTGCTGTCTTATGTCACCCATCGTTATACAGCTATGAATTCCATATAAAGAAGGGAAATGCTGATCCCGGATTTTTTTAGTGTTATCAACTTTCGCAATAATTTTGGACGTACACATTACATTGTCTATATTCTCCCCGCCGGTATAAACAGCGTGACCATCAACTATCTGACCTGTGTGTAATCTTATTTCTTTGGGAAGACTATGTATTTCCCAGAATGTAACAGGCTCACCCACAGGCCATTCTGCAAAGAGACCGGTTGAAGAACCAGGTACCTCAGGCTTATCTCTTACCGGGCTTTCCGCATGAGTCCTTATAGTATAAGGCATCCTGCGGTCATCTCCATACGGATTGACCGGGATACCACAGTGCAGTACAATTTCCACCGAGTTGTCAATATCATACATCTGGTCGCCAAGCATACTTGGTCTGCCCGTCAGTAAGTATGCCAGGACCTGGCTGAGCAGTATATCCGGATAATTCTGACAAACAGCCTGTATCCCCCTGGTTTTAAATCCAAGCTCAAAACCTACTCCGGGATTATACCGGTCTTTAAGTTCATTACTTCCGGTAACCGACCTGAGATGAGTAGACACTGCATTGCAATTATACTTTTCTCTTAATGCATCAAGAGCAAGATACCCTCTGGCTGTTTTTATTATCTCTGGCCTTGACGCTTCAACCTTTCGTGCATCCCTGATCCAATCATCGGCAACTTCTTCTGCCTTCCTGACATCAATTGTCCTGTATGTCTCATAGAATTCCTCGGCTTCTGCCACAATTATCTCCACACCAAGTAATTCCTTGAAATTTTTAAGATAACGCTCATTATGATCCCGGGGATAATGCTGATTGTAATCCCCAAACTTGTAATTTACACTGGCAATGATCTCATCCTTGCCACTTTTCACCATCAGTATTCTGGTTTCCTTGAGTTCTTTTACAGCTTTAATTAATTTGATCTTATACACCAGATCATTGAACATGGATTCTCTAACGGATGGAGCACACAGATTTCTTCTGTCCAGCTGAGCGGTTAAGATCTTCACATCTTCATAGTTTGTTCCTCCCTCAAGAATATTCACTTTATCATTTTTTACTTTCCCTGTGGTAAAAATATGATAGTGATGACCACTCTGAAACTCCCATAGGTTATACACAACTATTGTAGGTAATCCGGTGAAAGCCAATCTGTAGTCATTATCCACCCTACCTATGATCAGCACTCCGTCGTATTTGTCTTTGTTATTATTCACTTCATTATATGCAGCTGTTATTGAACCTTTAAATTCAATGAAATCCACACCAATGCATGCCTGTTGAAGTCCGGATAAGACTTGTTCATGTGCTGTAAAAGTCAAGGGAGCGCCTCCAGATCCGGTACAACCACAACCTGCAGAAGTGAAAATGGTGAATACTCTTGTATTTCTGCTTTGAGCGAATACGGTTACGGAAGAAAGAACAATTAATCCGAAAAATAAAAAAATCTTTTTCATAACATGTGTAATTTAAGTTTCTGATAAATTCACGCGTTAATACTGTTAATAAATTTATTCAATAAATCCGTTTTGAATTTCATGGGATTACATTTAAGATCTGCTTGTCATTTAATAAGCGGGATTTAAGCGCCTGATATTCCACTTCCTGTGTATCCACTCTTTTATCAATTGCTATACAAGCTGCAGTTGCAGCCGATTGACCAAGTATCATAAAAACAGGCTCCATCCTTATTGAGCCATATGCAATATGAGTTGCACTAAGACATACAGGAACTAAAAGATTGCTGCACTCAGTATTTTCAGGAACAATAGATCTGTAACTTATTGGATAAGGCCCGGGGACCGGGGCTTCAACATTTCCTTCATTTTGCACAAATCCATTATTATCAACATATCGTTGTACATGATGAGAATCCAATATCAGTAGCACCCAGGCCTCCTGTGGTCAAACCTCCAAAGCGTTGGGAAGGTTCGATAAGTAAAACCGACTTACCCATTCTTGACGTTTGAATAGCCGCAGTTATACCGGCAGATGTCCCGCCATATATTACTACATCATATTTTTCGGGTCTCTTTTTAACACTGCAAAATGCAGTTGTTAAGAGAATAGCCATTAAAATAATGAGTGTTGTATTTCTTTTTAATGTCATAAAGTTGATGAATAATAAAGGTTAATAAATTTATGAATTATTTCTCATGCCATATGATACAATAAATTTGTACAGGCTTAAAATATCCGTTACCATACTTTTTTTATTCAGGTTGCTTCCTTATTGAGGAGAATAGCTGATGGTACGGGGCGAAGAGCAAATACTCATGGATCTCTATTTCATTTTCCATATCCTGGTTAGTAATAATCCGGTAAAAACCGTAGCCATAGTTCCAATCAGTGTGTACCAGGTCCAGGCTATTGAGGTGAAAATAATGATGTATATCATCACTGCGATACCTGTAATGAAGGCCGGCATGGCGTGTTTGATCCGTGGTTTTTTGAAAAGAACACCCAGAATGAAGGTGCCTAACAATCCCCCGTAAGTGAATGATGCGATTGATAGTGCCAGTTCAACGACTGCCTGTGGGCTTTGCATAAATAAAATGGCTGATCCCACAAGCAACAGGCACCATATACCTGTTATCAGTCTTGAGATAAGAACTTCGTTGGTCAGACTTAATTTTTTGTAATAGGGTATTATAAAATCATACATTGTGGTCGAGCCTAAAGCTGTAATAGAGCTTGAAAGAGTCGACATTGCAGCAGCAAATAACGCAGCAATAATAAACCCGGAGAGTCCTGTTGGTATTTCTTCAATAATGAACCTGGGAAAGACTTCGTCGGATCTTATATCGGCTCCGCCATAAAAAACAAAAAGCAAACTGCCAAGGAAAAGAAAGAGCGCAAACTGAAATATTATAATACCACCTGTTGTTATCAATGCTTTTTGGCTGGCCGGCCGGGAACCTGTTGCAAGCAATCTTTGTACTATAAGCTGGTCTATACCATGTGATGCCATGGACAGGAATGCTCCACCCAATATGCTGGCAATGAGGGTATAAGGCGTTGACAAAAATCCTTTAAGTCCTCCTTCAAAAGAGAAATTGAATAATTCATATTTGCCGGCTTCCGACGCTTTGCTGATACCTCCCAGCAACCCGCCGCTCAACTCTCCGCTCACGATGATAATTGCTGTTACAGCCCCGGCAATATAAATAAACAGCTGGACCATTTCCATCCATACTACAGATTTTAACCCTCCTAAAAAAGTGTAACTATAAGTTACAAGAGCAATTATAATTATCGACGTTACATATATCCATTCAGTTGAGAAGTTCTTTCCAATAAAGGTCCAATGTAATATAAGAGCAAGAGGGATGGCAGTAGCAAAAAGCCTTACACCGTCAGCTGCCAGCCTTGTCATCATAAAAACCCCGGAGGCCAGGTTTTTTATCGGTATACCAAATCGGTTTGCCAGAAAGGTATATGCAGTTCCCAACTCACCTTTGAAGTAGGCAGGAAGGATTATCCATGCCACAATAACTCTGCCCAGAAAATAGCCCAGTGCGATTTGCAGGAAATTAAGGTTAGTCAGATATGCCAGTCCGGGAATACTTATAAATGTAAGAGTACTGGTTTCAGTAGCTACTATGGAAAAACAGACAACCCACCAGGGGATTTTTCGACCCCCCAGAAAATAATCTTTGGTTGTTGTCTGCTTCCCTGCTATCTTAATTCCAAACCAGGTTATCCCAGCCAAATATGTAATAACTATTATAGTATCTAAATATGTGAAATTCATATTAATAGAAGGTTAATTTTAATTTTGGGTTACGGTTTTAACTCACGGCATTGTCTGAATAAAAGGTATAACCGCCAGATGGTCTTGCGACCTTAATTTGGATAGCAGGTAAGCTACTAATAATTTTTATTCTTTATCAAAAAAGTGCATCTTCATGAATTTCAGAAATATCTCGTAGTCGGAGGGCAATGCACCATGACCACCTGCATGCATAAAATATCCCAGGTCGTTAAGTAAGGGCACTCCTGATGCAGGATAGATATCGGTACCAAGTGATTTTTCACCAAGGAGCTCATAAACCGGGGCTGCAGCAACTGCAGCAAGAAATTCGCCCTTAGGATCTGACCAGTTATCAGTGTCGCCTGTCTGTAGCAATAGAGGCCGTGGAGCCATAAGTGATATGAGCATGTGAGCATCAACAGGCGAGCCGGAAGGATCATCCTTAAAATTTCTCCAGTTGCCGGCGAACTGATAAAAATATCTGGAGGGATGGGTCATGTGATCTATTGTCTCTCCGTACAAACGTCTTGAGAGGGCGGCTCCACCTTCGCCCGAACAGCTTGCAATAACCATCCCGAAACGTGTATCACGGGCGCCGGTCCATAATACTGTTTTACCAAGACGTGAAACACCAAAGAGAGCAACTTTTTTTGCATCAATCTGCGGGTCGGTTTCAAAATAATCCATAGCGCGGCTCAGTCCCCACGACCAGGCCGATATAGCCCCCCACTCGTCAGGAGCAGGGTATGCTGTACCTTCTTTCAGGTAATGGCCCCTGATACCGTATTTTATGCCTTCGGCAAAATCGGGTTCAATATCTCCGTAATAGACTGTGGCAAAGCCGATTTCCTGTGAAAGAAACCGGTTGATATCAATCCTGCCGAATCCACCCTTCCGTTGTACAGGGATTCTCTTACCGTCCCTGTCCCATATATAACCTCCCTTAATACCCGGATCATCTACAACAGTGGCATTAGGAGAAAAGCTTACATTGAAAAAGAGTGGAACAGGTTTCACTGCTTCGGCAGGAATGTAAATCAGTATATCCATCTTATGTTCCGATGTGTCTTTCATAAAATATACCGTAACCTGTTTCCTGAGCGCCATATCGTTCAGAGCGGATGTTCCGGGATCGAAAACATTGAAAGAGAGGTCTTCAGGGGCTTCCGGCATCCTGCCGTACTGGAACTCTTCAAACAGTGAGACAATCTGAGGCCTTCTCTTCTTAAACCACTGCCTGGCACTCCTGACTTTTTTGCCGTTTGGGAACACCAGAGGATCAGGAAGTGTATAGGTGCCGGACATGGCTTCATCGTAATTTACAGGTATCCCTGCCACATATTCAGGTTTATTCTGACAATAAACAATAGACGTAAAGCTTGTTACTGTTAATAAAACAGCAATCAATCTTGTGAAAAAGTTGCTCATATTTTAATATTTGCCATTATCTAAGTATTTAAGGATTTTAACCGGACCGAGAAGTCCTGATTCAGGCAAATCTCTTACCCTGATAAACAGGGAAGAATTCAGGACTTTCTTACCCGGAGGTGCTTTCATATCTCCTGCCAGCCTGTTAGTCCACTGATTAGTGACTTTTATCTCAATAATGTTTGTTCCCTTTTTAAGCAATCCGGAAATATCTGTCTGGAAAGGAGCCTTCCATAATAAGCCCGCCGGAGCGCCGTTTACCGTTACTTCAGCAATATCACATACTCTGCCCAGATCAAGTATAAGTCTCATACCTTGTTGCAACCAGCTTTTTGATACTTTAATTGTTTTTGCATAAGTTGCACTACCCGAAAAGTACTTTACTCCTTCATCATTGTTGACGGTCCATGACTCTAATTTGTCAAGAGTGGTTTTTTCAGGAGCTCCCATATCAGGAGTAAAAGATATTTCCCATGGCCCGGTAAGAGCGGTAAGTAACACGGGAGAGGTCCTGGTTACAGATCTTGAAGTAATATTTGTTTTCTTGCGGAAAACAATAAAAGCTGACTGGTGTTCCGTGAAATGGACCGGAACAACTGTCCTGTTGTCAGATATTGTGTAACTCAAAGGCTGTGTTTTGCCAGTGGAAGGATCCCACATTTCAGCTTCCTTACCCGTAACACGAAACCTTATTTCCGTAGCAAGAGGTTTGTCGGAGGAGTTTATCAGGAAATAACTATCTGTCTCTTCTGTTCTACGATGTATCCAGTTAATCTTTGAGTCCAGAGGTCTGTCATATTCCACATCAGGTTTAATTCCTGCCATCTCAAGAACTGTTTTCACCGGAGTTCCCCATATCATTTTTCCCTTACCATATACACGTCTTGTCCTGCTGATGCCATCGAGGTCTCCCCATATATCCATAGTAAGGTCTTCAAGGCTCTCTTCAGAATCCGGATAACCTGTAAACCCGGGTGTGCGTTCTGGTCTTGGACCGACAACTGTGGCGCCGGCCTTTACCAGGTCATTTATTTTTTTTAGAACAGGTAATGTCATCCGGTTAGTGTTTGGGAGAACAAGGAGAGTGTAGCTCATACCGTCAGGGAGAGCCAGTCTGCCGTCAGTGGAAACAGTCATTCGGTTAATAAGGGCATCTGCATTAATATAGTCATAATCATATCCTTCAGGTGGAGGAGGATTAAGTCCGGTACCCCAGATTGGCATTGTTGAAGGAGCTCCTTCAACGAGTAGGTATGCTATATCGGCAACAAATTTACCCTGCTGGAGCATGAACGAATTACGTGCCAGGTATGTCATGAATGGAGCTGCCTGTTCTGCCCATGTTATATTGCGGTTTATATGAATTCCCACCATGGTATTGCCTGGTTTTGTGTCGAGCGGCTGATGAGCTGAGGTATGAAAAACAAACCGGTTGATGCCCTGTGTGAACCAGTAATCTCCAATTTTTTTAAGCGTATATGGAGACTCAAAACCTCCACCGGTAAATGCCTCTGCTGCAACTACTTTTTTACCATAAATGTGCGATGCCGAAGATGCTCCTCTGATATCCTGGTAATACATCAGTTCGGGATGAAGAGCTCTGTACCAGAATTCTCCCATAGGAATGTCGACATATTTTTTACACAACAGTGCATCTTCAAGAATCTCAAGAGAAACGCCTGAAGCTTCACCATATGTTTTAATACCTTGCTTGTTAAGGAATTCTGTTAATACTGCATAATGATTTTCAGCAAACATATCAGCAAGAGTACGACGGAAATCCCACAGGACTCTGTCGCTGATGTCACTGTTACCTACAACACGACCCGACAGGCAAGGCATGTAAGGAGTAAGGTCATATCCTCTGCGGTTTTTAAATTCACTTAATATATTATCTGTCCAGTTTTGCATTCCGGCTTCCCAGCTGTCTAGCAGTACATACTGCAGGCTTTTTCCGTAAAGTGGGCCAAGAGCTTTAGCAATTGGAGTCGTATACTCTTTTATATATGCTTCCGTATACTCTCTGCTGAGCTTATCTACTTCATATCCCGATCCTGCAGGAACAGCCGGACGGTTCTTTGATCCTGTGAGAGAGTAGCCGAAACGCATGATTGTCCAGTTGCCCTCGGGCACTTTCCATTGGATGAATCCGTCAGGTGATATTTGTGAAGTGAGATCAACAACGGCTGCAGGGTTAATTGTTGAAGAGGATGAAACCTCCTGTGATGCTACCGGTTCGTAATTGAACAGGTGGTAAAAACCTGCTTTATCCTCCCACCTGTTTATTCTCGCACCTGTATGCAGTTTTATCTCACTGAAGGTATAAACAGAGTCAGGAAGAGTGTTGGTTTCAGCCATTACATCAGCCGGTCTCATAGGGGCCCCGGTGAATTCAAGTCTGAAATACCTTGCTGATGTTTCAGGAAATGAGACTGTTTCAACTTTCCCGGCACGGTATAGTTGAGCTCCTGGTAACACTGCCACTGTGCGGAAATCCTTACCATCGTCACTGACAATGAGTCGGCCAACAGGAATGCCCGCACGACTGGCAAGTGTTAAAGCCCGGGCCGTGATTGGTTGTTCGAAATTATACTGTATCCAGACCATTTTCTTGTTTTTACCTGACCGTATTGCCACAGAGGTGTTCAGATCATCATCCAGCAAAGCTTCCGGATTTATTTCGCCTCCTCCTGTTGAGACAACAGGGGCAAACTGCCGGATGTCTGAGTCATCCGGAGGTACCGGAAATGCCAAAACTATACAGTCTTTGTAAAACCGGGGCTCTGTATCACTAACCTTTGCTGCTCTAGATAGATTTCTTATTGGTCCCTCATTTGAAGGGGGTGCAGGCAACCGGCCTGCAAAAATTTGAGGTCCTTTCACATTAATTTCGCTCCAGACCAGCTTTTTCATTGCCTGTTCAGGTTTTACCCATGGCCCACCTGTAAGACTCCATCCAGCTGAGCTAAAGATAGTCAGCTCAAGATCCAGCCTTTCGGCCTCAGATGCTGCATGGCGAACAGCATCGAGCCATTCAGGAGATCTGAAATAGATCTTCTTTTCCACAACCTGACCCTGCCCTGAAGCTACATCGGCGATGTGCATTCCTCCTATTCCGGACCTTTTCATCCATTCCAGATCCTTAGTGATACCTTCTTTTGTAATGTTACTGTTAGTCCAGTGCCACCAGGTTCTTGGTTTGGCTGATTCCGGCGGATTTATAAATCCCTCTTCAAGGGATGAACCGGAATTCTGGGCAGGTAATAACCGGGAAAAAGATAACAGAAGGACGTATAATCCAATTTTTAATGGTCCTGAAAATAGAGGTTTCATCGTGATTATTAGTTAATATAAGATGGATTAATATCTGTTTTTTTTTTACTCTTCCAATTCGGTTACATTAATATTTTTCCATCTTACTTTGATCCCGCCTCCGCTGTGGATCTGGAGCATTATCCGTCCTTTGCCCAGACCAATCTTTTCGTCAGTCAGCTCTGTCATTATTTCTCCGTTCAGCCAGGTTGTGACATTATCTCCTGTTACTTTTATACGCAGGGTATTCCAGTCACCCATTTTTAATATATTCTCTTTCTCATCGGGTATTTGTGCAATCCATCCACGACCATATGATTCATAAATGCCACCGGTATCATGTCCGGGAGGTGCTACCTCAACCTGCCATCCTGAAATATTTACACCTGTCCTTATATATGAGCGGAAGAAAACGCCGCTGTTACCGTTGGAGATTTGTTTGAAATCGAGGCTTAATTCAAAATCATCATAATATTTCCTTGTTCCCAGATAACCGTACTCTTTATCCGGTCCGCTTTCGCACACCAGTTCACCATCTTCAACATACCACAGCTCAGTCCCGTAAACCTCCCAGCCGGTAAGATCTTTCCCGTTGAAGAGGCTCTCCTGCGAAGGTTTACGGGGCAACTCTTTCAGCTTCATATTTTTATACCATACTCTGCTTCCATGGTCCTGCAGTGCCAAGTGTCCGCTACGGGCCAGCCCGTATTCAGGTGCAAAATCCCATTTGCCGCTGGACTTGCGCTCAAACCAGTCATCTGTCCAGGCTTCAAACTCAAGAACCTTTTCGCCATTTAGCCAGTGTTCTACATGACCATTATCAAATACAATCTTTGAAGTATTCCACGATCCTGCTTTTTTTACCTGCTTTTTATCATTGTCGCAGACATACATGGCATAATCTGCACCGGCTTTCTGCCATTCCTCAAGTTCTTCGGGAAAACCAATATCGTCAATTACCTGGTATTCAGGCCCGGTGACATATGGCACTTTGTATTCAGGTCGTTCAACCACGTGGTAAAGAATTCCGCTGTTACCACCTTCTGATATTTTCCAGTCGAAGGTCAATATGAAATTCTCGTACTGGTTCTCTGACACTATATACCCGGTACTGTCGCTACCCTGACCAAGTGCGGTTAGCGACCCTTTTTCCGCTTTCCACGGACTGGCAATACCTTCACCATGGTAATCGCGCCAGCCGTCAAGGCTTTCACCGTCGAAAAGGAGTACCCAGCCTTCTTCAGCTTCCTGAGTTGTAAGCTTGTTATCAGCTTGTTTGCAACCCGTAAAAAATAATCCCGGAATGAGGACTAAAAGCCATAAAAAAGTTTTTTGTTTCATCGTAGTTTATAATTTAATGCTGTAAAATTCCGGATAAATTTATTAGTTTGAAGTTTAAAATGATTAAAAAAATCAAAATTTAATAATTCAAATACAATTTAAACACTCAGGATAAAATTTGTATGGTTTTCGATAATTAATTTACACCCCAGCCTGCATATTTTGTTCTTTCTACAGGCATAAGAGTCAGGGATTGCAGGTACATAAGATAGGTATCACCGGCTTTTTTTGGCCGAATTGTCAGAGTATATTCCCCGGCTTCAGGAAGTTCTGCATAACCAACAGGTAACTCAAGAAATTCATACCAATCACCGGTATGGATCACATTTTTTTCAATATGCGAATCACTAATGGTAATTTCGAACTTTTTACCCTCCCATTCTTTATTCACTGCATAAGTGATGTTTACTCTGAATTTTCCCGGTTTGTCAATCTTTGCAACCCACTTCACAGAATCTTCTGGTCCTTTCCATTTTGAGATATGAAATCCTCCTTTACGGTTAAAACGTGTTACAGCGTTACCATGTGTTACTGCAGTTAAATAATTAAATTCAATTTTCCCGTGTTCATCCTGCAAAACCACCTGTGGCTCAACTTCAGGAGGGCCATCTGTTTCGAGTATCAGAACAGAAACCGGATTGTCGGGAGCTTCTGGCGGCAGTGCAATAGTAGTTTGTTTTTCAGACTTTGTAACTGATAGTTTTGTTGATTTATCGTTAAGTAGATATGCTGAATTCACACTATTTTTAAGTCCGTAGAGGGTCAGGATGAGATCCTGTGGCCAGTCGCGTACCAAAAGATAAAGTCTACTACCTTTCACAGTACAGTATCCCCAGGGCAATTCCCCAAAAGGATTCGCCTTTGTTCCAAATATAGCTTCAGCATTACGTTCCACCCACGATCCAACCTTACTGAATATTTCAATTGTAGCACCAGGTATTTCTCCATTGCCTTTGGGACCAATGTTCAGCAGAAAATTTCCGCCACGACTGACAATCTCTACAAGTCGTCGGATAACTGTTTCCGGACTCTTCCAGAGAGTATCATATTTACTGAATCCCCATGTTTTGTTCAGTGTCATAGGAGTCTCCCAATATTCCTCCAGACCTCCCGGAGGCATACCATTGTCACCCATGCTCTGATAATCACCGAGGAATTCCTGACCGTAATGCCCTACACGACCATTTATCAGAGTTGATGGCTGAAGATTGTGTACAAGATTTACAAACTCAAGTCCCTGTTCAGGTGTGTACATCCCTCGATCGAACCAGACTAAACCTATTGGCCCATAATTGGTTAGAAGCTCTCTAAGTTGGGGTTTGGCTTTCTCTTCAAGATATTTCTCAAATTTTTCATGATCGTAAAAATCTGCCCCCCAATCATTGTCATAATCCCAGTTATTACCATACCCTCCCGGATGATCCCAGTCTTCACGATGGGAATAATAAACACAGAATTTTATTCCTTCTTCGGCACAGGCTTGCGATAGTTCTTTCAGAGGATCGCGACCGAACTGAGTCCAGTCGACAATATTGTATTTTGTTACCTTTGAATGATACATTGCAAATCCGTCGTGATGTTTTGCTGTTACTACGATATATTTCATGCCAGTTTTTTTAGCCAGCTTTACCCATTCATGGGCATCAAACCTGACGGGATTCATTTTGCGGGCAAGTTCACGGTACTCATTGACAGGGATTGTAAGGTTTTTCATTATCCATTCAGCATTTTTGCCAACAGGAACCTGATGACCATTATATTCTCCGGCAAGACAGGAATAGGGTCCCCAATGAATGAACATGCCAAATTTCGCATCGCGAAACCAACCGAGATGCTGAACTGAAGAATCTAGTTCAGGAATTCTGGTTTCTGCCTCTTCACCTGGTTGGTGCCGGCAGTTCATACAAATAATCATAAGGAAACACACAACCGATATTTCTCCAACTGTAAGTTTTTTCATAACAGGTCTATTTTAGGGTTTGATATGTCAATTTATACTCGATGAAAAGAGCTTGTCTGGCAATAAAGGCCGTTTCTTCTTTTTTGTGAAAAACCAATCAAGTTTTATTTCTAATCTGCAATCAATACAACTTCCCATTCAGCAGCCACCTGAGGTTAAATGCTGCTACATTTATCTCGTCATATAATCTCTTATTGCCCCCTTCATATAGAAGGTAGATCATACCATCCTTACCTGCTGCGAGAGAGGAATAAGCACTGTGCCCCTGATCGACTAAGCGCTTAATGGGCCATGTTGAAGTACCATTGAATGAAGCCCAGACACTCATTTGGAAACGCCAGCCGCCTTTCCAGTCAGGCATACTGAACAATAATATATCTTTACCGCCGGTTACTTCATCCGGAATTCTTACCAGTCCGGCACACATGCCATAGGCGGGTTTACTTCCATATTTAAAATAAAATGGTTCACCTGTCTCATACAAGTCATCAGAGGCATACCAGTCAACATACCTGTTACCTCCATCATGACTCCATGCTATCCTTCGTTTGTGGTCTATGGACATATGAGATCTGGAGTTGTAATAGATACGGCCATCAGACAACTCAGCAAGAGTCCCTTCACCTGTGCCGGTCATAATACCGTCACTGACCTGCCAGGTCTTTCCTCTGTCATCACTGTACATCGAAGTATTATAATTATACATCCAGTATTCCTGTGCATTGTTACCGGCAGGAGGCTGAACACGTCCGGGAATTAGTAACCTGCCTTTATGTTCCCCATATTTAAGGGTTATACCGACTGACATTGCACCAATATTTACTGGTACATTATCGGGAGCAGCGCCATGACCCATTGCATTGGATTTAATAACAATATCCTCTCTTTTCCATGTATTACCGTTATCTCTGCTCCTGAATAAACATGGATCACTTATTTCAGGTGACAGGATGATAATATCTCCTGTTACATCATCTACTATTACGTTACTGCCTTTAACACCCTTAAGAGTAAGATCTTCTTCCGGTGACCATGTTTTACCGTTATCTTTACTTTTGCGAAGGGATATGCAACCACGGGCAAAAGCTAAAACAGTACCATCAGGAGCAACAATAATGTGCGGGGACCTCACACTACTTTCATTCTCCTTAGTTTTAAACAAAGTCTGTATTTGAAAATATGCCGGAACATTTGTCACTTTGTTGTTATTTATCAGATAATTCGCCTCCATTTTATCAGTTTCCTGAATTGTGAATCGGGTGCTAACTACAGAGTGTTTGTTTTTGTCATTTTTATATTTAATGTACGTGGTTGCGACAATTGTCCCGTCAGGTAATATTTCCAGTCCCGGATAACCACAATCACGCCCTGCATAACTATGCAACAACTTAATGCGATACTCTCCCGGTTTACCATTACGGATATCATCATATGTTCCTACCCATGCCACAAAATGTCCTTTAGTGGGACTTTCGGGAGCCATATCACGAAAAGTAATTACCAGGCGGCCATCATTTGTATAAATTCCCTGATGTCTGTCTCCGGTTAAGCCCCAGGATGTAGAAACCGGTTCACTCCATGATTTCCCTTCATCGTTGCTGAACATCATCAGGCTAAGTCCTTTATGGGTATTTTCCCTCATCAGGCAGCATAATTCTTTCTGGCTGGGGGATCTGAAAACATATGGCTCACACGGCAGTTTCCCATCTATATCTGCAATTATAACAGGATCTGACCAGGTTAAGCCACCATCTTCTGTCCGGGTTTGCAAAACCACGAGTGATTCGCCTTTTTTACGATGATAGAATCCCATATAGTTACCATCAGATAATCGTACAATACTGCTGAATGTCATAACACATTCAAAACCCAGAGGTGGTTTCTCAACCCAGGTTTTGCCACCGTCTTCACTCATTATACGTGGCATATCGGGTCTTGCAGAAAAAACCCATAACCTGATTTTCCCGGTTTTCATATCCATCATCCTGTAAATGCTTGGGCAGTTTTCATGTTTCTTAAAGCCGGGAGGCAACTCATCATCCATTCTTTTCCAGCTAAGTCCTCTATCCCTGCTGACAGCCATAGGGCCGGCTGGTCCTCCATGTCCTATGCTCCATACGCAAAACATTGTTTTTCCATCGGCCAGTAATAAAGTGGTTGGATGACCCTGATAAATACTCTCAGTGCCGGCCGCAATTATTACATGCCGATCAGTTTCCCGGGAAATATCAATAAGAGGCAAATTTTGTTTATCCTGTGTATTACCGGAATACAACCAAAACACGCCTGCAAATAACAGATAGATTAATTGAGTGCTGCTCATAATATTTAATGGTATTAATTTTCAGGTTGTCACCCGGATAATTTCTACGACTTTTTCAAATAGTCTATTATTTCACTGAACCAGTCTCAGATGATATTGATCCGTCAGATTATACCAAAGATATTCTTTAAAAGAAATTCTCCCAAATCGAATACTTAAATTATTACTAATAAAAGCTGTGCATCTGTAGTCATGTAAGATCGAAAAATGTCTATTTTTGCAGTCATATAAAAAGATAATGAACAATAAACCAGATCCTGTCTATTCGAGAAATGTTGTTGAATTTGTGGCAGTAGCCAACGAATTTTGCAAATATGCCGAGCAGGCCTCAAAACTGAAAGGTGATGAATTGTTGAAAATACTTCAGCGGATATTGCCTCTCATGTATCTCAAAGCTTCTCTCCTGCCGGCACTGGAGCCATTTTTTGAAGATGGGAACGAAAAGTTTGTAACTGAAGCCGACTGGTTCAGAATAAACGATACTTTAAGGGAGAAATTCGGAACTGTTGACGCATACCTTGAGGTTTTTAATGAAAAAACAAATGAGTCTCAGGATACCTTTATCTCAAGCCTTGCAGAAAATATGGCCGATATCTACCAGGATATTAAGAACTTCCTGCTTCTTTATCAGACCGGGACTGGTGAGGTGATGAATGATGCTTTATGGGAATGCAGACTGAACTTTGAGAATTTATGGGGTCAGAAGCTTACAAATTCATTGAGAGCAATTCATAATTTTATCTATTCCGGTGAAGAGATAGGCCAGGTTGAAAACAGAACTGACGATGATGCAGGTGATGAGCATGACAAAAAGGATTGGTTTATTTCCAGGAGGCAAAGTGAATACAGGAAAGATGGTAAAAAATAAATATCTCGAATATATTACAGGTGAACAACTCAGGGAGTATAACCTCTCATGGTTTAAAGGAGAAATAGTTATTGTCGATAATATGGCAAGCTTCCGGGAACACTTTCCACGCCTTCTCAACTCAGATTATCTTGGTTTCGATACAGAAACAAGACCATCTTTCAGGAAGGGGCGTAAAAATCGTGTGTCATTGATCCAGCTTGCTAAAAATGACCTTGTATGCCTTTTCAGAATAAACAAAATTGGTATCCCTGAAGAACTACTGGATCTTCTTGCAAATCAGAATGTTGTTAAGGCAGGTGTGGCAATTCATGACGATATCATGTTTCTGAAGCATGTCAGGAAATTTTCATCCTCAGGCTTCATAGACCTCCAGAAAATGGTTAAGGAATATGGAATTCAGAGTTCCGGATTGAATAAACTCGCAGCAATCATACTGGGATTCAGAATATCAAAAAAACAACAGGTTACAAACTGGGAAGCTGATCAGCTTACCGTGGCACAGCTGAATTATGCCGCTACAGATGCATGGATCTGTCATCAAATCTATAAAAAGCTGACCTTGGGCAGTTGAAATTTAGAATATTTTGATATAAAATACGAAAAATCAAATAGACTGTTGGAAACCGTAAAAATTGTACTTAAGTCAGGAAAGGACCAGTCCGTTCGAAGGTATCACCCCTGGATATTTTCCGGCGCCATTAAAAAAATTTATGGGAATCCGGCCGAAGGCGACCTGGTTGATGTTTTTGATAACAAAGACACTTTCCTTGCCGTAGGACATTACCAGCCCGGTTCTATAGCAGTCAGAATTCTCTCTTTTAAACATATATCTCCTGATATTGATTTTTTCAGAGAGAAAATATCTGCAGCCATTCATTACAGAAAGCATTTAGGATTATTGGACAATCCATCAGTTAATATTTTCAGGCTTATCCATGCAGAGGGAGATAATCTTCCGGGTTTGGTAGCTGATTATTACAATGGTGTTGTTGTCATTCAGATGCATTCTGTCGGAATGTACAGGTCACGCAATGAGATTGCACTGATTATAAAGGAATTATTAGGGGAGGAGGTGGTTGCAATCTATGATAAGAGTGAATCAACGATCCCTTACAATTCAGGAATAACAGGAGAAAACGGATTTCTTTACGGGAATTCGGATCCGGTCATAGTTATCGAAAACGGCTATAAGTTTAAGATTGACTGGGCCATTGGACAAAAAACGGGTTTTTATATTGATCAGAGGGAAAACAGGAAACTGCTTGAGAACTATACGAAGAGCAGAAGTGTTTTGAATATGTTTGGATATACAGGCGGATTTTCGGTTTATGCCCTTCGTGATGCAGCCCTGGTACACACTGTCGACAGTTCTTTATCGGCTATTGAACTGTCCGGAGAAAATGTAATGTTAAACTTTGGAAATGACTCAAGGCATGAGTCTTTTCAGGCAGAGGCCTTTGACTACCTTAATGATATAAGGGATAAATATGATCTGATAATACTTGATCCTCCAGCATTTGCCAAGCATAACAATGTCCTGTCAAATGCACTCCAGGGTTATAGAAAACTGAATATGAAAGCCATTGAGCGGATCAAACCGGGAGGTATTATTTTTACCTTCTCATGCTCACAGGTTGTATCAAAAGAAAATTTCAGAAAGTCGGTCTTTGCAGCAGCTGCCAATACAGGCCGGCACGTCAGGATACTGCATCAGATGGGTCAGCCACCTGACCATCCGGTAAGTATTTATCACCCAGAAAGTGAATACCTGAAAGGTCTAGTACTTTATGTGGAATAGTGTAGAATATGGATATTATGAAATTTAAATATAATATTTTGAAAGTATTATATTATACATTCGGAATATTTGAAAATATGAATAATGAGAAATGAGTGCGGATAAAAACATAGCTTTAATAGCAATAAAGCTCGGACTTCACAAATGGCAGGTAGAAAATACTATCAGACTCCTTGATGACGCGGCAACCATTCCTTTCATCAGCCGTTACAGGAAAGAAATGACTGGCAGCCTGGATGAGGTTCAGTTGCTACATATAAAGGAGGAGTCTGAACGTCTGAAGGGACTTGATGCCCGGCGTGAAAGTGTTATTAAATCGATTGAAGACCAGGAAAAGATGACTCCTGAGTTACGGAAGAAGATTGATGATGCTGTGACAATGACGGAACTTGAGGATCTTTATCTTCCCTTCAGACCTAAACGGCGTACACGTGCTACAATCGCGAAGGAAAGAGGACTCGAACCGCTGGCAGTGATCATCATGGAACAGAAGGAATCCGATCCAAAACTGTTAGCATCTGATTTTCTGAATGATGAAGTCCTGACTGAAGAGGACGCTCTATCGGGAGCATGTGATATTATTGCGGAATGGATAAGCGAAGATGAAAAGGCCAGAAGGCAACTAAGACAACTATATGAAAAAGAGGCTGTTATATATTCAAGGGTTATCAAGGGAAAGGAAACTGAGGGTATTAAATACAGGGATTATTTTGAATGGTCGGAGCTTCTCAGAAAATGTCCGTCACACAGGCTGCTGGCGATGAGGAGAGGGGAGGAGGAAGGTTATCTTCGCTTGTCAATAGGACCTGCCGGGGAAGATGCAATCAGAATACTTAACTCACTTTTTGTCAAGGGGCAGAATAATTCATCAAAGCTTGTTGCAACTGCAGCTGAGGATAGCTGGAAACGTCTTCTCTGCTCATCGATGGAAACAGAAGTGCGGAATATATCGAAGGAAAAAGCTGATGAGGAAGCAATAAGGGTATTTGCAGAGAACCTCCGGCAATTGCTGCTTGCCTCTCCTCTTGGAGAAAAGAATGTTCTGGCAATTGACCCGGGTTTCAGAACAGGTTGCAAAATAGTCTGTCTTGACAGGCAGGGTAACCTGCTGCATAATGAGACTATCTATCCTCATCCACCTCAGAACGAGACAGCCAAATCGGTAAAAAAGATCCTCTCGCTCGTGAATGCATACAAAACTGAAGCCATAGCTATAGGTAACGGTACGGCCAGCCGTGATACAGAAGAGTTTATGAAATGGATTAAGTTTGAGAAGGATATTCAGGTATTCGTGGTAAATGAAGCCGGAGCCTCTGTTTACTCCGCATCAAAGGTTGCCCGGGATGAGTTCCCTGATTACGATGTAACTGTCCGTGGTGCGGTATCCATCGGAAGAAGACTAATGGATCCCCTGGCTGAACTTGTTAAGATTGATCCCAAATCGATAGGTGTGGGCCAGTATCAGCATGATGTTGATCAGCAGAAGTTGCAGAGTGCCCTCGATAATGTTGTTGTAATCTGTGTAAATGCAGTTGGTGTTGAGGTTAATACTGCCAGTAGTCATTTACTGACCTATGTATCCGGACTTGGTCCGCAGTTAGCACGGAATATTGTGGATTACCGTACCATGAACGGACCTTTTAAATCAAGAGAAGGGCTTCTGAAAGTGAAAAGGATGGGTGCAAAAGGTTTTGAACAAAGTGCAGGATTCTTACGGATAAGGGGAGCAGCAAATCCTCTCGACTCAAGTGCCGTTCACCCCGAGAGCTATCATGTTGTCGAAAAAATGGCTGAGGATCTTGGAGTTAAAATTTATGAACTGATTTCCAATGATTTAAAGAGGAAAGAGATAAAGCTGGAAAAGTATATTACCGCTTCAACAGGCCTGCCTACAGTAAAGGATATAATTGAGGAACTTGCCCGGCCTGGTCGTGACCCCAGAAGCAAGATCAAAGAGTTCCGTTTTGCGGATATTCATTCGATTGATGACCTTAAAGCCGGGATGGTTATACCCGGAATTGTAACCAACGTTACAAAATTCGGTGCATTTGTCGATATAGGAGTAAAACAGGATGGTCTGGTTCACATATCAAATATGAGCAGAAGCTATGTAAAAGACCCGGCTGAAGTTGTTAAATTACACCAGCATGTAATGGTAAAAATCCTTGATGTTGATATTGAAAGAAAACGTATTCAATTATCATTGAAGGATGTTAATGGGAAATAATCGTAGAGACGCCATGCATGGCGTCTCTACGATTATTATAAATGATACGATTATAAATGATATTACCGATTTAATAAACAATAAAAAATAACAACATGAAACGTACCAAATTATTCCTGAGCCTTGTTCTGGTTGTTTTTCTGATTGCCTGCAATAGACAAAATGTCGTAAATCCTCCTGTAGCGGAAATAATTCCTTATGAGGTATTCGATGGAAGGATCGATAGCTATTTCTGGATGCGGCTCAGCGATGAACAAAAGAGTGCTGAGACACCCGATGAACAAACTGCAAAAGTTCTCGACTACCTGAATAAGGAGAATGAATATACCCAGGCAGTTATGAAACATACTGAAGATCTTCAGAAAGCCCTTTATGATGAAATAACAGGCAGAATAAAAAAGGACGACGAATCAGTTCCATATCTTGATAACGGGTACTATTATTTTACCAGGTATTCAGAAGGTAAAGAGTATCCTGTTTTTTACAGGCGGAAAGCATCCCCGGAAGCAGAAGAGGAGTTGCTCCTTGATGTTAATAAGCTGGCAGAAGGCAAAGATTATTGTTCCGTGAGCCGGTTAAGTGTAAGTCGCGACAACAAAATTCTTGCCTATGGAGTGGATTATGTAAGCCGCCGCAGGTATACAATATATTTTATGGATACAGAGACAGACAGGCTGCTGCCTGACAAAATTGAAAATACTACCGGGAATATGGTCTGGGCTGCAGATAATAAAACTTTATTTTATACAACGAAGGATATTGAAACATTACGGTCTGATAGAGTAATAAAGCACAGGTTAGGATCTCCTGTTGAAAATGACAAAGAGGTTTATTACGAGGATGATGAGACTTTCAGTGTTTATATTACTGATACAAAAAGCCATAAGTATATCCTGATTAATTCCCGACAGACCCTTACCACTGAAGTCCGCTATATCGAGTCTGTAAAACCTGACGGGGAATTCAGGACCTTTGAATCAAGAAATGTTAATCATGAATATCAGGTTGATCATGTGGGCACCACCTTTTACATCAGAACAAATACCGACGAAGCTAAAAATTTCAAATTAATGAAGACAGCTGAGAACAAAACTCCGCAAGAGAACTGGACTGATGTGATTCCACACAGGAGCGATGTTCTGTTTGAAGGTTTTGAGCTTTTTGATGATTTTCTTGTCAGCGACGAAAGAATTAAGGGTCTCAATAATCTCAGGATTATTAATTTAAAGGATATGAGCGAACATTATCTTGATTTTGGCGAAGAAACTTACACTGCCAGAATAAATGTGAATCCAAATTCTGATACGGAGATTTTAAGATATAGTTTTTCTTCGCTTACAACACCAAACTCTGTTATTGACTATAATATGATTACAAGGGAAAAGGTACTCCTTAAGCAGGAGGAGGTACTTGGTGGCTTTGACAAGGATAATTACGAATCAAAACGGCTGTGGGCAAAGGCCGGGGATGGTACTATGATTCCAATATCTCTTGTTTACAGGAAAGGATTTGTAAAGAATGGCAAAGCTCCATTATTGCTTTATGCTTACGGATCTTACGGGAGCTCAACAGACCCGGGTTTCAGATCAAATATTATCAGTCTGCTCGACAGGGGATTTGCATATGCTATTGCTCATGTACGCGGGGGAAGTGAGATGGGTCGATACTGGTATGAAGATGGGAAGCTTCTGAAAAAGAAAAACACCTTTACTGATTTTAATGATTGTGCCCGGTTTCTTATAAATGAGAAATATACAAACAGTAATAAACTCTTTGCCAGCGGAGGCAGTGCAGGTGGTTTACTGATAGGTGCAATTGTAAATATGGAACCAGAACTATATAAAGGTGTTATAGCTGCAGTTCCTTTTGTCGATATTGTAACAACCATGCTCGATGCTTCAATTCCCCTTACAACATTTGAATGGGATGAATGGGGTGACCCGAGAAAAAAAGAGTATTATGATTATATGTTGTCATATTCACCTTATGACCAGGTAAAGGCTCAGGATTATCCTCATATGATTGTAACAACAGGTTACTGGGATTCACAGGTACAATACTGGGAACCTGCCAAGTGGGTGGCCAAACTGCGGGATATGAAAACAGATAACAATCTTCTTGTAATGGATTGTAATATGTCGGCAGGACATGGAGGAGCTTCCGGAAGGTTTGAGCGATACAGGATTATTGCTCTTGAATATGCCTTTATTCTGGACCTGGAAGGTATAAAGTAATAAATATACATAGTCATAATAATGAAAAGTTCTCATTGTCTGGTAATATTTTTTTTAATTATTCTTACTTCCTGCGGGAAGTATTCCGATAAGATTTTAATTGAAGCAGAGAGTTTTAGCGATACCGGAGGCTGGATTGTTGATCCACAATTTGTGGAACAGATGGGTTCGCCGTATTTGCTTGCTCATGGATTAGGCACACCTGTAGAAAATGCTATAACTGAATTTACTATTGCACAAAGTGACAAATATCACATTTGGGTAAGAACAAAAAACTGGGCACCAGGAGACTGGAGTGCTCCCGGCAGGTTTAAACTTGTTGTTAATGGTGAAGATCTGGAAAGTATTCTTGGTACTGAAGATGGCTGGGCATGGCAATACGCAGGAATGACAAATATCAGGGATAAAGATGTTATTGTGGAACTTAAGGATCTTACTGGTTTTAACGGCAGGTGTGATGCTGTTTACTTCAGTACCGAAAAGAAAGCTCCGCCGGAAGATATGATGGAGCTTAAAGAATGGCGACGGGAACTTCTGAATGAGAGTCTCAGTCCGGGAGAAGCCCTGAATTTCGATTTAGTAGTTGCAGGGGGAGGAATTGCAGGATGTGCTGCTTCGATTGCTGCAGCTGAAAGTGGTTTAAACGTTGCACTCATCCATGACCGGCCTGTTCTTGGTGGAAATGCCAGCAGCGAGATACGTGTTCATACCGAAGGGATCACCTGGCATTCAGAGAGGATATTGAGTATGTTAAATACTGTCTGGTGGCCTAACGGATCACCGGAGTCGGTTTTTGATGATAAAAAAAGGCATGATAATATGAATAAATATGAGAAGATTTCCATATTCCTTAACTGGCGTGCCTTTACAGCAAATACTATATCTGATTCAATTACTTCTGTAGATGCCCGTCATACTTCAACTGGTAAGATAATGAGATTCGAGGCACCGTTATTTATCGATTGCACCGGTGACGGCTGGATAGGATACTGGGCAGGCGCTGAATATATGTACGGAAGAGAAGACTCTTCAAAATTCAGTGAAAACTGGGCTGAATATGGAGAGTTGTGGAGCCCGGCTAAAGCTGATAATAAGGTAATGGGTTCATCTGTTCTCTGGAGAACAATGGATACCGGAAAAGCGGTTGATTTTCCGGAAGTGCCTTGGGCTCTGGATGTTGCAGGTGATCATGCTGCAGCAGCAGGAACATGGAAATGGGAGTTTTCGAGAAACGATCTTGACCAGATCAATGATGCGGAGTTTATTCGCGATCACATGCTGAAAGCAATTTTCGGATCATTCCGGAATGTTAAAAATAAACCTGAAAATTCAAACCTGGCTCTTGAATGGGTATCTTCCCTTGTCGGGAAGAGAGAGTCACGAAGACTTGTTGGTGATTACATTTATACATTCAATGATGAGAGAAACATGACGGAATTTCCTGATGCTGTTGCGATGGAAAGAAGAAACATTGACGTACATTATCAGCAGAACGAAGCCGATCCGGCAAAACCTGATTTTCTTTCAGAAGCTCTGTTTTATAATGTTGACCATTATTATATTCCTTATCGTAGCCTTTACTCAAAGAACATTAAAAACCTTTTGATGGCCGGCAGATGTTTCAGTTGCTCACATGTAGGCCTTGGTGGTCCGAGAGTCATGAATACAACAGGCCAGATGGGAGTTGCTACCGGTTATGCCGCATCACTTTGTAAGAGATACAACACAAATCCCCGGGGGATATATCTGTACCATATTGATGAATTGAAAAACCTGATATTTAATTCAGGATCGGAAAATTAGGTTAGTAACATTGCAAATAAACGAAGAGACGCGCAATTTGCGCGTCTCTTCGTTTATCGCATAACCCTCTGCATCTGAGGAACCTCAGTTCGTGGTTTCATTACAGGTTTGGCCGGAATCTTTGAATCGCGCATTGCAGCATTATATACGAATGATGCTGTTATAATTGCATTATGTTTGAGATCATTCATCACTAACCTTTCGTAGGTATCCATTACAGTGTGGTAACCACGACCATATTCGATTTCATCCTGAATAAACTGGAATCCGGGTAAGCCTGCTGCATCAAAGGAAAGATGGTCAGTACCACTTGTATTTCTGATAGCGATAGTTGAGGCACCCATATTTTCAAAAGGTTTAAGCCATTCCTCGAAAATTGGTCTTGCCAGTTCGTTTTCCTGTAGATAGATACCTCTGTATTTACCACTTCCGTTATCCATATTAAAATATACTGAAAATTTGTCGTAATCAGACTTATGTTCTCTTGTTTTGGGATCAACAAGGTATTTCTCCACATATCCCCGCGATCCGTTTAATCCTTGTTCTTCACCACCCCAGAGTGCAATTCTGATTGTTCTTCGTGGAGTTATCTCAAGATTTTTAAGAATACGCATTGCTTCCAGCATTACGATGCACCCTGAAGCATTATCAGCTGCCCCGGTTCCTCCATGCCACGAATCAAGATGTGCGCCTATAAGAACAATTTCATCCTTACGGAGTTTATCTGTACCGGGTATCTCCCCGATAACATTATACACTTTCGGACTGTCAAAGAATCTGTTTTGAATTTCAATCTCCATCTCAACGGGGACATTGAGACGAAGAAGGCGTTCCATTCTTCCATGAGCCTCAACAGGAAGATTAAGTTCTGCTATTGGCTCCGGATTTCCTGCAGTGTAACTGGCTCCGTTGGATCGTGGTACGTTGAATGTTCCTGAGTTGTTAAGAATTACCGCTGCACCTTCTGCTTTCAGTAATTCTATAATCTTTGTACGCAATGCTCTCTGTGAAGCCATTGCAGCAAAATCACGCATTGGTCTTCTGCGCTGGTCCTGAACTTGTGCCATTGAAAGCTGTTTAAGCTGCTCATCTGATAATCTTGATGCTAGCGGTTCAAAACTGACCGTATATGTGGATGTTGAGGGCAAAAGAATGATTTTCCCTGAAAGCTTTCCTTTGAATTTTTCGAGATCATCCTCTGAGGAAACATCCATAAGCACAACCTCACTCCTAACAAGACCATTTGTACTTCCGGTCCATGCAACAGGATTACAGGCGAAATTAGCATAATAGGGAGATGTCATTGCAGCATATGTTTTGAGGTTATCCCAGCCTCCCCGGCTGAAATCCCTTGCTGCCTCAATCCTTACATTCTGCAAACCAATTTCTTCCATTTTCTTTCTGGCCAATTCATTACCACGGGTACCTCCAGTAGATCCTGTAAGCCTTGGTCCTGCATAATCAGTCAGCCAGAAAGCAAGTTCCTCAATAGAAGAATATCTTATTCCTTCCTGCTTTATCTTGTAGATCATGCCCAGATCGACTTTTTCAGTCTGAGACATTATTAATACAGGCATAAAAAGCACGAAAGTCAAACTGATGAAGATTCTTTTAGTTATCATTTGTTTAAAAATTTATGTTTCATTATTGAATGCTAAAAGTAGAAAAAAAGAAAAACCTGCTCCCATAAGTAAAGAGATAATTTAACAATAATTAACTTTGTTACTGTAACAATGATACTGTAATGAAAAACAGGCAACCAGTAAAAACTCAAAACTCCAGATGATATACCCCGGTAATTTTGAGAACAAGATTGGTTTTGACAGGATAAAGATCCTGCTGACTGAGAAATGCCTGAGTCCAATGGGCAGGGAGATGGTAAATAACATCCTGTTTTCAACTGACTATAATGATCTGTCCCTCAAGTTATCTGCTACCTGGGAGTTCCAGTTGATACTGAAATTTGAAGATCAGTTTCCTTCCGAACATTATTATGAGATATCTCCCTGTCTTAACAAAATAAGGATCGAGGGAACATTCCCGGATATACATGAAGTATTTGACCTTAAAAGGTCGCTTGAGACTGTCAGATCGATACTTAACTTCTTCAGAATCAGGGATGAAAAGAAATACCATGTTTTGAGATCGCTCTGCAGTGCTGTCAGAACTTATCCATATGTAATCGATTCCATCAACAGGATTATCGACAGGAACGGAGTAATAAAGGATAATGCATCTGCAAATCTTAAAGACATCAGAACAGAAATTGCCGGAAAAAGAATTCTGGTATCCAAACGACTTAATGCCATCTTGAAACAGGCTCAGTCTGAGGGCATAGTAGACAATGATACCTCAGTTTCCATGCGAAACGGCAGGGGAGTCATTCCGGTAAGCACATACTCCAAAAGGAGAATCAAAGGTCTTATTCACGATCAGTCAGCTTCGGGGAAAACAGTCTTTATAGAACCTGAGGAGATAGTGGAAATAAATAATGATATTATTGAGCTGGAATATGAGGAAAAAAGGGAGATCGTTCGTATACTCACTGCTTTTGCCGATAAAATAAGGCCATATATTGATGATCTGCTTGAATCAAACAGGTTTCTTGGGGAGATTGATTTTACACGAGCTAAGGCATTGTTAGGTAACTACTTTCAATCAGTCAGACCTGTTCTTGCAGATAAACCTTACCTGATGTGGAAACGGGCAGTTCATCCTCTGTTGGCAATAACATTCGAAAAGCTTCCCGGCAGGGAGGTTATTCCATTAAATATTTCCCTCGATGAAAGAGACCGGATACTTCTTATTTCAGGGCCCAATGCTGGTGGTAAATCGGTATGCCTGAAGACAGTGGGACTTCTTCAATATATGATCCAGTGCGGACTTACAGTGCCGGCTGCGGAGGGATCCGAATCAGGTATATTTAAGAATATCCTGATTGATATAGGTGATGAGCAGAGCATTGAAAATGACTTAAGCACATATAGTTCCCACCTTATTAACATGAAGTATTTCATGAAGGCCGGCGATGAACACACTCTTGTACTTATTGATGAATTTGGTACAGGTACAGAACCTGTACTTGGAGGCTCAATTGCAGAGGCCATTCTTGGGGAGTTTAACAGGAAAAAAGTGTTTGCTGTGATAACAACGCATTATACAAACCTTAAACATTTTGCGTCGCTCACGGAAGGTATTGTCAATGGAGCTATGGCTTTCGACAGCCACCTGATGCAACCACTGTTTCAACTAAGCATTGGCAAACCGGGGAGCTCATTTGCCTTTGAGATTGCAAAAAAGATCGGACTTCCTGAAGATATCCTTAAAAACGCCTCTGAAAAAGCAGGAGTGAAAAACATAAATTACGACCGTCATCTGAAGGATATTGCTAGGGATAAACGGTACTGGGAGAATAAAAGACAGAATATCAGGCAGCATGAAAAACGACTTGAGGAGCTGATTGAAGAATATGAAAAAGAACTCTCAGGTGTGAAAAATCTCAGGAAGGAAATAATTACAAAGGCAAGGGATGAAGCTCAGGAGCTGCTGAAGGAATCAAACCGTATGATTGAAAATACTATCCGTCAGATCAGGGAGTCACAGGCTGAAAAAGAAAAAACAAAAGAGATCCGGCAGCAACTCGATGAATTTAAAACCAGTGTTGTTGATGAAACTAAACCTGTAGAAATAAAAGGTGAAGAAAAGGGTGACAGACTGAGTGTCAGGGCAGGAAAACTCAGATCAAAACAAGCCAGGAAAGAACCTATGCAGACTTTAAAGTCCGAAGAACCCCTTAAACCTGGCGATGCTGTCAGAATGACTGATACTCAAGCCTCGGGAGAAATTGTGGAGATTAAAGATAAAATGGTAAGTGTAGTGACAGGAAATATGCGGATTATTGTTCCGCTCGATAAAATTGAAAGAATAGGCAAATCAGTGCTTAAGAAGACAATAAAATCAAATCAGGTTTACAGGGAAAGTGATCCTGCCCTGGCACAACGTAGGCTTAACTTTAAGCCTGAAATAGATATACGCGGCTTCAGGGGCGAAGAGGCTATCAATCAGGTTCGTGAGCTGATTGATAATGCACTTATTGTCCAGCACCGTAATCTAAGAATACTGCATGGTAAGGGCAATGGTATACTCAGGCAACTTGTTAGAGAATATCTATCAACAGTTGATGTTGTCAGTAACTTTCACGATGAACATGTGGATATGGGAGGTTCGGGTATAACTGTTGTTGAAATGGATTTTTGAAACAAGTATTTATCCGAATTTATAATGTTTTCTGACGGCCTTGTTTATTTTCCAAGTGCATTCAAGGCCTTTTGAGAATACAACAAAATCTCCTTTACCGAAGCTTACTGGATTACCATCTACAGGAGTTACAACAACTTCACCTTCAAGGATATAGCAGGTTTCTTTCTCGTCATAATTCCAGGGAAATTCTGATATCTCTTTCTCCCATACCGGCCATGATCTTACATTAAGTTGCTGTAATTTTTCTTCTGAAGGTTTTTCTACATGTATCATATTATGTTCTGCTTATCCTGTTTTTATTTAATAAAGTCTTACGGATCCGTATGATGCGTTCACATTAACTGTGGCTGACGGAGAGCTCTCTTTTCCGACAACGCCTGATGTCTCGGTTGAATTGTTCTGGACGATCCGTCTCTGGTACTGGAAGTACTCTTCATCGAATTTCAGTCCACCGTAAGATACTTTTGCATCGAGTTTGTAGCTGGCTTCATTAGCAATTCCAAGTCGTACACCAGTATATTTTGTATCGACGTCGATTGATTCAAAACCTGAAGGGACGTTTTCGACCGAGAAAGAGCCATAGCCGGCTTCCAGTTTGAGCTTCTTTCTCAGCGATCCGATATTTATATCGGTATAGCCGGCATCAAGAATCAGGTTGTTAATATCCTGAATTCTGAGATTGTCGTATTTTGATTCGCCGACTATTGAACTGGTCTTACCAATGGTAAGCTTTGAGTATTTGCTATCGATCAGCAATGCCTGACTCTCTGAAATTTCCATGTTTCCGCTGTATCTGACGGTTACATCGAGCCAGCCAGCCTGATCGATGGTTGCTTTACCGTATCCCAGGTTAAGTTTATTCAGGGGTTTTACATTTTCCCTGGTGAACTTTAACGCTGTAAGGTTTCCGTACTTGATATCGAGATTAACGAGGCCGTTAATCTCATCAAGATCTGTATTTCCATACCTGTTGGAAAGTGTGAGGTTTATCCCGGCAGGCATATTAACTGTATAATCAATACGGAATCTCCTGGATGAACCACCCCATCCGCTGAAGTTAAATTTATTATCAATGACTGTCTTAGCTGAAATGAGATTCTCACCTTCAGAGAATTTAACATCTATATAGCTTAGATATCTCTCGGCTCTTTCCCTGTTTGACATCTCCACAGTCACTTTCACATCAATAACAACCTGGTCTTTATCCCAGCTGTGACCAACAACATCACCATATTTATTACTTATTTCCAGTGTTGTTCCAGGCCCTGTTGTAGACTCCTTGTGATATTCCTTTGTAACTTCCTCTCCTGACAGTGTAAAGGCAAGAAAGAGTGCAAAGTACAACAGGAGTGCACCTTTTTTAAAGATTAACTTTTTCATTTCCGGTATCTGTTTGATTTTTATTCCTGATAGCTTGTAACTGATTAACAATGTATGACATCACTTCGACTTTGGTCTGGTAGTGTTCAATCATTGCATTAATAATTCTTTCATCATTCGGATTGACTTTAAGCTCTTTTTGAAGCTGAATATATACTGAGTCCATACTTCTCATTTCATTACGTAGCATCTCTATCTGATCTTGATTGTTTTCGAGGTTCATGGAATATATTTGATCTTCCATAAGGTTAACCCTGTACATGTAATAGTTTTCCACTTCTTTATATTCCGAAGACACATCACCAAGAGCCATCCTTGTACTATCTGGTCTCAGGAAATGATCCCATACCCATAGTGAGGAGAGAGTAATCAGCAATGTAACAACAGCAGCCCGCAGTAAGTATGGTACAATGCTTCGTCTTATTACAACGGTATGGAATCTTTGTTCAAGCTTTCTGTTAAACCTTTCAAAATGACCTTCCGATGGCCCGGTTCCTTCGAAAAAATCTTTATTACTCCTGATTATGTCTTCTATATTTTTCATTACCTTATAAATTTACCTTTTCCATTAAGTTCTGCGATGAGTCTCTGTTTTGCCCTTGATAGTTGAGATCTTGAAGTACTGCTTGTAATTGACAGTATTTCTGCAATTTCATCATGATCATAACCTTCAAGGAGATAGAGTGAAAGGATGATTCTGTATCCGTCCGGCAGTCTCTCAATAGCCTCTTTTACTTCTTCGACCCTGACATCAATCTCTTCCTTTCTGTGTGCATCTTCATCATCTTCTTCTCTTATCCCAGCATGATACTCAATATCTTCAAAGACCGCTTTCTTTTTAGTTAACACATCGAGTGACCGGTTGATAACAATCTTTTTAAGCCAGGCCCCGAAACTGACTGTTCCTGAATACGTATCAATCTTTTCAAAGGCCGACAGGAACGATTCCTGCATTATATCCTCAGCTTCCATTGCGTTGTTCACAATTCTCAGGCTTGTGTTGTACATTGCTTTATAGTACAGTTTATAAATCTGGAATTGTGACTTCTGGTCACCTGCTATACACCCGTCCAAAAGGTCCTGGTGTAAATTCTTGAATGCCGCTTCTACATTAGTCATTTTCTTATTATAAGGACTAGTTATTATTTGTATGGCCGCACTCACTGTCTCTCAATTTTCTAATCAATAGACGTGAGATAATTTAATATGCTGCACTTAATTTATGAATTTTTAATAAATCTATGCGGAAAAATAAGAAGAATTCCCTGAATTACCTTACCGCTTTCATAATCAAGTTCCGAACCAAACATACTGTGCGGAATTGAATAAACGAGAAGTAATACCACGGCGGCGAGCCCTGTAAACAAAGGTCTCTCCTTTTTCCTGTTCATTATTACAGCCAGTATCCAGAAAGCTAATGCAATTATTGTCTTATTGTCCGTAAGATCCCATCCAAAAGGAATGCCGGTCCATAATTCACCAAATGCATAATATTGCACTAAAGGGCCAAGAAACAATCCTCCGACTGACAACAGAGCAAGGGTCCATAATGAATATCTCCTGTATACCGGTAATCTCACAATGCCTGACAATCCTGCAGCGGTCGAAAAGAGCATTGCCGCAAACATTAGTATTACATGCGGCATAAGTATAATACCTGGAACACTTCCCTTGAATCTTATCACAACAGGTGATTCCTTAAGATAGATATCGGTACCGTTTAAATCAGTAATTTCAATATAGTACTCTAACTTACCGGCAGGAGGTTGTTGCGGTACAGCTGCAAAAAATCCTTTTTCCTCATATTTTTTGAATATTTTATTCATTATGAATGAATTCAAAGGATAGATTTTGTAAATGAAACCGCTCACCATATACTCATCCTCTGATCTGAATCGTCTGTAAAATAACCTTGCCTTGATTGTTGTATCGCTTAATCTGAGTTTCACTTCGGGTCGTTCATTCAGTGAAAGACTCCGGACCAGTTTCATGGTAAAGACTGAATCATTGACTGTTACATCAAATTGTTTTGGATATGTAGGTCCGGTTTTCCTCTGGTAATAAGCAGCCCCGACAGTGATAAAGAATGCAATCAACCAGAGAGTAAATTTCTTCATATTATGAAAGTTTTTTATTACCTTTATAGTACAGGCCTGCTTTTCTATAATTGTATTAATAATACCTCTTTACTGTATTACTTAATATTTCAATATTTTTGAGCCGGACACGTTTTAGCTGATTTAGCCGGAACATATTATACTGAATATTGCTGACAGGTTTTCAGTTTGTTATTCAAAGAGTTTAAAGGTCTCTTTTATAAGTTCGATAGCTTCATTGAGTTGTTCCTCCGTAATTACCAGGGGAGGAGCGAAGCGGATTATATGCTCATGTGTTGGTTTTGCGATAATCCCGTACTCTTTCATTGCAAGACAAACATCCCAGGCGGTTTTACGATTTTGGGGTTTTATAACCACTGCGTTCAGCAGGCCTTTTCCTCTTACAAGTTCAATCATTTCAGACTGGATAGCTTTAAACTCATCGCGGAAAATTTTCCCCAGTCTGTCAGCATTTTCAGCAAGCTTTTCGTTTTTAATCACTTCGAGAGCTGAAATTGCTACTTTTCCTGCCAGTGGATTCCCCCCGAATGTTGAACCATGTTCTCCAGGCTTTATGGTCAGCATAATTTCATCGTCGGCAAGAACTGCAGAAACCGGCATGATTCCGCCTGATAGTGCCTTACCCAGAATGAGTATATCAGGTCTTACATCTTCATAATCGCAGGCAAGTAACTTACCTGTTCTTCCGAGGCCTGTTTGCACCTCATCAGCGATAAAGAGAACATTTTTCGACTTGCACAGGTCATAAGCTTTTTTCAGATACCCTTCGTCGGGAACAAACACACCTGCTTCACCCTGTATTGGTTCCACAAGAAAACCTGCCACATCAGGATCCTCAAGTGCCTTTTCAAGAGCCGGTATGTCATTATAAGGTATAATAACGAAACCCGGAGTAAAAGGGCCATAATCATTTCGGGCATCAGGATCAGTAGATATTGATACTATTGTAATGGTACGGCCATGGAAGTTACCTTCACATGCAATTATCTTTGCATTATTGTCTTTTATACCTTTTTTCTTATATGCCCATTTTCTGCAGAGTTTAAGAGCTGTTTCATCTGCCTCGGCTCCTGAATTCATGGGAAGCACCTTGTCATAACCAAAATACCCTGTAATGTACTCTTCATACTCACCCAGAACAGAATTATAAAATGCCCTTGATGTCAGTGTAAGCCTCGTTGCCTGCTCAGTTAAAGCTTTAATAATTTCGGGATGGCAATGCCCCTGATTGACAGCTGAATATGCTGAAAGGAAGTCGAAATAACGCTTACCCTCTACATCCCAGACGAAGGGACCTTCGCCTCTTTCAAGAACTACCGGAAGAGGATGGTAATTATGAGCACCGTACTTATCTTCGCGATTAATATAATCATGCGTATTCATGTTGTTGATTATTAATTAGATATAATTTAGAAAATACAGACCACAATTTTAATAAAGCTTTTTGTTATTTCCAAACTCACCCGCTCAGCCCTTAACCTCTTCACCTCCTCTCTTCTTCATTTCCTGACAGATCAGGCCTGAGTTTACTTGTCCGTTCCACGGACTGTTCGTGCCTCCATTTTTCTATCTGGGCTGTATTTCCCGAGAGGAGTATATCAGGAACTTTCCATCCCCTGAATTCTGACGGTCTTGTATATACCGGAGGGGCAAGAAGATCATCCTGAAAAGAATCGGAGAGGGCGGATTGTTCATCTGAAATTGCTCCTGGTATTAATCTGATTATTGCGTCTGTCATTATTGCTGCAGGTAATTCACCTCCGGAGAGAACATAATCACCTATTGATATCTCACGTGTGATAAGGTGGTCTCTTATTCTCTGGTCAATACCCTTATAGTGACCAGCAAGAATTATTATGTTGTTTTTAAGTGAAAGCTGGTTTGCTATTTTCTGAGTGAATTTTTCACCGTCTGGTGAGGCATAGATAATTTCATCATAGTCTCTTTCACTCCTCAGTTTTTGAATGGCTGAATAAACCGGTTCGATCATCATCACCATTCCTGAACCTCCTCCGAAAGCATAATCATCAACTGTCCTGTACTTGTCTTTTGCAAAATCACGGAGATTAATCACATTTATTTCAACCAGACCTTTTTCTTTTGCTCTTTTTAGTATCGAATGGTTCAGGGGACTTTCCAGCAATTCCGGCAAAACAGTGATTATATCTATCCGCATCGGTATTTTGTTTATTCAAAAATACAATAAAAATAAATTTTTTGGCCACTTTAGCCCTTAACATATTGTCTATATTACATCATCTATAATACATCAAAAATGGAATGCCGACCCCATTGCGGTGCCTGTTGTGTTGCTATATCAATATCTTCCCCTATCCCCGGGATGCCGGAAGGCAAGCCGGCAGGAGTAAGGTGCATACATCTCCTTGATGATTATAAGTGCGCATTATACGGTGATCCTTCCCGGCCAAAAGTGTGTTCAGACTTTAAGGCAGAACCTGAGTTTTGCGGATCTTCCCGGGAGGAGGCATTGAGGATTCTGTACTCATTGTCGGATCTCTCAATCCATGATAAAGACGCCACAACCATATAAAACAGGCCCCCCAACTTTAATAGTACAGGTCCCCCAACTTTAATAGTACAGGCCCCCCAACCCCCCTGAAGGGGGGCTAATATTCTGTCTTTAGGTAGTTGTGTACTTGTGAGTAAAATTACCTCCCCTTTAGAGGAGAAGGCCGCGACAGCGGCCAGAGGGGCTATTTTTCTGATTTATATACCACTTTACCCCCTACAATAGTATAATCCACCCTTGTCTTCATTATTTCAGATTCGGGAATAGTCAGAAGATCTTTATCTGTAATAACGATATCGGCAAGGTAACCTTTTTTGATCATTCCTTTACGTTCTTCCATGAACTGGGCATAAGCCGACCCGAATGTATAATATTTAATAGCCTCTTCCATAGTCAGTTTTTGCTCCGGGAACCAGCCTTCATCCTCTTCACCAAGTCTGTTCTTTCTTGTAACTGCCGCATAAAGTCCCTCCATGGGATTAAGAGGTTCAACCTGGTAATCGGTTCCAAAAGCAAGAATTGAACCAGCATCTATAAGACTTCTCCATGCATATGCACCCTTACATCTTTCTATACCAACACGTTTCTCATAGAACCGTTTATCGGTGATGCAGTGTGTAGGTTGCATCGAAGGAATGACACCAAGTTGTGCAAATCGAGGTATATCAGATAATTGCAGAGTTTGGGCATGTTCATCACGATGTCGGCTGTCGCGTTTGCCGTTAACCTTTTGCGCCTTCTCATAAGCATTGAGAGTCCAGTTATTACCCTTGTCTCCAATCGAATGTACTCCGATCTGAAAACCAAATCTGTCGGCAGTCACGACCATATTCTCAAACTTATCATAAGGCATCATTGCAAGACCTGATGATTCAGGATTATCAGTAAAGGGTTCAAACATTAATGCAGTGCCTGAACCTATAGTACCATCAATGAACGCTTTAAGATATCCGAACCGGATCCAGTTCCCCGACCGGGGATATTTCTTTGATAATTCAGTATATTCTGACAGTAAGGCTGAATCGGCGGTCAGTGATTTCCCAATGTCAATCCTGCTGGTCAGAAGACCTTCATTGTAAAGTTTTTCATACATTCCAAAATCTGCATTTCCAGGAATCTGGATGCTAGTAACACCAAGTTCACTTGCTTCCTTAAGTGCCATAAGATACCCCTGCCATACTTTTTCTGCTTCCTCCCCGGGTGTCCTCTGAATCTTTACCGAACCTGTTTTGATAAGACCCTGGGCTTTTTCCTTCAGAATACCGGTAGGTTCACCTGTAGCGGGATCTTTCTGGATCTCACCACCGAAGGGATCGGGAGTATCTTTAGTTATACCTGATTTTTCAAGTACATAACTGTTTACAAGCACTGAGTGGCCGTCAGCCCGGCTGAGAATAACAGGATTATCCGGAGACACACTGTCTATAAGATCCTTTGTGGGCCATTTTTTCTGAATGAACATTTCATGTTCCCAGTGACCTCCACGGATGAGCTCTCCGGGTTTTGATCTTGCCACCTGTTCCTTAACCTTTTCTGTAATAACAGATGGATCAGTGGTATATCTGAGCTCTACATAATCAGGATCAAGCGGTCCGAAATGAACATGAGCATCATTGAATCCGGGAATCACCAGTCTTCCTTCCGCATTAATCACATCAGTTGCTCCTTCTTCAATCATTCCGGAAATCTTTTTTGTTGTACCTGCAGCAATAATGATTTCACCTTTAATTGCTATAGCCTCTGCTACCGGATTAGTTTCATCGATCGTGAGAACCTTGCCATTGATAATCACCAGGTCGGCTTTTTCTTTTGAATTACAGGCAGTTGTCAGTATCATAACAAAAACTGATAATGTGATTGATACTTTTTTCATTTTTTAATAATGGTAAGCTTTGTACTTTGGTTTAATTAGTATAAAGATATAAATTCGTACCAATTTAACATAACATTTAACGAAGTGCAGATTGACATGAAAAAATTACTTTTGTTCTGTTATATTATGATTCTTTTTATTTTTGGTTGTTCTCATTCAACAACCCCATGGAAAAGAGAACGCCAGATAAAACCTTACTTAAAAAATAGAAGTTACTGGCAATATAAAGGTAAGCCAGTTTTACTTCTTGGCGCCACTGATAATGATAACCTTTTTCAGAATGGGAACCTGCAAACTCATCTTGATAGTCTGAAAAAAGCCGGAGGAAATGTAATCCGTAACACGATGAGCGACAGGGATCCGGGCAACATGCATGCTTTCTACCTTAATACTGACGGCAAATATGATCTTAACAAATGGAACGATATATACTGGCAATGTTTTGAAAATCTCCTTAAGCTTACATGGGAGAGAGATATCATTGTCCAGATCGAAGTGTGGGACAGGTTTGATCATTCCCGCGATCCCTGGAAAAAAGATCCTTTCAATCCTGCAAATAATATTAATTATTCATTTGAAGAATCACGATTAGACAGCGTTTATCCCTTGCATCCCGGTCAAAATGTTCAACCTTTCTTCTTTACCGTACCAGAACTGGATAATAATATTGTACTGCTTAAATATCAGCAATTGTTCGTTGAAAAACTTCTTTCACTCTCTCTTAAGTACGATAATGTGTTGTATTGTATTGATAATGAAACGAGTGGCAAAGAGGATTGGGCAATATACTGGGCAGATTATATCAGATCGTGTGCTGAGGGAAAGGATATATATATCACTGAAATGTGGGACAACTGGGATGTTAAATCAATGACGCATAAGAGGACAATTGATAATCCCGACAGATACGGATTTATTGATATATCTCAGAACAGTCAGATAACCGGGATTGACAACTGGGAAAATGCACAATATGTTTTTAATTATACAAAAATGAATCCCAGGCCGGTAAACAGCACAAAAATATATGGCAGTGACAGTGGAAGCTGGCTTAATCGTGGTATTACAACAGAGCACGCAGTTAATACATTCTTTCGCAATATATTAGGAGGATTTGCCTCAAGCAGATTTCACCGTCCTCCGTCAGGATTGGGTTTGAGCGATTTATCTGCAAACTGCATAAAAACGGTAAGGAATATCGAGACCATAATAAGGTTGTGGGATGTCGCACCGAAGATGGACCTATTGAAGGTGGAAGAAAATGATGAAGTATATATGTCGGCAAAAGAAGGAGAGTATTATCTTATTTATTTCGCGACCAGTGGTACTGTTCATCTGGATCTCAGCAAACATGGCAATGACTTTGCATTAAGATGGATTGACGTTGAAGAGGGTGAATGGAGAGGAAAAGCAAAGATAGCCGGAGGCTCGGTTGTGGACATAGAAGGTGAAAGTGGTTCTGTTGCAGTTATATCAAAATAGAAAAAAATGAATATTGCTTTGATTGGTTATGGTCGTATGGGCCATGAAGTTGAGTCAGCAGCCCTCATGCGTGGGCATTCTATTAAACTTATTGTTGACCAGGATAATACGTCAGATCTTAATGAGGAACATCTTCGGGGTATTGATGTTGCCATTGAATTTTCATCACCGGATGCAGCTTACAAAAATATAGTTACCTGCCTGGGACTGAAAGTCCCGGTTGTTTCCGGAACAACCGGCTGGTTGAAGGATTTTGAAAAGGCTAGAGAGGTATGTGAAAGTAACGGAACTTCATTCATACATTCATCTAATTTCAGCATAGGTGTAAATATACTTTTTAGATTAAACTCAGAGCTTGCAAGTTACATTAGGTATTACAGGGAGTATTCGCCTCTGATTGAAGAGATCCACCATGTAAAAAAGCTTGATGCTCCGAGCGGCACAGCTATCACACTGGCAGGGGAAATAACACGTCAGCACGACAATTATATGGGATGGTGTTTCGAAAAAGACAAGGATGAGAATAACGTTCCCATACGGTCAGTTCGTGAAGGACTTGTACCAGGAACCCACACCGTGATCTGGGACTCGGAAATCGACACTATAAGCCTCAGGCATGAGGCAAAAAACAGGAAAGGTATGGCTCTTGGTGCAATTATTGCTGCAGAGTTTATCCGGCCAAGAAAAGGTATATTCACCATGAGTGATGTGCTGGGATTCTGATTATTATTTTTACTTTTACAGCTTCATAATTAGTTTAAAAAATGAGTGAGTTTTTCAATAAAAAATACCTGAGATTTGCAATAGCAGCGATAATTTATACACTTATTGTTATCTGGATTGGTAGTTACTGGTTGATTATAGGGCTGGCAGTTATTTATGATATTTACGTTTCAGAGAAGATTAACTGGACATTCTGGAAAAAACGTGAGGGAGATAACAGTACTTTTGTAGAATGGCTCGATGCTTTGATTTTTGCTGTAATAGCAGTTTCTCTTATTAATATCTTTCTTTTTCAGAATTACCGCATTCCTACAGGATCGATGGAGAAATCTTTGTTGATAGGTGATCATCTGTTTGTCAGTAAGTTAGCATATGGGCCTCGTATGCCAAACACACCCGTTGCCTTTCCATTCACACAGCATACAATGCCCATCACAAAGGGTAAATCATGGTCGGATATTATCCATTGGGCCTACAAGAGACTTGTCGGTTTGGGTAAAGTAGAAAACAATGATCCGATTGTCTTTAATTTTCCTGCAGGCGATACTGTTGTACTTGAAGAGCAGGAAACAAGTTATTACGAGATTGTCCGCCGGACTGCCAGGGAGTTGAAAGCAAGGGATAGCTATGGTAATCCGGGATACAGATCTGATGAATATTACCTTGAAATGGCCAGAAAGGAAGTATGGGACAGATTCAACGTGATATATCGCCCTGTTGACAGAAGAGATAATTATGTAAAGAGATGTATAGGTATTCCAGGCGACACCATAGCTATCAGATCCGGAGATGTTTTTGTAAACGGGAAACAATTGCCTGAAAATGATACCCAACAGACTACTTATGTAGTAAGTACGAACGGTACTACTATCAATCCCAGAGCGTTTGAACGACTTAATATTTCAAGATCGGATCAGAAAATGATTTCAGGCTCGGCTTATATATTACCACTTACTAAAGACAATGCAAATGCAATCTCGAAGTTTACAAATGTTACCGAGGTTTCACCTATTTATACAAGGGAAGGAGAATATGCACCGCATATTTTCCCTTACAGGCGCTCATATGGATGGAATGAGGACAACTTTGGACCAATCTGGATACCTGTAAAAGGTTCGACCGTCAGAATTGATACTTCGAATCTGTGTCTTTATGAAAGGATAATTGATGTTTATGAGAATAATGATCTCAGGATTGATGGCAGTACTATCTATATAAATAATGTTCCGGCTGGTAGTTATACTTTTAAAATGGATTACTACTGGATGATGGGTGATAATAGAAATAATTCGGCCGACTCGAGATATTGGGGTTTTGTACCTGAAGACCATATTGTGGGTAAACCCAAATTTATCTGGTTATCGCTAGATAAAGAGGCAAGAGGGCTAAAGAGAATAAGAATTAAGCGTATATTTATGAAAATCAGGTAATTATTTGACTTTATCCACGATAGCCTTAAATGCTTCAAGATGGTTCATTGCCAGATCTGCAAGGGTTTTCCTGTTAAGTGCAATTCCTTTCCGGTTGAGTTTGCCGATAAATTCGGAATAACTCATGTCATACTGACGTACACCGGCGTTGATCCTTTGTATCCATAAAGATCTGAAGGATCCCTTCTTTTTCTTCCTGTCGCGGTATGCATAACCCAAACCTTTTTCAAGAGTATTTTTTGCGACTGTAAAAACATTCTTTCTTGATCCGAAGTTGCCTTTTGTTTGTTTAAGGATTTTTTTCCTCCTTTTTTTTGATGCAACTGAATTTACTGATCTTGGCATAACTAATCTTTTTGAATGTCAGCGTTCCTCCTGTGGACTCTTTACTGCTGATCAATCTGTTAATACTATAAATTAATTTATCAAAGAGCTTAACATTATTTAAGTGCCAGCAGAAGTTTTATGTTTTTGGCATCTGCTTTATCAACCTGACCAAAGTACGTAAGATTCCTCTTGCGTTTTGTTGACTTCTTTGTCAGAATGTGACTCTTGAATGCATGCTTACGTTTGATTTTTCCTGTTCCGGTGAGAGAAAATCTTTTCTTGGCACCGGGATTAGTCTTCATCTTTGGCATTTCTTATTATTCAATATATTTTAATAATACTATTTCTTTTTCTTAGGAGATATGGAGATAATCATCCTTTTCCCTTCAAGCCTGGGAAGCTGATCAACCTTTCCGTATTCTTCAAGATCGTTGGCAAGGCGTAATAATAAAACTTCGCCCTTTTCCTTGAATAAGATTGATCGACCTTTAAAAAACACATAGGCTCTGACTTTTGCTCCATCTTCAAGGAACCTGATTGCATGTCTGAGCTTAAAATTGTAATCATGATCATCAGTATTGGGACCAAATCTTATCTCCTTCACCACAATTTTTGCAGTTTTTGCCTTTATTTCCTTTTGTTTCTTTTTTTGTTGATAAAGAAACTTCTGATAATCAATGATTTTGCAAACCGGGGGATCAGCATTAGGGGAAATTTCCACAAGATCGAGTTCCATCTCATCTGCCAGACTGAGGGCATCCTGGATACTCATAATTTTTGGTTCTATTTCTTCACCGACAACTCTGACCACTTTTGCTGTGATCCGGTTGTTAATTTTGTGAGCCGGTTGGTTAAACATGCCACGGCTGCGCCTAATTGGTCCGGTTATAGCTTTGTCCTCCTTACTTTCGTTAATACTTAAGTTTTGTTAACTCTGCAATCAGTCTGCAATCTCTTTCCTGATTTCGGTCTTTATGAAATCAACAAATTCATCAACCTTCATGGTCCCTTTATCACCTTCTCCCTGTTTACGTACTGAAACTGTCCCTTTTTCAACCTCTTTTTCACCTATGATCAGAAGGTACGGAATTCTCTTTAATTCATTATCCCTGATCTTCTTACCGATCTTTTCATTCCGGTCGTCAATCAAGGTGTAAATATCGGAATTATTTAGAATTTCCAAAACATTTCCGGCATATTCATTGAATTTTTCACTTATGGGCAGGATAACAGCTTTTTCAGGAGCGAGCCATAGAGGAAACTTACCGGCAGTATTTTCAATCAGTATGGCTACAAACCGTTCCATGGATCCGAATATAGCTCTGTGGATCATAACCGGCCGGTGTTTCTGATTATCGCTTCCATTATAAGTAAGTTCAAACCGCTCAGGAAGATTATAATCAACCTGGATGGTCCCGAGCTGCCATTTCCTGCCAATGGCATCCCTGAAGATAAAATCGAGTTTAGGGCCATAAAATGCTGCCTCTCCAGGTACAATAGTAGTCTCAAGGTTTTTTTCGCGGGCAGCAACGATTATATCCTGTTCTGCTTTCTCCCAGTTTTCGTCGGAACCAATATATTTCTCCTTATCATCAGGGTCCCTTAAAGAGATCTGAGCAGTGAAGTCATTTAAATTCAGTATTCTGAAAACATAAAGGACAAGGTCTATAATGGTTTTAAATTCTTCCCTCAGCTGATCGGGTCTGCAAAAATGATGCGCATCATCCTGCGTAAAACTTCTGACCCTTGTAAGTCCGTGCAGCTCACCACTTTGTTCATACCTGTAAACTGTACCGAATTCCGCCAGTCGTACCGGCAGGTCCTTATATGAGTGCTGTGTGGCATTATATACTTCGCAGTGATGAGGGCAGTTCATTGGTTTCAGCATAAACTGTTCGCCCTCCTGTGGAGTGGACATTGGCTGAAATGAACTGGTGCCGTATTTTTCATAATGACCTGAAGTTTTATAAAGGTTTACATCACCAATGTGAGGTGTGGTAATAATTCTGTAACCTCTTTTACGAAGCACATTTGTGAGGAATGTTATCAGATTCTGCCTTATGTCTGATCCTTTGGGAAGCCATAGCGGCAATCCCATTCCCACTCTGGGTGAAAACGTAAATAGCTCAAGCTCTTTGCCTATCCTCCTGTGATCCCTTTTCTTTGCCTCTTCCAGGAAAGCTAGATAATCATCAAGCATTTTTTGTTTCGGATATGTAATTCCGTAGATCCTTGTCATCATTTTACGGTTCTCATCACCTCTCCAGTATGCACCGGCAACACTGAGAAGCTTTATGGCCTTAATTGGTTCAGTGGAGGGCAAATGAGGCCCGCGGCAAAGATCAGTGAATCCGCCATGGGTATATAATGATATTATGCTATCTTCAAGTTCACTTATAAGTTCAGTCTTGTATTCATCTCCCTTCTCTGTGAAAATATCATGAGCCTCTTTCCTGGTAACTTCCCTTCTTATAAAAGCAGTATTTCTGGCTGCCAGCTCCTTCATTCTTTCTTCAATTAAAGGCAGGTCAGCATCCGTTATAATCCTGTGATCACCCGGATCAACGTCATAATAAAATCCGTTTTCAATAGCCGGTCCAATACCAAATTTTATACCAGGATAGATCACTTCCAGAGCTTCAGCCATAAGATGTGCGGAGGAATGCCAGAAGGCATGCTTTGCCTCTTCATCTTCCCATTTATGCAACTTCAGGGTAGCATCGGTATTTATGGACTTTGTAAGATCATAAATAACACCATTGACAGTTGCACAATAGACTTCTTTTGCAAGTCTGGGACTGATCTCTTCTGCAATTTCAAGACTTGATATACCGTTCCTGAATTCTTTTGATGATCCGTCAGGGAATGTTATTTTAATCATTATGTTAGTATGTAATTTTACAGGAGTGCAAAGTTAATTAATATTTTTTGATTTGATCTATTGAAAAAAAAGGGATCAGATGCAACATTCCCGCAATAAATCAGACCTTAAATTACTGGCACGTATTTTGGGTAGGTTATTTTGAACAATTAATAAACAAAACGATGAAAAAGATTATATACCTGACATTGGTTTTACCAGTAATCCTCTTCTCATGTGAAACGTCTCCCAGAGTATATTTTTCAGCTACACCCGGTGATCCGGTAGTAGGCGAGGAGGTCTGGTTTACAAATGAATCTCATAACTCAACAAGCTTTGAATGGGATTTTGGCGATGGATATATATCCAACGAAGTGCATCCGATTCATATCTACACAGTTTCAGGCACATTCGAAGTAGTATTGACAGCCTGGTCACGGACAGGTTTGTCTGATGAAGCATCGATGATTATTGATGTTAATATTCCGACACTTCTCGAGATTGAGGTTGTTGAATACTATGATGAATACACTGTTGCCGATGCCAATGTGAGATTATACCCGACCCTGATTGACTGGGAGAATGAGGCCAATATGGAATCAGAGGGCTTTACCGATGAAG
>Ga0307430_1000203_pt1 | contig 58473 bp, 50 predicted proteins | sample SalMarWE160130MG_FD_202159 | JGI IMG/M metagenome (GOLD analysis project Ga0307430, IMG submission 202159) | Salt marsh sediment microbial communities from the Plum Island Ecosystem LTER, Massachusetts, United States - WE1603-130 | ecosystem: Environmental > Aquatic > Marine > Intertidal zone >... | reverse complement strand
AATGAAGGATCTTCCTCAAGCACCTGGAAATCTAGTTCATAGGAATCCTCATCAGCCAGATGGACCGGCAGCTCAGAACTTTGAAAGGTATAAGCAAGATCGCAAGGTTTTTTACCCAGACAGAGTGGTTGATGAACAAAAAAGAACCAATTGGTTCGGGTTACCACATCAAAGCAACGAAACACACGAATACGTGAGCCATCAGGGGCCTGCCACAAAAAGCAAGAAGGGAGAGCATACTTATTTGTACCCCGATAAAAGAAGATATTAGCAATGCCGAAGCCCTGGTAAATCTGAGGCAGTTGAGAGGTCTGCCCATAAGAGGTTGCAGTGTAGCCTGATTTCATTGCCTTTCCATGGGGTTCAATAATCCGGCGCCCCATAAGTAGATTCCGAATGATACATTCAGGCATTACAATAAACATATCGGGAAGAGTATACCAGGGAACTAAAAGAATACGCCCTTTCTGAATTAGTCGTGCCAGGCGTTGTTCCATTTCAGGATGTACTGAGAGATAATCTTCCAGAACAATGATACCCCCATCCAGGTGGAAGTAACTATACTCAGGGTTGTTTTCCATTAGAGTAATGAGGCTGTCAATTAAATCAGCCAGTCGCAGTTTGGACTGCTCTGCTGTATATCGCCATTCACGGTCCCAGTGTGTACCTGAGAGCACATGCATGATATATTTCTTTGTCATTAATTTCTTCCTTTTAAGTCAGATACAGCTCACTGTCTGCCGTATTCTATCCCTTAAGCGCTGCACTGGCCAAACCCTCCACTATGTAGCGTTGGAAATAGGCAAACAGGAAAAGGCAAGGCAAAGTCAAACCCAAACCCATAGTAATAATTCTGGGCCAGTCGGGTAAACCATACTGTCCTACGGCTATCGCCGTCATCTTGCTGATAGCCGCGGCTAGCGGTAGGTAGGACCTTTTGTTGACATAAATGAACGGTGTCAACCAATCATTCCAGAGCATGATACCAGTGGTGATGGCAATATAAGCAAGAATTGGTTTTTGAATAGGAGCCACTACTTGAAAGATAATGCGTAGCGTTCCCGCTCCATCAATACGAGCCGCTTCTTCAAGCTCTATAGGCATAGAGTACATGGCCATACGCACCAAGAAAATGCCGAGGACATTTACCAGACCCATGATAAATAGAACCGGATAGGTGTCGATAAATCCTGTCCCGCCCTGGCCAAAAATATTATTTCCGCCAACCAGGGGAAAACGAGCCATCATAATATAGGTAGGAGCCATAGTAATGACAGGTGGCAACATCACCGAGATTAAAAGACCAAAAAATATAACCTCGCGGCCCCAGAATTTCAAGCGAGCGAATATATATCCCGCCACTAATGAGGTAATCACCATAATAAATACGTACCAGGCCGCACGAGCAAACGAATTAAAGAAATAGTACTTCATGTAGACATCACCCGCGCCAAGGAGAAGCCTCCTGTAATTCCCTAGAGTTATTTGGCTAGGTATAGCCCACAAAGACGGCGGGGTAACGGCAAATACTTCCGCTGTCATAAAACCTACAGCAACCGCGTAGAAGATGGGATAGAGAAATACAATGCTTCCGGCGATTAGTATAAAATAAACAAAGCCGCGTTTTAATCCTTTTTGGACCATTATTACCCTATCACTAATCATACTCGCCCTCACCCTGATATTCTTAGCCATCATAGTGCTCTTTTCTCTCCAAGTAGCCGGAAAGTAATTATGGTGAAGATAACAATGATAATAGCTACCATAACCGATCCGGCACCGGCCATCCCAAGGTTGAAATCACCGTAAAAATCACGAAAAATCCGATAAATAATTACTTCGGTAGTGCCCCATGGTGTCCCCTGGCTGATAAATAATACCGGATCAAAGATCTGTAAGGCAGCGATGAACCCAGTAACTAATACAAAGATGGAGATAGTCCTCAGGCCAGGAATCGTAATATGCCAAAACCTTTGCCACGCTCCGGCTCCATCAATCTGAGCCGCCTCATGCAAGAGAGGATCAATAGACTGTAAACCGGCCAGCCACAAAACTGCCGTATACCCAATACCACGCCAACTGCTGTAAATGACAATCCAGGTAACCATCCAAAAAGTACTGTAGCCCCAGACAACCGGAGTAAGCCCCAACTGCTCCAGTACACGATTGGCCACACCAACGCTGGGGTCAATGAAAATTAAAAACATCTGAGAAGTAGCCACGGTGGAAGTGACGACGGGAATATACCAGATGGTCCGGAATACTCCTCGTCCTCGGATGGGAAGATTGAGCAACAAAGCCCCACCAAACCCAACACCTATATTAACCACCATAACCAGCGAACCGATATAAAAGGCCCGCCACAAATCTGCCAGATATATGGGGTCTGTAAAAAAAGCGATGTAATTGGCCAACCCGCAAAATTTTGGAGTGGTGGTAACTCCTATCCAGCGAAAGAATCCTAAAAGAAATCCGATACCAACAGGAAATCCCTGAAGGACCAAAAAATAAAACAGAATAGGACCTAACAAAAGCCAAGCTGTGACACCCTCTCGATGTTGGCGATACCATCTAGAAAGAATCCGGGCGGAGCTCCCCGCTCCGCCCGAAAGACCAACTTTATTATTTACATTTCCCATTATTGTAACGCCTTTGCTCTCCTTTCCGCCTCTGCCATAATCTCATCAATAGGAAGGTCTGTCACGATCGCCTTGGTCATATTTTGATGGAATATATCCCAGACCTTAGCACTCTGACTGTTATAAGTTGGCAATCCTGATACCTGACCTTGCAAAGCTAGCCAGAACGTGTAGTAGTAGGTCTCCTGATTTGCCGGCTTATCTCCCCAGGACATAAGAACACAGGAACGCTTCATCATTGGCAAACTGATTGCCTGAACTTCTTGGTCAATCAAGGTTTCGATAAGCTTAAAGGCACCTTCTTTGTTCTTCGAGTAAGTAGGAACAGAATAAAAGGCAGCACCGATAGTAACGTTTGCTGCTCTGCCACCTACATCTGGTAATGGCAGGGGGCTGTAACCAGTTGGTATACCTACTTTTTCAGCTTCGGGCTGGCGCCAAGGTCCATCCACTACAAATCCCATTCTGCCCTCATGGTAAGCATCCCAGAATCCACCTTCACTAGGCGCTGCTGCTATCCCAGGAGGTGTGTTTTTGTTCAACTTCCGGATAAATTCAAGAGCCTTTATATTCCCGGGATGAGCGAATTGGATGTCGTTATTCTCATCAACAAATCCTCCGCCAGCAGTCATCATCATAAACGGTCCAACCCGCAGGCTCCCACCGAAGTGAGGACCAACAAACACACCGCCGCCGTAAAATTTACCTTTACCGGCAGCAGTAATCTTATTGGACATGTCCAGCCATTCTGACCACGTTTTAGGACCTACCTCGGGGTCTAACCCTGCTTTGCGGAAAAGATCCTTGTTCCAGAACAAAACATTAACACCTGGATAAGGAGCTAAACCATAAATCTTTCCCCCAACTGTCATAGGCAAATAGGCTCCGGGAACAACGGTCTCTCTTACCTTTTCGGCCAGAGCTTCAGGAAAAGGCTCCAGATAACCTTGAGCAGCGAAACCGGGCATCTGTGTCTCCCCAATAATTACATCGGGACCTATACCGGACAAGAAGGCAACTGTTTCTTTTTGGGTTAATTGTTCGGCCCAACCCCAATCCTGGCCTTCCAAGCTATAGCCAGCCGCTGCCATCTTTTCGCTAATAAGCGTCAGGAGCTCGATTTTAAGCTCATTGGTTTTAACTCCAAGGGTGTCCATAAGCAGTTCAGGGTCTTCTATCTCTGCCTGGAGCTCGGCAATGCCCTCTTCTGGCGTCCCAGGCCTCGAATACGCACCGTCCACACAATAAACTATTTTCTGCAGGGCCATACTGGTTCCAGCCAAAAGCAGTGTACTCAGCAAAACGCTAAGTACTATTCCCATAACTTTTGAAACTTTCATTTATCCTTCTCCTTTCTTTAATCTTTATTTCTTCTCCTCACTTTTCCTAATGTAAGCCCAATCTCCTTCAACTGTCAGATACCTTTCTTCGCCTTCCCCTCAATCAGTGCCTCTTTTTCTAGATTTTATTATACATCCTTATCCAGCTAAAGCAACTAAAGAAAGGTCACCATCTCGAACTCTGCCCAAATTTGTTCAGTCTCTATGGTTTATGCAAACGTTAGGCTAAACAAAGAAAAAAAATTTAGCCTCTCCCTTTTTGTTCCTACAAACTAGAGATCGCCCTAACATTCCCTCACCTCCTTTTGACCTTTATTTCTAGCTTCTATGCTTATTTATCTCTCACTAATTAAAGGAATATAACTACCAATTTTTCAAAGATCGTTTATTAACTTTTAGTGTTTTTCGCCGCTTACATTTTATAGTATAAAAGATTTTTTAAGAGTGTCAAGACCAAAATTTGAAAAAAATCAATGCATACGTTAGCTTACAGCTGGTTTTGGAATCTTTTTCCTTTATTGATTCTAGCTTAGCTATGAAATTCATTGAACTCTTCACTGACAGGAAAAAGACCAGGAATAAAGAGAAGAATCTCTTCATCGAGGAACTTTACCGAGACATCGGTCAGCTCAAAGTAGAACTGGACTGGGTAAGTCGGTATGTTCTCTCTTGGGAGCTGTCCACTACTCTGGAGGTTGACTTCTGCATTCGAGCACTAGAGAGGACCCTGTACATGACTGATCCCGAGATTTTTAACTCTGACCAGCGCGGCCAATTCACCAGTGTTACCTTTCTCAAATGCTTAGAAGAGAGGAATATCCAGATCAGTATGGATGGGAGAGGCAGAGCAATGGATAATATTTTTATTGAGAGGCTCTGGCGTTCAGTAAAGTATGAAGAAGTCTATCTGAACGATTACGCCACAGTCAGTGAAGCCAAAGAGGGCATTGGTAATTACATGGACCTCTACAATCAGGAGAGGCCGCACCAATCACTGGATTATAAAACACCAGCTGAGGTATATTTTGGCTACAGCAATAAAAATGGTCAGACATCATGGTATCTTAAACAAGGCAATAAGGTTTCGTAATAATACTCTATTCATACTCAACCTCACAGTTGAAGTCCTCCAACCAGGTAAAACAAATACATTATGATAATTATCAAATCTATCAATTAATTTCTCATTGTAAATTCTTAGATAATTCGGGGTAGATTTTTAAGGTGAGAATCTGATAAGCTCCAATGTCTACGTTTATTTCATTCTCCTCATCTAGCTCAATTTCCTCCTTTCGTTTCTCTATTAAGTCTGTCTTAAGTACTCTTTTAGGTTTTATAGGAAGCTCAATTTTAACTGTACTTCTTTGTCCCCAAACCTCATAAACTCTGAGAATAAAACATTCAGGCTCTTCTTCGCACTGTTTAAAAGCAGTCAATACCACATTATCTGGTTTTATTTTTATAAAGCTTTCCTCTCTCGTTCCATTCTTACCTTTTTGTTGTATTTTAGCAAATTTGATGTAAGGACTAAAGTTAAACTCATAAGCTCTTCTATACACAAGAGCCTCTTTCCAGTTATCCAAATGAGGAACTAAAGAATATCGTATAATGTGTCTTCCTCTATCCGCAAAAGGATCAGGGACAGAAGCAGATTTAAGTCCATCAGAAGCAGGCGACCTCAGTAATGTCAGACGAATAGTATTAGCATGGATATCGTACCCATGCTTTGAGTTATTGATAAGGGCTACTCCATAATCATTCTGGGATAGGTCGGCCCAGCGCAGGGCAGGTACTTCAAAGCGAGCCTTCTCCCAGCTATTATCCTCTGTAGTTGGGCGCAGGATACTACCAAAGGGAATCTCGTAGGCAGCATATTTAGCTTTAACTGCCACTGGAAAAGCAACCTTAAGAAGTTTGTTATCTTCCCACCAGTCTATCGAGGTCACAAAATCTATACGAGGGATACCCTGATGTAATATTATATCCTGGACAAAGAAGGAGGAAGGATAATCCCGGGCAGGAGCATCCCAGAAAATATTTAATTTTGTATCCCCCAAAAAGGAGCGCCGAATCCGAATCACTCCTCTTAATGGACCCTTCTCTACTACCTCTATATTCTCTACCTTATCCAGGAACCATTTTCTACCTGTATATGCGATGTTCCAAGCGTCATTCCTAGACTTATCTTCCTCTAATATTTGAAGGTGATTTCCTTCATCCGAAAGGACTTCACGCTTTTCCCTCTTATCATAAATACTTACTAGATTACCGCTAGCAGGATTTATCTGAACTTTAAAGAATTCATTCTCCAGGCTGTATTTATCTACTTTCACTTGTTCTTTGCTTTGCTCGTCCATCTGAGGTTTGACCTTTTTGTTTTCTTTTATAAACAAAGTTGTATAACCAAAACTGGGAAGTTTAACCTTGCACAGAAGTTTGGATTTGTTCTCGGTTGAGGTAAGATTCTCTTCTTGAACTCTCTGGCAAAGGCATCTCTTCCCTTGGTTGTCCCTGACCACAAAATCTTTGTTAGCAGGGAAGGGGATACTTATTAGCTCTTCTCTGGGCCAAGAAAGAGAATTAAACACAACTACAGGCTGACCGGGTACTCCCGAGCTATTCACCTGGGAGGAAATCTTATTTAAACTCTCCTCAATTATATTTTTTCCTATTTTTCTTATCCAGGTATAATCTTCTTCTGAGTCCTGATATACGGACTTGATGCTTGATCCAGGAAGAATGTCGTGAAATTGGTTAAACATAACCTTTTCCCAGGCATCGGCCAGGCGTTGTTGAGGGTATAAGGCTGACCGACATAGATTAGCCAACGTGGATATTTTTTCGGCATCTACCAGTAGAATCTCGCTTTTGCGGTTATTGTATTTTGCCTTGCTTTGTGTGGTGTATGTTCCACGATGGTATTCCAGATAGAGCTCATCCTTCCATACCGGCAAAGTATTCACATCCATCTCTTTTGTTATTCTATTAAAGTACTCTTCTGCTGTTCCATACTTTACTTGAGGATAGATGAATATATCCTTTAACTTCTCTGCTTCATCAAGCATTTCTTCAGTGGGTCCTCCTCCATGGTCTCCCATGCCAAAAAGAATCATCATATCTTTCAAGCCCGCATTAACTTCGAATTGTTTAAGAAACTCTACAAACCGGTAAGGCTCAATGGTGAAGTTGTATCTTTCGTAGGGAAAGTAGGTGAGGATACGGGAGCCATCAGGGGCCTGCCACCAGAAAAGATGATAGGGAAAGAGATTAGTATCATTCCACCCTATCTTCTGAGTAATAAAGAAATTAAAGCCACTTTTTTTGTATATCTGGGGCATATTCCAGTTATATCCGAATGAGTCAACATTCCAAGCTATTTTTGCATTCTGAGCAAATCTTTCTTTAAAATACTTCTTACCATAGAGAATCTGCCGAACCCAGGATTCTCCATCAATAAGATTGCAATCAGGCTCTGCCCACATCCCTCCCACAATTTCCCACTTCCCCTGCCTCACAGCTTTCTGAATTTCTCGGAAAAGGTCGGGGTATCTTTCCTCAATCCACTTATAGGTCTGAGCCTGACTTTGAGTGAAAGTAAAAGAATATCTTTGCATTTTATCGACTACAGAACTGAAGGTATCATGGCAGATCTGAACCGTCTCCTTCCATCTCCACAACCAGGCTAAATCAATGTGGGCATTGGCAGTAAGATGAAGGGTATATTCTTTGGCAAACTTCCTTACCGGTTCTAATTCCTTAAGAGAAACTTCTATGGATTTTTCAAACCTGGCTAGATTTCCCTCTGTCAGACTCCTTAGGTCTATCTTCTCTATACCAGCTAAAAGGATTTTTCTTAGTCTGGAGATATGTCTCTTGGGAACTAGTGATTTATTAACCCCTGGATCCTTCCTTAAGAAAGGAGAGGTCTGGTAAGTCTGACTGCTAAGCAGTCTTTTGGCTACTCTTAAACTTAATATGTAATTTTCAGTCTTTTCTAAAAGAAGAGGGTTTTCTTTTAGAAAAGTCTTACACTTAGCTGACTCCATCTTTTGTATAATATAATTCACCCTGCTGAACCCTGGTTCTTCTTCAACTTCTTCATCTTTGACCAGAAAAGGAACAGTTACCTCTAGTATCTTCTTCTTTTTTTCATTTTCAGCAAAAATATTAATATTATAGGTTCCTGGAGATACGAAGGGAGGAATTTGCATATTCAGACTGTATTTGCCTCCTTTCTCCTTGTGGAGTTGCCAGCGTTCATGGTTGGCTGTAGCATAAACGGATTTTATTTGCCCCTCCATGCGAGCAAATTGAACTCTTAGCCTTACTGAATCGCCAACTTTTCCCTCAGAAGGTTCAACCCGTGCTCTGACTTCCATTTTCTTTTCTCCTTTTCACTGGTTTTAGGAATAGACCTACCTACACAATGTCCACTATATTATAAGAAAACTCACATTAATGCAATTTCTGCACAGAATTTTCAAGAAAGATCAGGAGCCAATCTTACCCTTTTGCTAAATCAGTTATGATTTTTCCTCGTTTTCTAAAAAGATTTTTAGGCACCTGCGGGAAGGGTTGAATATACCTTTACTCCTTTACACCTGTAAGATGTATTCCCTCAATAAGACGTCTTTGAAAGAGAAAAAAGATTATAACGGTAGGAACCACTACTATTGTTGAGGCAGCCATAAATAGATTCCACTCCACAAAGTAGGTACTTCGATAATCCTGTAAACCCAAGGAAAGAGGATACTTGGATTCCTCCATTAAATAAATTAAGGGCCCCATGAAATTGTTCCAGCTAGCCAGAAATTGAAAGAGAGCCACAACCCCTAAGACTGGTTTGCATAAAGGAAGGATAACTCTGGCAAAAATAGTAAGCTCTGAGGCTCCATCAATGCGGGCAGCATCGGGAAGAGCTGGAGGAATGGTCATAAAAAATTGACGCAGTAAAAAAATAAAAAAGGGAGTTCCAAAAAATGTGGGAATAATTAATGGTGCATAGGTATTAATCCATCCTAACTTTCCGAAGATAATGAATAAGGGAATCATGGTCACCGGAAAGGGAATCATCATTGTGGCAAGAATTAACAGCAGTAAAGAGTCACGGGCAGGCCAGCGAACCATAGAAAGGCCGTAAGCTACCAAAGGACAGGAAATAAGCGTACCAACAATGCTGAAGGCCACGTAAAAGGCGGTATTTTTGAAGTAAATAAAAAAGGGAATTGTTTGAATCGCTTCTCTAAAATTGTCCCAGACGATGGGATCAGGAATCCAAACCGGCGGAAAGGTCACTGTTTGCGGCAAATTTTTGAGGGCAGTAGAGAGCATCCAAAAAAATGGCAAAAGAAAGGGAATGCATACAGCCAGAAGAATAGCCCGGGTAACTACCTGTCCTTTCAAAAACTTAGTTGTTTTCCTGTTAAGTAATATTTTCACTTCTCCTTCTTGTCTTTCCCTATGCTGCTCGATAATAGATCCAACGTAATGAAGTCTTAAAAATAATAATAGCAATTCCCAAATTTAGCATAAACAAAATCCAGGCCATAGCAGAGGCGTATCCCATTTTTGAATACTGAAAGGCATTGCGATAAAGATAGAGGCTATAGAAAAGGGTGGAATTCGCCGGACCTCCCTCGGTCATAATGTAAGGCAAATCGAAAAATTGAAAGGCACCACTTACGGCCATTATTATGTGGAAGAGAATTACAGGGCTAATGGAGGGAAGAGTAATACGCCTGAATTTATACCATTGACCAGCTCCATCGAGCTCAGCCGCTTCGTAAAGCTCACGAGGCACATCTTGAAGAGCGGCAAGGAGAATTATAGCTGGACCCCCTGCTCCCCATTGAACCAGTAAGATGAAAGAGGGTTTTGACCAAGTAGGACTGCCAATCCAACCGGGTCCTTCAATGCCGACATAATCCAATAAAGCATTGATGATTCCAAGTTGAGGATTGAACATCCAAAGCCAGATAAAGGCTGAGGCAAACATGGGAAGGATGGCAGGGAAATAAATAATTGTGCGGTAAATGGATTTTTCCTTTACCCTAAAGTTCATAATGAGAGCTAAACTAAGCCCTACCGCAAATCCCAGAGGAACAGCAAAGACAAGATAGTACATGATATTATATAAACTGGTCCAGAAAAGTTCATCCTTAACAAGGAAAGAGTAATTCCAAAAGCCTATCCATGTAGGTGTGCCTATGCCAACGTATCGAGTCATGCTATAGTATAAGGAAGCTATAATTGGATAAAGGAGAAAAACTGCAAACCCTATTAGCCAGGGAGAAACAAAAAACAACCCCGTTCTTATATTCTTTCTTTCTCTAGAGGTTAAAGACAACTTTTTCTCCTTAATGATAGCAATGAACAGAAGGGGAAGGTAAGTTGCTATTTACCCTCCCCTGTAAAACACTCTTATTGGCTTAAAACTCTATCTAGCTCTGCTTGAACCTTAGCTGTCGCATCATCTAGAGCCTGCTTGGCAGCCTTTTTGCCGTAAATGACATAGTCTCTGGCCGCTGTCAGCTCATCCCAGTAAAGACCACCTACCGGAATAACAGGACGACACTGAGAATAAGGCAAAACGTCTATGAAAACGCTATAGCCAGGCTCTTCTCGGAGGAAAGTGGTCGCAGCGCCTACTCTAGTTACAGGAAGGTGAAATGTCCCCTCAGCGAACATTTCATTCGCTTCAAGCCCGCAGTACCACTTCATAAACGTAGCCGCTCCCTCAGCATTCTTAGCCCCTACGGGAATAACTATACTCCAGCCACCGGACCAACTGGTAGGCTCTTTAAACTGTGCAGGACGAGGAATGGGCACAATGCCATAAACAACATCCGGCCCAAAACGTCTCATGTTACCAATGAACCAATCGCCAGTGATGACCATGGCTACCTTTCCGCTAACAAATGGATCTAAAACCTCCATCTGCGTCTCATAGGATGAAGAAAAGGCCTGGACATCTTTCATACCATATTTGTCAAGGTAACTTTTCTGCCAGGCAAAGGACTCGACGATTCTGGGATCATTTGCCGTGATCTTCTGAGTGTCCGCATTGTAGAACTCACCGCCAAAGGCCCATCCCCAGGTATAATGCCATCCTTGATTCCACCAGGGAACGAACCCCATTCTCTGCAACTTACCAGCTTCCCTTACTGTAAGCTTCTCTGCAGCAGCATCCGTCTCAGCAATTGTGGCGGGAGCACTCAAACCTGCTTCATCGAAAAAGTCCTTCCGATAATACAGAGCTCGAACATCAGTATCAAATGGAAGCCCCCAGACTTTGTCTTGATAGACAACTTCCTTCCAGCCGAAATCCAGATAGGTCTGCTCTACCCATTCTCTAATTCCCGGGACATATCCCTCCAGTGACTGCAGTATCCCGGCACTAGCTCGTTGAGAAACAGTAAAGCGATCCAGGTGATATGCATCGGGACCTACGCCGGCAGCTAAAGAGGTTAATAGCTTAGCTACATCTGTCTCTGTTCCGGGGACGACCACCTTCTTCACATTTATCTCGGGAAAGAGCTCATTGAATCTTGCCACCATCTGATCCATAACCCCTCTTTCTGGTTGACCTGAGTGACCGGTCCAGAAAAGAACTTCGGATTTCTGAGCAAATGCAGCAGGAAGCGAAAAGGAAACAAGAAACACCGCTAGGCTCATCAAAACCATAATACGTTTCGTTCTTGAGTTACTTCGCATTTTTTCTTCTCCTTCTATTACTTTCGCTTTTTGTCTAATCTATGATTTATGCAAACGTTAGGCTAAACAAGGAAAAAAATGATCTCCTAATTTTTCGTTCACATAAGCTAGAAACCGACCTAACATCCCTCACCTCCTTTCAGCTTTTATTTCTAGTTCTTACGCTTATTTGCCTTCACCAAGAAAGAAGCAAATTGGTCATTTTTTCAAAGATCATTTATTAACTTTTAGGGTTTTTCGCCGCTTATCTTTTATAGTATAAAAGATCTTTTAAGAGTGTCAAGACCAAAATTTGAAAAATTTATGCATACGTTAGTCTATAGACGCTTTTAGGGCTTCTTTACGTATCTTTATAGACTCTAATTCAACAGTCAAATTCATTTAATTTATTCCCTGATTAGTCTTAGTTTTCACTTTGAGCTTTGCCCCACATGAATCCCCGATTAAAAGCTTTGTTTTTACTGAAATATGGCGAACTTCTAAAAACTCTTTTTTTTCATGAAGATGCTTTACTCGCTCTATAAGCATTCTCGCTCCTATTTCTCCTATCCTATAGCTTTGCTGCATCGCTACCGTTAAAGGCATAAATATATGGGAAGCTACGGCAACTTCGTCAAAGCCCACAAAAGCTAGTTCCTTGGGAACATCAATACCTTTCTCCTTTATAGCTTTTAGAGCTCCTATAGTGGCAATCTCATTATAGGTAAAGATTGCCGTAGGTTCCTCTTTTAAAAGTTCTTTAGTGGCCTCGTAACTTTTTTCAATAGAAAGGGCGGGTCTGGGAATTACCTTTTTAACCAGTTCTTCCTGGTAATTAATATCATAATCCTGAAGGGCCTTTTTATAGCCTTTTAATCTATCGGATACTGAGGTTAGACATTCCTGACCCGTAATATAGCCTATTCTCCTATGACCAATCTTAATTAAGTGAGTTACAGCCTCATAGGCGCCTCTAAAGTTATCAGAAACAACATAGTCAGTGTCAAGTTCTGGAAAGTAACGATCTACCATTACCACTGGTATTTTGCTCTCAACCAGAAACTTAAGATAGGAAAGATTATTACCTTCATTAGTAACTACGGGGAATATAAGTATTCCTTGCACCCTCTTTTCATGTAGGAATCTTAAATAATCATGTTCTGCCTCTATATTTTCCCTGGAGTTAAAACTGAACAATTGAAACCCTTCTTTGGTAACAGTATCCTCTATTCCTTCTATAATAGGATCCAAGCTGGTCTTACCCGTACTAGTATAGATGAATCCTACTGTTGTTGTCTTTCGGGAAGAGAGTTCTCTAGCTGTTACGTTGGGTATGTAATTAAGCTCCTTTGCTATCTTCCAGATTTTCTCCTTAGTCCCAGTGCTAATTTTGGGACTATTTTTGAGCGCTCTGGAAACAGTAGAGTAAGATACATTAGCCCTCTTAGCAATATCTTTTATGGTAATGCTCATTTAGTTTATAACCCCTTTGTCTTTCGATTACCTTCTGTTTTCTTCTATAAGTAAGAAAATATTTCAAGTCATTTTAATACAGTGGGTACGATCATGCAAACGTTAATTTGCTTTATTATAAATCTTTTTTTGTGTTTGTCAACCAACTGTTACGTAAAAGCTTAAATGTCCTATATATGTAAAGGCTTAGATGTCCGGTTTTATGAAGTTTTTGATTGAAGATCAGCAATAATTCTGAATTTGAACCTCACGTAAAGGCTTAAATGTCCTCTTTGATATAGGAAAATTCCTGAACAAATTCATCCTTGTAAAAGGCTCTGATCTTCTTTTTAGGATGAATATGTAGTTCCACCTTAGCCTTACGAGTAATTGATCTTCTGTTTCTCGTTAAGTTATAGGTGGTGCCATCGTAGCTGAAGGTATTATCTTTCTTAAGGCACCTTTTCTCTATCATACAGAATATATCATCAAGGTTTACATCTTCAGGAAGGGGGCTAAATCTTGTTTTTCCCTCTTCAAGTGCTCTTTGAAATCTTTCGTTTGGTGTCTCACCTATTCCTTCATGAAATCTATTGTTGTAGAAGTCAATAAACTCTTGAAATTTCTTATCAAGCTCAGATAAAGAAAGGTTCTTGAATTCGTATTCCCTACAAAACCAGGACTGAAGAAACTGGAACCACTTCTCTATCTTCCCGGTAGCTCTGGCGTTCCCTGGAGAGTGAGTTAGGAGTGTAGAGCCTATTTTTAAGAGAGCATATTTTATCTGGGTTATGACCTCATCCGGGATAACTATCAGGGTTTGATACATGGAGGGTTTTCTGGGGCTGAACTTGAATTTACTATCACAGTCAGTATAGGCTATCTCAAAGACACCGTATTTTTCCATCACCTCTCTTAAGACGAGCATATTGCTATAGACATCATCACTTTTAAAGAAATGCCCAGCCAGGATCTTTCTAGAGTGATCATCCAGGCAAACTATGCAATAGGTAAGCTTTTTTCCTAAGTAGAAGAACCAGCTTTTGGAAGATGAGGTATCTAGTTGAACAAGTTCTCCTACGTTCTCCATCTCAAATCTTTTTGCTGGTCTGAATCTAACTACTGCAGGTTTGTAATTAGGAAGCTCAAGGAGGATGTTTCTAAGCGTTGTCCTATTAAGCTTTACCAATATTCCTCTTTCTTTGAGCTCTCTTTGGGCAACGTAGGCTATATGGGGATTGGTGAAATTGGGATGCATCTTCTTGATTTCCTTTACCTTATCCCTTATTACGGTATCTATCTTATTCCAGGGCTCTCCACTTCTGGTATGAATTAAAGAGCTCAGGGAATGTTTCCCTTTGCAGTATTTCTTTAGAAGTCTTCGAATTTGCCTTGTAGATTCTAGCTCTAATTCTTTAGCCGCCTGAGATTGAGTTACTTTCTTTTTAATGACCAGACCCAGAACTTTAGCCCGATGAAGAATTTTCTCAGGGTAGACAAATTTACCTTTTTGGCTTTTCCGCTTCATGATTTTTCTCCTTGAAGTTTCCAATCATTATACTTCAAGGAGACTCAAAAGCGGACACGTTAGCTTTTACAAAAAGCGGACATTTAAGCTTTTACGTAACACCAACTTGTTTCTTTGGTAACTCCTTCCTAAACCCTGTTACATAATATGATCAAGCGAGGGACGAATTTGAGAATATTTGAGAAAGAATTAGCAGGAGTTATTTGGCAGAGGAAGTATTCAAAAAATGACAAAACACGAGATACGAATTTATTGGGGTGCAATAGTATCTTCTTCGATTTGTAGATGCAATTCTTTGAGTTGCTCTGGATCTACTGAGGAGGGAGCCTGAGTTAGAGGAGAAATTGCTTTCTGAGTTTTAGGAAAGGCGATAACCTCCCTTATGGAGTTGGCACCAGTCAAAACCATGGCCAACCTATCCAGACCTAGAGCGATTCCTCCGTGGGGAGGAGCTCCGAAAGAGAGGGCATCGAGAAAAAAACCAAATTTTTTCTTGGCTTCAAGAGAGTCTATCCCTAAGATCTCAAATATCCGTTCCTGGACATTTCTTTTGTGATTTCGGATGCTTCCGGTACCCATCTCTTCTCCATTGAGGACAATATCATACTGCCGAGCCTTCACTTTCTCTGGATCTTCTTCCAGCAATGGGAAATCTTCTTCTTTGGGTGACGAAAAAGGATTGTGAGAAAAGGTCAACTCTCCCTCTTCATTACGCTCGAAGAGAGGAAAATCGACCATCCAGAGTGGCTTATAGGTGTTGTCAGGAATTAGATTTAACTTTCGGGCTAGATGAAGGCGAAGGTGAGACAGAGATTCATTCACTGTTTCTTTTTTATCAGCGACAAAGAAAAGGATGTCTCCTTCCTCACCCTCCATACACTTCACTATTTCCGAAAGAATGTTCTCAGGGATAAACTTAGCCAGAGGAGATCCAGTCTTCCTCTCTCCCAAGAAAATCCAGCTTAGCCCCTTTGCACCATAAAGAGTAATCCAGCGGGAAAGTTCCTCAAGCTCCTTTCGTGAAAGCGAAGCTCCTTGCGGAAGTCTCAGTCCTTTGACTATACCGTCTTTTTCCAGGACGTTCCGAAAAACCTCAAACTTGATTTTACTGGCTAGAGCCGATACATCTTTAAGCTCTAATCTAAAGCGAAGATCGGGTTTATCAGTGCCAAAGCGACTCATTGCTTCTTCATAGGTAAGACGAGGAAAAGGAAGAGAAAGAGAGACTCCTATTACCCTTTTGAATACATTTGCCAACATTTCCTCCACTAAAACGTAAATATCCTCTTCGGAAATAAATGAAGCCTCGATGTCTATTTGAGTATGTTCAGGTTGTCTATCTGCTCGCAAATCTTCATCTCGAAAGCATCTAACAATTTGAAAATATCGGTCAAAACTAGCTATCATCAGAAGCTGCTTAAAGAGCTGAGGAGATTGAGGGAGAGCATAGAATTCTCCTGGGTTCAAGCGAGAAGGAACCAGATAATCCCTTGCTCCTTCCGGGGTACTGCGAGTAAGAAAAGGAGTTTCTATTTCTACGAATCCTTTCTTATCCAGGAAACTACGCACTTCTTTGGTTATCTGGTAGCGTAACTTAAGATTTTTTTGCATAATTGGTCTGCGTAAGTCCAGGTATCGATATTTTAATCTCACCTCCTCCCCTGTCTCTATTTCGTCTTCAATAGAGAGAGGAAGAGGTTTAGAAAGATTGAGAATCTCTAAATTTCTTACCATTACTTCTATTTCCCCTGTGCTTAGTTTAGGATTTATAGTTTCTTCTGACCTTGCCTGCACTTTTCCAGCTACAGCAATTACCCACCCCTCTCTCAGGGAATTAGCCTGTAAGTGGCTCTCTTTATCTATATTCGGGTTAAAAACTAGCTGAGTTACGCCGGTTTTATCTCCCAAATCAATAAAGATAATTCCGCCGTGGTCTCGTCTTTTCTTTATCCATCCAGCTAAGATAACTTCTCTACCTATAGCTTTCTTAGTCAAAACCCCACAAAAATGATCACGTCTCAATGCCATAGCTTTCGTCTCCTAATTAGCATATCGTATTGCGTATATAGTATGTCGTATTGCGCAATACGCATCACCTATCTTATATCTCGATGCTCGTATAGTTTGTATATCGTATGTCGTATCTAATATAGCGTAAAGCTAAAAACTAAAAGCGAAAAACCATAATTCAAAATTTAAAACTTATTTTTCTTTCTTTGAATTTGATTTTGAATTTTACGCTATGGTTTTGCATTTTTCGCTCTACGTTTTACGCTCTCTTCTTTTTCTTCTCGATATACTATATACTACATACTGTACTTTTCAATCTTTTGATAAATTGTTTAAGATCAGCCCAATCTATCTTTTCTTGGTTGCCCGATTGCATATCTCTTAAAACGAATTCATTCTCTTTCACTTCTCTGTCTCCTACAATCATTACCCATCTGATTTCTTTTTTGTCAGCTATTTTCAATTGGGAGGAGAGACTCTTCTCTGATAGGTTCAGCCATGTCCTTATACCCTGAGAACGGAATAAAGCTGCTATCTGATATGCTTTGGCCTGGTTTGTTTCACCCAGGGAGAGTACATAAATAAGAGGAGTATCGATAGAAGGAATGTCCACTCTGTTTTTATTTAGAGCAATCAAAAGTCGTTCTACTCCTATGGAAAAACCGGCAGCAGGCGTAGAAGGTCCTCCTAGCTCTTCCACTAAATCATCGTATCTTCCTCCTCCGCAAATAGTATCCTGAGCTCCCAGTGAAGGAGCCACAAATTCAAAAACAGTTCTCGTGTAGTAATCAAGCCCTCTCACTAGACGAGGATTGAGGTTGAATCGAATACCAATATCCTTTAGGCCCGCCTTTACTTTTTGAAAGTGCATTTGACAATCTTCACATAAATAGTTTTTTATCAAGGGAACTTGCTTAATTACCAGATAGCACTCTTTATTCTTACAATCGAGAATACGCAGAGTATTGTATTCAAGCCGGCTTTTACATACAGAGCAAAGACCATCTATATGGCTCTTGAGGTATTTCTTGAGTTCTCTCTTATAGAGAGAACTACACTTTTTACATCCAATAGAATTAAGTTGAATATCAAAATCGGCAAAACCTATTTCTCTAAAGAATTCAAATCCTATACTTATAATCTCCACATCAAGATATGGACTCGCTTGTCCTATGGCTTCCACTCCTATTTGACGAAACTCTCTCAAACGGCCTGCCTGTGGTCTTTCATACCTGAACATAGAACCCATATAATAAACCCGCCATTCTGCGGACTGTTTATCTAGTTTATGTTGTAGATAAGCCCTGACTACAGAAGCAGTAGCTTCGGGACGCAGAGACAGTTTTCTTCCTTTTTTATCCAGGAAGGTGTACATCTGTTTGCCGGCATCTGTTTCTTGACCTACGCTACGGAGGAATAATTCTGTTTTTTCAAAAGTGGGAATTCTTATCTCGTCGTATCCATATAGAGAGAAAATAGAAGAAGCTTTTCTCTCAAGCCACTGATACTGGTAAATCCTTTCAGGGAGTATATCTTCAACTCCCCGAGGTGATAGAATCATTAATCTTTTCCTTATCTATACTTGTGAACTGCCTTTAGATGTTCTTCGTAGGTGTCACTGAACTTATGAGTTCCGTCACCCTTAGCTACAAAGTAGAGGTAATCTACCTCATCAGGATATAGGACAGCATAGATGCTATCCTTTCCTGGGTTACAGATAGGGCCGGGAGGAAGCCCATGATATACATAGGTGTTATAAGGAGACGATACAGTCAGGTCCTCATAGGTCAGCCGTTCCTGGAAATTTCCCAGAGCATATTTCACAGTGGGGTCCGCCCGCAGTTTCATTCCTTTTTCAAGACGATTGTGGAAAACAGCAGCAATAATAGGTTTTTCTAAATTAATCTGTGCTTCTTTTTCTACTATTGAAGCTAGGATGATTATTTCTTCCGCAGAGAGATCGTTCCTAGGAATTTTCTCTTCATAGAGAGGCAAAACTATCTCCTGGAAACGAAGAAGAAATTTTCTTATCACTTGTACCTCGTTCTCCTCTACAAAGAAATAATAAGTATCAGGATAAAGATATCCCTCTAGACTCTCCACTGATAAAAGAAAAAAAAATTCCTCCTTAAAGATTCCAGGGTCATTGACCAGTGCTAAAAAATCGTTCTTTTTTATTATTTTTTCTTTCTCTAAAATCTGTGATACCTCCCATCCAGGAAGCCCTTCAGGAATAGTAACTCGAGACCTCTTTATCCCTCCTTTTTTTAGCTTACCTAAAACATCGATCATATTAGAGGAGCTGAATTCATAATTACCTGCCTTGAGGTCTTTCTCCCAATTGAGAACTTTAGAAAGAAGAATAAAAAGAAATTTGTTTTTAATAACTGCTTGCTGGCGCAAGATATTGGCAATTTCAAAAGAGTCCGCCCCGGCGGGAATAAGAATATTGATAGGAGCCGAGTTATAGAAAGGGAGGAATATCCAGGATATAAACAAAATTGATACAAAAAGCACTGCCACAACTATTATATTCTTCCACCATATTTTCTTAAAAACCATTCTTAAGACTTTTTTTCTTTCTTTTCAAGCAACAAGCGACTAGCAAGCAGCAACGGACTCCACTTCACGGTCTTTGGGAGTTCAGATAGTTCTGCAAAATGACGGTAGCCGCAATTTTATCTCTAACTTTTCTTCGTTTCAGGGGACTTACTTTTGCTTCCCTTAATACCTTTTCTGCCTCCACTGTTGATAGTCTTTCATCAAATAGGACCACCGGAATCTCTATTCCAGAGGATAGTTCATCAACGAAATTACGTACCCTTTTTGCCTGCTCTCCTTCCTCTCCTTTCATATTTAGAGGAAGCCCCACTACCAGTTTGTCAACTTCATGTTGAAAAATAAGAGATTTAATATGCTTTAACTCTTTATTCTTCTCAGGTTTATCCCTTCTCAATTGGCCTATACCGGAAGCTATGATTCGCAAAGAATCACTTACTGCTATTCCTATAGTCCTGTCTCCAACATCCAGACATAAGATAGACATATCTTTTTACACCTCTACAGGATACACCTCAAGACTTTATTTCCCTGCTCCTATACTCGTATGTCGTATATCATACTACTTTTTTTCTTTTCGATATACGATTAAGAATTGTTCATATATAATATACGGGTGCAGTTTTCACAGTAGACAATCTCTTCTCTTCTTCTAACTCGAGCTACCAAAGAAGGAGGAACTTTCACATTACATCCATCGCATATGCCGTTACTGATAGGCAGCACCACCGGGTTTTCTCTAGTTTTCTGTAATTGTTCGTAGCGTTGGAAAAGAACAGAATTCAATTGAGAAATATTTTTTTTCCGATTATTTTCCAGATGTTTAAGTTGTTCAATGGTACTATCTAGGTCTGCTCTAAAAATACGCTCCTTTTCTTGGCAATCCTTATTGGCTTGTTTACTTTCTTTTTCTAAAACAGGGAGCTCTTCATCCAGGCCTTCTTCCCTTTCCATTAATTCCAACAGGATATCTTCTGCCTTGTTTTTTTCTTCTTCTCCCTGACTAATTTCTTTTTCCAGTGCTGCAAATTCTTCATTGGATTTAATCTTGTACTTTTCTTCTTCGTGTTTTGCCAGGAGCGAGTCGATTTCTTCTATACTTCTTTCTTTATTCCTTCTCTCTATTTGAATATGCTTCAGCATCTCCTTTTTTTTCAATAAATTTTCCTCTAGTTCCAATACCCTCTTGCGTTCTCCTTCTATTTGAGAAGACAACTTTTTTTCTTTTATTCTATTCTTCTCTATTTTTAGATCCAATTCCTGAAGTCCTATAAGTAAAGATAAATCCTTAAGCACGGATATCCTCTTCTTATATGGTGAATCGTATTTCGTTAATTAACCTTCTGACACTCGATGCTCGTTCCCCCTCACCCTATCCCTCTCCCCACAGAGGCGAGGGAACACGAGCAACGAGCGACAAGCAACTAGCAACGAGTTTGGTGCGGGGTGATGGGCTCGAACCAACGACCTCTTGCTTGTAAGGCAAGCGCTCTTCCTCTGAGCTAACCCCGCGTGCCCCCAGGGGGAGTCGAACCCCCATCGCTGGGATGAAAACCCAGTGTCCTAATCCGTTAGACTATGGGGACAGGGTGAGCCGTGCAGGGATCGAACCTGCGACCCTCGCCTTAAAAGGGCGATGCTCTACCAGCTGAGCTAACGGCTCTACTAATCAGTCTGTATTTTATCAAATAATTGGCTGCTGTCAAATAATTTACCCGTATTGTTGTCTTATCACTTCAGCTATTACCTCAAAAGGAAATCCCCTTCGTTTCAGAAACTCAGATACTCGTCGTAATAGAGCATTTTCCTCTTTTTTTAAAGAAGGCCACTTTTTCTGGATCAGGGCGAGGGCTATTTGGACCTCATCCACTTTAGAATATGATTCTCTAAGAACCTCTTCAACTATCTCTTTATCTATTCCTTTTTTATTTAGGTCAGTTTGCACCTTCCATCTTCCGTAACTTCTCCTTAGACAGCTCTCTGCCCACATACGAGCGAATCTCCTGTCATTCACTAGATTATGGTTCTTGAGGGACTCTATGGTGCTCTTAATTAGTCTTTCATTATAATTTTTCCTGGCCATTCTCTCTTTAATTTCCTGCTCACTTCTTTCTCTATATTCCAGAAGCCTTAAGGCATATTCTTTAGCTCTATTTAGGTTTCTTTTGTCTTCTTTTTTCAGCAAATCACCCTTCTGTTTCACATATTCACCTCTTAGTCTGCTCTTAAAAAAAGCAAGAATAGTGCGAAAATAGAGGTTGCCACCGCTATAGCATAATAAGATTGCGGAGCCCAATAATTGCCTTTGAGGCCGAATTCCATAGTCAGTAAAAGCCCAAATTCATCCACTAGTAGCCCTAATCCCCCTCCGAACATAATACTGTTAACTCCCTTAAAGAGTCGTCGGTGTAATTTTCTATGTCTGATTAAAGACATCCAATTAGAAAGGATTAATAAAAGTATTCCGTAATAAAAATGGTGAATATGATATCCTTTTATATATAGATAGCCAAAAATAGCTTTTCCTTTTTCTATATCCAAAGCGATTAATCGGGAAACGCCTACACTAATTGTAAAACCAATAAAAGCGGATAAAAAAGTTTCTTTACCTTTTCCAATTATATATTTTCTATACCATTCTTTCATTTTTCTTGATGAACTAGGAATTATATGGTCTACCGAAGGATATTTTCTGAAGAAGCCTTATAGGAGCAACCCTAATGAAGCTTCGAGTTGAGGAAAAAGAAAAATATACTGTCTGAGGAGCAAAGCGACGAGTTTATATTTTTCCCGAAACGAGAAGCTGAGCAGAAATAATAAAAGGCTACTATACAGCGACGGAAGAAATTGTCCTTCGGTATTTTCTTGCTTATTTGCCCCATCTATTTTTCATTTATTTTTATTCAAAATATATGTAAATAACGTAGTTGCAACAAGATTTTTTTGCAAAGGAGTAAAGGCAAAACAGTAGAAAAAACAGTTAAGCCGTCTTAAAAAAGGAAGAAGTTAGTTTATATAAATCCTCTGCTTCTCTTTTTGTCTTAGCTTCAGTAATAATACGGATTACCGGCTCAGTACCAGAATGTCTTATATGAATCCAACTCTTATCTAAATCGACTTTGATACCATCAAGGAAATTAAATTTTGCTCCTTGAAATTCCTTTTTTAGTCTGATTTTAAGTAAGGAAAAATTCTCTCTAGTAGTTTTTAGTTTTCTTTTGATTATGTAATAATGAGGAAAATTACTGGCTAATTTTGAAATTGGCTCGTTTGTTTCAGCTAAATATTCCAACAATAGAGCAATAGCAGCAATTCCATCCCGAGCATAGTGAATTTGAGGAAGAATTACTCCTCCGTTACCTTCTCCTCCTATCACCGCTTTTTTTTCCTTCATGCAACGAGATACGTGAATATCACCTATTTTTGTCCTTTTCATTGGACAGTTGAACTGCTCAACTACCTCCTCCAGTGCCCGAGTGGTAGAAAGGTTAGTGACTACCAACCCTCTCTTGTTAGCAAGTGTAAATTTGGTAGCCAGGAGCAGGGAATAATCTTCAGGCAAGATTCTTCCCTGCTCCGTAACTATAGCTACTCTATCTGCGTCAGCATCATGAGCGAAACCTATATCTGCCCTTTCAGATTTGACCAGTTGCGATAATTGAGTCAAGTTAGAAGCAATGGGTTCAGGTGAGTGAGCAAACCTCCCATCAGGACGGGAATTGAGTCCAAAGACATGGCATCCCAATCGTTGAAGAAGTTCAGGGCTGATTAATGCTCCTGCTCCATTACAGGAATCAAGAGCAACCCTAAACTTTTTACTTCTGATTTTTTCCCTATTTACACTTTGCAGGACTTTGTCAAGATGATTTTCTATGGCCGTACTATCTTTACGGACTTTCCTTACTTTATCCCACTGAATACGCCTTATTTTTCGGCCATTATATATCTTTAGAAGGATTTTCGCCTGTTCAGGATAAAGAAAGAGTCCATCAAAGCGAACAAACTTCAATGCATTCCACTGGGCTGGGTTATGACTTCCCGTGATAACTATTCCCCCATCAGCCTTCAGTTTTTCTACCATAAGCTGAAGAGAAGGTGTAGGACAGACACCTACATCTATCACTTGAGAGCCACCAGAAAGTAAGCCGCTAAAAACAGCATATTTGAACATATAGTTTGATGTTCTTGTATCTGAACCAACTATAACTGTTCCCTTTTCAGTAAATGTAGCAAAAGCAGCAGAAAATCTAGCTACTATCTCAGGAGTAAAGCCCTCTCCCACAATTCCTCTTACTCCAGATATACTAATCATTAAAGGGTTCATTTTAAATCCTGAATTTATCTTATGGCTTACCAGGTTTCGTTGTATTTTCCCAGATAGATCGAGCCGCCATCATCTCTGCTTTCTTCTTACTTAAACCCCACCCTTGTCCCAAGATCTTCCCTTTAAGCATAACTCTAACCTTAAATTTCTTTTTGTGGTTGGGGCCAACTTCCTTGATTACCTTATATTGAGGTAGAGTATCGTAAAGAGATTGGGCATATTCCTGCAGCCAGGATTTGAAATCATTGATTTGCTCAATTTCTTTCTTCTGCTTTAGAAATAGGTCAGAAATAAAGGAACGCACATTATCCAGGCCTTTATCCAAATAGAAAGCTCCTATTATAGCTTCATACGTATCAGCCAATAAAGCAGGCTGGCTTCGAATTGCCTCCTGGTTTTTACCCACTAAGATATATTTTCCTAGCTTGATTTTACCTGCATATCGAGAAAGACTCTCCTGAGAAACGATCTTGGAACGGAGCTTAGTTAATTCCCCCTCATTTAGATATGGATATTGGCGAAAAAGATATTCTGCTGTCACTAAATTCAGGACAGCGTCCCCCAGGAACTCCAATTTTTCATTATGAAACAGAATCTCTTTTTGATTTGATTTGGCATAAGAGGTATGGACTAAGGCTTGATTTAAAAGGTCAAGATGCGCAAATTTTATTCCTAATTTTTTCTCCAGTCTCTCCAGTTTTTTCCTTTCAGCCGGGCTAATCCCCATCTCACATCTTCTTTAGCAGCAAAACGGCGTTATGTCCCCCGAATCCCATTGAATTAGACATAGCCACTCGTAGCTTGACTTCTCGAGATTGGTTGGGAACATAGTCCAGGTCACAGTCAGGATCAGATTCTTCATAATTAATAGTGGGAGGAATAATTGCTTTTTTGAGGGCCAGAAGGCAAGCAATCATCTCCACTCCACCTGTTGCCCCCAAGAGATGACCGGTCATAGATTTAGTAGAACTTATAGGTATTCGATAGGCATTTTTCCCAAAAAGGTTCTTGATAGCCCGTGTTTCTATTTTATCATTGAGGGGGGTAGAAGTTCCATGGGCATTTATGTAGTCAACCTTTTCAATAGGAATTTTTGCGTCTAGTAAGGCTCTCCGCATGGCTTCTCTTAATCCTCTTCCGTCTCCGATCGGTTGAGTTATATGATATGCGTCTTCACTCATGCCGAAACCTATTATCTCTCCCCAGATAGGAACTTTTCTTTTTCTGGCTCGTTCCCATTTTTCAAGGACTACTACACCTGCTCCTTCTCCTATTACGAAACCATCTCTTTGCTTATCAAAAGGACGAGAGGCTTTTGCCGGTTCATTATTTCGAGTAGACAATGCCCGCATAGAACAAAAGCCAGCTAATCCCAGGGGAGTAATAGCCGCTTCTGCTCCTCCGGCAACCATCACTTCAGCATCTCCTCTCTGGATAATTTTAAAAGCCTCGCCTATAGAGTGATTTCCTGAAGCACAAGCAGTGGAAATAGAGAAGTTTGGCCCGGAAAATCCATATTTAATAGCAATTTGTGCTGAAGTAATATCAGTAATAAGCATAGGGACTAGAAAGGGGCTCACCTTTCGAGGACCTTTTTCAAGTAGAACGGTTTGTTCTCTTCCAACAGTATAGAGCCCTCCCACTCCTGAACCCACCAAGATGCCTATTTCACCTGAATCTTCTTCATTAGGCAATATTCCCGCTTGCTTTATTGCTTCTTCTGCAGCTACCATTCCCATTTGAGTGAAGCGGTCCATTCGTCCAATTTGTTTGGGAGGAAAATAATCGCGAGGATTGAAGTTTCTAACTTCTCCTGCAATTTGAGAACGGTAAGATGAAGCATCAAAGAGAGTTATTCTTACTATTCCATTCTTTCCCTCAAAAAGTGCTTCTTCAAAAGTCTCTATTCCGATACCAATAGGAGAGACTACACCCATTCCGGTTATTACCACTCGGCATTCCATTTTATCCCTTTGTTCCTTTTTAGTATATGAGTAGATTTGAATCGTATTATAGTAATTACATCACTTCTTATCCAGACAGTCCTCAATATAACTTACAACTCTATTCACTGTGGTTAGTTTTTCTGCTTCCTCATCCGAGATTTCTAGGTCAAATTCCTCCTCTAAAGCCATCACCAATTCTACTGTATCCAGCGAATCTGCTCCCAGATCATCCACAAACTTGGCCTCTGGTATAATTTGAGATTCATCCACACCCAATTGCTCACTAGTAATTTCCTTTACTTTGCTGACGATATCATCCTTGCTTAACATTCAAACCTCCTCTTTTTTTCGTTGCTAGTTGCTCGTCAATTCAGCTTTTTGATTAAGTTTGTTAGCATACGAGATTCGTGCTTGATTTTTTCCAATATACCCTTTTTCTTTTCATCATTTATATATTTTAACTCTGAAGCTATCTCGATTTGTGTTTCTAGTTCAGCACAAGAACCTAATGCTATATATAAAAACTGTTTATATTCTTTATTATGAAATCTGTTGAATCCTTCGGCTATATTTGATGGTATAGAAACAGCCGATATTTGTATTTGGGATACTAAGCCGTAGAACTCTTGCTTAGGAAATTTCTCTACTATATTATATATATCTTTAACAATTTCTATGCCTTTCTTCCAGATATCTAAATCTCTAAAATCTTTAATCTTATCAGTCATTTACTTTTTTTACGAGCGACGAGCAACTAGCGACTAGCAACGAGTTTTACATAGCCATTCCCCCATCTATTCTAATTACTTCACCAGTAATATAGCCTGCTTCTTCCGAAGCCAGATAAGTAACTAAACTAGCTACTTCTTCAGGTTTTCCTATCCTTAAAAGAGGTATCTGAGAAGTAATTTTATCCACAATTTCCTTATCCAGTTCTCTGGTCATAGCAGTGTCAATAAATCCTGGAGCTACTGCATTTACTGAAATCCCGTATCGCCCTAATTCTCTAGCTGCTGATTTGGTCAAGCCAATAATCCCAGCCTTAGCAGCAGAATAATTTGCCTGCCCAATATTTCCTCTTAGGCCGATTATTGAGGAAATATTCACTATTCTTCCGTACCTTTGTTTCATCATACATCTTATCACTGCTTTGAGACAGTTAAAGACTCCGGTTAGATTGACATCGAGAACCTTATGCCAATTTTCTTTTTTCATTCTTAAAAGTAGACTATCTCGGGCAATACCAGCGTTGTTGACTAATATATCAATCCCTTTATATTTGTCAATCACGTAGCTAACTGCTTTTTTCACTTCTTTATATTTAGTTACATCTACTTTCAAAGCAAGGATTTCGCCTTCTATTGCTCTTATTTCTTCAACCGTTTTATTAAATGATTCTTCGTTCACATCAAATATAATTACTTTTGCTTTGCTCTTTACTAATTTTAGACAAATTTCTTTGCCTATACCCTGACCTCCCCCTGTGACTATAGCAAGCCTATTCTTAAAATTCATAGGCGAATTTCCTCCTCTCTTTCGATAGCGTTTAGCGTATAGCGGGTAGCGTATAGGATAAATTATTCAAAGCTAAAAAAAACTAAAATCTAAAATTTAAAACTTGTTCATAGTTCGTTGACCTGCTAACCCGTTATTCAACTGGTTCACCGTTCGTTCATTGTTTTTTTATCAATGAAGTATTCCCTATGGGTTTGAATTTTTTGTTTTTTGCTATACGCTAAACGCTACCCGCTATACGCTGTATTTTTTGATTCACTATTCACCAAATAACTGATAGCTTCTCGTATGTCTGGCGGTAAAGGAGCTTTTAGTTCCATCCATTTTCCCTTCCTGGGATGGAAAAACCCTAATATCAGAGCATGCAGCATAGGTCGCTCTATCCGACAGGGGAAATCATAACATCTTTTCCCTCCATAAAGACTGTCTCCCACCAGAAAACAGTTTATGGATTGAAGATGAAGACGGATTTGATGGGTTCTACCAGTAAGGGGATGCAGTTTCAGCAAACACCAATCTTCCCATCGTTTCAATACCTCATAACGCGTGATAGCATCACGGCTAAACCTTCCTCCCCTACTCATTTTTTTGCCATTAGTTGGATTTCTTCCAATTCTTGCTTCTATTGTTCCTTTGTCTTGCACAGGATTTCCTCTGGCTAAAGCAAGATAGGTCTTTTGGGTTACTCTTTTCCGAAACTGGGCTGCCAGAGCCAAATGAACGTAGTCATCCTTAGCTATTACCATAACGCCCGAGGTGTCTTTATCCAGACGATGGACAATACCCTGTCGTAGAATACCACCCACGCTGGATAAATGAGGACAATGATGAAGAAGAGCATTAACCAGCGTTCCTTTCTGTTTAAAGGTGGCAGGATGAGTTAACATTCCAGCAGGTTTATTCACTACTAACAAATAGGAGTCTTCCCATAGAATATCCAGAACGATGGGTTCAGCACTTATATTTGGCCGAGAAGAAGAAGGAATATTTATCCTTACTCTATCCCCTTTTCTTAAGAGATAGTCCTGTTCTTTGGTCTGTTCATTCACCAAAATGTTGTTTTTTTGAATTAACTCTTGAATAAGAGAACGAGAAAGATGCGGCAGTTGCTTCTTTAAAAAAAGGTCTATTCTTGCAATTTCCTTCTCTTTTACCAAAAATGAATAGCAAGATAGCTCATAGCTCATAGTTGAACTTACCCCCTCACCTCAATCCTCTCCCCCGTGGGGAGAGGGAAGGGAAAGGGGAAAAAAGAAATTTCCCATACTATCGAGATAAATAGTTGCTTTTGAGGATTTCTATAAATAAGAGCACTGCGCCTATACAAATAGTTATGTCGGCAACATTAAAGACTGGCCAGAAACGAAAATTTAGAAAATCAACTACATTTCCATCCCAGAGTCGATCAAAAAAGTTCGCCAGTAGACCTCCCCATAATAATCCTAGACTAATCTTTTGCCATCGGCTTTTTGGAGAAATTTTTCCTAAAAGAAATAGCAGGACAGCAATTATTATGCCGCTCACTACAATAATAGAAATAGTTGGTGGAAAAAACAAACCAAAAATAATTCCTCTATTTTTCAGATAAGTCAAATAGAAAAAATCATTAATTATGGGAATGGATTCTCCTGGAGAAAGATTTAGTTTAACATAAAATTTACTCAACCAATCAATACAAAAAACAATACCTGTCACCACGAATGCAAGCATGAGTATTCTCGTATCTGGTTGTTCGTATCTCGGACGGAAAAGAAGAAAAAAGGGGAGGAGCTGGTTTTTCCCGTAGTTTTCATTTTACCCTTTCTATCAATTCTTGAACTTCTTTTTGCTCGATATCTTCCAGTCTTGCACCGATCTTTTCAACAACTTTGCCTGCAAAATAGCTACCTATGTGGCCGCAAATTCTTAAATTATAGGTAGAGCAGATACCGTATAGAAATCCTGCTGCAAACATATCGCCAGCCCCGGTTGTATCCACTGCTCTCGCTTCATAGGCTGGTATCTTGTATCTTGTGTTACCCTGCTTAACATGGGATCCATATTTACCAATTTTCACTATTGCTATTTTACTTAATTTCGCTATGGAATTTAGTGCTTCTGATGGTTCTAAACCGATAAGAGCCCTGGCTTCTTCTTCATTGGCAAAGACAATATCAGCGTATTCTCTAATTATTTCCTTAATAGTTGCTCTATTTCTAATTACTATGCCCGGATCGCCCAGGTCAAGGCTGATTACTGTGCCATGCTCTTTAGCAAATTGCATTGCATGCACTGAAACCTCTCTCAACTGTTTATCTTCAAGTTGATAACCTTCAACATGGAGTATTTTACTATCTCTTAACTCTTGCAGAAGAATATCGGCTTTTTCCAGATGTAATGCCGCACCCAGATGTGTAGCAAACGTTCTTTCGCTATCAGGGGTTATGAATGTTATTGCATGACCCGTTACTCCTTTTGACCTGCCCAGTTTTGGCCTTACCCCACTCTCAGACATCCTTCTTTCGTATATATCACCGTCGGCGTCTTTCCCTACCTTGCCACAGAAAACTACACTACTGCCAAGGAGTGCTGCTCCATATAATGTGTTAGCAGAACTTCCACCGGGAGCAATCTTAACTCTGTACTTTTCAATCTTTTTTAATAGTCTCCTTGACTCCTCTTCTCCGATTAGATGGAATTGTCCTTTTTTTAGATTGAGTTCCAATAGTTCGCTGTCATCTATTTCTATTAATAAATCTATCAGTGCCGAACCTATCCCGAATATATCATACTTCACATTCATAATTTTCTAAAATTGCGCTACATACTTCATTACCTTAGGAGGGTGGTGATAAAGTAGAGGTTTCATTTATGAAACACGCTCTGCTAACAAGTCCGATAAATCGGACCTCTACAATATTTGGGTTTTTCACCTCCCTCTCAGGCCTTTGTTAATGATATCTGGACAGTGCCTACAGAAAGAGAAATTTCGCGAATCTCGCTAGAATCATCCAAGTGTTCAACAATATCCACGGCTAAGGTCTCATCTTTGATGAAGGAAGTATATTCCTCGATAGCTTTACCTATCTGAGTTGATGAGGTAGTTATAGCAAGATTAATACGGTCTTCTACGTTTAACTCTGTATCTTTTCTGAGAACCTGACAATGTCTCAGTATTTCACGTATCCATCCTTCTCGTTCAAGAGATTCAGTGACTTTTATATCAAGAGCTACTACTATATTCTCTTTCCTCTCCAGGATAATATTTGGTCTTGGCTGAGCTTTTACCAAAAACAAATTATAAGGAAGTTCTTCTTTCCATCCCGGTAAATCAATGTTCTTCTTTTTTTTTACGTGATCTACTACATAGTTCATCTGATTAAAAGATAACTCCTCAAGCAGCGCCTTTACGGTCGACAAATTCTGTCTTAATACTTGGCCTGCCTTACGAAAATCAAGAGCTAAGTACTCAAATTGCAGGCTTTCCTCGGAATCTAAATATTCAATTTGCTTGACATTTATCTCATTTCGGATCGTTTTAGCCATTAATTTCGAGGACTCGATAATATACTTAGGACCTACCAGATACAATGTTGATAAGGGTTGTCTTATTTTTAAATTAGAGCGCTTCCTTATTCTCAATGCCAGATTCAAGACCTTGCGGACCTCTTTAACATCCCTAAGAATCTTATCGTTTTGCCAACGTTTCTCCAGAGTTGGCCAATCGGCAAGATGTACCGATAGAGGTGCTTGAGCATCAAAAGGACGCACGCCTTCTTGCCAAATAGCTTCTGTTAAAAAGGGTACGACTGGCGACATTATAATCACGGTTGTCCTTATCACCTGGTATAAAGACCAATATCCGACGAGTCTATCTTCCGATAACCTACCAATCCAAAAACGGCGTCGACTCGTCCGCACATAGAAGTTGGAAACGTCCTCAGTGAATGAATCAAACTCTCTAATGACAGTCAGTGTATCGTAATTTTCCATGGCAGAAGTAACATCAGTCACAAAAAGGTATAGGCGAGCTAACAGCCATTGGTCGCTGCTGTTAAGTTGGTCTGACAGTCTCTCAATCTTCTCAAAATTCGGCATATCCAGGCGAGCATAGGTTATGAAGAAAACATAAATGTTCCAAAAGGATAATAGGCGCCTTCTGGCTTCGTAACCCAAGTTATATCCAAAACGGATATCATTTGCAGGATTTTTGCTTGCGAAGTAATAGCGTAGTGTATCTACCCCCATTTTTTCAGCAACATCATCAAGCTTAATCATAAAGCTTGTTTTTGAAAATGGTCTACCATCTTCTGCGACAACACGTTCATATGTTAGTACTCTTTCGTAAGGAGAACGATTATCAAGAGTAACTCCCATAAAAAGCATTGAGTAAAACCAGAGCCGGATTTGCTCTCTCATTTCACAGACCCATTCAACTGGATACCATTCCTTCCAAGCGCTCCTGTCCTTTAGGTATCCCCGGGTAGAATATGGAACTATTCCGGCGTCTAACCAACAATCTCCAACTTCTTGGACGCGTGAAACCTTGTTTCCGCATTCAGGACAATTAATCTTTATTTTATCAATCCAGGGACGGTGAAGTTCTGGAACCGACTTCACATCATCATCACTTGATTTTTCTAGTTCATCCAAAGAACCCACAACTGTAAGTTTTCCACACACAGAACATTTGTAAAAAGGTAAGGGAAGACCCCAAAAACGTTTGCGAGAGATACACCAATCACCCATATTTCGTAACCAATCTTCCATTCGTTTACCCATGAACTCTGGCTGCCATTTGACCTTGGCTGATGCTTTTATCATGGCCGGACGGATATCCTTGCAGCTAATAAACCATTCACTAACCAGACGAAAGATTAGCTCATTCTTACATCGCCAGCAAATAGGGTAACTATGCTTATGCATATAATGATGAAAGAGCTTATTTTTCCGTCTCAAATGACCAATTATTTCTTCAGCCGAAGATAGTGCTCTTTTTCCCTCTAGCCATCCATACCCTGAAACATAAAGTCCTTCATCATCAACTGGTGACAGCATCGCTAGGCCTAATTTGGTTCCAAGTTCGTAGTCCTCCCGTCCACATCCCGGCGCAATATGAACAACACCTGTTCCTTCACTCGGATCTACTGCATCCCAGGCGACTATCCTGTGCTCTAGTTGCTTCTGAACTTCTAATTCAGATAAAATCGGTTCATATGACAATCCGGCTAGTTCCTTACCTGGAAATTGTTTAATAATCTTATATTTTCTATCCTTAAGAATATGTAGAACATCGGAGCAAACGATGACTGGGACCTCCTCTTGCTCTATCTCTACCTCACAATACTCGAGATTGGGATTCACTGCTAGAGCCACATTGGCAGCTAATGTCCACGGGGTGGTAGTCCAAACCAGGATATGGGCATTTCGTTCTTTTAAGAATAATTTGATAAAGACAGCAAGGTGCTTCATCTCCTTATAGGAACCGGCCATCTCATGTTCTGAGAGGCTTGTGCCACAGCGAGGACACCATGGCATAGTTAGTTGGGAGTGATAAATCCATCCGTTTTCATGACATTTCTTCAGAAAATGCCATATCCCAAGAATGTTTGAATTGTGGTAGGTATAATAGGAATGTTCCCAGTTCATCCACTGACCAAGGCGAATAGACTGCCGGGTCTGGATCTTGGAAAATTTTTCAACTCGTGCTCTACAAGCCTTACTGAAGTTGTCAAGACCAAATTTTACTATGTCAGGTTTTCCATGGAACCCGAGTTCCTTCTCTACCTCAACTTCCACCCACAGTCCTTGACAGTCAAATCCATTCTGATAATGAGACCTGTATCCACGAAGAGCTTTATATCGAAGAAAAATGTCTTTAAGAATTCGTCCCCAGGCGTGATGAACTCCCATTGGGTTATTAGCTGTGATGGGGCCATCAATAAACCGAAATGGCGGACCACTTTCATTTTTCTTTTGCAATTTCTTAAAACATTTATTCTCTTCCCAAAACTTCAATATCTCGTGTTCATTTGAGATAAAATCAGCATTCGAGTTCATCGATTTTGCTCTCACTACTTGTTATTCTCCTTGCCCATTCAAATCTCTCCTAGTATTCCTTTTATCAGTCTTGTCATTTTGGGTTCGGCCAGATTAGCTACTTTAATGAGTTTAGCTAAATTTACCGGTTCCAGCTTGTCGGGGAAACACTCATCAGTTATACAACTAATACCCAACACTTTCAGACCGCTGTGCTTGGCCACAATCACTTCAGGAACTGTGGACATACCTACTGCATCTGCTCCGATTAGACGTAGGAATCTATACTCGGCTGGTGTTTCAAGATTGGGGCCGCTAACTGCTACATAAACTCCTCGATGGATTCTGATTCTCTCCCGCATAGCGACCTTTTCGTAAAGTTCAATTAATTCCTTATCGTACGGTTCACACATATCAACAAAACGGGGACCCAGTTTATCATCATTAGGCCCCATTAGGGGATTATTGCCGATTAGGTTGATGTGGTCAGTAATGACCATCAAATCTCCTGCTTTGAAATTGGGATTCATTCCTCCAGCTGCATTGGATTCTATAATGATATTCACTCCCAAGTACTTCATTACTCTCAGGGGAAAAGTAATTTCCTCTAGAGAATAGCCCTCGTAAAAATGAAATCTCCCCTGCATTGCTATGATCATTTTGCCAACAAGCCTGCCCAGGATTAGGCTCCCCTCATGCCCAGGAGTGGTAGAAACAGCGAAATAAGGAATATTCTGATAGGAAAGTTTGCTCTCAATTTCTATCTCTTTAGTCAAATCCCCCAAGCCAGTACCCAGAATTATTCCTATTCGAGGTTTAATTTTCGTTTTACTTTGAATGAATTCTCCTGCCTCTTTTATTTTTTCCCTCAATGATATTTCCATTGTTATCACCTTATAATTCTATTTTCTCAGGATTTTGAGCTTGATGGCGATGTTCTGTGCCGGCATAAATCTTAAGTTTCTTAAGCATTTTGCTTCTTAATTTGTTTTTTGGTAACATTCCCCTTACTGCTTTCTGGATAATTAAAGCAGGCTTTTTCTCTAGTAATTTTTCATATACTATTTCTTTCATTCCTCCCGGATAACCAGAATAATGATAGTATATCTTCTTTTTCTCTTTGTTTCCGGTGACCTTCACCTTTTTTGCATTTATGACTACTACAAAATCGCCTGTATCCAGAAAAGGAGTGTAAATCGGTTTATTTTTTCCAGATAATATCTGGGCAATCTTGCTGGCTAATCTACCCAGGATTTTCCCCTCTGCATCTACCAAATACCAATTCTTTTTTATCTCTGTTTTCTTTGGAACATAGGTTTTCATTTTTCAAATCTCCTTGATTTATAGCGGGTAGCGTTTAGCGTATAGTAAAACCCTAAAAACATTATATGGCCTTAAGATTTATTGTATACGCTATCCGCTACTATATGAAACGTCTTATATATTTTCGCTTATCTGTAGAGGTTTGATTCATCAAACCCGCTAATTTTCTGGCTTCATAAATGAAGTCGCTACAAGGGATACGCAATTATTTATGTCGTTTCATATAATATAATTACCTTGCATTGACAAGAATTGATTTTTTTGGTTGACACAGCAAAGCTAAGTTAATATAATGTAACCTGGACTTTCTGCCGAGGGGAGCAAAGTATACCTTGCAGCTTGGGAATTTAAATAATTTATGAGTGGTAAAGTAGAAGGAGAAAAGTTCCCTCTTGCTCGAGTGGTGAGTAGTTAATTGGTGAGTTAAGTTAGCTGATAGTTCATAGCTCATAGCTGATAGGAAATTCAAACCAAAATTCAAAAGAGCTCATAGTTCATGGCTTAAATTAACCAATTAACCATTTAACTAATTAACCAACAAGATATGCCGAGCGTAGTGAGGCCTATTTTGAAGGATAAACAAATGAAGAAGCTATTTGTAGCGGCTACTCGTCAGGATGATGGTAAATCTACCCTTTGCCTGGGATTACTCCAGGCTCTAAGGAGGAAAATGCCTCAGGTTGGTTTTATGAAACCGGTGGGTCAGCATTATGTAAAAAGAGATGGCTGTGAAATAGACGAAGATGTGGTATTAATGAAGGATGTTTGTCAAATGGAGGATAATCTGGTGGATATGAACCCTATTGTAGTCAAGAGGGGATTCACTGAAGAGTATATCGAAAGAGGAGATAGAAATCAGCTTGCCCAGAAAATTCAGACATCTTTTGACAGAATTTCTCGCGGGAAAGAATTGATAATTATCGAAGGAACAGGGCATGCAGGAGTAGGGGCAGTAATTGATCTCTGTAATGCGTCGGTGGCAAAACTATTGGAGGCAAAAGTTCTTCTTTTGTCCGTGGGCGGAATAGGTAGACCTATTGATGAAATTACCATAAACAAAGCTCTCTTTGACCAGAAGGGAGTAGAGGTGTTGGGAGTGGTAATAAACAAAGTTCTTCCCGAGAAATACGATAAAATAAGAAGATTAACCCAAAAAAGCCTTACAAATAAAGGGATTAATCTATTAGGTGTGATGCCATTTGAAAAACGTCTTACCTATCCTACTATGTGGCAAATCAAGGAAGCTTGCGGAGCCAGTATTTTTTGTGGGGAGAAGTATTTAGAAAAGAAGGTATTCAATATATTGGTAGGGGCAATGGAGCCATATCATGCCCTGGAATATATTCTTCCCCATAGCCTGGTGATTGTTCCAGGGGACAGGGAGGATATTATCCTTGCTACTATTGCCGGTAGTAAGCTAGAAATAGAGGACGATTTCGAAATTGCTGGGATGATTCTTACCGGTGGGCTAAAACCACATCGAAGAATTCTTAGATTAGTGGAGAATTGTGATTTTTCTGTTTTGCTTTCCAGAGACGATACTTACAATACTGCCAGAAAGGTACATGAACGAAGAGTTAAGATTCGTTCTAGTGATGAAGACAAAATAGAAGAAGCTGAACGATTAGTAACTCGATACGTGGACCTGGATAAGTTAATACAACACATTAGTGAATAGTTGTTAGTGAATGGTGAATCGTTAAAAAAGCAAAACCCACATACAATTCACGATTCACGAAATACGATTCACTAGTTAAAGTGACAGAGAGGAATCGTCCTGAGGTATATCTTGAAAAAAATTCATCTGCCATTCTGGCTTCCCCAGACCAAAAGAGCTCTTGTCTGGTATGTTTTATTTATCCTTATATTTATCCTTTATCATGATTTCTGGTCCTGGGGAACCTACCAGCCGCTGATAGGAGGCTGGCTTCCCGCCTGGTTTCTTTACGATATTGTGCTGATAATAGCTTACGCAGTAATAGCTTTCTTTTTTACCAGAAAATATTGGCCAAAGCCACCGCAAGACATAGAAGAAAAAAATAGGGGTCAAAAATCAAGACCTGACCCCAAATAATAGGGACAAAAGTGTCACAAGTAGCTATTTCTACTATTATCCTGGTAATATTCCTGGGATTTTTTAGTTTTATTGGGCTATATGGTTATAAGATTGGAAGAAAAACAGTAGAGGATTATTTCGCTGCCGATAGAAAGCTGGGTACCTTTGTTACTCTCTTTACCTATTTTGCTACTCTTTGTAGTGCTTTTACCTTTCTTGGATGTGCTGGATGGGGTTACAGTAAGGGGCTAGCCTGGTATGGGCCAATTGGGGTCGCTACGGCTCTCATTTCTATAAACTTCTATATACTTGGATATCGGATTTGGCTTTTGGGTAAGCGGTTTGGGTATGTCTCTCCTCCAGAATTAATTAGAGACAGATTCGGCAAGGAGCTACAGATAATCTATGCGCTGGTGATGATAACCTTTGTTTTACCTTATTTAGCCGTACAGGCGATGGGAGCGGGATACGCTCTAGAAGAACTATCGGGGGGAGCAGTTCCCTATGTTTTCGGCGCAGCAATTATTACTATCTTTATGATGTTTTTGGTTCTGGGAGGAATGCGCTCAATTGCCTGGACTGACACCGTGATGGGAGTAATGATGCTGGGTTGCCTGGCTACAGCTTTTGTTCTTGTGGTAATGAAAGGAGGTGGATTGAGCAATATAGTGGCTAAAATAGCTTCTGAAAGTCCAGCTCATCTGTCCAGACCCGGAGTAGGAGGATTCTTTACCCCAGGGATATGGTTTGGTTTTATGCTATTGTGGGTTTTAGCTGATCCCCTTATGCCACATCTCTGGATGCGAATGTATGTCCCGAAGAACGTGAACGTTATTAAGCGAATGATGGTTTTCTTTCCTCTCATTTGTCTGGTTGTATTCTTTTTCCCTACCTGGATTGGGGCTATGGGTTATACGGTAATCCCTGGCCTTGAGGGAGCGAATGTGGATAGGATACTTCCTCTTTTGATGGTAAAATTTGCTCCCTATTGGCTGATGGCGATCATCCTGGCTGGTTCATTGGCAGCTTTAATCTCCACAGCAGATTCTCAAATATTAGCCCTGGGTTCTATATTTACCAGAGATATATATGCTTCCTTCATTAATAAAAAAGCAACTACGGAAAAGCAGGTTAAGATGGGGAGGATATTTATTATAATCTTATGTCTATTTGGCTTTCTTATTGCCTTGAGGCCTGTCTCTACCCTTGTAGCTATCACCACTGCTGCTTTTACGGGAATAGGGGTGCTATATCCGACTACCATTGCTGCTCTTTACTGGAAGAGAGCTACTAAATGGGGAGCCATTAGTTCTGTAATTGCGGGAGAGACGGTAGCTGTACTGCTTATTTACAAGATTCTTCCTGGCTGGCTATTAATTGGCTCTCTGCCTATTTTGCCCAGTTTAGTTATAGCTACTCTTACTCTGGTGGTGGTAAGTTATCTAACAACCCCTCCTTCTCCCAAAAGAATAGCTAAATTTTTTGATTTATTTGATTCTGTTTTCCAGCCCAGCGATGAGACTAATTAATTTTTGGATGCAGATAAACACAGATTAAAAAAGTAATTAGAAAATAAGTTCATAGTATAGGAATTTTCTTTTTCCCCTCACCTCAATCCTCTCCCCAAGGGGAGAGGGAAGGGAGAGGGGGGTAAGTTAAATGTTCAATGTTTTTTATTTATTTTGTTTATCTGCCGAAATCTGTGTCCTAATTAACGTGCCAAGTTAAGAAAATGAAAAAGATGCAAATTCCAGAAGATAGTGTTAAACGCCTTTGCCGGTACCTACGTAATTTAAGGTATTTAATAAAGGAGGGAGTAGAGACGATTTCCTCTGAGGAATTAGCTCAGGATATTTATGTCTCCGCTGCTCAAGTGAGAAAAGACCTCTCTTATTTCGGAGATTTCGGAACAAGAGGAGTTGGTTATAGCGTAAGAAATCTTATTGCTGAGATTGAAGAAATATTGGGGTTAAACAGGAAATGGTCTTTGGCTCTAATTGGAACGGGAAGACTTGGTTCAGCTCTCTTGAATTATCGGGGGTTTGAGCAGTTGGGTTTTCAATTCTTAGTTGCTTTTGATAACAATCCCAATAAGATAGGTAAGAAGGTAGGAGGAGTAAAGGTAGAAGGTTATTCTGAGCTCGAGACAATAATAGAGAAAGAGAGAATCAAGATAGCTGTTATTACTGTTCCTGGGGCAGCGGCACAAGAAGTAACGGATAGATTAGTAAAGGCAGGCATTAAGGCAATTCTTAATTTCTCTCCCCGCTACTTGAATGTCCCTGCCGATGTGAGTGTCAAAGCAGTTGATATAGCTATGGAAGTGGGTAATCTAACTTATTATTTAGTGCATAAATAGACTAGTTCGTAGTTCATTGTTCATAGTTCATCGACAAGAAAGAAAAAGAAAAAGGGGACAGGCTACTTTTTATGAGGAATTTCAACGATGCCAGAATTACAAGAGGTTTAATCATAGTTCATCGAGAAAAAACAATAAGATGGTAAGTGGTTGATTGGTGAGTAGTGCTCTCTCTCCTCTGGGGTGAGGAAAATTAACCATTCAACTAAATTAACCAGTTAACTATATGAAACGACATAAATAATTGCGCATCCCTTGTAGCGACTTCATTTATGAAGCCAGGAAATTGGCGGGTTTGATGAATCAAACCTCTACAGATAAGCGAAAATATATAAGACGTTTCATATAACAGAACAGGGAACTGCGAAAGAGGAAAGCGGGATGAAATTTAGTTCGTGTGAAGAGAAAGAGAAAAGGTACGAAAGATTAAAGCAGGTTATCAAAGAATACAGGAATTCTCCCGGGCCTTTAATTCAGATACTTCATCGGGCTCAGAATATATTTGGTTATTTACCGAAGGAGGTTCAACGTTTTATAGCTAAAGAAATTAACATTTCTTTTAGCAGAGTGTACGGGGTGGTTACTTTCTATGATTTTTTCAGATTAGACCCGGTGGGAAAATATACTGTGACTATATGTTTAGGGACTGCCTGTTATGTAAAAGGAGGATCAGAAATATTAAAAACTGTTAAGAAGGAATTGAAAGTAGAAGAAGGAAGAACTACTAAAGACAGATTGTTTACTCTTGATACAGCCCGTTGTTTTGGAGCCTGTGGGCTTGCTCCAGCAATGATGGTGGATAAAGAGGTATATGGAAGAATGAGTCCCAAAAAAGCTTTGCAGGTGATAGAGGAATACAAAATAAAGAAGGAATAAGAGTATGACCAGAGGTTTAGACGTTTTAATTTGCGAAGGAGGAGCTTGCATTTCCTCACACAGCTTAGATATCGAAGATGAACTGAAAAAACAAATTGAGAAATATAGCATTAAAGATAAGATAAGAATAGTAAAAACGGGCTGTATGGGCCCCTGTCAGTATGGACCGCTGATGTTGGTTTATCCAGAAGGTGTTCTTTATAAAGAATTGACGACGGCCGATATTAAGGAGATAGTAGAGGAGCATTTTTTAAAGGGGAGAGTAGTAGAGAAATTTCTTTTTAAATCAGAAATAACAGGAAAAGTTATTAGAGAAAAAGAAAACCTACCCTTCTTTCAAAAACAACTGAAGATAGTATTAAAAAATTGTGGCACTATTGATCCAGAAAATATTGAAGAATATATCAATAATGGTGGGTATGAGGCTCTGAGGAAAGTACTTACCGAATTATCTCCCTCACAGGCAATTCAGGAGATAAAAGATTCTGAACTTAGAGGTAGAGGGGGAGCAGGCTTTCCCACTGGTGTAAAATGGGAATTTGTATTTAAAACGAAATCTTCAGAGAAATTTGTCATCTGCAATGCCGATGAGGGTGATCCAGGTGCCTTTATGGACCGGGCAGTCTTAGAGGGCGATCCCCATACTGTTATAGAAGGGATGAGTATAGCCGCTTATGTTGTTGGCGCTCAAAAGGGTTATGTTTATGTGAGAGCGGAATATCCTCTGGCTATTAAAAGATTAGAAATTGCTTTGCAGCAGGCAAGAGAGTATAACTTTTTGGGCAAAGATATTTTAGAAAGCGGTTTTAATTTTAACATAGAACTAAGAATAGGAGCAGGAGCTTTTGTTTGTGGCGAGGAAACAGCTTTAATTGCCTCTATAGAGGGAAAAAGAGGTATGCCCCATTCTCGCCCTCCTTTTCCAGCTACTTGTGGACTTTGGGGTAAGCCAACTCTAATCAATAATGTAGAGACTCTGGCTAATATTCGACACATAGTTTTGAAGGGAGCAAAATGGTTTAGTAGTATTGGCATAAATAAAAACAAGGGCACAAAAGTATTCGCTCTATCAGGGAAAATAAAAAATACAGGATTAGTTGAAGTTCCTCTGGGGATTACCATAGGTGAGTTAATCTTTGATATAGGAGGGGGAATTCCTGATGGAAAAAAGTTTAAAGCTGTTCAGACAGGTGGACCGTCAGGGGGATGCATACCTCGAGAGTATCTTAATACACCAATAACTTATGAGTCGTTAAAAGATTTAGGTTCTATTATGGGTTCCGGCGGTGTTATTGTTTTAGATGAAGATACTTGCGTGGTGGATTTGACCAGGTTTTTCATTGAATTTACTGCTTCTGAGTCCTGTGGGAAATGTGTTCCTTGCCGGATAGGACTCAAACAGATGTTAGGAATTTTAGATAAGATTACCGAAGGTAAAGCAGTAATTGAGGATCTAGATCTTTTAGAGTACTTAGCTAAAAGTATTGCTAAAACAGCACTCTGCGGTTTAGGGCAAACAGCGCCTAACCCTGTTTTGAGCACTTTAAAGTACTTCCGTGATGAATATGAAGCGCATATATTAGAGAAAAGATGTCCAGCCGCAGTTTGTGCTGCTCTATTTATCAGTCCCTGTCAAACTTCCTGTCCGGTGGAGGTAGATGTATCGTCTTATGTAACCCACATTGCTAATGGTGATTTTGAGAAGGCGTTTTATGTCCATATGCAGAAGAATCCTCTTCCTGGAGTTTGCGGAAGAGTATGTTATGCTTTTTGTGAGAATAAATGCCGAAGAGCACAGACAGATAAGTCTATTGCTATTGCTGATTTGAAAAGATTTATAGCTGACTATGCTGTAAAAAAAGGAATTAACATTCCTCCTCCTGAAAATCCTAAGAAAGAAAAGATAGCCATTATTGGTTCAGGGCCAGCAGGTCTTTCCTGCGCTTTTCATCTTACCCGATTAGGATATCTTCCTGTAGTTTATGAGGCTCTCTCCATAGCTGGTGGGATGATGGCTACAGCCATTCCTGAATATCGGCTGCCCAGACAGGTTTTGCGCGATGACATTGAAAGGATAGAAAAAGCTGGAGTTCAAATAAAACTTTCTCAGCCGATAGAAGATTTAAACGTTCTTCTTGAGGCAGGTTATAAGGCAATTTTTATTGCTGCAGGAACTCCTCGCGGGCAAAAACTAGAATTAGAGGGCAGGGATCTTGAGAGGGTTACAACTGGAGTAGAGTTTCTTAAAAGTATTTCTCTCAGTGGCTTTAAGAAAATAGAGGGAGATGTAGTAGTTATTGGAGGTGGAAACTCTGCCGTTGATTCTGCCAGAAGTAGTCTTCGCTTAGGAGCAAAGAGTGTGTCTATAGTCTATAGAAGAACTAAGGCTGATATGCCTGCTATTGCCGAGGAAATTGAAGCTGCTCGGGAAGAAGGGGTCAATATACTTGAGATGAGTATGCCCGTTAAAATAATAGGGAATAAATGTGTAGAAGAAATAGAATGTGTAAAGATGAGGTCAACAGAGTTTGATTCTTCAGGAAGAAGGCGTTTTGTTCCCCTGGAAAACTCAGAATTTCTATTAAAGGCAAATACAGTTATTATCTCCATTGGCCAGAGACCAAAGTTAGAATTTTTAAAAAAGAGTAAAGTAAAGCTAAATAAAAGGGGTTTTGTTGAAATTGATCCTTTGACTATGGCTACCAGTCGAGAAGGTGTATTTGCCGGGGGAGACGTAATAGGGGGATCAGCCAATGTTGTCCAGGCTATTGCTGGGGGAAGAAAAGCAGCTATAGCTATTGATAAATATCTGGGTGGTAGAGGAGTTATCGTTGATGAGAAAAGAAAGGTATTAGAGACAAATTATGATGAAAAAGAGTATCTAGAGGAAAAACCCAGGCAAGTTCCGTCTGTTTTATCCTCAGAGGAAAGAAAAATGAGTTTTAGAGAAGTGAAATCGGGATTTACTCCAGAGCAAGCGATAGAAGAGGCAAGAAGATGCTTACATTGTGATCGAGAGGAGATAGAATAAAGGTGATTAATTTAACTATCGATGGAAAGTTAATTAAGGCAAAAGAAGGTTCCTTTATTTTAGAGGTAGCTCTGGATAATGAAATCGAAATCCCGCATCTTTGCTATCAATCCGGATTAAGTAGTGCGGGAGCCTGTCGAGTTTGTTTGGTAAAGGTCAAAGATAGACCAGAATTGATAACTTCTTGCACAACAGAAGTAAGCGAGGGAATGAAGGTTATCACTGAGGATGAGGAGATAATAAAGGCGCGTAGATTAATGGTAGAACTAATCTTATCCGAGCGTGAACATAATTGTCTTATTTGCGAGAAAAATGGTGATTGTGAATTGCAGGATTTGGTTTATGAGTTAGGTATTGATAATATACGTTTTCCAGTCAATAAAAGAGTAGAAAAGACAGAAGATTCCAGCCAGGTAATATTAAGAGACCCTAACAAATGTATTCTTTGCGGAAGATGTGTGCGTGCTTGTGCTGAAGTTACTGTGCAGGAGGTACTAGATTTTGCTGAACGAGGAGGCAAAACCTTTATTGCGGCAGGGTTAGATGAAAAACTGGCTGATACTGACTGCGTGTCCTGTGGTGCTTGTGTTCAAGCTTGTCCTACCGGTGCTTTGACTGAAAAACTGGCTCGTTTCCAGGGAAGAAGTTGGGAGTTCAGAAAGGTCGAAACTACCTGTCCTTATTGTGGAGTGGGCTGCCAGATAGAACTAAATATTAAGAATGACCGTATTGTAAAGGTGTATGGTGTTGATAATGGGTCACCCAACAGGGGACATCTTTGTGTTAAAGGACGTTTCGGACTTGACTATGTTCATCATAAAGAGCGTCTTACTACTCCTATGATAAAGAAGAAGGGAAAGTTTATAGAAGCAAGCTGGGAGGAAGCACTGGAACTGGTTGCTCATAGGTTCAAAGAATTAAAAGACGAATATGGCAGTGATTCTTTAGCCGGACTATCTTCAGCCAAGTGCACTAATGAGGAGAATTATCTATTTCAAAAGTTTATTCGGGTCTGTTTTGGCAATAATAATGTTGACCACTGTGCTCGTCTTTGCCATGCTTCTACTGTAGCTGGTTTGGGTCGGGCCTTCGGCAGCGGAGCGATGACCAATTCGATTAAAGAATGGGAAAAATCAGATGTTGTTTTGGTGACTGGTTCCAATACTACTGAGGCCCATCCGGTAATCGGCTATTATCTCAAATATCTGGCAACTTACCAGGGGCTCAAGCTGATTGTTATAGACCCACGCGCCATTGAGCTCACTAAATATGCTAAAATCTGGCTAAGGCAAAAAAACGGGACAGATGTTGCCTGGATTAATGGTCTGATGAATATTATTATCCAGGAGGGCCTTTACGATGAAGGATTTGTGGAAAATCGTACCGAGAATTTTGCTCAGTTTAAGAAAATAGTCTCTAGATATACTCCCAAAAAAGTAGAAGAAATTACCGGTATTCCTGAAAAGGAGTTAATTACTGCAGCAAGAATGTATGCCAGCGGAAAAAGAAGTTCCATTGTTTTTTCTATGGGTATAACCCAGCATACTACAGGGACCGATAACGTTTTATCTTTAGCTAATCTGGCTATGCTCTGTGGCAGTATTGGGCGAGAGGGGACAGGGGTCAATCCACTGCGGGGACAGAATAATGTTCAGGGCGCCTGTGACCTGGGAGCTTTACCCAATGTATATCCAGGTTATCAAAAAGTTACTGATGAACAAATCAGGGAGAAATTCGAGAAGGCCTGGAATGCGAGGCTTTCCCCAAAAGAGGGCTTGACTGCAGTAGAAATAGTAGAGGCGGCAAAAGACGGTGTAATTAAAGGCCTTTATATAATGGGTGAGAATCCTATGCTCAGTGACCCTAATCTTAATAATGTCCGAAAAGGACTGGAGAGTCTTGATTTTTTAGTGGTGCAGGACATTTTCTTGACCGAGACGGCCAGAATGGCAGATGTAGTTTTGCCAGGGGTCTCTTTTGCCGAGAAAGACGGAACTTTTACCAATACCGAGCGTAGAGTGCAGCGGGTGCATAAAGCTCTTCCTGAAATAGGAGATAGTAGACAAGATTGGCAAATTATTCTAGAGTTAAGTAGAAGGATGGGCTATTTAATGGACTATAATTCTCCAGCGGAAATAATGGAGGAAATTGCCTCTTTGACTCCTATTTATGGCGGTATCTCTTTTGCTCGACTGGCTAGAGAGGCTTTGCAGTGGCCTTGTCCTGATTCTGAGCATCCGGGAACTCCTTATCTTCATAAGGATAAATTCACGCGAGGTAAAGGTCTTTTTACTCCTATTGACTATATTCCACCGGCTGAACTACCAGATGAAGAGTATCCTTTTTTACTCTCCACCGGTAGGGTTCTTTATCATTTTCATACAGGGTCTTTATCACGACGTTCAAAACCATTAGATAGTATTGTTCCAGAAGGTTTCTTGGAAATGAACCCGGTGGATGCAGAGAGGTCGAGAATCAAAGATGGCGATTGGATAAATGTAAGCTCACGGCGTGGTAAAGTTAAGATAAAAGCAGAAGTTACTGAGCGAGTAGATGAAAAGGCAGTTTTTATGAGTTTTCATTTTGCTGAATCAGCAGCAAACTTTTTAACTAATGATGCCCTGGATCCGGTAGCTAAGATTCCCGAATATAAAGTATCGGCAGTAAAAATAGAAAAGATAGAATGAAAAGCGAGGTTAGCAAATGGCAGAAGCGAGCTTGATAGATTATACTAAGTTCAAGTTGAAATCCACAGAGGAAATTAGGGGGATTTTTAAAGAAACAAAGAAAATATTTGTTTTCTGGTGCCGTAAATGCTATAAGAAGTTTGAGGAAGATACAGAAGAGGAATATAATGAACTTTTAGAGATTTTAGGAGATGATGCTGAGAAAGTTATTGGGCAGGCGGGAGTTGACTTTTTGTGTAATGATTTCTTATCCCAAAAGATGATTTTGGATTTAAACCTTTCTCCCTGCGACAGTGTGGGGGTAATTTCTTGTGGCTTAGGGGTTCAGTTCGTGGCTCAACTTTTAGAGGGGAAGACGGTTTATGCTTTAGCTGATTCTATACCTCAAAGCGGAAATGCTACCAGTGAAGTTGGCTATCATGGTATTTCTTTAGAAAAAGAGAAGTGCGCTGGTTGCGGAGAATGTTATTTAAGTTTAACTGGAGGAATTTGCCCAGTAGTTGACTGTGCCAAAGGGCTTTTAAATGGTCCTTGTGGAGGAGCGAAAGAAGGAAAATGTGAGGTAAACCCAGATGTTGATTGTGCCTGGGAAAAAATTTATCAACGTTTAAAGAAACAAAAAGGAAAATTCACTTTAGAATCTGTCCAGATAAGAGATTACTCCAAGCCGTCTTTGAAGCTTAAAGGAGACTTATCTGTGCAGAATCAAGCTCTTAGGAAGCAAAGCTTCTATGGTGGTTTATATCCCCTAGAAAGGAAAAAAGAAACCGAAAGCAAGAGAATAGTAAGTTTTCCTGAGCCAGAGACAGTAGCTGTTTTTCTTGCCCAACACGCAGGAAGAAGGGCTGAGCCTTTAGTTAAATCGGGTGATAAGGTAAGAGTGGGGCAAAAAATTGGCGAAGCTACTGCCTTTATTTCTGCTCCTGTCCATTCTAGTGTGAGTGGAAAGGTAATATCCTTGGAAGAGCGAGTTCACCCGGCTTCTCAAGAAAAGGATTTAGCTATAATAATAGAAAATAACGGTGAAAATCAGCTTGATCCTTCGATTCAGCCTCTTGGGAATTTTGAGGAACTAACTGCCGAGACTCTGTTGAAAATAATAAGAGAGAAAGGACTTGTGGGACTTGGCGGAGCGATGTTTCCTACTTATGTAAAGCTTTCTTCTCCTAAACCTATAGATACTTTAATCATAAATGGATGTGAATGCGAACCTTATCTAAATAGTGACAACAGGGTTATGATTGAATATCCGCAGGAAATATTTACTGGAATAAGGATAGTGGAAAAGATTTTGGGAATTAATAAGATTTTTGTAGGAGTTGAAGAGAACAAACCGGAAGCTATAAAAAATTTGACTGATTTCTCAAATAAACCCTCTAACGTAGAAATAATTAGCTTAAAGACTAAATATCCTCAAGGTGCAGAGAAGATGTTAATTAAGAGGATTCTGGGTAGAGAGGTTCCAGAAAAAGGATTGCCTTTGGATGTGGGGGTGGTGGTTCTGAATGTAAGTACAGTTCTTGCTATTTATCAGGCGGTGATAAAAGGTATCCCTTCAACACAAAGAATCATAACTGTTTGCGGAGAAGGTTTGAATAGACCAGGAAATTATCTGATAAAAATAGGAACTTTGTTTAAGGATATCGTTGATTATTGTTTTGTGGGGGAAGAAAGAGAATTCTTGGAAAAACATCAATTAAAAATGGGCGGTCCTGTAATGGGAATTTCTCAGTTGAGCTTAGATACAAGTGTAATTAAAGGGACAACAGGGCTTACAGTTTTGAGAAAATATCCGCTGGAAGTTTCACCCGAGAGAGATTGCATAAAATGTGGTCGCTGCGTGGAAGTATGTCCCATGGAATTATATCCTCTTTATTATGCTTTTTATGGCAAGAGAGGTGAATGGGCCAAAGCAGTAGAATACAAAGTGGAAGACTGTATAGAGTGTGGATGTTGTGAATATATATGCTCCTCGAAAATCTCTCTTTTAAGCTTTATTAAAAAGGAGAAGCAATATGCTCGTAACTCAAATAAAGCCTGAGCAAGAAATATTAGAAAGAATTTCTGGAAAAAATGTTTTTGTCTTTGTATGTCCTGGTTGTCGGGAGGTTTATTTCCCGCAAGAGAAGGTAGAAGAATTTATTCAGAGTCTGCCTGCTGACAGAGTGAAAAGCGTGAATCTTGATTATTTATGTAATAGAGAATTCGTTAAAGAATATGTTCAGGGATATTCTTTAGAGATAGAAAGAGCAGATGCAGTTCTGGTATTTTCTTGTGGTGTAGGGACGCAAGTTGTTTCTTCCTTATTGGAAAATAAGATTGTCTATACAGGCTGCGATACCCTTTACCTGGATGGTTTTCAAGGCCTCACTGTACAGAATTTCAACTGCGACCAATGTGGAGAATGTTATCTAAACCATACGGGAGGAATCTGCCCGGTTACTCATTGTGCCAAAGGGCTCATAAATGGTCCTTGCGGAGGAGCAAAAGATGGAAAGTGTGAGGTAAATCCAGATGCTGATTGTGCCTGGATTCTGATTTATAAAAGGTTGAAAAAGTTGGGCAAGTTACACTTATTAAAAGAAATTTTACCGGCGAGAGATTACCACAAAATAATCACCGAATCTCTTGCTCGGAAAAAACTTTGAATAAGTACATTCTTTAGCCGTATATAGGATATAGTATATAGCATATCGAAAACGAAGAGTGCATGAATAGTATTGCCTTGTGGATTTTAAGGTTTTTTCTTACGATATACCATATACCCCATGTTCCGCATTTTTTCGTGGGTTTTTACTCTTAAATTAGGTAATGACAATGCTTAGCGCTAAATAGGGTCAAATATAGTGTTACCGAATTTGAGCTTTTATAACCCTTGACATTTCAGCATTTTGTGTTATAATAGTGCTACCGACCAAATCTTTTTTTGGAGGTAGCACATTGTATCTATTGCCTCAACCACGGGAAAAAGCAGGTAAAATCTACAATTATTACAGTATTGCCGAATCCTATCGGGAAACTGGTAAGTCTCACATCAGAATCATCTGGCGCTTGGGTCACTTAACCGACTTAAAAGCTCATCAAATTCGGCAAGTTATAAAGATTATCCAATCAGAAGAAGATATTGTTCTTTCACTGGAAGATATCATCTTCTCAAAACATTGGCACTACCTTGATGTAGCCCTGCTTAACCACCAATGGGAAAGTTGGGGTCTTTCTGATGTCTTTGGTAGAAAGACAGATACTTCAAAGATTGCCAAGATTTTGACCTTCAATCGCTGTTTAGATCCGGGCAGTAAACTTTACGCTAGCCGTTGGTTTAGAAGAACTTGTCTTAATTATATCTTAAAGGTCAATTATAGCCAAGTTAACGACGATAAGATCTATCGAGAACTTGTTCGGATTGAAGATAAAAAAGAAAGAATAGAAAAGCACCTCTTCAACAAGATCAAGGCAAAAGATTCAAAGAGTCTCAATTTGATCTTTTACGATTTGACTACTTCTTATTTTGAAGGAACGAGGTGCCTCTTAGCTAAACCAGGAAGAACCAAAGACCACGGCTATAAATCTCATAGAATAGTTCTTTCTCTAATAGTAAACGAGAAGGGAATACCCTTTTCCTGGGAAGTTCTACCAGGAGATACCACTGAAGCTTCTACTATTAAAAATAAGATAGCTGAGTGCAAGACTCGTTTTGGCATTGAGAAGATTATCTTAGTTTTTGATCGAGGTATAATCTCTGAGAAGAATTTAGCTTTGATCGAGGAAGAGAAGCTTTGCTACATTTCAGCTTTAGATAAAGATCAAATCCCCTCGGTTAAGGGTTTAGATTTAACCATATTTAAAGGAGATGACCCTCGTCAAATCATAAAAAATATCAAAGAGCACGGTTTTGAAAAGTTTGATAATGAACTTTATTTCAAAGAAATAGAGAGTGAGGATAGGCGATACGTAATTGGCTTTAACTCTGACTTATTTGAGAATGAGCGTAAGACTCGTCAAAAGAGACTGGATGATCTTTTAGATTTTATCAAAGAGAAGAATCAAGCTTTAAAAAGAGCGAAGAGGAATCCTAAAAAAGATTCACTTTGCCGCCTTATGGATAAAAAACTAAAGGGATTTACCTATTTTTGCAGGTATCATCTGGAACCTGAAACTCACAAAGTATGTAAAAAAGGATCCCGCAAGAGCCCTCGAGAAGTTAAGAGTTTCAAGATCATATTAGAGATTAAAAAAGAAAAATTAGAAAAAGTAAAACTAACCGATGGCCTGTGCTGTTTCATCACTAATCATAAGGAGAAAGAGAAAGGACTATATACTTATCCTACCAGGAGGATAATTACCTCTTATCGGGATAAAGATAAGATAGAGAGAGCTTTTCGCAACATCAAGTCATTTGTAAAATTTTCTCCTGTTTATGTTTTCAAAGAAGAACATGTTAGAGCTCATTACACTATTTGTGTGCTTTCTTACCTTATGAATATTAGCATTGTTAACCAGGTAAAGGAGGCTAAAATCTCCTCCTTTAAGAGCTCAAGCCGTATTTATGAGGAGTTATCCAGTTGTATCCTGGCAGAATTTAAAGCTTCTGCCAAAGGTAAGCCAGTGAAAAAGATCAATAGCTTAACCGAGGATCAGAAAAACATTCTCAGGAGTTTAAAATGTGAGCATTTTGCCACTCGCAAGTACGTCAAAGATCTTGTAAAAAGTTAAACCAAAACTTTAGATAAAAGACAAGTGTGTTACCGACTTGAAAATTTTATGTAGATTTTATGCGGTCTTCCGCCACCGCGTGCGGAAGTTCGGATATACGACATACGAGAATGGTGATGGAAGAAATTGTCCTGAGGCATATCTTTTACCACATCGCTGCCGAAGGACTTTTTCTGAAGAAGCCTTATAGGAGCAATTTTAACGAAGCTTCGAGCTGAGGAAAAAGAAAAATATACTGTTTGAGGAACGAAGTGACGAGTTTATATTTTTCCCGAAATGAGAATCTGAGCAGAAATAATAAGAAGCTACTATACAGCGACGGAAGAAATTGTCCTGAGGCATATCTTGAAGGAGATAGAGAAAAAATGAATCTGGCAGAAAAGTTAAAAAGCGGAAAATTTCTGATTACCTCGGAAATAGGGCCGGGAAAAGGGACAGAGGTAGATAAGTATCTGGAGGAAGTGGAGGTATTGAGGGGGAAAGTAGATGCGTTTAATGTTACTGATTTACAAAGTTCAGTGATGAGGCTTGGTTCACTGGTAGTTTGTCATCTTCTGGCAGAAAGAAATCTGGAGCCAGTTTTTCAAATAACCTGTCGGGATAGAAACAGACTAGCTCTTCAATCAGATTTATTAAGCGCCTATGTTTTAGGCATAAGAAATGTTTTGGTATTAACCGGGGACCATCCAGTTTTGGGAGATCATCCAGAGGCAAAGCCAGTCTTCGATCTAGATTCGGTAAGTCTCCTAAAGGTTGCCTCTACTCTGGCTGAGGGAAAGGATATGAAAGGAAATGACCTGAAGGGAAAGCCAGAGTTTTGCCTGGGGGCGGTAGTGAGTCCTGGAGCGGACCCCCTGGAACCTCAGTTAATTAAGATGGAGAAAAAGATTGAAGTAGGAGCAAAGTTTTTTCAGACCCAGGCGGTGTATGATATGGAAAATTTTGAAAAATTTATCAGAAAAGCAGAGAAGTTTGGAGTTCCCATTTTAGGAGGGATAGTTCTATTGAAGTCGGCGGGAATGGCTCGATTTATGAATGCTAATGTAGCGGGAGTTTCCGTTCCCGACAAATTCATAAAGATTATGGCGGAAGCTTCCAAGGAAGACAGGCCCCGAAAAAGCATTGAAATTGCTGCTTCCCTTATCAAAGAGATGAAGGGGATGTGCCAAGGAGTTCATATTATGCCCTTAGGCTGGGATAAATATGTCCCTTCGGTTCTGGAAGCGGCTGGACTCATTTGATGAGAAGGGGTACCAGGGGCTGTTGCCCTCATTTATGTTTCATGTAGAGAGTAAAGTATTTCATATAGATAATCTTCCCAAGTCCTGCCTGATGTCTTATTCGTACCTATAATAACTTTCTTTTTTTGGCTGATAATATTAAGAATTTCTGGACAAATCTTTTTGGATGGAGTATTATTTTGTAGTCCTCCTGGCTGTTCGCATCTTGAATCCCAGAGAAAAGAAAGACCGAGAGAAGATATAGTTTCACAAGGGAATATTCGGATGCAAGGTTACACAGATTAACCCGATAATATAGGAATTTCCTTTTTCCCCTCACCTCAATCCTCTCCCCATGGGGGAGAGGGAAGGGAGAGGGGGGGTAACTTGGATGACTAAAGAATGATTATATCAGGAGAGGCGATATGGGGAAAACTTTAGCTGAGAAGATTTTTAGTGAACATACAGGAAGAGGAGTAAGAGCAGGAGAGTTTGTGGTAAGTAAAGTGGATATTCAACTGGCTCAAGATGGTACAGGGCCTTTAGCTGTACGTCAGATAGAGAAGTTGAAAGTGAAAGATATAGTCAATGCTAAAAGAACCTACTTTTTTTTAGACCATGCTGCTCCCAGTTACAAAAAGGAGCTATCTAATGACCATATTCTATTGAGGGAGTTTTGTCAAAAAACAGGGGCAAATTTATCTGAAATAGGGGAGGGAATCTGTCATCAAAGAATTGTAGAATCCTATGCAAATCCAGGGGAAATTCTTATTGGTGCAGACTCCCATACCTGCACAGCAGGAGCCCTGGGAGCTTTTGCTACTGGAATGGGTTCTACTGATGTAGCTATAGGAATAGCTTTAGGCAAGAACTGGTTCAGGATTCCAGAAACTTTCAAGATAAATATAGAGGGAGATTTTTCTTTTGCTGTCTATCCCAAAGACTTAATTCTGTATATTATTGGTCTTATAGGAGCAGATGGAGCTACCTATAAGGCCCTGGAATTTTCCGGGGAAACTATTCAGAATATGGATATATCAGGAAGGCTTACTCTCTGTAATATGGCAGTAGAAGCCGGAGCAAAAACAGGTTTGATAGCCTCGGACAAAGTAACCAGGGATTTTTTGAAGAGGCAGGGAAGAGAAGATAAATTCAGAGAGCTGGCCTCCGATAAAGATGCGAGCTATGAACGGGTGATAAACATTGATGTCTCTAAGCTAGAACCAATGCTTTCTCTCCCCCATAGTGTGGACAATACTATTACTCTAAAAAAGGCAGAAAAGATACGAATAGACCAGGTGTTCATCGGGACTTGTACTAACGGGAGGATAGAGGATTTACGTATAGCTGCTAACATTCTTAAAGGAAAATCTTCTCATCCTGAAACGCGTTTAATTATTGGGCCAGCCTCCCGGGATATTTATTTAAAAGCTGTAAAAGAGGGAATTATCCAGACATTTATTGAAGCAGGAGGGACAATTCTACCTCCTGGATGTGGTCCTTGCGTGGGGGCGCATGGAGGAATTTTAGGGGATGGAGAAAAATGTCTTTCTACCCAAAACAGGAATTTCTTAGGTAGAATGGGAAATCCCAAAGGATTTATCTATCTTGCTTCTCCTGCAACAGCCGCTACCACAGCAATAAAGGGTGAGATTACTGACCCCAGAGAGGTGACATGATGGTTTTGCAAGGAAAAGTTTGGAAGTTTGGTGATGATATCAGTACTGACCATATTGCTCCAGGAAGATATTTTCATCTTCGCTCCAATCTGCCAGAGCTGGCAAGACATGTTCTAGAGGATGCTAAGCCTGATTTTGCCAGGGGAATGAACAAAGGAGATTTTGTAGTTGCCGGGAAAAACTTTGGCCTGGGTTCTTCTAGAGAGCACGCTCCTACCATTATGAAAATAGCAGGAATAAATGCTGTTTTGGCTAAATCTTTTGCCCGTATCTTCTATCGGAATGCTATTAATGTTGGTCTTCTGGCAGTAATATGCGATACAGACAAAATAGAGCAGGGAGATGAGCTAGAGGTGAATGTGGAAAAAGGAGAAATAAGAAACAAGAGCAAGGGTATCAAGTTTTTCTTTTCTTCCCTTCCTCCTATAATGCGAAATATTCTAAATGATGGAGGATTAGTAGCTCATGTCAATAAATATGGAGATTTTAAGCTATAAATCAATGAGGACGCAGATTTTCGCAGATCCATCGCCAAAAAGAAATTCCTATTATATGAAACGTCTTATATATTTTCGCTTATCTGTAGAGGTTTGATTCATCAAACCCGCTAATTTTCTGGCTTCATAAATGAAGTCGCTACAAGGGATGCGCAATTATTTATGTCGTTTCATATAGATCAAGAGAGGTGGTGAGGAGGGAAGATGAATAAAATTAGTCCTTCCCAAAAAGGAGAAAAAATCCGTATAGATGACAACAAAATCTTCGTACCAGAAAATCCTGTTATTCCTTATATAGAAGGGGATGGAATTGGTCCTGAGGTAATGAGTGTAGCCAGGAAAGTGCTGGATGCAGCGGTCAAGAAAGCCTTTATGGGAAAATGGAAAATCGTTTGGCTTGAAATTTATGCAGGAGAAAAAGCAAATGAGAAATACGGTGAGTACCTTCCTCAGGATACTATTCAGAGTATAAGAGATTATATTATAGCTATAAAGGGACCTCTCACCACGCCGGTGGGAGGAGGATATCGCAGCTTGAATGTCACCCTGAGGCAGGTTTTAGAGCTTTATGCCTGTGTGAGACCTATAGAATATTTTCCTGGAGTTCCCAGCCCTATGCTACATCCAGAAAAGATGAATATGGTTATTTTCAGGGAGAACACGGAAGATGTCTATGCTGGCATTGAATGGCCCCAGGGCAGCAAGGAGGTAAAGAACCTTCTTAATTATCTGAAAGAAGAACTGGGAGTAGAAATAAGGGAAGATTCAGGAATAGGGATCAAGCCTATCTCTATTACAGGGACAAAGAGATTGGTGAAAAAAGCTATTCGATATGCCCTGGAAAAAGAAAGAAAAAGCGTAACTTTAGTGCATAAGGGAAATATTATGAAATATACTGAAGGGGCCTTCAGGGATTGGGGATACCAGGTAGCTAAGGAGGAGTTTTCTCAAGAAACTGTTACTGAAAAGGAGCTATGGGATAAATATCAAGGGGAGCTTCCCTGCGGGAAAATCCTAATAAAAGACCGTATTGCAGATAATATGTTCCAGCAGGCCCTCACCAGAACCGATGAGTATGATGTAGTAGCTCTACCCAATCTTAATGGTGATTACTTTTCCGATGCTTGTGCTGCTCAGGTAGGTGGCTTAGGAATGGCGCCTGGAGCTAATATAGGAGATTTTATTGCCTTATTTGAAGCCACTCACGGCACAGTCCCCAAATACGCTGGTCAGGATAAAGTGAATCCTAGCTCTATGGTTCTTTCTGGAGTGATGCTCTTAGAGTATATAGGGTGGAAGGAAGCAGGAGACTTAGTTCGTCAGGCAATTGCCAAAACTATAAAACAAAAGAAGGTAACTTATGATTTAGCCAGGCAAATGGGAATTGAACCAATAAAATGCTCTGAATTTGGAAAGGCTATTATAGATAATTTGTAGAAAAAGAGGTAAAAGTTGAGAGAGATTAAGGCAGGTGAGATTGCCAGGGCAGTTAAGAAATTGTGTATGGATGCTAACTATTGTCTACCTTCAGATGTTATAGACGCTCTAAAAGAAGGATATAGAAAGGAAGAGTCACCAGTAGGCAAAGATGTTCTATCACAGATATTAAAAAATGTTGAAATTGCTGCCCAGCAAAAGATCCCTTTGTGTCAGGATACTGGTGTAGCCGTTTTTTTCATAGACTTAGGCCAGGAGGTTAGGATTACAGGAGGCAACTTAGAGGATGCGATAAACAAAGGAGTAAAGGAAGGCTATCTCAAGGGATATCTAAGGAAGTCTATGGTTAGTGACCCTCTTTTCAAACGTACTAATACTAAGGATAATACCCCTTCTGTAATACACATCCGGATTGTGCCCGGCGATAAGATAAAGATTATTCTTGCTCCCAAAGGTGCTGGAGCAGAAAATATGAGTAGGGTTGCTATGTTAAAGCCTGCAGATGGAGTAGAAGGAGTAAGAGATTTTGTGGTTGAAACAGTAAAGAAAGCTGGTCCCAACCCTTGCCCTCCGGTGATAGTGGGCGTGGGGATTGGTGGTAATTTTGAAAAAGCCCCTTGTCTTGCCAAGCGAGCTCTTTTAAGAAGAATTGGGGAGCATAATTCTCATCCAAGATACGCCAAACTGGAAAATGAGCTTCTTAGCAAGATAAACAATCTTGGTATTGGTCCTCAAGGACTGGGAGGAAGAGTAACGGGTCTGGCGGTGAATATAGAGTGGTTCCCTTGCCATATTGCCTCTTTACCGATAGCGGTAAACATACAATGTCATTCAGCAAGACACAGAGAGATGGAAATATAAGAAGGTGCACAGATAGATGAGAGGCGAAATTGAATTATTAACTCCTTTATCCTGTGAAGACATAGAAGAGCTTAAGGTCGGGGATAAGGTTTTGCTAAATGGAATTATATATACTGCTCGTGATGCGGCCCATAAAAAATTGGTAGAGACGCTTAAAAGGGGAGAGGAACTTCCTTTTAATCCAGATGGCCAGGTTATTTATTATGTGGGTCCTGCCCCGGCTAGACCGGGTAAGGTAATTGGGCCTGCCGGACCTACTACCAGCTCCAGAATGGATCCCTATGCTATCTATCTTATGGATGTAGGGATAAGAGGGATGATAGGAAAAGGTTCACGGGGACAAAAAGTAAAGGATGCTATCAAGAAATACAAAGCAGTCTATTTTGCTGCTATTGGGGGAGCTGCTGCTCTACTTTCCGAGCATATTAAGAAAGCAGAGGTTATTGCTTACGAGGAGTTAGGTACAGAAGCTATCCGCAGGCTAGAGGTAGAAAATTTTCCGCTGCTGGTGGTTAATGATACTAAAGGAGGCGATTTATACCAGGAGGGAGTAAGACGATATACTATCAAGACTTTGGCAAAAAGTTAAGCAAAAATAGGCTCTTTGACGCATAAATACTGGCGAAATACGTTATAGTGATTCTTTAGCCATCTCAAGAAGTAAAGGAAAAAAAAGAAAAGAAAAAAAAGGGGACGGTTCTATTTTTATCGTTTCCTTTTTTAAAAAGAGATTAATTCTATGCATAGGACCGCTCTTGGAAGAAAAGTAGAAAATAGAACCGTCCCCTTTTCCTATAATAACAGGAAGGAACGTGTTTCAGTGTGTATTTACGCGGAAAGTAGGAGTCTCCATTCCGAACTAAAAGATATGATAAAAGATGAAGCTGAAAAAGTATAGGGGATAAAATGGCGGATAAATGGTCATTATACAGTAAAAAGGTAATGGAACATTTTCAGCATCCCCGCAATGTGGGAGAGATGAAAAATCCCGATGGTATTGGTCATGTGGGAAATCCCATCTGTGGTGACATCATGGAGCTTTACATTAAGGTAAAGAATAATAAAATCATTGACGCTAAGTTTAAGACTTTCGGATGTGGCGCGGCTATTGCCACAAGTTCTATGATTACCGCGATGGTTAAGGGAAAAACTATTAAAGAGGCACTGAAGATATCCAACAAGGCTGTAGTGGAAGCCCTGGATGGACTGCCTCCTTTTAAGATGCATTGTTCGGTATTGGCTAAAGATGCCCTTAAATCAGCGATTGATGATTATTTAGCCAAAAAGGTAAGAAAAGATAGTCCTTATTCTTAGGGGGAAAAGTTGCGAGCAGTATGGTTTAATAAGATAGTATATAGCCAAAGGTAGCCAGGTGGGTTTAAGCAAGAAGGTTAACATAGTCCAAATAATCTTTGAAAGAAGAGAGAGGCTAAGGGATGAGATAGTACGAGAGGTTCCTTTAACCAGCGGAAGAGTAAGCTCAGAGATATTAATAAAGACAGTAAAACAGAAAGTTCCTATCATTGCTTCTCACTCAGCGCCTACCGATCTGGCGGTGGGTCTGGCAGAAAAGTTGAATCTGACTTTGATTGGTTTTGTCAGAGGGTGTCGGATGAACATCTATACCAATAATTATCGGATTATATAAGGGGCGTAAGAATGGAGAAAAGTAACGATACTTATTTAGTAGAGAAAATTACCCATCTTAAAGAAGAAAAGGATGCCGTTATTCTTGTTCATAACTATCAACGAGGCGAGATACAGGACATAGCGGATTTTCTTGGGGATTCACTGGCACTAAGCCGACAGGCAGGAGAACTTACCTGCAATATTATTGTTTTTTGTGGGGTGCGTTTTATGGCAGAGACGGCAAAGATAATCTCTCCGGATAAGGTAGTTCTTCTTCCTCGAAAAGAAGCGGGTTGTCCCATGGCTAACATGATTACTAAAGAAGAGTTGCAGAAGATGAAGATAAAGTACCCTGGAGCCAGGGTTGTCTCTTATGTCAATACCACGGCAGAGATAAAGGCAGAGAGTGATGTTTGTTGTACTTCCGCCAATGCCATAGCAGTCGTTCAAAATATTGATGTTGAGAGAGTTATATTCATTCCCGATAAAAATTTAGCCAATTACGTATCCAGATTTACAGACAAAGAAGTTATTCCCTCTAATGGTTATTGTTATGTGCACGATAGAATTCGTGCAGAAGATATAACAAAGGCAAAGAAGATTCATCCCGATGCAGTGGTTTTTGTACATCCCGAGTGTCCACCTGAAGTTATTGAACTAGCCGATGAGGTAGCCAGCACAGGAGGAATGCTCAAACTTGCCAGAGCATCAGAGGCAAAAAAGTTTATCATCGGTACAGAGGAGGGGTTAATTTATCGGTTAAAAAAAGAAAATCCAGAAAAGAAGTTCTTTGCCGCTGGTCCTGCCCTTATCTGTCACAACATGAAGCTAACCCGGCTGGAAGATGTCTATCTATCTTTAAAAGAAGAAAGATATAGGGTGGAGGTTAGAGATAATATTGCCAGGAGGGCTAGAAAGGCACTCAATGAGATGTTGAAATATACTTAATGGACAGGAGAAGGTAGAGCCTTATTAGATGAAACGTCTTATATATTTTCGCTTATCTGTAGAGGTTTGATTCATCAAACCCGCTAATTTTCTGGCTTCATAAATGAAGTCGCTACAAGGGATGCGCAATTATT